>JGI994J12354_10000001_pt1 | contig 376118 bp, 363 predicted proteins | sample IntmicLarv3ML3BL_FD_12354 | JGI IMG/M metagenome (IMG submission 12354) | reverse complement strand
TATTGTTATTGAGGACAATGAATTATTGATTTCTACAACATCTAGCAAAGCATCTTTTGGAACAAAAATTTTTAAAACAGAAACTTTTTTCCTTGAAAGACAGCCATTCCCCTTACATTCCAGTTCTATCTCCAAACTGCCAGAGTGACTTACACTTTCTTCAATTCTGTCATTATGATAAAGCTGTGCTTCTATGCGAAATATCTCATCATCTGAAATTAAGTATTCGATTTCCGCCATTTCTGCATCAATATGTATTTCTTTAATATTTGTATATTCTTTATAAAAGACACCATCTTCTGAGGTTGCTCTATTTCCTTGATAATCTGAAAATCCAAAACTCATGAAAGGAACATTTCGATCCATGTCTATTAAAGATTTTATATCAAACTTTCCTGTTGCTAACAAAACCCCCAATAATACACATCCTGCCACAATCAATACTATCGCAATATTTAACATTTTTTTCATGATACTTTCTCCTTAATTTTTTGAAATAAATTTCCCAACCACTTACTCAATGCAGGCAACACTTTCTTTGATAATCTAGTCAATAAAGATATCATAATCAAACTAAACCCTATCAGAATGAAAGAAACAGCTAAAATTGTCAGCCCTCCATAGAGTGTGATAGGCAATCTAAATAATCCATAAAATAAGACTGCAATTCCTGAAAACATCACAGCGGCACCCGCAATCAATAATGACAAAATAACTACACCCAATGAAATCATTAAAACAATCATGGAAATAAATAAAGGAAATGAAATTGGCAATGATAAAATCCCTAAAATGATAATCCATATATTGGAGGACTGTCGTCCTTTTTTATAAGACTCTTGTTTATCGTTCTTTGAATAATTTGCTTTACTAACTACATCAGCTCTCACTTGATTCGCAAAACGATAGGGACTTCCCAATTCATCCATTGATCGATGAAAGTTTTCTTCTCCTGCTTCATCAAAGTATTCCTCCACATAACGAATTGCCTCTTCTATTTCATTTTCAGGCAAACCTTTCAAACGATCTTGAAGGATTTCAATATAATCAGCCCTATTCATTTTCTTGCCCTCCTTTAATTAAATAATCAATCTTCCTAGAAAATTCATTCCAACTCTCATAATAGTGAATATATTGTTCTTCGCCTAATTCCGTAACTTGATAATAACGTCGATTTCTTCCCATTACTTCTTCATCATAAATAGAAAGATATCCTTCTTTTTCTAAACGCCTCAATACAGGATATAAGGTAGATTCCGAAACACCTAATACTTCTTTTATTTCTTGTGTTAATTTATATCCATATGTATTTTCTTTTTTCAAAATAGCCAGTACACAGGCATCCAATAAGGAAGAACCCACTTGAAAACTCATATAATATCCTCCTTTCAATAATATTATAGTTCGTATAATATACAATGTCAAATAAAAACCCAATTATATTGGGCCTTTAGTAAATATCAATTACTTCATAACCTGCATCTTCAATTGTTTTTTTCAACATCTCATCTGAAATCTGTATGTCACATTCTACTATGGCTTCTTTTTGCATTAAATTCACTTTTGCATTAATGCCTTCTATTTCATTTAAAACCTTCTCTACCCTAGCAGAACAATGTCCACATGACATCCCTTCAATCTTGATCGTTCTCTTCATTTGCTTACCTCCTTTTCTGATATTTCTGTGCTTCAAATCGTTTTAATCGTAGCGCATTCCCAACAACAGTAACCGAACTCAATGACATTGCTACTGCTGCAAACATTGGATCTAAGCGAATCCCCCACGGAATTAACACACCTGCTGCAATCGGAATTCCAATTGTATTATAGAAAAATGCCCAAAATAAATTCTGTTTTATATTCCGAATCGTTTTATGACTCAATTGAATTGCCGTAGTAACATCATTCAAATCATTTTTCATTAGTACAATATCTGCGGATTCAATCGCAACATCACTACCTGCTCCAATGGCAAAGCCAACATCACTACTCACAAGTGCTACAGCATCATTAATTCCATCTCCAACCATCGCTACACGATGCCCTTCTTTTTGAAGGTTTTCAATGACTTCCCCTTTTTGATCAGGAAGTACTTCCGCAATGACACGATTCACAGAGATTTTTTTAGCAATTGCTTCTGCTGTTTTTAAAGCATCTCCTGTCAACATAATAATATCCAAGCCTAAATTTTGCAGAGCAGAAATTGCAGAAATACTGCTTTCTTTAATCTCATCTGCAAGCGTAATAATACCCATGACTTTATCGCTATCTGCTACAAAAACAACTGTTTTTCCTTCTTGTGAATATTGTGTAATCTGATGATGCAAGTCATCCTCCCACAAACCACAAGATTTCAATAATTTATCATTCCCCACAAAATACTCTTTATCATTAATCTCAGCCTGAATTCCTTTTCCTACAATATTCTCAAAATTACTTGTATCCAATAACAAAATGTTTTTAGCTTTGCTTTCTTCTACCATTGCCTCTGCCAAAGGATGGCTAGAAGCAAGCTCTAATGAAGCCGCAATTTGCAAGATAAAATTTTCATCTTCTACACCAAAGCAAACTATTTCTTGAACTTGAGGTTGCCCTTTCGTGATGGTTCCTGTTTTATCCAGCACCACAGTATCAATTGAATGCAATGTTTCTAAAGCTTCTGCCGAACGAATTAAAACACCATTTTCAGCACCTTTTCCAGTCGCTACCATAATCGCCACTGGTGTTGCTAAACCCAAAGCACAAGGACAAGAAATGACCAATACACAAATAGCAATTGACATAGCTTCTTCCAAACCAACACCCAGCAATAACCATATAATAAACGCCACCAATGCAATCACGATTACTACTGGTACAAAAAAACCACTAACTTGATCTGCAAGTTTAGCAATCGGTGCTTTTGAAGAACTTGCTTCTTCTACCAAGTGTATTATTTGAGCTAAAGTCGTATCATCACCTATTTTTAGCGCCTCAATCTCCAAATACCCATTCGTATTAATCGTTGCACTCATCACTAAGTCACCAACTGTTTTACTAATAGGAATACTTTCTCCTGTTAATGCACTCTCATCCATATAGGCATTCCCCACTTGAATCACACCATCCACAGGAATACTCTCTCCGGGCTTTACCAATATAATATCGCCTATTCTAACTTCTTCAATCGCTACTTCTTCCACTATATCATTCCGTCTAACAAATGCTGTTTTCGGAGATAAATCAATTAGTTTACGGATTGCATCAGATGTTTTTCCTTTGCTGTGCGACTCCAAAAACTTCCCTACTGTAATTAAGGTAAGAATTGTTCCTGCTGATTCAAAATATAAATTCATCACATAATAATGCACTACCTCATGATTATGCATAGACAATCCATATCCGATTTTATAAATAGCAAAACACCCATAAAAAATAGCCGCCGCTGAACCAATCGCAATCAAACTATCCATATTAGGTGCTTTTCTCCATACACTTTTAAAACCTACCATAAAATATTTCCTATTTACATATATTATAGGAATCAATAAAAGAAATTGTGTAAAAGCAAAAGGAATCGCATATACCATACCATTCAAAAATTCAGGCATAGGCAAGCCCATCATATCTCCCATGGAAATATACATAAGCGGAATCCAAAAAACAATAGACAGAATCAATCTTATCTTCATTTCCTGCATTCCATCTTCCATTTTCTTTTCCGTATCTTTTTGAGCTTTCTCATGCTTGAGGGAACTAGCACTATAACCTGCCAACTCTACTGCACAAGTAATATCACTATCACTCAATATTGCTTCATCATATTCAACATTCATACTGTTGGTTAATAAATTAACTTGAACAGCTTGCACACCTTTCAGCTTGCGTACACTTTTTTCAACATGAGTACTACAAGCAGAACAAGTCATTCCCTGTACACTAAACTTCTGCTTCATTTTTTCACCAACTTTTCTTTTACTCTTATTGTCATTTTATCCCAGTCACTTACTGATTGTCGACATTTATGCCTGTAAATGATAATAATAACAAATCAATGCTTGAGTTCCTTTATCCTCATACCCCAATTCCTGCACTTTTTTATATAAATCATAGGCAAGTTGTAAACCCGGAAGGTTTAATCTCATCTTTTCTGCCTCTTCTAATGCTATTTTCATATCCTTTAAAAAATGCTTAATATAAAATCCCGGTTCCATATCTTCTGCTAGTATCCTTTTTGAATAATTACTCAATGAAAAACTAGCTGCTGCTCCTTGAGAAATACTATCAAGTACTGATTCAACATTAAGATTTGCCGCTTTTGCATAGATAAGCGCTTCACAAACACCCACCATATTAGTCGCAATTGCAATTTGATTACACATCTTTGTGTGTTGTCCTGCTCCAGCAGTTCCTTGTAAAATTACATTTTTTCCTATTTGAAGCAAAGTTGGTTTTACCATTTCAAAACATTTTTCATCCCCTCCACACATAATTGTAAGATTCGCATTTTTCGCACCTATATCTCCCCCAGAAACTGGAGCATCCAAACTCATAATTCCCTTTTCAAGCGCTCTTTGATAGATGATTTTAGCTAAGCTAGGCGTTGATGTCGTGCAATCAATTACAATCGCTCCTTCTTTCGCATGATGAATAATCCCTTTTTCTCCTAAATATATTTCTTCCACATCACTAGGGTATCCTAACATCGTAAAAATGATTTCACATTTTCCTGCCAACGCTGGAACACTATCACACCATACAGCTCCTTCTTCTATTAAAGTTAATGCCTTTTCTTTTGTACGCGTATAAACAAAAACATCATTGCCCTTCATCAAATGACGCACCATAGAATGCCCCATAACTCCTACGCCAATAAATCCAATTTTACTCATTTTCATTTCCCTTTCTTGTTGTATTAATCATATCATAGAAACTGAATGCTCCCTGCACAAATATTTTACTTCAAATAAAACTTTCTACCCTTTTGTATATACTGAATTTTATATTGATCTCTTTCTTCAATATAACCTACAAGATTAACCCTGTCATCTTGAGTCAAATCTTTTAACACAATTTGAAGTTCTCCACTATATCTTCCATAGTTTTCATTGTTTATCGTAAGGTCAAATTGACTACGACGCACACAATTGCTCGCTTCCACCCTCTGCCCTACACTCGCAATTGAGCGGCTAGTTTCCATCCGTATGACTTGTTCCCCATTATCATATCTAGCATAATGTTCTCTCTTAAATAAAATCTTCTTTTCCACTTCACTCAGGTTTTCCCTTGTCATCAATTCAAGTACCATTGCCTTATCATCACAAACACTAACAATTGTTGATAACTCTGTTTCTTCTGCATAACAATCTGCCAGTAAAATTCCACCAAACCCTTTTGTATAACGCAGCATTAAAGTACTCTCTTCAAGAGAAGTATAGCGATGAGCCTCAACCGTCACCAATCCTTGATATAACGGACCTCTTGCATACTTTAATGAGGGCAGAAATGAAATTACAGGTATGCCTAAATCCTCAAAAATACCACCTTGCTTCTCAATAAACTTTATATCTAAGCCTGTTTCTACTTGTGGATAAAAATTATGACAAGCTATGATTTCTTTATCCTTGTATCGCTCTTTCAAGATACTTACGATCATTTCTATATCTTCTTGGTTTAATGTTGAAGCATTTAAAACTACACTCTTTACCCCTAGTACATCAATCGCTTCAAACATATGATTCATTTCATAATCACAATCAAATCTCATCCTATCAATATTCAATGATTGAAGCTTCTTTAACAACTCATGATCATTGCATATTTTTACAAGTGTTTCCCCGCTAATGTCTACCATCAATTCAAGCCCGTATCTTTTTACTAAAGTACCTAACAAAATCAGCGCTTCAAATTGTTCTTCCTCTTTTGATTCAGGAATATGAATTGATGTAAAAACTGTATTAAACCCCAACTCCATTACTTGTTGCAAATACATTTCTAATTCAACAGGAATTTTTTCATGTAAATAAATTGAAATTCCTTTGATCATATTATCACACCCTTTTCTAAAACTATTATATGCCTTATTTTCCTCAATTCTACACTTTATTTCATTATTAGTTTTATGGATTCATGTTTGTTTTACAAATTGTTCACTAATTTTTCACACATTATAATTAGGATATTTATTGAAACAGATTTAGAAATATTTTATAATGAGTCAAGAATCTTAAGAAAAGGATACAAATTTAATGAGTAAATTTTGCAAGATTATAGTAATTATTCTATTGTCTTTAACAATTATTGTATTAGTAGGCGGTTATCTTGTCAGTAATCACTTCTTTCATGAAACCATAAATGCGAATACCCATAGAAACACTATTTTACAATCAAATCAAAAAGATGATTGGGACTCATGGTCAACAGAAATTGAATATAGAGAAATCAATATCCAGTCTTTTGATGACTTAATATTGCACAGCTATCTAATTGAAAATAATACAGGAAAAAATGTGTGGGTTATTATCTGTCACGATTATTCTGGTAATGCGAATCAAATGGCTGATGCTGGAAAAGCATTTCATTCAATGGGTTATAGTGTTTTATTACTAAATGCACGAGGACATGGAAAAAGTGAAGGCGAATACTATGGGATGGGATGGCTTGATAGGCTAGATGTTATTTCATGGATTGACTATATCAATGAAAGATATCCTGACCAAGAAATCATTCTTTATGGCGTCGGAATGGGAGCAGTCAGTGTTATGTCTGCTGCAGGGGAAGATTTACCAACTAATGTGAAATTAGTCATTGAAGATAGTGGATACACTTCTGCTTACTCACAATTAGCGCATCAATTTAATCAAAAATATCATTTTTCTCCCTTCTTCCTTATGGACTTCACAAATTTCATTAATTCCTTATATGCAAAGTATGATTTGAAAGAAGCCTCCGCACTAAAACAAGTGGCAAACGCAAGCATTCCTATCTTATTCATTCATGGTGAAAATGATAACTTTACTCCAGTAAAAATGGCTCATAGCCTTTATGAAGCCGCCGCTTCTGAAAAAGAATTATTCATTATCTCTGGTGCCAATCATGATACTGTCATCAGCAGTGATTCAAAACTATATTGGTCTACAATTAGCTCTTTCATTCAAAAATATTTAGACAAATGAAAATAGACCCTCAAGGTCTATTTTTTTTTGTGTTTTATAGAAATACATGTTCAATGAAGATGTTAAGCCCTATTAATATCAAGATAATTCCACCTATCAACTGCGCCCGATCTCCTAATATCTTGCCAAAGCGCTTCCCTAAAAAACCTCCGATACAACAATTAATAAATGTTATACCCGCAATGGAAGCACACGCAAACACAATATCTACTTGTAAAGCTGCCATAGAAATTCCCACTGCTAATGCATCAATACTGGTCGCAATACTCTGAATTATTAATGTTTTCATTGCAATCGTTCCTTGATTCATTTCTTCATCTTTTGTTGCAGAAAAACTTTCTATTATCATTTTTCCACCAATGATACTTAACAATATCAAGGCAACCCAATGATCTATTAATGAAATAATCCCCAAAAATTGATTTCCTAAAATGAAGCCAATCATTGGCATCAATCCTTGGAAGATGCCATAGAATATTGCGGAAACTATAATCTCTTTTCTATGATATTTTTGATAAGCAAGACAATTGCATATACTCACAGCAAACGCATCCATAGATAATCCAAAAGCTAATAACACCAATGTAGTAAAATTCATAACGCCTCCAAAAAAACAACATTCTAACTATACTTGATTCTGCCTCTACATTCAATTTTTATATATCCTTCCATAATTAAAGAACATAATGATTAATAAAATAAGCGACTCCACTTTCCTTATTTGTAAGGGTTTCATACTCACTCACTTCTTTTATTTCAGGATAAGCATTCCCCATCGCAACGGAAGGATATTTGCTCATCATACGAACATCATTTTGCCCATCGCCAAAAATTAAAACTTCTTCTGGCAAAAATCCATATTTTTCAACAATAGTATCTACCCCTACCACTTTATCAACCCCATTTGGTACAATTTCCACTGTTCTATGATCAACTGCCAAAACTTGTACCTTGTCTTTCACAACTTTCTTCAACGCTTCTGCATAATAAAGTGCTTTCCCTTCCAAAACAGAAAAGCCTACCTTATCCATATCATATCTTTCACTTACAAACTCTTCTTCATTATATGGTCTTCTTTTTGCCCACAAGCCTTCCACCTTTTCACCTACTGGAATATGAAGCATTTCTTTTCCACCTCCATAACCGAACACTCTCACATTCTGTTCAATCCCAAAGCGAATAATTTGATACGCAATTTCGAAAGGAATTTTAGCGCCTATTGTCAATTTATCATTTCTAATATCGAATAACTCCTGCCCATTATTTCCCACGCAATAACCACCAAATTGTTCAAGTTTTAACGCTTCAATAATAAAGCCAAGACCTTGCACGCCTCTTCCCGTAGCAACAGTCAGCTTCACACCTTTTTCTTGTAAATTCAATAATGCATTCACATTCTCTTCTGATGTATTTTCCCGATTTACCAACAGTGTCCCATCCATATCTACAACAACCAATTTCAAATGATTCATTTTCATCTTACTACCTCGACTCTTCTTATAATTATATAGATTCTTTTTTGAATATCAAGATTCTTTCCTTATTTTAATCACTATGAAAAAAGTAGCGAGTTCTCTTATTCCACTCCCGCTACCCTCAATCTATTATTTGCTTTCTCTAAAGAATATCGCACCCGTTCCAATTCTAATTCACTAACATCCTCTTGTAACATTCGCTGCGCTTTTTCTTTTGCTTTCTGAGCCCTAGGTACATCTATTGCTACCTTACGCTCCACCGCATCCACTAAAACAGTTGCAACATTGTCTTGAAAATAAAGCATACCTCGTGTAATTGCATAATCCGTTCTACTCTTACCTCTTACTAAAGTAAGTTTAGATACCACCAACATCATCACTATTGGCATATGGTTACTCAACAAACCTCTTTGCCCATCTGGTGTTACTATGTTTAACAAGCTTACATCATTATCTTCTTCAAATAAGCCTTTTGGTGTAACAAATCGAACTTTAAACATATTGCTTCTCTAATGTTTCCGCTTTCTCTATCGCTTCTTCTACGGTTCCGACATACATGAAAGCCTGCTCTGGCAAATGGTCATACTTACCACTCAAAATTTCTTTGAAACTATGAATTGTTTGAGCCAGTGAAACATATTTTCCTGTAAATGCATTAAAATGTTGTGTTACATGAAATGGTTGTGACAAGAAGTTTCGTAAACGCCTTGCACGATTCACGATCATTTTATCTTCTCTAGATAACTCATCCATTCCCAATATGGCAATAATGTCCTGTAATTCTTTATAGCGTTGAAGGATTTGTTGAACACCTCTTGCTACCTCATAATGCTCCACACCAACAATATTCGGATCCAGCATTCTACTATTGGATTCTAGTGGATCTACTGCAGGATAAATTCCTAAAGAAGCAATCTGCCTACTAAGTACTGTTTGAGCATCCAAATGAGAGAATGTAGTTGCTGGTGCAGGATCTGTTAAATCATCTGCTGGCACATACACTGCTTGAATAGAAGTAATGGATCCTCTTCTTGTAGAAGCGATTCTCTCTTGTAAATCACCCATCTCAGAAGCCAATGTTGGCTGATATCCAACTGCAGAAGGCATTCTCCCTAATAAAGCAGATACTTCTGACCCTGCTTGTGTAAAGCGGAAGATATTATCAATAAACAATAATACATCTTGATTTTGCTGATCACGATAATATTCCGCAATGGTCAGACCAGAAAGAGCAACCCTCATTCTAGCACCCGGTGATTCATTCATCTGCCCATATACTAATACGGTCTTATCTAATACGCCAGAATCTCTCATTTCGAAATACATATCATTTCCTTCTCGCGTTCTTTCTCCTACTCCAACGACTACTGATTTACCCCCATGCTCTCTGGCAATATTATGAATTAATTCCTGCATTAAAACTGTTTTTCCAACTCCAGCCCCCCCAAAAAGACCAACTTTTCCCCCTCGAGGAAAAGGGCATAATAAATCCACAACTTTAACTCCTGTTTCCAAAATATCTTGTGTTGTTTGCAGTTCATCAAACGATGGTGCTTTCCCATGAATTGGATGTCTTTCAACATCTTCTGCAATGGACTCACCCTCATCAATAACATCTCCCAACACATTCAATACTCTACCCAACACAGCTTCCCCTACAGGAACTTTAATTGGTCCTTCTGTGTCAATCGCTTCTAAACCACGAACCAGTCCTTCTGTTGCGGTCATAGAAATACAGCGCACTACATTATTACCAATATGTTGTGCTACTTCTACAACTACTCTATCATGAAAAGGGATTTCAATTGCATTATATAACGCTGGTAATGTTCCATTTGTAAATTCAATATCTACAACTGGTCCAATAATTTGAATTACTTTTCCAATGTTTTTGCTCATAATCCATCCTTTCCTAATCTAGAGCCACTCACAATCTCACTTACTTCTTGCGTAATTTGTGCTTGTCTTGTTTTGTGATAGGTTCTCTCTAATGATTCTAGTAAACTATCTGCATTATCTGTCGCTTTATCCATAGACACTCTACGCGCTGATTGTTCCGATACTATCGACTCAATCATGTAGCTATAAATAACTGTATCCAAATAAAGAGGAACTAAATACTCTAATGTGATCGCTTCACTTGGTTCAAAAATAATCTCCCTTTGACTGTTTGCATATCTTTCTTCTTTTGTCAGTGGTAATAAAGTCAACATTTTCGGCTCACTCACTAATGGATTCACATACTTTGTATAAATCAATTTAACACTACTCACTTTTTCATCAACAAATCCTTGTACAGCTCTATCACTTATCCTTTTCAATTGATTCTCACTAACTTCCTCAATTCCAATGATTGGATTTATGACATTATATCCTCTTTCTGTTAACCAAGCATGACCTTTTTTCCCTATTACAACAATGATGTCTTCACTATCAACTTCCGCTGTAATCATCTGCATCAAATTCTGATTATAAGAACCACATAGACCAATATCAGAAGTAAATACAATAACAGCTTTCTTCGCAACATTATTTTCTTGCAAATACACGCCATCCATTTCTTCCATTCCCCAAAGAATTTTTTGCATAATTTCTTTGATGTACTTGTTATGCTCTATATTTGTTTTTAAACGATTTAGATTACGCGAAAATTTATTCACTGCCAACATCTGCATTGCCCTTGTAATTTTTTTAGTATTGCCAACAGCATGCATTCTTCGACGCAAAGTTTGTCTACTAGCTGTCATTATAAATTCCCCTGCAGATCCTCAAAATCCTCCATAAAAGCATCTAATATTTGAGTTAATTTACTTTCTAGTGCATCACTTATTTCTTGTTTTTCCTCAATTTCTCTTAATATTTCTTTGTTTTCCGTACGCAACAGCAACAATAAGTCTTCTTCAAAACTCATAATACGATGCGCAGGAATCCGATTAATATAACCATTCGCAGCCAACATTAAAGTAATTACTTGATAGGACAATGGTAGCGGTTTATATTGTGGCTGTTTAATCAATTCTGTCAAAGCAGCTCCATAATGAAGAACTTGCTTTGTACTTTGATCAATATCCGAACCAAATTGCGAAAATGCCAATAACTCATGATATTGTGCTAAATTTAATTTTAATGATTTTGACACTTGTTTCATTGCTTTTGTTTGTGCAGCACCACCTACACGAGAAACTGACAAGCCTACATCTACAGCAGGGCGAACCCCTGAATTAAACAGTTGTGTTTGAAAAAATATTTGCCCATCCGTAATCGAAATAACATTCGTTGGAATATATCCAGAAATATCTCCCTCTAATGTTTCAATAATTGGCAATGCAGTCATAGAGCCACCACCATAGTTTTCATTCAACTTTCCAGAGCGTTCCAATAAACGCGAGTGCAAATAAAACACATCTCCCGGATAAGCTTCTCTTCCTGGTGGACGGCGAAGCAATAGTGACATTGTCCGATAGGCTACTGCGTGTTTACTCAAATCATCATAAACAATTAAAACATCTTTTCCATTCTCCATCCATTCTTCTGCAATCGCACAGCCCGCATAAGGAGCAATGTATAACATAGGAGCAGACTCACTAGCAGAAGCAACAACCACTGTTGTATAGTCCATTGCATGATATTCTCTCAGCTTTTCAACAATTTGTGCAACCGTCGAAGCCTTTTGCCCAATAGCCACATAAACACAATATACATTTTCTTTTTTCTGATTAATAATTGTATCAATGGCAATCGCCGTTTTTCCAGTTTGTCGATCACCAATAATCAATTCTCTCTGACCTTTTCCAATAGGAATCATAGCATCAATTACTTTAATCCCTGTATGCAATGGCTGATGCACTGATTTTCGAGTCATCACCCCCGGTGCAATTCTTTCAATTGGACGAAAGCGAGTCGCTTCAATCGGTTCTTTTCCATCAATCGCTTCCCCTAACGCATTCACAACTCTTCCTAATAAATGATCTCCTACTGGCACTTCCATTACTTTTCCTGTACGATATACCTCGTCTTCTGCCTTGATATTAGAATCACTTCCAAGAATAACGACACCAACCAAATCTATTTCTAAATTCATCGCAATTCCATATACCTTTGGACCAAAACGAATTAATTCATTATACATAACACCATACAATCCACTGACCATAGCAACCCCATCTCCAACGGTTACAACATGACCAATTTCAACTTCAATTATTTCTTTTTCAAACTCTTGAATCTGTTGTTTAATCGCAACAGAAATCTTATCAGTCAATTGCATGACCAAAACCCCCTCTCTTTAATAATTGTTCTTTTAAAGAGGCTAGTTTTGCTTTTGTGCTATCATCTAACACAAAGTTATCAATCTCCACCTTTATCCCATGAATTAAAGAAGGATCAATACGGTTCTCTAACTCAATTACACATTCATATTTCTCAGACAATGCACTTTCCAATTCTTTCAATAGCGCTTCTGATAACAAATATACAGAATATACCACCCCTGAAGTAATTTTCACCTTTTCTTGTTTCTTCATCACTTCTTCACTTCCTCAATAAAGCGTTCTATCGCTTTACGATCTGTTTGCTCATCTACTTTTTCACTCAACAACTTTGAAGCAACTTCCAACGATATTTCAACAATTTCATTATACATATTTTCTTTTAACTTCAATTGTTCAAACTCAATATCCTCTTGTGCCTTTTGAAGTTTTTCAGCAGCTGTTTCATTTGCTGCCTCTAATACATCCTGTTTGATCACCTCAGCATCCACAACTGCTTGTTCAATAATTTCATCTGCTGTGCGTTTTGCATCAAGTACCTGAGTCTTAGCATCTTTAATTAAGTAATCCAATCCTTCTTTTTGTTTATCCACTTCAACAAGTTTTGATTGCAATGCTTCTGCTCTTTGATCTAACATTTTATGCACTGGATTCCATAGAAATTTCTTTGCCACAAACAATAGCACCGCAGTTGCACATAACTGCGTTATTATTGTCCATACATTCGGCATTAACAACTCTTTAATATCTAAATTCATGAAATCACCACTTCCTACTAATCTTCAATTAAAATACAAAAAGCAATAAGAATGCTACCAACAAACCATAAATTCCACCGGTTTCCATCAAGCCACACCCAAGAATCAATAAATTACGTACTTTACTCTCCGATTCTGGATTTTTACCCACTGTTTCAATTGCTTTTGTAACTGCTTGCGATTGCGCACTAGCAGTAGAATACGCGGTCAATACCGCAAGTGCTGCCGCAATGGCAACCATTCCTCTTCCAATATCCATATTTAATTCCTCACTTTCTTTCTATTACACTTTTTCATCCGGAACATTATTTCTCATAAACACTAATACCAAGGTTGCAAAAATAAACATCTGCATAAATCCAATAAAAATATCAAAGTATACATGTAACAATGGTGCCACAAATACACCGACAAAATTAAAATTGCCAATCACTGGAATAAGACCAGAAATCCCTGCCGTCCCTGTATATACAAGTTCCATGATTACACTTCCACTAACCAGATTCCCAAACATCCTTAATGATAAGGAAGCCAGAGGACTAATAATACTAAATATATTTACAATAAAAAATAATGAAAACGGTTTAAATAAATTAGAAATATACCCTTTCCAACCATAATGATGAATCGCAACTGCTTGAATCGCAAACCATACAATCACAGTAATTGCAAAGGTTACACTAAAGTTACCTGTTGGTGGCGCTATACCAAATAAACTACTATAATTACTAACCAACAAATAGGACATCATTGCCCCTACATAGGCACCATATTTCCTCGCAAATTCATCATCGATTACGCCTTGTATAAAGGAATGAATGGTTTCAACTAATATAATTGACAATAGCACTAAGCCTTTTGGCTTTTCAAAAGGATCGGCTTTTTTTACTTTATAACCAGCCACAATGAAAACAACACAAAGGATTGCTGTTACTATAATAATTGAAAAAACTTGTGCTTGTATTTTCAAGAAGTCCCTCCTTTTCTACTGATATAATTATCAATATGAATGCATATTCGAATCAATGATAATCCAAAAATCACACATATTATAATAACATAATTAGGATATAAAAGAAATATGTTGAAGCTCAAAACGTATAAGAGATTCTTGATAATTGGCACCAATAATGCTCTTTTTTTATTGATTTGTTTTTCAGCTAAAGAACGCTCAATATGCCAAATCATCAATAGATGACACGCCATCCCAACCCCATAAGAAATAAGTAGCGCAATCCCTATTTCAATCGCAAAAAAAGAAGCGATAATTAAACTCAACGACCCAATCAAAAAAAATAAGCTATATACTCTCTTATTCATTATTCACCTCTTATTTTATAGTATATCATAATCTTTTCTAACCCCCTTTATCAATCCTCCCTAACAAAATAAATATCCACCTATTAAACAATAATAGGTGGACATTGAAACTAAATTCTGAAAATTCGATCTGCGTATTTTTCCGCAACTTTTATATTGTTTTCTGTACCATGATCAAGATTAGCACTAATCCTAACATCTGGAACGATTCCATCTTTGATTAGTTTCTGTACTGTTTCATAAACAGTTCCTTGAATCAATGCAGCTGCGGCGATGGAAGACGTTGGACAAATCTTTGTAGGAAGTGGGTCTAATTGCATTGCTGCATCCCCTTCCACTCCCATCATATCCAACACAACATCCGCATATTCATACAATAATTTACCCCCACTATGCCTTGAAGTCGCCTTTTTAGAAGATTCAAGTGAGGTAACCGCAATGATTCTAGCCCCTTTTTTCTTTACAATCTCAGCAACTTCAATTCCCAATGGATTTCTACCAGAATAAGAAATAATAACGACTACATCTTCTGGCATAATCTGTACTTTATTCATCAAAATACTGCCAATACCTTCTACTTTTTCATAAATACCCAAGGCAGGATCCTTAATCATTTTTGTTGCGAATAAGCCTCCCGCTCTTTCAACAAGCTCTAAAGCAGAACCATAGGAATGTCCACTTCCAAACGCTTGGACAACCCCTTTTCTCTTTAAACAATCTACAATTAGATCTGATGCTTTATCAATGTTCTCTCTTTGACAAGTATCAATTTTCTCTATTAGTTCGTGTACATATCCCAAAAAATTATTATGCATTGATTATCCCCCGAAAATCGAAGATAGGAATTTCGCAATGAATCCCACAATCGGTCCATACAATGAATAGTCATTTCCTGAAACAGTCAACATTCTATTTTGAATTGTATTCGCAAAGAATGCCGAAGAGAAACCAACTAAGAACACCATCGCTACTGCAGCTACTGCTGTACCAATAATTGCTCCACGCAATCCTCCTTGACCTTCCCCAATAATCGCTGCTGTTCCACACTCAAAGAAACAAGTGATAACAAGCGGTACTACCATCACACCAAACACACCATAAGCATTACACAATAACATTAATGGTACAGAAACTGCCATTGCAACGATAAACCCAATAATAACCGCATTTGGCTTATACGGGAATAATAGTGGACAATCATACGCAGGAATTGCATCTGGAATTAATTTTGTAGAAATCCCCTCAAATGCAGGTACGATTTGGTTAATTAACATACGAACACCTTGCAGTAACACTAATAAACCAACTCCAAAACGAAGACCCATTGTGATACCATAAGTGAAAATGTCTTGTCCAACAAACTCACTAATTGCATTGTTGAATCCGAAGTTCAAAATAACATAAATCAATAATGTAACAAAAAATCCAACCACAGATGTTTCTCTTAAGAATGATAAACGTTTTGGAATCTTTAAATCTTCTGTCGATTTTTCTTTATTCCCTACATATTTTGCCACTGTACCAGAAATCAAACTCAAGACACCTGTTGGATGCCCTAACATCCAAGTTTGATCGCCTGTAACTTTCCATACATATTTTCGTAATATCCATGGAGCCAGCGACCAATATAATGCCGCAAAAATTGCTGCAAATACAATTAATACTGTTCCCGTTAAACCACCTTCTACTCCTGCTGCAACAAAAGTAAGTGGTATCCACCATAAGAAATGCCCTGTTAGAAACACCGTCTTAATTGGTGTAAAACGCGCAATACACAAGTGAATAATTAACCCTAAGAACATAGCCATACCACATTCAGACCCATACGCAGTCATAAAAGATGCCGCATCCAAGCCTTGAGGAACTTCAACACCCGCTACTTGTCTAAACACTAAATTGATTGTCGTGATAGAACTAGAAATAAAGTTTGTCCCCTCAATCAACATGTAAAGACCCATTGCTGCTAAAATAGCGCCTTTAAACACATCTTCAAATCTCTTCTTTTGTAAAATCAACCCGATTGCGGCAATTACCCCAATTAATACAGGTGGATTTCTAAATACGTTGCTTACAATAAAATCCCATACTTGTAACATCAGTTTTTCCTCCTTATAGTTACTAAAGTAAATCTAAACATCCCTTACTCTTCTCCTTAAATATCATCACCCTTTCAATTATTTTAATGATTGCCTCTCATAATGAATCCAAACTACGAAACAACCATTTTTTACACACTATATTTGAGCCTCAATAATAGCCTCTATTTCCTCAATAGTTGCTGCATTAACCAATTGTTCAAGATTACTCTCATCTCCCATTAATGTTGCAACTTCTTGCAACATTGCAAGATGCGATTGATTGTCTATAAATGATAATGGCAAAATCACTTGTACTGGTTTCCCCATGAAATCAACAGGCTTCCGCACAATTGTTAAAGTAGCATCTAGTTTATTCGCTCCTTTGTCTGATGAAGCATGTGGCATTGCAAAGTTATCCATCAGAACAATATAAGCATTGTAGTCTTTACACATCTGTATCATGGCATCAACATACGTCGCTTCAATACTCCCATTCTCCAAAAGAGGAAGTGAACTTTTATGTATTGCATCTTCCCAATCTTCGACTTCCTCAATAATCTGAATTTTCCCTCTTAGTAATTCTTTAAGCATTTCTCCTCCTATGAATATTCTTCTAATATTTGTTTTCATTATACTGAATAACAATGTACTTTTCAATACAATTAAAAAATATTGTATTATTTTTATAATACAATTATCTTTTTTTCTTTATTATAAAAAAAACCATCATCTTTGTAATGGTCTTTATATTAATCCTGTAAAATTCTTGTAAGATTCACCGAGATTCGATCGGTACGATAATAATTCACTGACAGAAACATTGGTAAATCATTGATTGTAGAAAATGACATTGTTGAACGCAAGATAGGGAAATTCTCATACACTTCTAAATTCCCTGCAACTTCCTTGGTTGCATTCATTGCCACAAATTCCTGTTTTCCGATATACGGCTTTATTCCACGTTTTGCTAACATCCCCAAAATAGAACTACCAGCATCTTCTACTGTTATTTCTCCACATGTAGATTGCACCCAATACGACTCTTCATATAGTGCAGTCAAAGTATTGGCATAACGAATTCTTCTTACAAACCAAACATCTTCCTCTTCGTTAGTATTCAGATAATTCATCACAAAAAGTGGCGCTTTTATTAAGCTAACTTCTAACACTTTACTATGAGAATGATTCCCCACCATTTGATTACTCTCTGTGAAGCTAATCACATTATTAACCCGTTTTTCAAGCACTCTACTTCTAACAAAAGTCCCTTTACCACGAATACGAGCAATCAATCCCAATTCTTCTAAAGCATCTAAAGCACTTCTCACTGTAACACGAGATACACTATATTTTTCCATCAATTTTTCTTCGGGCAGAATTTTCTCATTTGGCTTCAACTGTCCAGACTCAATATCATTTTTTATATCTTCAAATAATATTTGATATTTAAAATTCTTCACTTTTTTCATGTAAAAAAATCTCCCTTGTTACATCTACCTTATATCATTCAACCAAAGAGAATCATCTTTGATGCTCTGCAAGACATTGTTCCAGAACACTCTGCACTTCTGCAACATCCATATAGCGCTTCACTGCATATACCGGAACATTGACTTCACTTCTTAACTCTTCCGCCATATCTACAGATGTAAAGATTGCATCACACACAATCCCTTTTGCAGTTGTAATATCTGTATTCATTGCTTCTTCATCAATTCCCAATGCTCGAAACGCCTTATCAATTGATATTTTCAATAACAATGATGATCCCACACCAAATCCACAAACAGCAGCTATTTTCATAATTATAACCTCTCTACTAAAGCATTCTATTGCAACACTTAGTATTATTATAGAACATTAGTATTAAATAAGCAATACATCTTTATTCGCTCATTTCACTGTCTGAAATTCAAATATTAATCCTAAAAAAAAGAATCAAAGATTCTTTTTTCACTCCATTAATTATCTTCCTTTTTTAACAATCCCTTGATAAGTGAAGACATTTTTATTTTGTTACCATAGTTCAGTGACCCTCTACGATAAATATATACCGATACTACAATCATCAAATAAGTAACTAATACCATCAAGCCTAAGCTAACAAAAATTTCCATAACATTAACAGTTGTAAGCATATAGCGAATTGGCATGATGAATATTGCAGTAAACGGAATATACGAACTTACAATTGATAGCGTTGAATTTGGCATCGACATACTAAATGTAGCAATCATATAAGCCACTACGAATATAAACATAATTGGTGACACTGCATTACCAACATCCTCTACTCTGGATACCAGTGATCCAAATGCTCCATACAAGAATAAATACATACAATATCCCATGCTAGAAAACAAAATATAAATAATTGCTGTTTCTAAATTCATGCTTCCTTGAAGAAATACCATAATAATCTCTGGGTAATTCCCCTTATTAATCATAAATCCAACCACAGCACAAATAATTAATAGACTAATCTGTAAAAGACCAAATAAACTATTTGCTAGTACTTTCCCTAAAATTAATGTTTTTGGTTTTGTGCTTGTAATCAACAACTCCATTGTTCTGCTATCCTTTTCTCTAGCAACTGATGTAGCCACCGTTTGTCCATAAAGTATTATCATCATATACACAATAAATATAATCGCAATCCCGATGAAATATCCTTCCATAGAATCCTTACCTAATACTGTAATTTCCCCAGTAATTTCTGCTCGCCTTGCAAGCGCCACCTCAACAGGATCCATCCCAGCTTCAATTAAATTTTGATTCGTTTTTATATCATGAAGTATTGATGAAACAATTTGAAAATCATAATTATCCAATGATTGATCTTTTACAATCAACTCAAAATCAACACTACTATTCAATATAAAACCTAACTCAATATTTCCTAACATAACATCTTCTTCTAAGTCGCTTCTACTATTATAAGAATGAATATTATGTCCTGTAAAAACAAGCTCTGCCAATTCATCAAAACTACCCTTTAACACCCCAATTTCCCTAACAACAAACACATTCTCTTCTCCAGAACTACTATCACTCTGGAACATTTTTGCAATGGTTGGTATTGAAGTTCCAATCAACACAATAACACACAATACAATTGTTACCATCTTAACCGTTCTTTTCTTTAACAAAGACATAAATTCAAACGCAAATACATCCTTAAACTGTTTCATTATCGCCACCTACCTTACTAACAAATATTTCCTGCAAACTCGGTTGATAGTCAGAAAATATCTCTACATCAAAATCATTCTTCATTAATAATGTTAAAATTTCCTTTTTACTGCTCTTTTCAAAATTAATAATGATTGATTTTTCATCTTCTTCAATCACGAAATTTTTATCCGCTAATAGCTTCCTCAATTGTTCATCATTGCTTGTCTTAACACGAATCTTATTATTTCCATATTGATTTTTAATATTCTCTAAATCCCCTGCCATCACAATTTTCCCTTGATGAATAATCGCAATATCTTTACAGAAGCTCTCCACAAAACTCATTTGATGACTAGAGAAAATGACAATCTTCTCTTGGTTAATAAACTCAATTAACGCTTCCTGAAACACTTGAGAGTTTACTGGATCCAATCCACTAAATGGTTCATCAAGAATTAAGATATCTGGATTATTTACAAAAGCTTGCGTAATTTGCACCTTCTGTTGATTTCCCTTTGATAAGGTTTCAACCAAACGATTCAAATATTCATGCACACCAAATCTCTTTGTCCAATATTCAACAGATTCCATTGCTTCTTTACGATTTAATCCTCGCAATTTCGCAAAATATACCAACTGATCTTTCACTGTTGATTTTGTATATAAACCTCTTTCCTCTGGTAAGTAACCAATGCGATATTCTTTTAAATCAAATGGCTTCCCATCCAATAATATCTCTCCACTATTTGCTTTAAAGACATCCATTAAAATACGGATAGAAGTAGTCTTTCCCGCACCGTTTCTCCCTAAGTAGGCAAACAATCTTCCACTGTTAATTTCCAGATTTACATCTTGCAACACATGAAAGTCACCATAATATTTATTCACATTTACAAGTTCTAGTTTCATTTCACCCTCCTAATATTTCTTCTCATAATAAACATTCGAAACCCGCTTATCCATGACAAGCACTGTCGATGCTACTATCATTTCACTTTCCTATTGTATCATATTGTTTTCAATAGATACATTCTCTATTGGGCACTGAAAAAACTGTAAGCGTTATCACACAGATATGCTCTCTATTCATACTTCCTATTATTATCTTCTTCTAATATCGCCCAGTAACTCTTATTACTATATTTGATTCCTCAATTATGATGGAATAGTATCTCTTCATTATTTTCATAATATATATTTTTTATCTCTTTTGGTTAGTTTCATATTAAAACCGACCTTTTCTTGGTTTTATTTAACGCCAGTATTTCTCTTTCGCTGTCTACTTTTATTTTTATGCTGTCCTGTCCGATTTTCTTTTGACTCTTTTTGCATAGAATCTTTTTTTGCCTTTGGTTTTTTCTGAACTTGTTGCTTAATTTTCCTCGGCGTCATATCCACCATTGGATATTTTGCATTATCAATCATTTCTATTTTCTTGCGAATTAATTTTTCAATATCATTTAATAAGCCCTTATCCTGAAAGTTACATAAGGATACGGCAATTCCCGTTTTCCCAGCACGCCCTGTTCTACCAATCCTATGAACATAGGTTTCAGGAACTTCTGGCAAATCATAATTTATTACATAATGAAGTTCACTAATATCAATTCCGCGTGAAGCGATATCGGTCGCAACTAACACTTGGGTTTTCTTCGTTTTAAAATTTTCAAGTGCCTTCTGTCTTGCGTTCTGTGATTTGTTCCCATGAATTGCCTGAGCAACAATTTTATGTTTCATTAGTTTTCTAACTACTTTATCTGCACCATGTTTTGTTCTTGTAAATATTAACACCTGTTCAAAACCATTCATCTTTAAAATATCAACCAATAAATCCATCTTATGATTTGTATCTACAAAATAAACTGATTGTTCCACTATATCAACCGTAGAAGATGCTGGTGCAATTGAGATTTCAACAGGATTATGAAGAAGTTTATTCACAATTTCTGTGATTTCTTTTGGCATAGTTGCTGAAAAGAACATCGTTTGTTTTTTGCTTGGAAGCAATTTAATGATTCTGTTAATTTCATGAATGAATCCCATATCTAACATACGATCTGCCTCATCAAGCACAAATATTTCAATCGAAGAAAGGTTGATGTATCCTTGAGAAATTAAATCAGTCAACCTTCCCGGAGTTGCAATTAAAACATCAACTCCTGCTTTCAATGCTTTCACTTGATTCCCTTGTCCTACTCCCCCAAATATAACGGTTGTTTTTAAAGGGAGATATCTCCCATAAATTGCGAAGCTCTCTTGTATCTGAATAGCAAGTTCTCTTGTCGGTGTAAGTACCAATGATTTTATCTGTCTTCTTCCTTTATTCTGTGTTTGTTCTGAAAGAATCTGTAAAATCGGAACAGCAAAAGCTGCCGTTTTTCCAGTTCCTGTTTGTGCAATCCCAAGAATATCTCTTTTTTCCAATGCTGCTGGAATCGCCTTTTCTTGAATCGGTGTTGCCATTTCATATGCTTCATCATGAAGTGCTTTTAATAATGGGGCACTTATTCCCAATGTTTTAAATTCCATACTTTCTCCTTTGAATTATTGTGCCATACTAATCCCTCTTGATTATTGCATTCAAAAGAAAAGAGTACTTCTACCCTTTTTCAAACTCAATACTATTATTTTGAAATGGATGACTCAATGTTTCTATTTTAATGTTTTTTTCATCAAAAGTAAACCGAATCCTACACATTAGGAGAATATTTAACGCTATTATGTAAACTTCATATATCAAATATCTTAGCGGATTATATTCTTTGAAAAAATCATTTATAAGCTTGTTTCCCCATTGATTTCTACTTCATTATTGAGAATTCTACGCAAAACGGAATCCCCTTGTTTTATCGTTAAAATGTTGCTTTGTAGATTTAGCACGAATACTTGAATTTCTTCTATCTCTTCATTATTAATTATTTGGGCTTCCTTGAATCGAAAGCGGAACACTCTCGCTTTCATTTCAGAATTGGAATGTATGGTTATTAACCTTTTTCCGCCCACACCAAAGTGAACATTGCTACTTATTTCTTCTATAAGATATTCATATAGATTCACAAATTCAAGACCAGCTTGAATTAACAATTCACATATTTCTTCTGGCTTCCTAATTACATTATTTGATATATCAAACTGAGATAACTGTGGAAACACTAAATTATCTCTATGTTGTTTCATAATAATTTGTGAGCGTAAAGTTTCTATCTCTCTAGAGTTTGCAAAATAATGATACTCAAATAAAGGAATTGGACACTTTGAAACATCAATTGTAGTTGGCTTAATCAAAATTGCACAAGCATATTGTTGCCAATCAATATCTTGCAATTCATGGACACTCTTGAAATGATAATTCAAATTATGGTTATCCTGCCTTAATCGATACTTAAAAGATTCAATGTTCAATTGTCCAAAACGATTAATCAATAAAACATTAATTGCCTTATACTTATTCGGTATCACAAACACTGTATTATGAATTACCATAAATAACTCACTAATTAGTGCTTCATCTTTTTCAATATGATAGTCATTCAAAATAAATAAGATTTGTTTTGTTAATGCATAACTAGCAGGCAAACGCAAAAACATCTCATAAACAGAATTACAAATACTATGTGTAATCAAATTGTATTTCTTTTTAAGAAAACGTTTCAATAAAAAGATTTCAAGTTTAGATTTAACACCTTCATATTGCGTTAAATCTAAGCTAATTACTTGCTTTAATGACTGATTTAAACCCAAGAAATCATTCTCTACTTGCAAGTATAAATTTGGATAATTCTCTTTGTTTAATTTATGATCATTATGACACTCTACTACCAAGAAACAACAGAAACTAAGTACCTCTTGATAATCTGTTATTTTGAGTTGTGCCAAGATATCTCTAGCGATAGCCAATTCTTTTAATCCGACAAAATCATTTTCATCGATCACAATTTCATTGATTCCTATTCTATTTCTTAAAATCGATAAATAAATCGCTAATCGACGAAACGAAACATCACTAACTCTCATATCATGTTGCTTAAATGACTTTTTCAATAGTTCTCCATTTGCTCGTAACTCTTCCCTAGTAAATCCATACTCGTCTAAGCTAACTTCATAAAAAATGGGAAGCTCTTCTTCAAAATTATACACATCGCAGAAGTCAATCATACAATTACGAATACTTAATTCATCACCACTGATTTTCATTCCATAATGAGGAGTTGATATCAAAGTAATGCCATGATGATTCAATGCTTTTCTTACAAGTTTCATATCGTTTGTGAAGGTTGCATCACTTATATGTAAATATGAGCCGATATCATATGACTTAATATAACTTTTTGCAACCAGCAGTAATCTTCCAATAGAAAAAACACGAGATGAATTTCCATAAGCAAACAACTGTGAATTCTCAAGATAATCCACACATTGCTTCATAACGATTTTCACCATCTCGTGTTTTGATTCTTTATAGTCCAGATAATAACCTCTTCCTCTGAAGTTAGCGATCTCAAAAGGATAATTATTATGTGCTAATTCATCATTTATGATTTTAATTTCAATCTGCAATGTCCGCACAGAAATAAACAAATCAGTCATAAACTGTTTTGCATCAACAAATTCTTGTTTAAATAACTCATCTAATATCCTTATTTGACGAACATCTAGTTTTAACACTTAGACCACCTACTATAATTGTATCACAAGTTACTCTAGATAATAATCCCGTAGTTTTTCCAGTTGAGCATCATCTAGCTTTAAAATCTTACGCGCATAGTTTCCAACTGTTCCATAATGATCATTAATTGCATTAATTGCGGTTAAAATATAGTCTTCTTTCACATCAAAGAATGCAAACAAATATTGAGCAATTGCTTCGTTACCTTGCGCTTGAACTCGGTAATTTTCCAAATATCTTTGATTCTTTTTTTCTCTTGCACGATTCGTCAACATATAGTCGTAAACCAAATAGTCTTGTTCAACTCCTAGTAACGCTAATAATAACATTGCCGAATATCCTGTTCGATCTTTTCCACCTCGACAGTGTTGAAATGATGGAGCTCCATTTTCAGCAAGTACTTTAAGTGTTGAAGAAAATGCCTCAATTCCTTTCTCATCACTAACAAACGATTGTTGTTGATTAACCATACTGTCATAGGCTGCATTTGGATTATTTTCTAGTGCTTTTTTCACTTGTTCAATCATATTCTTTTTATCTCTTGCAGGAAGCATTGCATTACTCTGTAGCACCCCCGCAAACATTGCCGCTGCCCCCTCGGGACTAAAGTTATATTGTTTGGTAACAGTACTAATTACTGGATTTGGAGATTCTTCTATTTCCTTTTCACTACGGAAATCTATTATTGTTTTGATATTTAATTCTTCAACACATTTTACTCCATCATCTTTCAGATTGAATAAATGATCTCCACGATACAATAAACCCCATTTGACTCTTCTGTTATCGTTTGTAGGATATCCACCTAAATCCCGAAAGTTATACATTCCCGGAATCTGTAAAATACGATGACTCACTACAATTGGCTCACCTTGCTTGAAATCTATTACAAAGTAAACCCTTTGGTGTTTATTATATTCAAAATCAAAAACAACATCACTTTCATTACTTTCAAAAATAAAATTTTCTTCTTTAATTACTGCCTCAGGCGCCATATGCCAATACACCCGATAGGTTTCATGAAAAGAATCAGTATGAATTAGCAACTGATTCTTTCCCTCCCCTAAGTAGAAAACTTCAATTAAATAATTATTCAAATCTTAACCTTTTTCTTTTTCAAAGACAGCAATCAAATCTGTTGGAGCATCAAATGCTGCTACTTGGTATTCTAATTGAACTCCCAAGTCCCTCAATTTATATAGAGCCGCCTCTTCTTTATCACTAAAACATAAGTCATGGGCATATTCATGACGTCCTTCTCTACGACGCATTCCACCATAATTAATATGGTTTATCTCCACTCCACCTTCTTTTAACTTCAGAACATCTACTGTGCTTCCTAGCATCAAGAATGTAGAGCGTTTAATTGGATTATTTTGATAAACTTCAATAAATTTATCTACTCCAAATACATGTACGACTAAGTCAGGAGCTGCCATCTTTAAAACTTGTACTTGTACAGGATTGCTTGCTGCTGCATCATCTACACAAATAATTTGTTGCGCATTTACATGTCGCAGCCACGATGTTGCCACTTGTCCATGTATCAATCTATCATCAATACGTATCCATTTGATCGCCATCTCCACCATCTCCCTTCAAAGCTTCACGAATATTTGTTAAGGATAAAGAATGAACTTCTTCTACCTTAGCAGATATTTCTTCAATAGAACTGCCTTGTCTTGTCAACAAAACTTCTAATAATATTGGCAAGTTAAACCCTGTATACACCATTACTTCTGGGTGCTCTATCGCTAGATAAGTCGAGATATTAGCAGGTGTTCCCCCATAAATATCACATAAGACTAGGACTCCTGCTTCTGTATTCAAACTACTATACAGCGCTTGTAACTCTGCTAAACAAGTTGCATAATCCTTTCCTTCCGTCACACTAACTACGCCACAGTTTTCAAACTCGTATCCTGCAATCATTTGTGCACTATTTAATGCTTCTTGTGCAAAAAGACCGTGACTTGTAAGAATTACTGCTACTTCCATCTTTATACCAAAACTCCATTTATCGCTAATACTGTTCCGATAATCAAGATTCCAAAAATCAAGCCGATAAGATATTTTCTTGGCATTTTCTTATTGATTCGATACAAGCCAAGCGTAACTAATAACGGTAATAATTTAGGCATTGCTCCATCAAGTAAAGTTTGAATACTAACCACTGTTTCATCAACAACTAACTGTGTCCCAATATTCACTCTGACCGAGGAACTAATCAATGCACCTAATACGATTACTCCCACCATGGTAGAAAGATTGATAATATTTTGCATAATTTTTGCTTGTTCACCACTTGTTATGAACTCCATACCTTTTTGGTATCCCAAGATAATTCCATAATATTTTATCGCAATATTAATACCATTATAAATCAAAAACATTAAGATTGGTCCCAACATATTCCCATTAATTGCATAGGCTGCACCAATACTACCTGCAATCGCTTGAATCGTCAGTTTGAATACTGAGTCCCCTATTCCTGCAAGAGGTCCCATCATACCCGCTTTTACTGAAACTACTCCGGTTTTATCTTCTGGTGTAGTTGTTTCTTCAATTGCTGTCGTAATCCCTAATATCATTCCTGTTGCTGTATTTTGTGATAAGAAATACTCAAGATGACGTTGCATTGCTGCAACTCTTACTTCTTTTGGTTCATCTTTATATAATTTCTTTAACACTGGTGTTAAAGCTGTTGAAAATCCAATTGCTTGTGCAGTTGAGTTATTTACAGTGATACCTAACCCAAATATTTGTAAACGCCAAAATACTTTATTTAAATCTGATTTTGTTATTTTGTTACTCATAGATCATACCCCTCTTCCTCAGAATTAGTTGCTGTTTTTGTGACTTTAACTCCTGCAACTGAATCTTTGATTTCCATAATCCAAGTATAGATTGTTCCAAACGCCAAAGAAATTAGAGTAACTGATAAAATATCCAGTTTGATGTAAGCATTCAAAACAAATCCAAAAATCAAGAAAGCCCACATACCTTTTTTCATTACTATTGTCATTAAGATTGATAAACCTACTGCTGGTAGAATACCTGATGCTCTATTGATTCCTGCAAGAACATCCGTTGGAATAGCAACCAATAATTCATTGATAATTCCTTCCCCATAGTAAACAATCAAAAATGTAGGGATTGCTCTAATCGAAAATTGAAACAATACTGAAACAATGTTAATTTTCATTAAACCATCAAAATCACCTGTTAATGCTATTTTATCAGCCCAAGGTGCAAAGAACTGGCGAATGAAGGTTGTCAAAAGCATAAATTGTTGTGATAACACCGCAACCGCTGTTGCCAGTGCAATCCCTGTTGCAATACCTTCTCCAGTAATATCTCCTGAACTAATCGCAAAAGTGATACCTATTATTGTACCAACTATCATGTCTGGTGTTTGATATCCAGCCATATTTCCTAATCCCATCCAAGTCAACTCTAAAGTTGCCGAAACGATTAACGCGGTAGTGACATCACCTAAAATGAAACCCACTACAGGACCAACCAATAATGGTCGTCTTAGCATTTGTGGCCCTTGATCATCAAATGAACAATACCCAGCCCAAAGTGCTATTAAAATACATTGTACTAAACTCATTCTTCTTCCTCCTTTATAACTTCATTGTAAAGGCTTACATTCTTCACTTCAAATGTTTAAAGCGTCATTATAAATGCAGTATTTTCGTATTAAGTTTATGCGTTTGAATACGCAATCAACTATATCCATTTCTATCAGTATTATCAGTCTATCATTACTAATCTTTTTTATTGCCAAAATTTCACTCTCATTTTTCAGTCATTAAAAAACGATGAAATCATTCATCGCTTTCTATTGTTGCTATACTAAGTCTTCACCGTTACTATGAATCACTTTCTTGTACCAATCAAATGATTTCTTTTTAGAACGCTTATAACTACCATTTCCTTCATCATCTTTATCTACATAAATGAATCCGTAACGCTTACTCATTTCTCCTGTTCCTGCCGAAACTAAATCGATTGGCCCCCAAGTTGTATACCCCCACAAATCAACTCCATCTAGTGTAACTGCATCATGCATCTCTTTAATGTGTTGCCTTAAATAATCAATTCGATAATCATCTTCCACATACCCATTCTCATCTGGCTTATCCACTGCCCCTAAACCATTCTCTACAATAAACAATGGCTTTTGATAGCGATCATATAAGTTATTAAGAGTAATTCGCAATCCCAATGGATCAATCTGCCAACCCCACTCACTTTCTTTCAGATGTGGATTTTTCAAGGATTGAAAAATATTCCCCCCTGTTTTTTCTCCCACATTTGGATTTGCGCTTGTAACCCTACTTGAATAATACGAAAACGAAATGAAATCAACTGTATTCTCTTTCAATAAGCTTATATCTTCTTCTGTTATTTCAATATGAACATTCTTTCTTTCCAATTCCTTTAGAAAATATACAGGATAAGCACCTCGTGATTGCACATCAATAAAGAAATACTGTTCTCTATCTTTTTCAATACTTGCCCAAACATCTTCTGGCATACAAGTATATGGATAGGTTGTTGCTGCCGCTAACATACAACCAATTTTCATCTCTGCATCAATCTCATGTGCAATTTTAGTCGCCAATGCACTCGCAACCAATTGATGATGTGCTGCTTGATATTTAATTTGTGTTTCATCTTCTCCATCCTCAAATACAAGACCTGCACCAAAGAATGGTCCATGTAATATCATATTGATTTCATTGAATGTCAACCAGTACTTTACTATCCCTTTATATCTTGTGAATAATGTTCTTACTAATCGCTCATAAAATGTAATTAACTCTCTATTTCTCCATGCTCCATACTTCTCTATTAGATGAATCGGACAATCAAAATGTGTAATTGTTACTAATGGTTCAATTCCATACTTTTTACATTCCTCAAATACTTGATCATAGAATTTCAACCCTTCTTCATTTGGCTCTAATTCATCCCCCATTGGATAAATTCTACTCCAAGCAATACTCATACGGAATGTTTTAAAACCCATCTCTGCAAATAGTGCAATATCCTCTTTGAAGTTCTCATAGAACTTAATCCCTTTTTGTGCTGGATAGTAGTATCCTTCTTCAAAGGATAACATTTTCCTTTTTCCTAGAGCTACTTTCCAACGCTCTTTTCCATGTGGGATAACATCCACATTTGCAAGCCCTCTTCCTCCTTGGTCATATCCCCCTTCGCATTGATTTGCGGCGGTTGCGCCTCCCCATAAGAAATCTTTTCTAAATCCCATATTTTTTCCTCCTATTCATTGATTAAATCCATTTACTGTATTTATGTATTTCCTAATTTCTACATAAAGTTCATCTATAATATCTATATCATATTGAACTGGTAAATTAAACCCTTTTATACGAATACTTCATTTACTCCTGAGATTCTCATGCTCTGAAATCATGTACTTTACAATATTCTTCACTTTACTCATATCATGAATTCAAAATATTTTTTAACGAGTCATAGAAAAGCTGATATCTTGTTATCCTAGTATTGATATGGGATAATTATTGTAATAGGCACATCAGCCAACTTCACTAAAGAAACAAGTAGAGGTCATTAAATGAAAATTATTGATATCAAAAATCATCTCCATGACAAAGATGTCCAAGAGATATTGTCACAAAGCATATATATGCCAACAGAAGAAAAATTGAATCTATGCTCTTCGCAATATCAATCCGATGAAAGTGTTTCTGCATTTGCTTGCATTGATGAAGGAGTTATCATCGGTATAATCATAGTCAAAACTCTAACCACCAACTCTTTTGAAATATTAAACCTTGCTGTTGACCCCTCTTTCAGAGGCAAGGGTATAGGGTCAAGTTTAATATCTTCTTTTATTAAAAATATTTCTCATGGCAAAATATTTGCTGAAACCGATGATGATGCTGTTGGGTTCTATCGTAATTATGGATTTAATATTAAAGCTCTACCAGAAAAATATCCGAACTGTATTCGCTATCTTTGTACACTCATTCTGCCTTGATTTTCCTTGTATCATTGAACTTTCTAACAAATCATCACAATATATACCTTCTAGTGAAATAAAAAACTGTAGCTTAAATGTTTTTTCACCACAGTCTTTTTTAGATAACTAAGAATTTCTTAACTTTTATATAAATAGTTTTCTCTTATAATTGAAATTTTCTGTTCATCCATATTCAGACAATCCTTCAAATATCGATCAAAATCACCCGATATTTTAATAATTTCATCAAATGCTGCTTCTAAGTATGATTTTTTTGTCTGCATCAATGAAGATAAATATGCCAATACAAACTCATTGTCTGTATACTGCTCATACTCTTTCATCCGTCGCTCATTACGCGTAGCCATAAGCTCTTTTGTCAACATATAATCTCTCATTATGACTTCTTTTTCCACCCCCAAAGCCATTAATACAATTACTGTCCCAAATCCTGCTCTATCCTTCCCACCTTTGCAGTGATGAATAATTGGCGTATTACTAGGATTTAAAAGTAACTCCAAATATTTTTGATATTTCTCATTTGAATATTGTTGTGAAACTAACTCACGCATTTGAATTTCCATATCATTCAGTCGACTATGAAGTTTTACTCTTCCTTCCTCTGTTTCAGATATTTTTATTAATTTTTCTACTTTTTCTCTATCATTGGTAATACTGCCTGCCGCTAGTTGTGCAAGTTCAGCATGAGGTGCCAAATTAATATAACTTGCCCCATCAAAAATAATATCTGGGTCTTTGCTTACTTCCATTTCAGACCTAAAATCTACAATCGTTTTAATACCCAAACCAGTAAGGATTTCCTCATCTTTTTTACTAAGATTACAAAGTGCATCTGAACGATAAAATATTCCCCACTTTATCATTCTTCCATCACTTCCTTTATACCCTCCGAAATCGCGAGTATTAAAGGTTCCCTCTAGATTAATTTCTCTATTCGATACCATATAACTATTTTTATCATCTTTTACAAGATAATATAATCTATTACTAGACTTAGGCTTTTCAAATGAAATAGAGTGCTTTGAGAATAAACCAACTCTGGTTTTGTCAACAAGTGAAAGGTCAGAGGTAGTACCATAGTACACCTCGACCTCATCATCAAATAAATCTTGCTCAAATTGAATTGTAATCTGCCCTTTTTTCTCCATCAATTCCAACATGAATTATGCCTCTACTGTTTCAACAATTTCATTATCCTGCTTCGCTTCTTCATTAATTTTTTGCTTGTCCAAAGCCTTGAAGAACGGAATATACAGAAGGAAAATCGCAATCATCTGAATAATCTGAATTACAGATCCTTGCCATCCCCCTGCAATGAATCCACTCAAAATCGGAGGCAATGCCCATGGAACATTGATACCAACAGGCGCTAAAAATCCGATCGCCGTAGCAGAATAAGCAATTAATATAGATATAACTGGAGCCAAAGACATCGGTACTAAAATTAATGGATTTAAGACCATTGGAATCCCAAACTTCATTGGCTCACTAATACCAAATACACCCGGTGCAATCGCAACTTTACCAACCGCTTTAAGCTGTTTACTTCTAGCAATCCATAATAACATTGCCGCTAGAACAAAGTGACGTGGTCCCTTATAAACATTTAGAAAATATGTGTTTAGAATAAACGGCATTGCCATACCTGCCGCCAAAGCTGATTGATTTTCAATTGCTGCTGGCATCCATAAAGTATTTGTTACAGCAGAAGTAACATTACTTCCATGGATTCCAAAAAACCAAAAGAATTCCCCAAGTAAACTAATCAAGCACATTGTCCACACAGAAGAGCCAAGCCCTTCTAATGGTGCTTGTAGAATTCTATAAACAAATGTATGCACATCTTTTGCAGATGTAGCAGAGAATGTTGCATTGATACCAATAAAAATTAATGCCACAAAAATCACAGGTAGTAATGATTCAAATGAACCCGATATTGCTGGTGGAACACTTGCATGCATTTTAATCTTAGGACCTTTCTCTGTTAATAATGAGAACAACCATGTTGCCAACATCGCAACAATCATTGCCACAAACATTCCTCTTGACCCAAGATAGGTGGTAGTGAAGACATTCACTGTTCTTTCTCCAACCATTGCTGCAGTCATAGGCGTAACAACAAAGAATGAAATCACTGAAATCATTACCGCATTGATTTGACTCTTCTTTAATATCCTCGCCATTTCCATTGCCAAAGCAATTACTACATAAATAGAAATAATATCATTGGTCATTGTTGAACCAAGTGTCAAAAATTTCCCAATTCCTGTTGTAGCTAAAAAGTTAGTATATGGATCCCATGGTATACTAATTAATAGTACGCAAAAAGAGCCAACCATTGTAACCGGCAATAAACGAGCCATTCCCGCAGCAACAGTTTTAACAATCAAATTATCAGAAAACGATTTCACATACTTGTTTAAGTTTTGTCCAAAAGTTTTATTTTTTGTCATTTTTTCCTCCTTATAATTTCGCTTCACTTAATACAAAATTCAATACTTTTTCTCCATTCATCATGCCATAATCCATCGAATTGATCACAAATACTGGCATACTTAATTCCTCACACAAATCATCTAAACGATGCCCAATTTGAGGTCCCAACAAAACAACATCTGAGTTTAAATGATCTCCGATATTGTCTTCAGCTACCGCTAAGATTTCAACATCCATCCCTTTAATTACTGCAGCCTCTTTCATTTTTTGCACCAACATACTTGTTGAAAAACCGCCCGAACAGGCTAGTAAAATCTTCTTAATCACTTGATTAACTCCTCCTTTCTTTGTATTACTATGCTATTGATGCTTTTAGCATAATCAACTAATTCACAGACCATATCCTTAATCGCCATAGCCGTCATCAGATGATCTTGGGCATGCACCATCAGAAGACTAAGTTCTTGTGTTTCTCCTGATACTTCTTTTTGAATCAGTTCTGTTTGCACTCTATGTGCCAGCACCATTGATTCACTGGCACTCTTCAACTGTTCTTCTGCTTTATCAAAATCACCTAATCTTGCAGAACGAAGTGCCATTAAACTTTTGGCACGTGCATCTCCAGCATTCAAAATAATATCCATAATTGCATTTTTCATCATTTTCCTCTCCTCACAAAATATCTTCTAAAAACATCTTAAATTCTTGATATGTTTTTGCCTGTTGCAATAATTTTATCTTTGTACGATCATTCATTAATTGAACAACAAAGTCACTAATTTCCTGATGAATCAAAAGATGACCTTTCTTAACATTAAGAACCAAGATACAGCGAACTTCTTTTCGCTCATAATGAATCGCACTTTTCAATAAAATCACACCAATACTATCAATATTAGCCAATTGAATTAGACTATGTGGAGAAGCTATTCCATTTTCATAAATTGTTGAAAACCTCTTTTCTCTTTGGATAACTGACTCTGTAAATCCTTGTTTTGCATAACCCAAAACAACCATCTTTTCACACATTTCTTCAATTAAACTATAATATTCACCACCATCTTTAATCAGAAACAAATCTTCATAGAATAAATCATCTAATCCCAACGTTTCTCTTTGAATATTCATTTCATTAAATAATACTTTGTTCTTGATTTTACGAATTTCTTGATCTGTCAAATTTTCATTCACAATTACCAATTTACTCTCCTGATGCTCAATTTGTAATTCACGAGTAGAGATCACCAGCTCAACATCCTCCATTTTATATTTCTTCGCATGCGCATATGGCATCTCCAGAATTGTTGCAAATGGGAAATAAGACTGCAATCTTGTCTTAAATAAGATTGTCGAACTTCTCATCCCATCAATAACCAAGACAATTTTTTTAATCTTTTGAAGTTTTTTCTGACTTTCTCTTTCAACTTGAGTCACAAAATGCAAAGATAAATAACCAATTTCATCTCGTGACAATTCATAATTTTTTAATTCCGAATGATAATCAATAAAACGCATTGCCACTAAGAAAGCATTCATGTATTGTACAGATATAGAACTAACTAAGGAATCACTCAGTTCTAGTCCAAAGGAAACTCGCATAATAAGAGGATAAATGTGTAACAAAAGATTTTCTTGTAACACAACATCTTTAGAGAAATTTGTTGCATAATCTTTGTCTACTTTCCTTAATGATTCTTTAATAGACTTCTCCATCTCTATTTTTTGTTGATAAGGAACTTTTTCTGTACTTGCTTTACCAAATATCTGTGAAGCAACTAAATCAATCTCTTCTTTCGAAACTTTAATACTGTGCTTTTCTTCAATAAATTTAATGATTTTTTCAGCAATTGTATAAATGCTATTATCAATTAATTCGCGATTGATATTGATTTCATTAATGTAATTTTTTTGCACAATTCGATAAATTAATATTTTTAAGTGAAACAGTATTGACTCTATGGCATTGTTTGTCATTACAATATTGTATTCATTTAATAATGATACAAATTTCTCTGTTTCTGTGGCAAAATCCAATTCTGAAATATAATCAACAAACTCCATAGGTATCGCTTGACTTTCCACTATACTTCCACTAATTTTAGATAACATTCTGCGAATATTTTTTTCTGCACCACTTACCTTTACACCATAATGCGGTTTTGACTCCAATCGTATTTCATAATGTTGTAGTTGGCTCTTCACTTCTTCCATGTCATTTAAAACTGTATTTCTACTAACATCCAATATTTCAGCAATTTGATTTAAAGAAATAAAGCCCTCATTCTGTAATAATAAGAATAAAATAACAGAAATACGATAGTCCTTGCTTGCAACACTATGATTGAAATCTTCATTCTCGCTTTCCAAAAATTTCTTAAATTTGCACTCATCAGTTATTCGCAAAAAGTAGCCTTGCTTACTTACAGTTACTATTTCATATCCGTTTTTTGCCTCATTTTCACGCAATTCACGAAGCATCTTACGAATCCTACGCTCCGAAAACAACAGTTTGTTGCGTAAACTATCCATTGAAACAATATTTTTCGATTGTAGCATATCTATTAATTGTCCATGCCTTCTCACATCTTCCATCTCCTAATCAAATTATTCCATTGTCAAAAGCAAAAGAAAAGACAAAATGTTGCAAAAAAAAATTGTCTTTTCTCGACTATTATGTAGCCCATTCTATTTCCACAACAATTTACAAGCTCCAAGTTATGCTTCTATGCTACAAATCCACATAACTATTATTTATTATCTTGCAGCTACTTACTTGAATCATAATAAAAAAATGGATAACTCTTTTTAATAGAATATCCATTTTTACTTTACAGAAGATATTTGTTAATTTTTTGATCCTATTTTTCTAATTCATTTTTGGTTGTTTGATTCATTACAAGATACATAATGATTCCTAGACACACCATCAACCCCACTATAAGTAGTATGTTAAGTGACAAAACTAACCCAATGATTCCAACAATCCCCATAGAAATACTCACAAACATATTTCGCTTATTGGTTAATGCGAGGTTTAAAATAATTCCAACAACTGCCGCTAATGCCATCCCTTGTAGAGATACCAAATCTGAAATCTTTAAGACCGCTCCCCCTAAGCCGATTACCAACATAGCACTAGCAATGATTAGATTTTTTTGTTCTCCAAAATCAACTTTTGCATCAACTAGAACACGCAAACCATTACTGGCAATTACGCCAAAGAGTAAAATTGACATTCCGCCCAGCACAGGATCTGGAATTGTTTTAATCAACGCATTCAACGGTGTGAAAAAGGACATTAAAATCGCAAATGATGCTGCCCCAGCAATCACATAGACAGAACCCACTTTTGTCATTCCAACCACACCTGTATTTTCTCCATAAGTAGTGTTTGCAGGTCCACCAATTAAAGCACTAACGCTCGTTGCAATTCCATCTCCTATTAATGTTTTATCTAATCCCGGCTCCTTCAAGAAGTTTTTACCACAAATTTTTCCCAATACTGTGTGATCTCCAATATGCTCACTGATTGTAACAAAAGCAATGGGAACAATCGCCCATGTTTCTGGACCGAAATAAAGTTTATACTCCGTAAAGTTTCCAAATTTAAATGGTAATGCAAATTCAGGTACTTGAATAATATTCTTGAATGATTCCATTACAGGTGTAAAATCTATCGCTTCCACCAGTCCAAAGTGACTTAAAATAATAGTCGCTAGATAACCCCCAATGATTCCAAACAAAAACGGTACGATTTTTAGAAATCCCTTTGCATATCTAGAAATTATGGCAGTAATTGCGAATGTGATTACCGCAACCAAAACCGCACCAACACTGCCATCTCCCGTTAATCCAGCTTGACTAACCGCAATGGGAGCTAAGCCTAAGCCAATGATTGCAATCATTGGCCCAATCACGATTGGAGGCAATACAGTGTCTAACCATTCTTTACCGATAAAGTGAATGATAATAGCAACAAGAACATATACTAATCCAACAATAATCAGTCCTGTTTGCGCAGCACTAATATCTCCTCCCAGTGTAGTTTTTGCATAAACTACTGCTGTAATATAAGCAAAGGAAGATCCTAAGTATACTGGCACTTTCCCTCTCGTACAGAAAATATAAATAAAAGTCCCTATCCCTGAAGCAAACAGTGCTACTGAAATTGGCATTCCCGTTAAAAACGGTACTAATACGGTTGCTCCAAACATTGCAAATACATGCTGAACACTAAGGAAAAACCACGGTAATGCCTTTGGTTTTTCATTAATTTCAATTACTAAATTCTTCTCATTTTCTTTCATAATTTTCCCTTTCCTATTTTAGTAGGTCATTCCATAAAAAAGAATCCCATGAGGATCCTATTGAAAAGTAAGGGCACAATAAACATACACGCCTTATTATTCTCTCGGAATAATTTAAAGGACCTACATTGTCATTATTATAGCATGTTTTAGTTTAAAAGCAATTATTTTAAAGTAAATAATTTTCTTATCGACAGCTATCATTTCGTTTGTTATACTTTAAAAGTAAACACCGTATATCCTCGCTAATATGGAGTGAGAGTTTCTACCTAATCACCTTAAATGATTAGACTACGATGGAGGTTTTTTTGTGCTTCTATCTTATAAAAGATAGAGCTATTTTTCTTTTTCGGCGGTGTTGCAGAAAAGAGGAGGAACTTATGTTCGAAAAACTATTTGAATTATCTAAGAAGGGAACTACCGTTAAAACAGAGCTATTAGCTGGTTTAACAACATTTTTGACAATGGCATATATCTTGCCCGTCAATGCAGGAATTCTGTCTGATTCAGGAATGCCGTTTGCAGCGGTTTTCTTAGCAACTGCTTTATCATCAGCATTTGCAACAATCTTAATGGGATTGCTGGCGAATTATCCAGTTGCACTAGCACCCGGAATGGGTGTAAATGCATTCTTCACCTATACTGTAGTTTTAGGTTTTGGATTAAGTTGGCAAGCTGCTTTGGCTGCTGTATTTGTGTCTGGAGTTATCTTTTTGGTAATTTCTGTCACCCCGCTTCGTAAAATGATTATCAACGCTATCCCTGCACAATTAAAACTTGCAATTGGAGCAGGAATTGGATTTTTTATCGCTTTTATTGGTTTTACTAATGCAGGAATCATCGTGGGCGATGCGGCTACATTTGTTGCATTAGGAAACTTGACAGATCCACTGGTCTTGTTAGCGATTTTTGGAATTATGATCACCCTGATTTTGATAGCGAAAAAAATTCACGCTGCTGTATTTTATGGTTTGGTAATTACTGCCGTAGTAGGTGTTATTGCTGGGCTAGTATTTGGAATTGAAGGAATGCCAGTTGTTCCAGAAGCTATCATTTCCACTACTTTTGATACTTCAACATTCTTCAGTTTCACACAAGGCTTTAGTGAGTTATTCGCTGATCCACGTTGGTTTGTAATTATTTTTTCTTTCTTATTTGTTGACTTTTTTGACACTGCCGGAACTTTGCTGGCAGTCGCAAATCGTTCTAATTTAATTAAGGAAGATGGAGAATTAGTAAATGTAGAAAAAGCGCTTTTATCAGATGCAGTAGGAACAGTTGTTGGTTCTGCTTTAGGAACATCAACAGTAACCTCTTTTATTGAATCCTCTGCTGGAGTTGGTGTTGGCGGAAGAACTGGTCTAACCGCTTGTACAACAGGTATTTTATTTGTACTATCTATATTTTTCTCTCCAATCTTATCAATTGTTACCAATGCGGTAACTGCCCCTGCATTAATTGTTGTCGGTATTCTAATGGCACAACAGCTTGGTGGTATTGAGTGGGAAAAATTTGAATTTGCAGCTCCTGCATTTATCACAATTATAGTGATGATTCTTTCCTATTCTGTTTCTGATGGATTAGCATTTGGTTTTATCACCTATGCAATCGTAATGATCGCAACAGGAAAGATAAAAGAAATCAGTCCAATTATTTGGGGACTATTAGTTATATTTGTCTTATATTTTATACTATAAGATCAACTTTACTTACTGAAAAAACAAAAAAGGAATGATTACTGTAAATCACAGTACATTCCTTTTTCTTTCAATTATTATGTAATGATACACTATTTATTCGTGATGTTCTACAAGATCAAGCGTTACTTCAGCAATACTAACAGTATGATCCCCAATTCGCTCAAGACCGCTTAAAATATCTATATACACACTACTTGCTACTGTTGTAGTACATCGACCATCTCGCTGTCTTGTAAAGTGGGCTTGACGAGCCTTGTATTCTAAAGTATCAAGTCTTTCTTCTAATGACTCAAGCACATTCACTTTATCACTATTTTTATCTTTGAAGATATTCATCGCATCATCAATCATCGTATAAATATGCGCATACATCCTATTTAAATCTTCAAGCGCTTCTTCTGAAAAAATTTCATTTTCATTATACGCCATTTCATAGAACTCAAATAAGTTTTGTGAAACATCCCCTATTCTTTCTAAATGCTTTACAACTTGAAGATAAGAGTAATACGCATTTGTAAGCTCAGCACTATGAGAGGCTCTTTGTGCCATTTTGATAAGATAGGAAGATATTTTTGTATCATAATCATTGATGATTTCTTCCTGTAACAGAACATCATTCTTGATTTTGATATCTTTTGTATTCAAATAGGTTTCAGTGGCATGTAAAGTTGTTTTAGCAACATCACTCATCTTCAAAACAGCATCTTTCATTAGAGCGACTGCTTGCTCTGGCAATTCAGTAATGAATGTTTCATCAAAGTCAGGAACAACTTGAATCACTTCTTCATCTTTCCCATGAATTAATAATTGCAACAATTTAACACATTGATTTACAAACGGAAAGATAACAATAGTAGTCATCAAATTAAATAAGAAATGCGCATTTGCAATATACATTTCTGAAGACCCATTAATGAAAGAAATTGACCAACTTATCAATTGCATAAACGGAACAATGAATAACATTCCAATTAAAGAACCAATAATATTAAAGACAGCATGAAACCAAGCTGCTCTTTTAGTTTCAGAACCGCCACCAATACTTGCTAAAACCGCTGTTAAGCAGGTTCCAATATTGGCACCAAAGATAAAGGCAACAGAAGCAATCGCAGAGATGCCATCTACTGCAAATAATTTCTGCACGACACCAATCACAACAGTCGAAGACTGAGCAACTGCAGTAACAATTGCTCCACCACCTAAAGCAAGCCAAGGATTATTACTTAGCCATAGCATTAAAGTTTCAAAGTTATCAAGTTGTGCTATTAGTTTTAATTGGCTTCCCATCAAATCTAAGCCAACAAAAATTAGACCAAATCCTAATAGAATTCTCCCCCAAATTATTAGAGATTCTTTTTTTGCTAACATAAATAATAACACACCAGCAAAAATGATATAGTAAGCATACGCCTCAATGTTTAAACCAATTAATATGGAAGTGAAGGTGGTTCCTATATTAGCACCTATCGTAATTCCGATCGCTTGTTCAAGTTTCATGAATTTTCCACGCACTAAACTTATGGAAATTACAGTAACTGCTGTGCTGGACTGTAAAATAGCTGTAACCAATGCACCAACTATAATCGCCATCAAAGTTGTACTTGTGTATTTTTCAATATATAAGCGTACTTTAGAACCAGCAAGATTTTTAAATCCATCGCTCATTGTAGTAACCCCATAAATAAATAAGGCAAATCCTCCAATTACTAAACTGAAGTCAATAGCAGTAGGATTGGTTGTTAGTATTGTCATACTATTTCTCCTTCTTTGTAAATATATGATAACAAATTTCACAAGCATTGGATAGCATTCCTAGGCTAAACAACTTACACGATTTATCTTACACTACCCATTTATCTCTGATCACCACTAATATCATTCACATTACTTGATGATAGTCCCTTTGTTGCATCACTCATTTTTATATCAATTTCTTCAAATGTCTCACCAATATGGTTTAAATACTCTGTTATTGATTTTACTGCGTCTTCTAAACCCCATGCACATGATCTTATCAGTTCATATATCTCTTTATGTTGATCTTTGCTTAAATCTAAGATACTCTCTGATACATCCATCACTGTGTTCTCTGGTATAGTAACATCGAAACTTAAACTTTCCTTATTTATATTTACTGTTTTTCCCATATCATTACCTCCTCTATGTATCAACTTGATATCAACGCAAGTATTTTGACTCATCGCTTCTTTCATACCACTTCAGAAAATCTGCCATAGAATTTATCTGATGTTCTTCTCCATCCTTTGAATACTCTGCTGGTAGCACATATCCTTCATATATATTACTATTCAAAATCAAACTCGCCACTTCCTCCGGATCACTATGATAAAAGTACATGTTCACATATCTATATCCTGATTCAAAGTATTCCACAACTTCTGGATATGCTTCAAATAACTTAATACTCTCTGCTTTTTCGCTCAGAATTTTAACTACCACCACTGATTCAGATAGATAGTTCCCCCTCCCTGCACGTAGCGCCTTATCCATAAACACATTAATCCTTGAATGCAACATTGAATACTTCGCATTATCACCTGTATCACTGAAATCTACTTCCTCTTGAAAATATACTTTCTCACTTTCCACATCTAAATACAATAACCAATTATCATCTTCTATTCTTTCAAAAATATTTATAATGTAATATGTCTTATCATTTATCTCTACTATTTGAGGGGCAACATAACTCATATTATTCATGATGAATTTTCCTTCCAAAAACTCCTCATCAATTTGTTCTCTTACTACTGATAACACATCTATACTCTTGATATACTTCATCTCATTGGTACTCTCATATAGACTGATTTCAAACTGTATCTCTACTATATCTTTGTCCATATATTTGCCTTTTATATCACTATAATAATACTCTCTTTGATAAATGCTCGTAATAATATACTTGTTTGTCACCATTGGTCTGTCTTCTTGGATATACAAAGTTGCTGACCCATCCTTCTCTTCCACTCTTTCCTCTTCCCACTCACCACTAAACGCCACTATAAATGTATTCTCATCTATCCTTAAATATTGCTCTGGTTTTCCTATGATATTTGTTTGTGTCGACAAAAGTTTCCTCTCATCCTCTTTTTTGCATCCTACAAGTAGAAATGCCAATACTACGACAATTAAACATACTTTTCTTTTCATCCTATTCTTCCTTTCTACCATCTATTATTTTTTCAAATTCAGTATCTATATAATTATCTTTACTACCCTCAACGACTCCATTTTCAGTTAAATACTCTGATAAATATGTTTTCATCCTCATGAATTTGGTAATGTCAATATCTGAAAGTGATAATTCATTTGGACCATTACTTCCATAGGTATAAAACTCCATCTCTTTATCAAAATCATTTATATTATCTTTTACTTTCAATGTAACCGCATCTTTAATCATCACATCGAGTGGAACATGATCATTTTTTCCTGCCATAAAATATTGAGGCATGCCATCCTCTGAATAACTATCCGCTTCTCCAATCACGAATCGGATTCCTACATCTTCCAGTTTCCTTATTATCTCTATTTCTCCTATACTTGGTAGTGCCAACCCATAGAACTTAGAATCATCTCCTACTATTACTCCAAACCCTAAGTGAGTAATCGCATTTCTTCTTGTTTCCTCGTCCATCGCCATATATTCCATCTCTAACTTCTTTATTTCATTATACGCTCCATATGTCTTTAAGGCTGAATTCCAAAACTTACTACTCTTCTCAAATAACTCATATTCTTCAGTACCTTTGGCAAATGGATTTTTCTTCACCTCTCCCTTTTCACCAAAAACAACCGCCGCTTCCATCCATCCATATATTTTTATCAACTCGTCTGGCAAACATAGACCTACTACTAATCCTATACCTTCCTTTACTAGCATCGTTTCAAATTCTTTTTGTTTCTTGGATATTTTCTCTACCAATTTTGCCAGTTCACGAGCATTTTTTCCATCACTGTTACTTGCTTCCGATAAATAACTATCTATCTGTATTATTTTTTCAGGGCTGGTAGTTGTATTTTCAACAGGACCTATTGTATCGCTTCCATAACATGTATAGATTGTTTGTTCATAATAGATATTTAAATCATCCCCACCTGTTCGTTCAAACCTTAGTATTTCATCTGTTTTCCAATACTCAGAATATAGGCCACTTTCATGCTCAATTCTATCAAATCCTTCTTTTCCTAAACCCATGACCATTACTGAAACCAATATTTTCCCTAGTTCCTCTATTTTATTGTGCCTTCTTACTAACTCCAAATATCCTTCTTTTTTCTCTGGCGTATCCAATTCCAAAGCTAAAAGAGCATTCATCTCCGCTACCATTCCCATTCCAGTATAAATTCCTACTAAATACTCCTGCACTTCTTTTTTATTGTTATCTAAGATTGCATTTAAAAACACTATTGCCTCTTCATCACTACTCACAAATAGCTCTGTCAAATGCTCTGCTAGTATTAAATACCCCATCGGCCCCAGCTTATTTGCTCCCAATTGAAAAATTCCCGCATAATCCTTTTTGTCTATTAATGCTAACAGCTTATAATCTTCCGCTGTTTGTGCACCCCTTACAAGCGCATCTAATTCAGCCACACTTATATTATGCAAACTCCCTGTTTGTATTTCTTTTATTATCCCACTTTCTCTTATTATTTTTAATCTATCAATTATCTCCTTATCTTTTTTTAAATCATCAAGAATTTCTCCCATCTTTCTTTGAATATCTGCTTTATACGCTAGCAGTGCAATATTCATGTTTACAAAACTATTCTTCATTGTTTTTACATCATTAGCTAAGTATTCCGCTTTGTTTTTTAATCCCTTATCATTGCCTATTGCTGATATCATCAAATCCGCTGCATCATTAGCTGCCTCTGTCATATTGTTATTATCTGCTTTATACCACTCCAAGTATTCCGCTATTCCTTCGTCACTTGTTATCAATTCTCCACTAAATCCTGCCAAACTTATTGAATTATAGTAGCCCTCTAATGCAGCTCTATAATTCTCTATATGCTCTGGGTATAGTATTAGTACTTGCTGTTGATACTCCCTCATTATCTCAACTAACGCATTCACAGCTTCTGAAACATTCTCTGCTCCTATTCTCTCTATTTCTTTGTCTATTATACTAAATGTTTCTTTCAGTCTATCCCCATAGTCTTTTGCCGCTTCACTATAAACTTTTAAATTTCCTATATAAGTGATATTTAAATAAGTTTCTTGAATCATAGAAGTTTACCCCTTTCTATTCGCGCTTGCTCTTCCTTCTCACTTTTAACCGCTGCTGCATGTTGAATCCACAAACTACTTATTTGTCCATTACATTGTTCTATTTTTTCATTTATTGCTGTTATTCCAGCATTTATTTTGCTTTTCATATCTTCTTCATAAGATTCCATTATTTCCATGTGCTGCTTTACCATCTTGTCATAATAATCACCCTTTAATGGTATAATCTCATATAATAAATTCCCAAGATAATTCTCTTCCAATTTACTTACTAACACTATACCTTTCAAGTCATCACGTGTCTTAATTAATTCCGACTTCTTTGAGTTAATATCACTTATTTGTCTTATTATTGTTGCTGAACTCATTACTTTCTCCTCCTTCTATCTCCAAAGAATTATTTTTCATCCACAAATTGTATTCTTACAACTCGTTCATTTTTGATATAGTATCCCATATTATCAGCTGGAATCTTTTCTCTTAGTATTGTCTGGCCAATCGCAATAGCTGATTCGGATACTTTTGTATCTATTATTGCATTCTTTAAACCTTTGACATATTTATGTATCTCATCATATCCTTTTGTTACATATGTATTTATACACCCTAATACAACATAAATATTATTCTTATTTTGATTAGTGATTAGTTCCAGCATCTTCGTTTGATGCAATGTACTCAATTGCCCTATAATCTGGCTCAAATTATTTAACACAACAAACTCTGATTCTCTCTTTTTGTCAAACATCTCTCTAGCCTTTTCAAGTCCTTCAGTTTTCACTAATTCAGTGAATTCAATCAATCGCTTTTGCATTAAGCTATAAAGTCTATCTATAGTATTCTCAAATTCCTCCTTAGAGCAAATGTAACTCTTCACTGAAGACTCATGTTTTGACAACAACATTGAACCATTGTCAAATACATAAATTGAACTTTTCTTTTCAGTTAATACATTAATCACAAAGTTCATCTTTTTATTCAAGTGTTCTTCTGAACGCGAAAGTATTAATAATGGACTAGACTTATAATCATACCCTAGTGGAAGTACACTTTCTTCTTCAATACCAATTGGCATAATGTGCTTTTGGCTCAATAGTGTAGTCACCTCTGGTATTTTAATAAAGTCATCATAAACTACCTTTTCTTGTAACATTGGTACTGCTTTTGGCCTTTCTCCTGCATAGTAATTATCCATCTCTAAAGCTTCACTTTGAATGTTATTCACTACCTCTAATGCCTCAACACCTTGTGCAGGCAGTGATACTTGCATTAATGTTGGAATATCAAGCAACATTAATCCTCGTCCTGCTAATTCATCTATGTCAAACTCACTTCTGCCTATAATGCTTGTTACTTCTGTTTTATCTATCATATACAAACACAATTGCAGTTTAAAATTGGAAGATAATTGATAACGCAAACTTCCACCACGTGTTGCACTCATTAATATGTGTATACCTACTGAAACACCTTCTCTTGAGATTTGTGTCAGTATTGTGTCCATCTCCTCTTGGAAATCACTTTCTCTTACTGCATCATAATTGTCTACTACAATAGTAATAATAGGCAGTGTTTCCTTACTTGCCTTCTCATACATTTCTATATTGGCTACACTATACTGGCTTAATAAGTTTTTTCTATGTTTGATTTCTCTTTGGATAATATTTATCCATTTAACTATCTTGCCTTTATTGTCTAGATTAAAGATATCTGCTACATGTGGTAAACCTTTAAGTGGTAATAAACCATTTGTACCAAAGTCAAATAAATAAACATGGAAACTTGCTGGAGAAAACTTTCTAGCCCCATTCATGATTATTGTCTGTAATGTAGTACTTTTTCCGTAACCCGCTGATCCATAAACAATGAAGTTACCATCCTTACTAAAGTCTAAGTTATATTGTTCTTGTTGTTGTGAATATGGTAAATCCATCATTGAAAATGGTACTACAAAAGCCCCTCTCTCTTTTTCCCATTCTTCTTTATAATTTACAGCAGAAAGGTATAAACTTTCTTCTAAAGGAGGAAGCCATGGTTTTGGCAACTTCTCAATTCTCAAACTATCTGCACAATCTTGTAAATAACTGATAACTGCATCCAATTCAGTTTGTACTTTTCCTTGTTCTTTTTCTGCACTCAAACCACTCAAATCATTAGAAATAATCTCATATTGACCTAATTCGTTAATTTTATACACTGTATTATCTAATAAATCTCTATCTTCTTGCTCAACTATATAATCAGCCCCAGACCAAGCACTTTGAAATAATTCATATACTTCATTATTTCCTACTAATAAATATGCTCTTCCTGCTTGAGTAATATTGGCTGCATCAACTGTTTTCAACATCTCATTTGAGTCAGCCGAATCTTGCACTTTTAAACACAATTTGAATTTACTATTACTCCAAATTTGCCCATCTACTACTCCACTAGGTTTTTGTGTTGCTAGTATTAAGTGAATTCCTAAAGACCTGCCAATTCTGGCAGTTGATATAAGCTCTTTCATAAATTCAGGTTGTTCGGACTTTAACTCTGCAAACTCATCACTAATTAAGAAAAGATGAGGCATTGGTATAGGCGTTTTTCCTTCCTTATACAGCTTTTGATATTGATTGATATGATTTACTTCATGTTGTGTAAATAAACGTTGACGCCTTTGTAACTCTGCTTTAATGGATATTAATGCCCTCATGCTTTGACTTCCATCTAAGTTAGTAATACTACCTAAGTGATGAGGTAAATCTTTAAATAAATTAGCCATCCCTCCACCTTTATAGTCAATCAATAAAAATGCTACTTCATGAGGATGAAAGTGAACTGCTAAAGATAAAATGTAACTTTGAATAATTTCTGATTTACCACTACCAGTAGTACCTGCTACTAGACCATGTGGTCCATGTGCTTTTTCATGTAAATTCAAATAAACAATATCATCTTTACCTCTAACACCTAGTGGTACAGCCATTGTTTTATATGTCTCATTTACTTTCCAACGCTTATCCGCTTGTAATTCATCTATACGCTCAACTTGATATAACTCCAAGAAAGTAATGCTTTCTGGAATTGTATTAGTCATATTCAGTAGATGATTCAACGGCGATAACCTTCTAGCAAATGATTCTATTGAGAAATCCACTTTTTCCAAGTTAAAACGTTTGTTTCTGAATTCTTGATTCTCAAGTACTACAACTCCTTGATTATCGCTTCTAATATCAATAACTGTTTTTGTATATTCCGATAGATTTTCTACTACATCTTTAACATGAATTAAAGTAACACCTAAACTAATAGGATCTTCACTCAATAATTCCATAATTGCATGGTCAACAATCAATTTTTCATCAGTAACCACTATTATATAATGAGGCGAAAATCTTCTTGATTCACTCACTTTTTCTTGTAAAGCTTGTTTTCTAGTTTTAAGAATTTGATTTAAACTATTTAATACTTGATCTCTGCTTCTATCATGATAAACAAACCCTCTCATATTTAAAGTACTAAGTTGAAAATGTTTTAGCCATTTTAATGAATCCCACTCTGCATACTCTTCTTCTCTAAAAATGCTTATCATTTCTACATCATGATATGAATGAAAAAATGCGACTTGCATCAATAGCCATTGAATTTGTTCAATAACTACACTTCTTTTCCCAACATAGCCAATCATTCCCTTCATAAAATCGATTGTTAATGGTTGATTATCTAAGAAACGATACTTGTCATTAATTTCTTTTGCCATAGTAAAAAGTTCTTCATTGTTTTGTCTATCAGCATTAGCATCAAACTGAATTGGATAACTTGCTCTTACTGTTCCCAATCCAACTTTCACATGCAAAAAATCGTGATGATACACTCCACGTTCATATATTCTTTGGCTATAATTATCACAAAGATTAAATAGTTCTTCCGTTTTTGGATAATGATAGTTCAAAGCAAACTTCTGTTGCTGTTGAGCTTCTTCCAATTGTCCAATTTTCTGCACCAAATACTCTTGATATTTTTCAACACGATCTTTACTTTCAACAGCATATCTCTTTTTATCTTGAAAAAACTTTACAACTGCATTAATTATTCCTATTGCTGTAGTCATAATCCCCATTAGCATAAATAATGGATTTGCTCTTAATAATGCCATAATTAATGTAGTTGCAGCTCCTGCAACTGGAGCTATTAACACTTTCAAAAATTTTTCATTTGGTGGTGTAATCGGTTCAGGTGGATTTAGAATTTTTATTTCATCTTCTGGAACTCTATGTATTATTCTAGGAGATCTTCTGTAATCTGGATACTCAGCAGGGAATGCCTGCTTCTCTTCTCCCAAAAAAACAACTCCATCCGCTTCTATCTTTTTGTTACATAATATTTGATTCATTTGAAATACTATCTCTAATCCAGAAATATATATGACATCTCCATATTTAATCTTGGTTTTGCCATTTTGTTTTTTATGATTCAAATAGTAATCACTTCTTGTAATGAGTTCCATTTTATTGAAATCAATAAAACCATTCTCATCAATTTTGAAAAAGCTACTATTATTGGTAGCATAAACAAACTGATAATCTTTTGATAATAGTAATTGAACATTTTCAAAATCAATCACTTTTTGTTCTACTAACTCTGTCTCATTGTTGTTTGAATCTGTAATTAAAATTCTATCCGCAACTTTTACACTATAACTTTCCTTTAACCCCGCTACAAAAATAGCATCTGAATTCTTGGCTCCTATTGTTATATTCCCTTGTAACTTTGAAAGCTCATATTTTTTTAATATGTCATTTTCAAAAACATAAATCACTCTATTATTCATTGCCATCTCCACCAAGAAGATCATTTAATTCTTTTTCATAAGCGTTCTTTAAGTTCATATATTCACTAATTTTTGCTTCCTTTTCACTTCCCTTTAATTCAGTATCAGTTTGTAAATAGTTTAAATATCCAATAACTGCATAATACCTCAACTCGAGGTCTTGAAGTGTTATTGCTGATTCATGTGCACTTTCATAATCGTTTCTTCCATAATATATCCAATACTCAAAATAATCATCAACACTTTTCACGCTCAAACTATTTAGCAATGTAGCCTTTTGACTCGTACTCAAACCGCTTAACTGAATATAAGAATAAGCAAGTTGATATTTACTTACTTTATCTAAATCATTAACACCTACACTTGTGTAATTACTAACAACATTACTATAATCTTGTGCTAAAAAATATGTTGAGCCATTTATAATTTTGTTCTTATTTGGCACATCAAAAAACGCATAAAAAACGAGAGGAATAACAAGAAAAACTATAATTATTGGAGAAACAAGAGTAGCAATCTTGAAAAAATTATATTTTTTCTTATCAACTAATAATTTTTTATTGTTATTATCGTTTATCTCATCATGTAATTTTTGCGTCAGATACTCTCTGATTTCCTCAATCGATTTCACATCATATATTTCAGAAATATCCTGTTCTTTGATAACCTGACCATTTGTTTTATATATTTTTTTCCACTCATACTTATCATAAACTAGTGATAAAATCATCATCTTTAAATCATCACCGAAATTCTTTTTATCATCTTCAAATTTTCTCATCCCACTGCTATATCTGACCGTTATTTTTGGCAAGAAGTTATCATCAAAATATATAGTTTCAGGATGAATTACTGGCAAAATCCCTTGTGCTAAAACTGAAGATAGATAAGTTAGATTTCTAGCTACCTTCAAGCGCGTTTCAAAAGGTTGCTTGCAAATATCATAATATGAAAAATAAAATTTTTCCAATGAATAACTAAAAACAAATTCATCTTCTTGTTCGTTAATCTCTGCAACAATGGAATATGCATTATTTATATTTATCAGTCTTAATTCATCGACACTACCTATTCCAGAACCTAATTTCTCAACAGTAAAAGATAGATTGTCATCCATTTTTTCAATATCTATCTGATAAAAATCTAAAGTTATTCTATTTTCCATAGTGCCTCCTAAAAAATCTCGACTATATCCCCATCACTTATTGGGTAATCATGTAATCTCTGAGCATCAAACAACAATAAATTCTTGTTAACAACCCTGATTCTATATATTTCTTTGTTTATTACTGGATGGTTTAATGCACTAGATACAGTATGTATAAATTGCTTCGTGGTCAATGCTACTGGCACACGCAAATCATATCCCACATTTTCACCACAGTAATTCAGCGTTATGTTTACATGTGTACTCATTCCATTTCCTCCATCTTAAATAATTTCCGTAACAGCATCACCAACACACCCATAACTACCACTACCATAATCACTAGCCAAAGTGAATAGTTGCTTTCCTTAATCTCCAATCTTGCTTCTGGAATTGAGCGTGATTCCACAAACACTTCAACTGTACTTATTTCATTATTTAACTTTGTCTGAAACAGTTGTGATACTTGATTATCAACCTTCTGTTGCTCTTGTATTCTATGAATTGACAATTGTTGTGTTATCTTATCGTTAAACAATTGCTCTTGGTCCTGAATTACATATGAGTTACCACTGGAATCACTTATAATTGTGCTATCAATACCAACTCCTGTGGTTCCACCTTCTTTTTGTTCCTCATTTAGCTGTTCATCAGTAGTCCCTTGCTGCTCTTCACCAAGTTCTGTTTCTTCTTCAACCTCTGTTGTTTCATACAGCACAATAGCAAAACTCATTACGCTACCTTCTTAAGTTTTTGTGTTAAATAAGGAATACTAATGACCCCTACTATTGCTACAATATTCACTCCAACAAACAATAAGACATTCCAAGGAACCCCAAAGAGCACAGCACGTAGTGATTGGTCAAAATATTTTAGAACTGATAGGTTACTTAATATGTTATAGAAAATATTATTGCTCTGAATCGTAAATATACCATTTACCGCTAAGTACAGCATCAAAATTAGGATAATAATTGTATACCCTACCAATCCTAGACATTTTCTTAGTGCATACTGAACAAATATAAATGTGACCGACATTAACAAGCACACCATTAACCAAATCATTAGAGTCGGCACACTTTGACCTAGTAAAATCCCACTAATCATACCAACTACAATTCCAATAATAACAGCATTTAAAGCCATGTACTGAATTGTTTTATTTTTGCCGTTTTCATTACGATGATAATAGCTAGATATAATCATTGAAACACCATATAAAAGTAGAATAGTGAAATAAGGAATCAACAAATAGCCTTGTTCAAGTTGTTCCCCATCAATAACCATTGGCCTAGAAAGAAACTCTATCAACTTTGTGTTTTTCACACCTTCTTGATAACTATTTTCAAAGATTGTGTTATATTCATCTGCATATCCAGTATTCTCAGACAATTGATCTTCATGCGTTGAAACAACTTCATCAAAATAACTCCTATAACCACTGGTATTTCTTTCCATATTAGCAGTTTCTGTGTGGAAGATATCTTTGTTAGTAATCAGCGCTTTATTTGTAGTTTCTAAATCGTTTATTTCAGCAGTAATGCTCACACTACTTGTTAGTAATACAATAGCATCACTATTGAAATTATCCATTGTAACAATATACTCATTCAAATTGTTTCCATGTGCTATCAATTTCGCATTATAACTTTGGCTGCTTGTTAGGTAACTATCAAACAATACAATCATATCATCCACTTGAACAATAATTTCGTTTGTTTGTGCTTTTATATCAATAATCACTTCATTTAGATCACTAATCTCTTCATAGTATGAATTTAAATCTGCTTCCATTTTAACGATGTTTACATACAATCCAAATAATTTACTCGCATTATCATGCACATTTTGAGGTATAGTGATTTGATTATTTGCCACTGAATACCCATTCAATCCCAAATCGTTAGCTTTTGACTCAATGACGTTGTATGTCTGGTGAACAGTTAAAACTTCGCTTACCTTGGACATATCCAAAGTTACCCCACTTGTACTTGCAATAGTTGGAGTTGCTACATATGGATTCCATTCAACAGTGTCAAAACCCTCAACAAGATCAATACTTATTGCAACTAAACCATAGATACTACTAGTATCTATATTAAATTCTCTTTGCGATTCGGAAATCGCTACAGTAAACTCTTCAACACGTTTTACACCATTTAAATCAAATGTAATCCTATATGTCCCCATAGGAAGACTAGTATTGAAATTCACATTAACAGCAATTGAATTTATATTTTGAAAGTTCGTAACACCTGCACTCACACAAGCATTTCTTGCATCTACATATTTCTGATCATCTGCCATTCCTTGGATATACATGCCTGTAATGGATTGACATTCACTATATGAGGATTGTTTGCTCTCATATAAAACCCTATCAATTCCAGTTACTTGTGACAACAATTCATCTTCATAAAATTTGGTTGTTTCTAATTGCGCAAAAGATATTGACTTTGCTAATTCAAACGCCGAAATTGGATCGCTATCAGCCAAAATAGCATTCAAATCTAAACTATCGCCATAATAATAATATAGTTGATCTTCTATCGCTTCCTTGTTCGTTTTAACAGCATTAAAGTATAACTCAAGTGTATCAATCAATTCTAATACCGTTTCACTATCTCCGTTACCATCAAATCTGAAATAGTCATCAATCATAGTTAATAATGACTCATTGGTAATCTGTACTCCATCCTTATATCCATCAGTTAAATGAGCCTTCAAAACTAAAAGAGCCTCTTGAATTTCAACCGCTTTTTCATCTAATCCACCGACTCCAACCTTGGCTTCAATAACCTCTTCATCATACTCACTCTTATCACCCAGTATCTTAGCATTGAATATCGAGAATTTTTGCATTAAGTCTTCGATAGATGCGCTATGTGTTGTTTGATTATTTTCAACAAGTACTAATCCTTGTCCTAAGAGTCTCAAGTCTAGGCCATCCAATTCCATTTGGCTAACAACTCTATTGATATTTTGTTGCATGATATCAAAGTCACCAGTTATTTTTGTGCTTAACTCATTATGTATATCTGTCTGCTCATCAACCACGACTCCAAGTTTTATCTTTGCACTCTCAATTGCCTGTAATGACACATCAAAATATAATGAAGTAAGATTTTGATTAATTGTCAATTGGAATTCAGATAAAAACTCATTAATGTCACGACTAGTCACATATTCTGAGGCAGGATTTATTTTATAAGAAATTAGTGTTATTACTGGATTCACTTGATCTATCTGCATTGATTTATCACTAAAATCATTCGGAATATATACTATTACATCTGCCTGATTATTGCTAATCATATCTTCAGCTCTACTCCTGTTAGCTACAATCCAATCTATCTCTTCATCCTTCTCTACAAGTTGCACGAAAGCACTTCCTAGATGTACTTCTTCTTGTAAATACTCTGTCCCTACATCTTCGTTTACAATGATGACTCTAAGATTTTTACTATCCCCAAACTGCTTAGCAAAATCCCCAAACAAAAAGACACAGGCAAAAACCACTAAAGTACACAGAATAATTGTAAATTGTATATTCTTCCTCTTCATATTATTTCCTCCTAACACCATAACTTTTTCTGTCTATATAGGAGCTGTTTCATACACAGAAAAAGGCCATTTTCATGGCACTATTTTCCTCCAGCTCCTGCTGCAATTGCGTTATCTGCATCTTCAAGTATTTCTGCAGATTTAGCTAAGAATCGATTTATTTCTTCTAGTAACTGTTGAAACGATTCAACATTTGGTACTAGTTCTTCAAATCTCAACTGAAACTCATTAAATCCTTGTCCTTCCCAATTTGAATTCAATTGGTTTTGACTAGCCTTTAATGCACTAATTAATTGAGAAATTTCTTCAGAATATTTTCCATACTGACTTGAAACTGCTCTTATTTCATCTAACTGCATTCCTATTCTTGCCATTACACATACACCTCCCTTCTGACCTGTTTGTGTTAATTTTATCTTATTTCTGTCTTTTGCTCAATAGTTAATTACCAGTTAATTACCATTTACGTAAGTTATCATTGATAAATCCACATTCTATAAGAACCAGAAATAAGTCTATCAAATGAGATGACCTCATGAAATATCTATTTGCTTTTAAAAAAATCAGAAAAAACTAAATGGATCAACTCCTGCAGAATACAGAAATAAACCTTTAAGTTTGAATCATAAACTATTCCCTTTCCTCTATCAAAACTCCTATAGATTGGATTAGAGAGTTTGAAATCTTTGCTGATTTATAATTTGAATAATAAACTACTAATTAAGTACAATATTTTTTCGCCTAAATTTGAGTACAAGTAAAGCAAACACTTGATTTATATATAAAAATGAAATTGACTAGGCAAGTAGAAAAATTGTAGAATATTAACCAAGAGACTGATTTTCAAAGTTATTGTTCACATCAACTACATCGGTTTAGCTCACTAACTCTCAATAATTCACAATGGAATGCCTTGTAAGTGAGTACAAGTACAGATCAAAAGCTAGAAAATTTAAAGGAGAAAAGAAATGGAATGGAAAAAATTACTGACTCAGGCTCGATTAATTGAAGATAAAGAAGATCCTAAAGCATTTAATGATTACTACATAAGCCCTTTCGAAAGGGACTACGAAAAGATTGTTTCGAGTGCTGTATTTAGAAGGTTGCAAGATAAAACGCAGGTTTTCCCTTTAGCTAAAAGCGACTTTGTTAGAACCAGATTGACACACTCTATCGAAGTATCAACAATCGCAAAGCAATTAGGAATTATGTGCTTTCAAAACACATCAGCATATGTTCTATTACCCATAGATAAGGATGAAGAGCACTCCGAAAACCTTAAAATGAAAAGGAATGGCGATATTGAAGCAATTCTATCTTGTGCTGGGTTATTGCATGACATAGGAAATCCACCTTTTGGTCATGTTGGGGAATCAATCATAAGAGAATGGTTTGAAAAAAATCTGAAAGGTGATTCTCCACTAAAATGCCATAATGGAACACCTGTTTATGATGAGTTAAATGATAAAATGATGAATGATCTGTTAAATTTTGAAGGGAATGCTCAAGCTTTTAGAATTATGGCTAAAGCGCAATATAAATCAGAAATCAATTTACCATTTTCAATACTTAGTTCTATGGTAAAATACCCCACCAGATCTCATGAAATAAACAGAAAAATAACAATCAGAAAAAAAATTGGTTGTTATCAAGCTGAAGAAAGTTCATTTATTCAAATCGCTACTGAGGTTGGAACAATAACAAAAGATGGAGCGATTATTCGCCATCCTCTATCATATCTAGTAGAGGCGGCAGATGATATTGCATATGGAACTGCGGATTTAGAAGATGCTGTGAACTCTGGTGTAGTCAGTGTTGATGAATTACTGACATTTTTTCTATCCAGATATCAAGAGTTGGGTATCAAAAATGATGAAACTCCACAACACATCGATCGTACTAAGGAAGTCATTGATGAATTAGACTTACTCAATAAAAATGAAGAAGATAAAACAAAGGTGATGGAACAATGGAGTACTTATTTACGCAAATGGTTAATGTATGTTGTATGTTGGAGATTCTCGAAAGATTATACTAATATTTTAAAGGGAAATTTCACTAAAGATTTGTTTCATGATACCAATCATAGTTTAACTATAGAACTACTAAAAGAAGCAATGGCTAAACTTGTTTTCAATTCCCGTGTCATCATTGAACCTGAAGTATCTGCTCAGACTATTCTTAATTTTTTATTAGATAAGTTTGTGCCAGTAATGGTACAGTTTGAGGATAATGAAAAAATGACCGCTCAAGAAAGAAATATATTAAATCTTATTCCATCAAACTATATCAATGATTATTTTGAATCTAAAAACATCAACTGTCATATTATGGATAAGGCAGAACTCTTGTATCGAAGAATACTGGTTGCAACAGATTTCATAAGCAGTATGACAGATGGATATGCAAAAAACCTATATAAAAAGATGTCTGGGATTTAATAGATATTATCTTCTAAGGTAGTCTATGGAAACATATATACTATGGTCTAACAATAATTTTAAGGCAATGTTTTTTCTTCGAGATCGCAGCTTTTTTTGTTGTTTTCACTATTTTTTCTTAGATAATAATGAAATGCACTCAACATGTTTCGTATGAGGAAACATATCATATGGATACAACACATCTGTTTGATAACCTAATGTCTTAAAATATTGCATATCTCTTATTAAACTGTTTGGATCACACGAAACATAAACAACTTGTTTTACATTTAGCTTTTTTACTGCATCCATGAACTCTTTTGTGCTACCTATTCTTGGAGGGTCTAAGATGATGATATCCACATTTTTCTTTTTTGTAACCAGTTGATTCATATAATCAGTAGCATCTCCACATATAAAGAAAATATTTCCGATTTCATTATGTTTAGCATTATTGACAGCATCCATAACTGCTTCTTGATTTTTCTCAATCCCAATCACTTGCTTTACATTTTTTGCGACTAGCATCCCAATTGTCCCTATCCCACAATAAGCATCTACCACTACCTCACTACCTTTTAACGATAATAATGAAAGCAACTTTTTATATAACTGTTCACATTGCTTATGATTAATTTGATAAAAGGAGGAAGCTGAAATTTTAAAACTAAGCCCACATAGTTTATCAACCACAAAGCCCTTCCCATATAATAGCTTTTCTTCATTTCCCAATACAATACTTGTTTTTCTCTTATTTACATTTAAAACAATTGTTTTAATACTAGAAAATGATTTTACTAATTCATTACAAAAATTCTTCGACCCCGGAAACACTGATTCTGTACAAACTAATACTATCATTGTTTGATTCGTTTCCATTGCTCTCCGTATTAATATGTGTCGTACTAAGCCTTTCCGTTTAGAATCATCATAAATGCTCACTCTATACTTCTTAAACAAAGACTGTATTTTAGTTATAATACGGTCGCTCTCTTCCTCATGCAATAAACAATGTTTATAAGGAATGATTTTATGACTATTTTCTTCATAGAATCCATATTCATATTTTTGATTAAACGAAATAATTATTTTATTTCGATAACTATAAGGATTTTCCATTCCCGCTACATCTTCAATTTTTATTCCCTTTAATTTACACTTCTGAATAAGTGAAGTACAATAATCTTTCTTTTCTAGTAGTTGTTTTTGATAAGGGATATCAATATATTGACAACTCCCACATTTTTTTGCGATTGGACAATGTTTCATGTTTTTTCTCTTTCTAATTTCCTTTATCATTATACAGAAAAACAAGCACTTTACTAGCATTCCTCCTGCAATTTCCTTTCTAAATTCTACAGATACAATATTTCTAATTTCTTTCAAAATCAATTGTAGTATGAACAGCTAGCATTACAAAAAAAGAAGGCGCTCATTAAAGCACCATCTCTTTTGTTTTCCATTACAATTTTTAATACATTTCTTCTATTTTCTATAACGATTGTTAGTTAAACAACCTCAAAATAAATCCTTGAATAATTGCCCAAACAGAGAAGTCTTGTCCTCCATTACCAATCATCCAGTCAGCAATTGTCGTATCTACAAAATTCAATGAGAATCCCATAAACAGAATCATAACAACACCACTCACTGCCGCCGCAATATAAGCGCCTCTTCTACCACCAAGTGCATTACCAACAACTGTTGCTGTTCCACATTCAAAGAAACAAGTAATGACAATTGGAATTACTGTATATTGGAAAATCCCTATTGATGAAGTCACAACAATTGTAATAATTGAAGTCACTGTCGAAATCAAAAATCCGATGATCACTGCATTTGGTGCAAATGGGAATAGTAGTGGACAATCGTATGCTGGAATCGCATTCGGAATAATGGTTTCTTGGAAGCCAGTAAACGCTGGAACAATTTCCGCAATCATCATACGAACACCCAATAATAATACTGTTAAACCAGCTCCAAAAGTAATCCCTGAAATAACAATGAAATTAAATAAACCACTTGCATCCGCAAGACCATATACACTAATATAATCCACACCCATTGCCGCTAATATAATAGTTACAACTGCATAAACTATCATGATTACAAGTGAACCTGTAATTGAGATTTCACGCAAGAACGATAGTGCCTTTGGAAATTTAATATCTTCTGTTGATTTTGATTTATCTCCAAATTTCTTTGCCAAAAAACCACCAATCAAAGCCAAACTAACACTTGGATGCCCTAAAGTGAAAGAATCATCCCCTGTTACTTCTTTTACATACGGTCTAATAATATTTGGTGCAATTACATAATAAAGTGCTGTAAAAATTGAACTTGTAAGAATCAACATTCCACCTTCAAGTCCCGCTGCTACACCAACACCTGTAAACACAAACGGGAACCAATATAACATATGTCCTGTTAGGAATACTGTTTTCCATTTTGTGAAGCGTGCTACGAGTAAGTTAATTAAAAATCCACCAAGCATCGCTACGCCAATTTCAAACCCAAATTTATCCATGAAGATGTCTGCCCCCATGCTTGGAGCAACAGATTGTGCTGGATTAATTTGAGCAATAGAACTCGCTAATGGAATAATTCCTTCTAAAAGAATTCCACAACCCTTTTGTAGAATTACAACACCAATTGCTGTTTTAAATGTTCCACTTAAGACTTCTGACATCGGTTTCTTCTGCAACATTAATCCTACTAAAGCAATCAATGCCAGAAATATTGGTGCCGAGCCAAATACATTATTAATTAAAAAATTTAAAATTTCCATGTTTTTTCTCCCTTTTATTTACTTTCCAAAAATGCTGTAATCTTTTCTTTCATTTCATTAACATCTATGAAATTGTTGATTACAATTACAGGAACCGTCACTTTTTTTGTCAGAATTTCTGCTAATTCCTCAGAAGTGAAAATGACATCACACTTTACTGATGAAGCAGATGTTACATCCCCATTAGTAACCACTGCATCAACATTTAGTGCTTTAAAAACGCCCTGTAATTTAATTTTTAATAGAGTTGAAGAACCTACTCCAAATCCACAAATTGCTTGCGCATGTATTGCTTCCATATTACCTCCTTATTGTAACAATTGATAAGCTTCGTCGATTGTATTTACCTGAATCATCTTTTCCACGAAACCATCCACAGAAATCATCTCAGCTATTTCGCTAAGAGATTTTAAGTGTTCATCTGATGATACTGTACAAAAGGCAAATAGAACATGTACAGGATCATTCTTTGAATGAAATTCAATTCCTTTTTTCGATATCAACAGTGCTATATCATTTTCAATAACTCCTTTCCCTGGTTCAGCATGTGCAATTGCAATTCCCGGTGCAATCGCAATATATGGTCCAAATGAATGAACCGCTAAAATCATCGCTTCTGTATACGAAGATTCAATGCTACCTTTATTCAACAAGATTTTCCCTGCTTCTTTGATTGCCTCTTTCCAATCAAGTTTTTCATCACTCACAACAATATCTGTTTTTTTCATTAATTTGCTCCTTATATTTCCATAATTTCTTCTATTTTTTCTGCATTCATCAGACAATCATAAGCATCATTTTTTTCAAAAATACTAACTAATTTTAAGATCCCTAAGTCTTCTCTTTCTGTGGATGCTAATACAATAATCACACGAACTTTATCATGTTTGTTCTCTCCAAAATCAATATCATCTTTTAGTCGTAGTAAACTAATTCCCCTTTTCTGTACCCCATCTTCAACTGCTGCATGCACAAACGCAATTTTAGGCAAAATTACCATATATGTTCCAAATGTATTAATACTCCAAATCATTCTTTCTACATAAGTCTGCGATATCTTTTTTTCTAACAATAAGGGAGTAGAAGCTTTTTGAATTGCCTCTTTCCAATCACTGCTATCTACATCAAGTTGGATATGCTCTGGCTTAATCAAATCAGCTAGACAAATAGACTCTTTTTTTATCCCTACCTGATGATACTCTTCTAAGATATCTTTGCACTGTTTTTCATATACCTTTTTCTGAATGATTTGCTTCAATTTATATACATCATTATTTGTAAGTAAGGGGTTAATAAACACTGTATTTTTATCCTGCATTATTACCGTTGAAACCACTAGATCAAAATGAATTTTATTTTTAACTTCATCATATTCCTTCAAGGAATATAAACCCATCAAATATTCTCCTCCAAAATGACTTTGCAAGCGATGATATAACAAGGTGGAAGTACTGTGTCCAAAATTACATACAATCGCAATTCTAATTTGATAGTCTATTATCTTTATCTTGTCTGAAATTGATTTCATATACATTGTGATATACGCAATCTCATCACTTGAAATAGGATAAGGGATATACGCTTTCAAAATACCGTAAGTGATTTCATAAGTAAGTGGAAATCCTGTTTTTATTTCATCTTTCAACTCATTTGTAATTTTTTCTTTTCTTTCTAAACGAGATAATACCTCTATAATATGCGAGCGTAAAAGCTGATGTGTGGTATCACTATCATCGTATTCTAGTTTAAAACTAGCACACAATTTTTGAACAGTGCGATCCGCAAGTCGTATTCGCTCTTGTATTTCATCACTATCTGTACTATCAAAAGAATCTCTTGTATACAGAAATACAATTTTTAAAATAAAATAGATTTCCGCAGGATTTTCTAAACCAAATGCTTCCTTAGTTAATTGATAAACCTCATCCACCTTTTTAAGCTTTCCATCACTGATTAAAACATTCCCCTGTTCAATTCTATGCCTAGAGATATCTACTATTAATGGTAGTATTTCATAAATATCCTTCTTAATCATTTTTCCTGTAATATGATGAATCGATTCCAAATACTCACTAACATAATTTCGTGACTTTAAACGGGCATAAAATTGTTTTCTTGTTTCTTCTTGGTTTAATAGTGTTAATAGTCCAAAACGAATATCTTCTTCTGCACCTTTTAATGAAATGCCACTTTTTTTATCATAGTCAAGAACTAAGTTATAACCAAGAAATTCTTTTTCTAATTTATCTAAATCTTTATAAATGGTTTGTTTAGAAATACCATATTTCTCTTCTAGTTGAGCATGATTTAAAAATTCCCCTAGATACAAACTTGCCATAATATCAATCACACGCTCGCGTTGCGAAAAAACAACACTTACTTCTTTCATAAGACTCGCAACATCTTTACAAATTAAGCGAATCCCTTTATTTGGTATTTTCAATATTTGAATCTGAAGCAGTCCAGATAAAGCCTCTAAAGAATTTAAATCATAACGTATTTTTCGCTCACTAACTAAAAAGAAAGAAGCAATTTCTTTTATGGTGAGATATTCATCATGAATTGCCAAGTACTCCATCAGTTTTTTTTGGAAAAAAGTAATTTGAATCACGAACCATCCTCCAACCTTCTTCATTATATCATTCATTATTCTTGAGATTTTCTAAATGTTGGTCTTCCATTGTGGCGTTTTTTGATAATTTTATAAGCTCCTACAAAAAAGGAATTTAATTTAAATTCCCTCCTCTTTTGTATTGCTAAGTTTTTATGTTTCATTATCATTATATTCTTACGATTAGAAAGATTTCTTTTCATTCAAATTCAATACTTGATTAGACAAACTTGCTTAGTTTTAACAAGCTGTTGGCATTTTCTTTTTAACCAATATATAAATAGATATGCCTATTATGATTCCACAATAAATAAAGATTTCTGTATCCTTTACGCTAGTTTTAGGTACATCTTTTCCCCCTATATAATCATTAGTTATCGTAACATATATTGTCTTATTATCACTTGAATGTGAGATGTTATAACTTGTTTTAAAGCCGTCAACAGCCACTTCAACTACATTTACTGCCGCATCCATCGGTAGTCCAACAATACTACTATCTCTCCAATTCCCACTTTCACTTAATTGAATTTCGTCCAAATGATATCCATCTATTTCTAAATATACGGTAATAGAACTTGGCAATTTTAAGTTATTTGGTCTATTGGTCCAATGCTTTTGAATAACAACTGCCTTATCTTCACTATTAGCGTCACCAAGTATCAGTGTTCCATTCGACCCAATTCCGCCACCTCTTTCAGCTCTATTGTTTTCAATCACTAATTCAGCTTTACTTTCAGCTAGTTGTTTTGCCGTTTCAGAAGGTACTGACTTTATCGCAAAAGAAACTAAATTTTGCCCTTCAATATCAGTAATGGGATTTGGACTAGCAGAAGTATATCTAGGAGCGCCTATTACTGCCATTCCCAATTCCGTAGAATCATTGATTGCACCATCAATATGCCAATTTGCTGAACCTCCGCCCAACATTCTATCTGTAATTTTTATATCAAATTGCTTACCTGTATGTCTAACTACTGCAATATCATCTCCTGCACCCGGGTTACCCGTTACGCTGTTATCATAAATCGCTGCACTTCTTTGACTGTAAAATTTTGCTGTTCCGGTAGGACACAACCAAATTCCGCCACCTAGAATATTAGCTTCATTACCTTTTATGGTCACATCTGACAAAACGATTGAATAGGGAACAGAGCCTACATAAGCCCCTCCGCCTTGCCTTGAAGCAACATTACCACTGATAAGCCCTGCCTTAAGGGTCACAAAATTGGATGCAGAATAGACTCCTCCTCCACAACCACCATCTCCACCGGCACCAGTAGCTAATGCTTCATTATCAATTATTTTACCACCATTCATTGTAAAGGAAGCAGGAAACCAAGTGTACCATGGGTTTTGATACTCTGTTTTTCCATAATAAGTATAGTAAAGATCATAAGTAGCGACTCCACCACCCACACCATGAACTGTATTGCCACTTATTTCTCCATCATTCATTGTAAATTCACTTCCTAAATATACAAAGATTCCGCCGCCTCCAGAATTTCTAGTCGACCCACTATTAGCCTGATTGTTTGATATTTTGCCACCATTCATCTCAAAAATAGCTCTACTATAATAATCATTATTAAATGGATCACCACCTACTAGATAAACACCAGCACCATCATGTGAAGTATTATTTGAAATTTCTCCATCATTCATCACAAAAATAGTCGTATGCTTATTATTAGGCGAAGAGTTACTTAAATAACCATCTATCCGCACTCCGCCACCACTGTTAATCGTTGTAGTGTTATTATTTCTGATAATACCACCATTCATTTCAAAATATCCACTGTTTTTCACCAGAACACCAGCAGCTGAATATTGATTCGAAACTTCATTATTTTCAATTACACCATGATTAAGATAAAACTTCGCATTTCCTCCTTCGATTATAATGGCAGCTGAATTTGCTGATGAAGTTCGAAAATTTTTAATTACAGCATCCGATGAATTCATAATTAAAATACCATTACAATAAATATTGGCACGCGTAGTTCTTTGATTTGCATCCAGTGTTACGGCACCATCAATTGCTAGTTCTGCATTCACTAAAACAAAAAACAATGCTTGCCTGCTACTTGCAGAAGCCATAGTGATTGTATAAGGATTTCCATCTGTTAATAAAGTAACCTGATGATTGACAGGAATTGTAACCATATCTGTGAAGTCAATATCCTGTTTCAAAACCAAAGCAACCGATGGATTTGCAGCAATAGCATCCACAACATCTTGATAGCTGTACACATCAACAGTTGCTATCCTTGGCGCAACAATTGCTGGACTCATCCGTGTTATATTTCCATTGGCACTTCCTTCAAATGCCTCGACCATTACATTTCCAGATAATAATTGACTGGCAATTAAAATAGAAAAAAGGATTCCGACTAATTTATTCTTTTTGTGTATCATAAAATACCCCCCTATTCGTTATTCAATACTATATGTGTCAAAAATGTAAAAACACACTCATTCCTTAACGTTGCTCCTTATCTACACTTTTTGCTTATATTTTCCATATTTCACACTAAATATACCATATGCGGTTTTTGTTTTCAATAAAAAAAGGAATTCTGCTTGGATTCCTTTTCCCATTTTTTTCTTATTTTCATATGAATTATTACCATTTTTTAAATGATAATTCCTTCTAACGCTTATTTGTTTTCTATTTCCTTTGTCAATTCAATAATAGAATCTATTAAGCCTCCAATATATTCAATCGTATCTACTAACGGCTTTTCTGTCGATAAATCCACATCCACCATTGCCGCTAATTCAAGAGGCGTTTTTGTACCTCCTGCCTTTAATACTTCTTTCCAAGCGTCAATTGTAATCTCACCATTTAATAATTTTTGACTCACACTTGTTGCAATCGTCAATCCCGCACTATAAGTATATGGATATAATCCCATATAGTAATGTGGTTGCCTCATCCAAGTTAAATCAATATTTTCTTCAATGATCACTTCATCTCCCCAGAAGCGTTCTAAAGTTTCACGCATAATTTTATTTAAAATAGAGGAAGAAAGCGGTTTTCCTGCATCAACCATTTTATAAACTTCTCTTTGGTAACAAGCTTCTAATAAATGTGTTACAAAATTATGATAGTAAGTTCTACTAACCATACTAGCATACACCCATCTCTTCATTCTCAAATCAGTCGATTGCTTTATTAAGTGGTTTGCGACAATGATTTCATTCATGGTAGAAGGTGCCTCAATAAAATACATAGAAGGTCTTACATTATAAATACTTTGATTTTTCCCTGCCAAATAGAAATGTCCTGCATGCCCAAGTTCATGAGCCAATACAAATACTTCCCTCATTTTCTCTGTCCAACTAATCAGGATAAATGGATGTGCATCATATGGACTACCACAAAAAGCACCCGTTGATTTGCCAATATTCTGTGGAAAATCAATCCATCTTTCATCATAAGCGCGATGAATCATTTCCTTATAATCATCTCCTAGAATGTCCAATCCCTCCAAAATATGTTGACGAGATTCCTCAATCGTAATTGTTGGCTCAAAATCCGGATCCACAACAAGTTTCAAATCTGCGAATGTAAACTCTTTGATGCCATAAATATCTTTTAACAGCCGTACATATTTACGCATATGTGGTGCCAAATGCTCCATGATCAAATCAATTTGACGATCATACATATCTCTAGTTACTTTCTGCTTAAACAATAAATAATCAAACACAGAGTCATATCCACGCACATTTGCTTCTGCCTTTTCTGTTAAGACTGCAGTTTTATAAGCTTCTGCAAAGGTATTTTGATACTTAGATAAGGTGTTATAAAAAGACTTAAATGCTGCCCTTCTAATATCGTGATCCATATCATATTCCTGTTCTGATTCAAATGATGTGAAACTCATTGGATAGGTTTTATCCCCTACTTGGAAGCTTCCAAAATCCATGTCTGCCATTTTACTACGAGCATAAATTGCATAAGGGGCATCAAAAACCTGAGAAAAACTAGCTAAAACCTTCTCAATTTCTGGGGCAAGTGTATAGGGCTTATAACGCACTACATCAGAAAGAAACCCTTTTAAATCATGGTTCATATTCATTGCTTCTTCAATCATCTCTGTCGAATTTTGTTTAATTTCTGAATCTAAAAAACTCAATTTCTTTCTTGCTTCTCCCAATTTATTCGCAAAAACTCCCGATCTTATTACTGACTGTTCATTTGTCTGATCAGATGCAGCATATAAACTCACATAGGAAGATAAGTGCATAATATTTTTTTGAATTTCCATGTATTCTACTAAAGATTCACAAATTATTTCTGGATGATCAATTTTACCCTCATATTTAGTCGCAAAGTCATCAATCAATTTCAATGTTTTTTCCAACACATTTTCATATTCTTGTTCTGTTTTAAACAAACTGCTTAAATCCCAAGTTGTTTTAAAGTCTACTTCACTTCTTTTTAATTGTCCTTTCATTTCGTTTCTCCTTTTATAAATATTATACGCCATTATTTCTAGAAATTAAATGCTTTCCATTTCAAAGTAAAAACAAGCATTTTATTGTATGCCTGTTTCTTCCTCTTTTCTATTTCTCTAGCAAATACGCTCGAATAATGGTAACTAAATCATCATAACCTTTTAAAAATTGATTCATAGTTCTTACAAATGCTCCATAGTATTGAAATTCTTCTTCAGGCATACTTGTAGCATATGCCTTTTCAAATTCATCAATTGTTAATAATTGGCTTAGTATCTCTTTTTCAACCTCATCATCAATGCGACTATAAATTTCTATTGAAGATTGATTATAACGCACTTGCCAATTATATGGAATTGTCAAAATGATATTTCCACCAATAAATTGTGACCAGTGATGATGGTTTCTAAAAGCCGCAATCAATAACTTTGTACGATAGCCTTTTTCTTGATAGATGCGATATGCTTTCTTTGCCACTGCAATCCCTGCAAATTCCAAACAAGCTGGGTCAACAATCAAATCATTACAGTCTACATAAGCCTTTAAATAATCATCTAACCTTCCTACCATTAATGTACATACTGGATTCATGGTAGAGATATCTTTCCCTTCCTCTAGCCTCCGATTTAATCCACGCTCAACTGCTTCAGCAACAGCAATCGCTTGAGAAAGCGTAAAGGAAACAGTCGCATTTATTGATACGCCCAAATAAGTCAATTCCTCAAAAGCCTCAATTCCCGCTTTTGAAGTAGGCACTTTAATTTGAGCATTCTCTACTACATTAGCCAATCTGACTGCTTGTTTTATAATTGCTTTTGAATCATTATATAATTTTGCATTCACTTGAAAACTAATGCGTCCTCTTTTCCCCTTTGTTTCATGAAATATGTCCAAAAGAGAGCTTGCTGCAGTCGTCCCTAATAGTTCAATTATTTCCCAAGCAATATCATCTTCACTAGCAGTTGGGTTTTCCTCAACAATTCTTTTTATTTCCAACTCCCATTTATTCAATTCCGATTTTAACACATGATAAACAATGACAGGATTTGTCGTAGCACCAACGGCACCATTCGCAATCGCATATAATAATTCTTTTTCTGCACAAGAATCATTCCATATCTCTGTTTGTGGATATTTAACAACTGTTTCCTTTAATTTATTCACGATTAACTCATCCAATCCTTTTTATCTTTTGGATTCCATTTCGTTGTTACCTTTTTTGAGTTTGTCAAAAAGGCAATAGAGTTATACCCCGTGATATCACCCACTCCAAACTTAGACTGTTTCAGTCCACCAAATGAAAATGGATCACGAGGGACAGGAATTCCAATATTAACACCTATCATTCCACTGGTAAAATGATTCACTGCTTCTTGCGCAAATCGTCCATTTTCAGTGAAAATTGTAGCACCATTGGCGTACGGTGATTCTTTTTGAAAATTAAGTGCTTCTTCTAAAGTTTCACAACAAACAAGTTCTAATACAGGTCCAAAGACTTCTTCCTCTGCCATATCTTTATAAGCATCATATTTTACAATGCTCGGTCCTATATAATATCCATTTTTATCCCCTATACTCTTTGCAGTACGACCATCTACAATCATTTCTCCTGCTGTCATATTCAAATAATCCTCGATTTCCTTTACTGCTTCACCTGTAATTAATGGACAAATTTCTTTTCCACACACTAACTCTTTTGTTTGCTTTACAAGTTCATTCATAATATGTTCACAATTTCCCACTAACAAAAGTACAGAAGCGGCCATGCAGCGTTGCCCACTCATTCCAAAAGCTGCAGAAACAATTTCCGAAGCGATTAATTTTGCTTCTACTTCTTCTGTCACAACAATATGATTTTTTGCACCACCTAACGCTAAACAACGCTTTAAGGAAGCCGTTGCAAGTTGATATACTCTTTTGGCAATTGGTGTCGATCCAACAAAAGTAATCGCCTCAACAGAGGGATGCTCACACAATACTTTAACCATTTCCTTATCACCCTGAATAACATTAAATATCCCATCAGGACAACCACTTTCCTTAAGAATTGACGCAATCTTCAAAATTGTTAATGGTGTTTTTTCACTAGGTTTGACTATCATTGCATTCCCTAATACGATTGTTGTTGGAATCGTCCACATAGGAACCATCAATGGAAAATTAAACGGTGTGATTGATGCTACAATCCCTACTGGTTCTATTACTTCCTTCACTTCAATTCCACCAGAAACTACTTGTGTTCTGCCAGAAATAATAGAAGGAATCCCTACTGCAAATTCACATAACTCTATTGCTTTATTTACTTCTGCATCTGCTTCTTCTACTGTTTTACCATTTTCAGCAACAATCAATTCAACTAACTCACTACGGTACTTTTCAAGATTACTTCTAAAGTTAAAGATGACCTCTGCTCTTTTTTTATAAGTCAAACTTCCCCACTCAAGCTGAGCTTTTTTTATTTCTGGTAAATATTCTACTAAATCATTTTCTGTTGAAAGACACAACTCCGAAATTAATTCACCACTTCTAGGCGCATATACATTTTCCTTATTGCCTCCTCCATACTCTATTCTTCCTAATAAAAAATTACCGGCCTTTTCAAATTTCATACTTAGCTTATATTGTAGCAAAAAGCTACAATTCTCCTTTCCATAAATAATAACTTTATTTAAAATATACGCTCTATTTTCTTTCATGTTTAATTTTTTCGGATATTAAAAGTGGTAATTTTTCATTATTAGAGTTTATATAACAAAAAAACTCTAATCATCATTCTCTATTAAAAAACAATTGTTTCATTGAGTTAAAGAATTAAAGCTTTCAATTTTTAAACTTACTGCTCATGATTCATTACTGATTTCTTAATACTTCTTTTATCTAACAATAAAAAAGGATATAATAAAATGACTTCAAGATTTAGAAGCGATCAAAATATGGGAGGAAAAATGGAACAAATTGCAGAAATCGCAAAAAGACTACACTTACAACAAAATCAAATCCAAAATACACTGACACTATTACAAGAGGGAAATACGGTTCCATTTATTGCTCGTTATCGCAAAGAGATGACAAAGGGCTTAGATGAGGAACAAATTCGTTTAATCCAAGAAGTTTATGATTACGAAATAAAAATCAACAAGCGAAAAGAAGATGTTTTACGATTAATTGAAACGCAAGGGAAGCTAACTGATGAAATTATCAAGCAAGTAAACGCTTGTGTGAAACTATCTGAAATTGAAGATATTTATCGCCCTTATCAACAAAAAAAGAAAACAAGGGCTACTGAAGCCGTTTCAAAAGGATTAGAACCCTTCGCAAAGTGGATATTAACACTTCCACAAGTCACTTCTCCTGAGGAAGAAGCAAGCAAGTTCTTAAGCGACAAAGTCCAAAATATAGAAGAAGCCCTACAAGGTGCTATGGATATTATCGCAGAAATTGTCAGTAGTGATACCGAGCTACGAAAACGAGTTAGACTATCTATGAGTGAATATGGAAGCATAAAAACAAGCGTGAAAAAAAATCATTCTGACGAGCAAAAGACTTATCAAATGTATTATGATTTCACAGATAAAACAAAATATATTGCACCTCATCGTATCATGGCAATTGAAAGAGCTGAAAAGGAAAAAGTCATAAAAGTTCGTATTGACTTTGACCAAGAGCGCCACTTAGAGTGGACAAAAAGAAAATACACTAAAGGGAAACACTCTCCTTGTAACAAATATCTCGATGCTGCTATTGAAGACGGCTGTAAACGCTTGTTATTTCCCTCTGTGGAAAATGAGGTTAGATCTGAATTAATAGCAGAAGCACATGAAAAATCAATTGATATTTTTTCTTTGAATGTAGAAAAATTACTTCTGCAAACCCCGATGAAAAATAAAATGATTCTTGGTTTAGACCCTGCTTTTAGAACTGGATGTAAACTAGCATTAATTGACAGTACAGGAAAACTCATCAATATTGATGTTATCTACCCTCATGCCCCAGTCAATAAAATAAAAGAGGCAAGTGAAAAAATCTTGTATTATCTTACTAACTATCCGATTGATATCATTGCGATTGGTAATGGTACTGCCAGTAGGGAGTCCGAACAATTCATAGCTGAACTCATTAATAAGAATCATCTTACTTGTAGTTATACCATTGTATCTGAGGCAGGTGCCTCTGTTTACTCAGCTAGTGAATTAGCAAAAAAAGAATTCCCTGATTTACAAGTAGAGCAAAGGAGTGCTGTATCGATTGCCAGAAGAATTCTGGATCCTCTAGCAGAATTAATTAAAATTAATCCTAAATCCATTGGTGTTGGTCAATATCAACATGATTTGCCTAATGCTCGACTAAGTGAACGCTTAGACTTTGTTGTTAGTAAGGTCGTCAATCGAGTAGGCGTCAATGTAAATACAGCCTCTCAAGAGTTATTAAGTAATATCTCCGGTTTATCAAAGACCACAGCAAAAGAAATTATTCGTGTTCGAGAAAATGAAGGACAATTCAAAAATAGAACTCAATTGAAAGAGGTAAAAGGAATTGGAACAAAAAGTTATGAACAATCAATTGGCTTTCTTAGAATAGAAGACGGCAATAATCCCTTAGATAGAACTTCTATCCATCCTGAAAGTTATGATTTAGCCTTGCGTATTCTACAACAAAACCAAATAGAAAAAAATGAAATTGGTTCCCCAAAATGTTTTGAAATCATGAGTTCTTTACATCTTGCAGAAGTAGTAAGTCAATTTAATCATGATCGTTATACCATTGAAGACATTATGAAATCATTAATGGAACCTCTGCGTGATTATCGTGATGAATGTGTCGGTCCTTTACTTCGTAAAGACATTCTTTCACTTGAAGATTTAGTAAGAGGAATGGAATTAGAAGGCGTTGTGCGAAATGTTGTCGATTTCGGTGCTTTTATCGATATTGGACTAAAAAATGATGGACTTGCTCATATTTCAAAAATGAGAAAAGAACGCATAAAACATCCAAGTGATGTAGTCCAAGTAGGCGATATTATAAAAGTTTGGATTGATGCGATTGATCATGAAAGAGGCAAAGTACAATTATCACTCATCGCTGATTAACATAGTTCAAAAAATGGATGAACTGTTTACATTTAATAAATACCCCTCTGTTAAACCGCTTAAATGGTTGACAAAGGGGTTTTTCTGTTGGCAAAAAAAAGGTTACAGAAATCAGGAGATAGAAAGCGATGTATTAATTTAATCGACTATCCTTCACAATAAGCTACGAAGCAGTTTTTATGATAATTGCTTAAATAATGATTAATTCATTATTCTCTATTAAACTATACTAAATTCCACACAAAATTATACTCACTCAAAATAATGGGATGTATCCGCATAGCGTCGTTATTCTTCCGTTCCCATTCGTAACGGAGCAAAAGTCTTTATTTGCTTCAATCATAGTTTTCTTGGTAACTAACTTTTTTCTAACATCCTTACAATTTCATATATTGATTTATACACGCTAACATATTCAATCCCTTTTGCATACGTCGCTGATGATTGATAATCACTCCACCTCTTCGCCATATTTTCTGATTGTTCCATTTCTTTCAAATCAACCTTGATATCTTCAATATTAACTATACTTCTTCTTCGTTCAAAAGTATTCCTAATCGCAGGCGCAATATTAAGAAAATTCAGTGCATTTCTGTTGTTTTCCATCAAAGCATAGATATCATAAAAATCTTTCATTCTAGTATTGAAAATTCCTCTAGTGACCAAGGTGTGAAATTTTTCAGCGAGCACTGTTTCAATTGTATAAGCTAACATTGGTATTCGCTTGTTCTCAAAAATGCAATTATATTGATATTTCATTTCTTTCGGAGTAATGACATCTCCAGTGCTTATCTCTATTGCGATATATGTTCTCATACTTTCAAGTGTAGACAAAACCATTATTCTGAATCCACCATATTCATCATTTTCTCGTATATCATCAACGGTAGTCATTTCAAAACTGACACCATCCTTTAAGTCTATTTCCAAGATTTCTTTCACCATGCTTTTGGCAAATTCTTTTTCTAGTGGTATTCCTTTTACTACTGCATCCATATCTTTTGTTGTTCTTTCATCAGAGCCTATAATGGAGGAAAGTAGCAGTCCGCCCTTTAAGATGATATGTTTGGAATACTTGCTCACAGAGATCCTTTCTAAAATTCTTTCAAAGAAAAACATTTGATACAATTGTAAAGATGTGTAACTATCACTGTTAGCTTTTTTTGAAACCAAACTTTTCAACTTATCCTTATTTATCATAGTAGTATCTCGAGACAATCCGTTACTTTTTTTTCAATTTTCATTTCCTTTGCATATCCAATTAACTTTCTCAAATCTCTACCTTTTAGTTTGACATACTCTTTCAAGGCATTAGAAAATATTTCCGCATCCATTTTGCTCCTATATTTAATAATATCGCATATTGTCTTTTCAATATCATAGACTCTTATCTGCATTCCAAAGGGAGAATTAATTTCAACAATTCCAAGATTAAGAATATCTCTAGATACAAAATTCAAATTGACACCTTTCTCGTGTCTGAGCGTTCCATTGTAATTATATGGCACAGTAATATTAAGAACCAGTGGTGTTCTATCTGATAAATTATGCAAATATAGTGCTGTAGCCAAGGAATAGACAGAGTTTTTGCTTTTAGATTGAATTCTATAAAAGTCATCCTCAATACACCCAACAACTCCATAATATCCTCGTGAGATTCTTTCAAGCACACCATTGTTCGTCAGTCTTGTTAGTGCCATATCATTGATTCCTTTTTCTATAACTTCCTTCGTTGTAATAAAGCCACCATTTTTCTCAACAATTTCTAGAATTTTCTTTTCTTCAGTCATATACCTTTCACCACCAATCATTTTCACTATAATTCTATCAGTCGACAATAAGAAAGTAAATGTAAAAATGTTGGAATAAATCGGAAACATCATATTTTTTCCTCCTTTTCCCAACATTCATAAACTCATAGACTTTCCACTCTATTACCGCTACAATACTCTTCAAATATTATAGCTATGACTTTTGCAACAGGACAATGACCTCTGTATGTCTAGTATGCGGAAACATATCTACAGGTTGCACAATCTCAATATGATAGTCCTCATTCATTAGCTTCAAATCTCTAATGAGTGTATTTGGGTTACAAGAAACATATACAATTCTTTTTGCCTTCATTTCTAACATAGAAGAAATTGTTTCTACATCTATCCCTTTTCGTGGTGGATCTACAATAATAATATCCACTGACTCATGATATTGACTCATGAATTTTTTAACATCACCACAAAAGAATTCTATATTTTCTATTTGATTCAATTTAGCATTGTTTTTCCCATCTTCTATTGCTTCTTTTACAACTTCCACAGTGATTACTTTCTTCGCAAAATCACTCGCAAGTATTCCAATCGTCCCAATTCCACCATATAAATCTAAAACAACATCATTTTTTTGAATATTCGCTAATGAAAGAGTCTGTTGATATAATTTCGCTGTTTGTGCTGAATTAATTTGATAAAATGACTTTGAAGACAACAGAAATGTTTTCCCCATTAAATCGTCTTTTACATAATTCTCCCCATACAAAAGATATTCCTTTTTTCCCAAAATAACATTGTCATCATAAGTATTAATATTCAGAATGCAACTCTTAATATTATTATGCTTTTTTACCAATGCTTCCACTATCTTGTTTAATTCTTCAAAATGTTTCCACGCCACAAATACAACCATAATTTCATCAGAATTTTGCATATGCTTGATTAACACATGACGAAGATGTTTTTGATTTATTGCTTCACTCAATAATTGTTGTATCTCCAATAACAAGCGATTTGATTGTTCACTTTGAATTTTACAATCATCAAGCTGAATAATATCATTTGAATGATTTCGATAAAAGCCATAAATAAGCTTCCCCTCTTTATCTACACCAAAAGGAACTTGAACCTTATTGCGATAACGATGTGAATCATCCCCTGCTATAATTGAATTCACTTTACATTCCAAATGATTTCTTTCAAATAAACGCTCTATACTATTTTGTTTAAAATTTAATTGTTCTTCATAATTCATATGTTGTAATTGGCATCCACCACACACAGAAGCAATCTCACATTTTTCAACAACTCTATTTTTTGATGGCTCTAATAATTCTTCAACAATAGCATAGCCATAATTTTTTTTCATTGCGGTTAATTTGATTTTTGCAACTTCCCCTTTTAAAAGACCTTTCACAAAAATGCAAAAACCCTCTATTTTTACTACCCCATATCCCTGCTCGCTATAATCAACACAGCTTGCCACAATACTATCATTTTTCTTCATAGATTAAAAAGGAGAATAATTATTCTCCTATATCTTCAGGCTCTTCATTTAATCCACTAGGTACATCTATGTCATCCCCATTAGCATCTTCTACTATAGGATTATTTTTTTCATCTGCTCTTTCACGAAGCGCAATCGCCAATTCAGGATTAACTGCTTCCGAAACCAATTGTCCAAGTGGCTCTGCCATACTAGAATTTTTTACTAAAATATAATAGGTAAAATTTTCTGAGTTCACGTCAGTCATCGTATTCAAGACATGAATTTCAATATCATATTGCTTTTGCAATCCATTAATTACGGAAAAGTATTTATCCTCTGGCCAAGTTTTGATTGCCTCTTCGTATACCATACTAGCAATCTCCGCATAACTTTCTTTTTCAACCACTTCACTTACAACAACATAAATGCGTACTGTTGCAATTTTTAATACAAGATTTACTTCTTCTACATTTTCCAAACGACTAATATCACTTTGAACAGTCGTAATTTCAGAACTTTGAATGGCAGGATCTAAATCTCCATTAAAACGATTCCCCAATATTGGCTTTCCTGTATTTGCATAAGCAGAAAATAAAACATATACAAAGAAAATCATTGGAATTAAAAGTGCGATTGAACAAAATAACAAAGTTATTTTTGGACGATCCCATCTAATATTCATAAACTTTCGTTTTCCACTGTTGACAGACTTTGACTTCACTCTTTTTTTACTACTCATAATATCTTCCTCTTTTGTATTATCATTATACTGATTTATTACGAAAAGCACAAGAAACACATTCCTAAATTTCTATTTTTGTTTATCCAACTCTTCTTTTACTAATCTACTAGTCATCGCTGGATTTGCTTTCCCTTGACTCTTTTTCATTACTTGTCCAACTAAAAAACCTATTGCCCTATCTTTCCCATTATGATAATCAATGATTGATTGCGGATTTTCATTCAAGGCTTCCAGTACATAAGCCAAAATAATTGATTCATTGCTTTCTTGCACCAATCCTTTATTTTCTACTACTGTTTTTGGATTTTCCCCTTTTAAAATTTCTTCAAACACTTCTTTTGCTTGTTTCCCAGAAATTTCATTTTTGGCAATCATCTCTACCATCATTGCTAAATGTAAAGCTTGCAGTTTCATGCTTTGAATTGTTTCATTGTTTTTATTCAAATATGCTAACAATTCTGTCATAATCCAGTTAGCTGCTAATTTTGCTTCTGCTGTGTTTTCCAAAACATTATCATAAAAATCAGATAGCTTCTTGCTAGAAGATAATATCTTTGCATCATATTCACTTAAGCCTAATTCTAGATAGCGTTTCTTTTTTGCACTTGGCAACTCTGGAAGATGATGAATAATGCTATCAATCCAGTTTTGATCCAGTCTGATTGGAAGAATATTAGGTTCAGGAAAATACTTGTAATCCACTGAGCCTTCCTTTTTTCTCATACTAACAGTAATTCTCGCATCATCATCATAGCGTCTTGTTTCTTGAATAATCTCTTCCCCAGCAAGAATGATTTCACTTTGTCTTTTCACTTCATAATGAATTGCCTTTTCAATATTACTGATGGAGTTCATATTTTTAATTTCTACTTTTGTTCCAAATCCCTCATAACCAAAAGGGCGTAAAGAGATATTGATATCACAACGTAACGAACCCTCTTCCATCTTTACATCAGACACTCCTAAATATTCTAATATCATTCGTAGCGTATTTACATAATCCATCGCTTCCTCAGCACTACGAATATCTGGTTCTGTCACAATTTCAATTAATGGCGTTCCTGCCCGATTAAAATCAATCGCAGTCCCATCATATTCATGAAATTGCTTTGCTGTATCCTCTTCCATGTGAATCCGATTAATACGAATTTTCTTACCATTTTCTGTTACGATGTATCCATTTTTCCCAATGGGATGAAATTGCTGCGTAATTTGAAAGCCTTTTGGCAAATCAGAATAGTAATAATTCTTGCGATCAAATTTCACTAAAGAATCAATTTCACAATGAAGTGCGTGTGATGTCGCAAGCGCCTTAGCAATCGCATCCTTATTTACACTCGGCAATGTCCCTGGGTGCGCTAAATCAACCACGCTAACATTCGTATTTGCAATTTCTCCAAATCCTACTGGAGCTGTTGAAAACATTTTGGTTTTCGTTAATAATTCACAATGAATTTCAATTCCTATTATTATTTCAAAACTCATAGTTTTACCTCAGCTTTCAAATCAATTAATCCTGTAATTTGTTCTACACCAAATGCAATACTAAATAAATTCGCTTCATCAAACGCATTTGCGGTTAAATTAACACCAACAGGAAGTCCATCAACCAAGCACATTGGCAAAGTAATACTTGGATATCCTGAAAAATTCCCTAATACTAAATGATTTTCACAAATTAAGTTCTCATCACTCAGTGGATCCACTTTTTCCCCTTCAAGTTTTGTAGCTACTTTTCCTGAGGCAGGCGCAATTATAACGTCCGCATCTTTCAAGCTCTCTTTTAACGCTTCCACTAATTTCCTCCGCACACGCTGAGCTTTTTTAAATAAACGATCTTGATTTTCTTCCAATAAACCATAGGCACCAATCACAAATCGCTTGCGAATATAGGCTGATAATCCTTTTGTACGAGAATTTATCATTACTTCTTCAACATTTTCTCCACTTTCTTGTTTTCCAAAACGAATTCCATCTAAGTTTGAATGATTTGCACTTGCCTCACAATTCGCAATCACATAGTACACACCCAATCCAGCACGCAATAAATCACGATCCATTGTTACAGAAGTAATCAGTGCTCCTGCTTCTTTCATATCCTTAATCAACTTTTCAAAAGCGTCCACTATTCTTTGATCAGAAATAGAATCAATCACATTTTGAAGAATAACAATCTTTTTTCCTTTTAAATTACCACTGCACTTTTCCAAATAAGAATCTACAGGCAAAAAACTACTACTTGTATCATTATCATCACGTCCTGCTAAGACCTCTAATGCTAATGCTGCATCTTTTACACTTCTTGTAAAATACGCAACATGATCTAATGAAGAGGCATAGGGAATGATACCATAACGAGAAATCCTTCCATAACTAGGTTTCATTCCTACAAGGCCACAAAATGATGCCGGCTTTCTAACAGAATCGCCTGTATCACTTCCGATCCCAAAAGGAACAATCCCTGCTGCAACTAACGCCGCACTACCTCCACTACTGCCACCAGAAATACGACTGCTATCATAAGGATTCAATACTGGGCCTGTATAGGCGGAAAGATTTGTTCCCCCCATACCCAATTCATCCATGGAAGTTTTCGCAATCAAGATAGCTCCTGCTTCTTTCAATTTCTTAACAATATGCGCATCATACACAGGAATATAATTATCCAAAATCCGAGAAGAAGCCGTCGTACGAATCCCTTTTGTACTCACATTATCCTTTAACACAATAGGTATCCCATAAAAAGGAAGGGAAGGATCTAATGTTTTTAAATACGCTAACTGTTCTTCCACTTCTACAAAGCTTACTACTGCATTCAGCTTATCTTGAGATTTTCTAGCCTCTTGCAATGCTTTTTCAATAAGCAATAATTTATCGTCACGATCTAATAATTCTAATATCGCCATTATTTCACCACCTTCGGTACAAGAACCATACCCTGCTTTACTCTACCAACATTTTTCAATGCCTCTTCCTGAGATAAATATTCTCCTATCTCATCTTCACGAATATAACTTGTTTCCTCTTCAAAAGGAGTAATCATCTCCTCTACCCCTTCAGTATCAACTTGATTCAATAATTCTAACTGTTCTAATAGGTAAGTAAACTCATCTTTTACTTCCTCTGCTTCCTTATCACTCAACTCAAACATTAGCTGTCTTGCTAATTTCTGATAAAATTCCTTATCCTTTTTCTCCATCTTGCCTCCTATCTTTCTTGATGATTTCAAGAAAAGCTTCTTCATCTAATATTGCAATATTTAAACTATTTGCTTTTTCTAGTTTAGATCCTGCTTTTTCTCCATAAATCACATAATCCGTATTCTTACTCACTGAGGAAGAAACTTTTGCACCTAAATCCTCCAATAATTCCGTTACTTTTATGCGATCCATTTCCATAAAACTTCCTGTAATTACTACCTTTTTATCCTTGAAAAAATTTGCTTCAACTTCTTTTTTTTCTTCTTGTGGATTAATCCCTATTTCCTTTAAGCGTTTTATCATTTCTCGATTTGTTTCATTTTCAAAGAAAACAACAATCGTTTCAGCAGTAATCCCTCCAATATCTTTGATTTCAGTTAATTCTTCTATACTTGCTTGCATAATTCTGTCCATAGAGCCATATGTTTTCGCCAGAATTTTACTCGCTTTATTCCCCACTTGTCTAATTCCTAACCCAACTAATAATTTATCCAAGCGATTTTCTTTACTTTTTTCAATTGCTTCCATTAAGTTATGATAGGATTTTTCTCCAAATCCCTCTAATTGCACTAAATCTTCCTTTTTATCCTTTAAGTGATAAATATCCTCAATGGTTTTCAAATACCCTAGTTGATGCAACTGTTCCACACGCCGCACGCCTAATCCTTCAATTTCCATAGCATCTCTACTTGTAAAATGCGCAATGGATTCCACTACTCGAGCAGGACAATCACTATTAATACAATAATGATTTGCTTCCTCTTCATAACGAATCAATGCATTTCCACATTGTGGGCAAGTATCAGGAAAGACATAGACTTCATTTTTCTTGTCCCTTTTTTCCTCCAAACTACGCACTACCTCAGGAATAATATCTCCTGCTTTACGAACCATTACATAATCCCCAATACGAATATCCTTTTCCTGAATCATATCTTCATTATGCAATGTAGCATAACCAATGGTGGAGCCCGCTAGAAACACAGGTGTTAATTTTGCATTGGGAGTAACTCTTCCTGTTCTTCCCACAGTTACAAAAATATCTTCCACACAAGTTTCTTTTTCTTCTGGAGGAAATTTATAAGCAATCGCCCACTTTGGACTTCGCACTGTAAATCCTAACTCACTTTGTAAAGCAAGTTGATTTACTTTCAATACCATACCATCAATTTCATAAGGTAAACTGCTGCGTTTTTTATCAATATCTTCAATGAATTTCCATACTTCAGCAATATCCGCACAAACATTACGTTTTCCATTAACCTTAAATCCTAATTTCTCTAACCATTCTAAACAAGCTTCATGTGTTTGCAGTCCATAACTTGCCCCCTCTGGCAAGTAATACCAAAATGCATCTAGTCCTCTTTCTGCTGCAATTTTAGAATCCAGTTGACGAATTGACCCTGCCGCAGCATTTCTAGGATTCGCAAACAAATCCTCTCCATTTACTTTTCTTTCTTCATTTAAGCACAAAAATTTCTGTTGTGGTAAGTACACTTCTCCACGCACTTCTAATTCTTGTAAATAGTCTATTTCCATAGGAATGGAACGAATGGTTCTAACATTACTACTAACATCTTCTCCAACCAGTCCATCACCGCGTGTAACTGCTTGATGAAAGCGTCCATTTTCATAATGAAGGGACATTGCTAATCCATCAATTTTCAATTCCACTACATAATTATAATGACTAACTTCTTCTGATACCTTACGATCAAAATCGATTAGATCTTCATAGCTATAAGCATTGGATAAAGACAACATTAATCGCTTATGATTCACTCTAGAAAAGCGATCCAATATCACTCCTCCGACACGCTTTGTAGGAGAGTTTTCATCTTGAAACTCAGGATGTTTTTCTTCTAAAGTCAACAACTCCTTGAATAAACTATCATATTCATAATCAGATACACTTGGCAAATCCAATACATGATATTCATAATTATATTGATTAATTCTCTTCCTCAATTGTTCAATTCTATCTTTCATATTATTTTTCCTCACTCAATTGAATGGAAGGATGGTCAGCCATAATCTTTTTTACCCCATGTGGAAAACTAAAGGCAATTTCCGCAATTCCATCTTGAATAGACAAGATAACTCCTTCTCCATAGGTTGTATGTTGTATCGTCATTCCATTTTTTATCTTACGATGCTTCACTCTTTCAATTTTCTCTTCAAATGACTCTGCTTTTCCAAATAAAGCATCATTTACCTTAAATTCTTTCATTGTTGTATATTCAAAATTAGCACCCATATGTTCAATATGTTCGCTATCTATCTCATCAATAAAGCGACTTCTTGTTCGTATCTTATTTAATACATAACTAAACCCACTTGTTTCTGATAAAAACAAACGTTTTCTTGCTCGAGTATACGCAACATAAGCCAGTCTTCTTTCTTCCTCCAAGCCTTTTCTTCCTTCTTGTAAAGAGCGATCACTTGGAAAAATACCATCGGACATTCCCACCACAAATACATTATCAAATTCTAAGCCCTTTGCTGCATGAATTGTCATTAGCTGTACATGACTTCCTGTTTTGTACTCTTCATGGTCGCCATATAAACTAACTAACTGTAAGTATTCATCTAAAGATCCTTCAGGATAGGTTTCCATAAACTGATGCATATCATTGATTAATTCTTTGATATTTTCTAAACGATCGGTTTCATTGGCATCTTCCCACATCTTACGATATCCACTTCTATCCAGTAGAAGTTCCAATAGTTTATCAATACTATGCTTTTCTTTTTCCACAGCAATACTTTCAATCATTGATACAAACTCATCCAATACTGCTTGTACTTTACCACTAAACAGCTTCGTTTTCTTTACCACTTCGTACATAGAGCAATTCCCTGCCATGGCTTCACTACGAATGGTATCTAGTGTTTTATTTCCAATTCCTCGTTTTGGTTGATTAATCACGCGTGTAAACGCTAAATCATCCGCAGATGCCAACATTCTCAAGTAAGAAAGTGCATCTTTCACTTCTAAGCGATCATAAAATCGTACCCCACCATAAATAACATAAGGGACTCTTGCATCCAATAAACCTTTTTCAGTGGAACGAGATAAGTAATTTGAACGATACAATATTGCGATTTGTTTATAGTCTTCTCCCATTTGTTTCAAGTCCAATATTTTGTTTGCCACCCACATTGCTTCATACTCTTCAGAGTTTCCACTAAAGTGAACAATTGAATCTCCTGCTTCTTGTTTTGTATACAAATCTTTTTCAACTCGATTTTTATTATACTTAATAAGACTATTAGCACCCTCTAAAATCTTAGCTTGAGAACGATAATTTTCATTTAAAATTACGGTTTCACATTCTGGATAATCCTTTTCAAAATTCATGATAATATCCACATCTGCCCCACGCCAAGTATAAATGGTTTGGTCAGGATCTCCTACAACATACACTTCATTACTTGCTCCTGTAAGTTGCTTAATCAGTTTATATTGAATATGGTCAATGTCTTGAAACTCATCTACATGGATATAACGAAATCTCTTTTGCCATTTCAGTAAAATCTCTTCATATAAATCAAACATTTTCACGGTGAATAATAATAAATCATCAAAATCTAAAGCATACATTCCTTTCAGACGCTTGTCATAATATTCATACACTCTCGCTTTATCTTTTTCACCAAAGAAATCTCCTGCTAATTCATAAGCACGCTCCACACTAACAAATGCCGATTTATTATTCGCAATATAATTCAGCATGGAAGCATAAGAAACTTTTTGTCTTTCTACCCCTAATTCCTTATACGCCTCTTTCAAAATAGCTTTTTGATCTTCCGCATCAATTACCGTAAAATTCTTTGGATAATTCAGCGCATGAATATCTTCTCTAAGAATCCGCACACAAAGCGAATGAATAGTTGAAATATGAATTGCTGATGCCGATGGCCCTAGCATTGATATAACACGCTCTTTCATTTCATTTGCAGCTTTATTAGTAAAGGTAATTGCTAAAATTTGACCACTAAAAACACCTACCTCTTGCATTAAATGCACAATACGCGTTATTAATACTCTCGTCTTTCCACTACCTGCTCCAGCAATAACACGCACATAACGTGCATTTGTTATAACTGCTTGCTCTTGATTCTCATTTAGCCCAACTAAAAAGCTCACAAAATCACCTCTGTAACATTATACCAAACAATAAGTACTATCGCTTTAAAAAGATAAAAAAGAGTCTACTATTTGTAAACTCCAATTTCATTATTTCTTTAGTAACTCTTCCAATTCTATTAATCTTCTTTCAAATATTTTCATGGTATCCAAAACAGCTTGATTACCAGTCATATCTACCCCTGCTTTTTTCATGACTTCAATTGGGTAATCACTGCACCCTGCTTTTAGATATTCTATGTAAGAATCTACTGCACTTTGCCCTTCCATTAAAATTTTATTTGCTAACGTACTTGCCGCAGAAAATCCTGTTGCATATTGATATACATAATAATTGTAATAGAAATGTGGAATCCTTGCCCATTCAACTCCAATTTCCTCATCATAAACAAGATCTGTTCCATAATACTTCTGATTCATTTCAGCATAGTTTGTTGTCAAAAATTCTGCAGTCAAAGCTTCCCCTTCCTGTTGCGCTTTGTGAATGAAATGCTCAAATTCTGCAAATTGTGTTTGCCTAAAGACAGTTGCCCGTGCTTCATCAAGATAATGGTTAAGAATATAGGCTCTTATTTTAGGATTTTCATATTTTTGTAGTAAATAATCCGTCAACAAAATCTCATTGGTAGTAGAAGCAATTTCTGCCAAGAAAATAGAATATCGTCCATAGACATACGGCTGATTTTCCCTTGTATAATACGAATGCATACTATGCCCTAATTCATGCGCTAATGTAAACACATTAGCTAAATTATCTTGCCAATTCAATAAAATGTAAGGGCTCGTATCATAAGTACCTGAAGAATAAGCACCACTACGCTTTCCTACATTCTCCACAACATCAATCCATCGACAAGTAAATGCTTTGTCTAGTAATCTTTGATATTCTTCTCCCAATGGCAACAAAGCCTCTTTTACGATTTTCTGTGCCTCTTGATAAGTAAACTTCATATCAGGTTCTTCCACTAATGGTGTAAGCAAATCATACATAGCCATATTATCTAATTTCAAACTTTTTTTACGCAAACTAATATATCGATGTAACAATGGCAAGCTTTCATTCACTGCTTCAATTAAAGCATCATAAACATTTTCAGGAATATCATTATTTCCTAACGCAGCTGCTCTTGCACTTTCATAATAACGAATTCGCGCAAAGAAATTATCTGTCTTTACTTTCCCACTCAAGGTAGTCGCCAATGTATTAACAACATCTTGAAACGTTTTATAAAATGCTCTAAACGCATTTTCCCTCAAAACTCGATCACTACTCTCCAACAACAATGTATATCTTCCCTGTGATAACTGATATTCTTTCCCTTTACTATCGCTTACTACCGGAAATTGTAAGTCTGCATTATTTAACATACCAAAAGTATTCGTACTTACTTCAAATACTTCACTACCTTCTGCCAATAATTTTTCTTCTTTCTCCGATAAAATATGTTCCTGTTTACTAAACAATTTCTCAAAATCGTGTTTGTATAAATTCAATTCCATTTTCGTTTCCAAATAAGACATTATCACATTTTTATCTGCCGCCATCAATTCAGAACTCATAAAGGAAAAACTGGTACTCACTTGCCCATACAAACTCAAAACTCTTGCACTCATTGCTTGATAAGTTGAATTTGTAGTATCTGTATCAAATTTCAAGTGACTATACACATCTACTTTTCCTAACAGTCTAGAAATTTCTTCCTCAAACTGAATTGCTTCATAAAGAATATCTGCACTACTATCTAACTTTCCTTTATACGCTAAAGCCTTACTATGATTACTTTCAATATACGCAAATGCTTTCTCCCATTCCCCATCATTAGAAAAAATCGTACTCAAATCCCATGTATCTCTAAGATCTACTTCACTTCTTAATGGTAGTTTTTCCTCACTCATATTTAACCTCTTTCTATTCTTCTATTATCTCTTGAATCAAACTAACTTTTCCACTTACACTATAATATTTCCCCTCTATATTGAAAAAGGTTCTCCCTTTCATTGCATCATAATAATATTCAATTCGATTATCAATACCAACTAAAGCAATATATATCAGTTCAAAATCTTCATATTCAAAAGATTCTTCACTTCTTAAACTCGTTTTTCTAGGACTCATTTCCGCATAATAATTTAAAAATGTTAATAAGACCCATTCCTCTGTCATGATCGTATTGTTTAAAGCCCATTTTGCTTGACCATCATTAGAAATAGGAAATATACCTTCTATATCTTTATCTTCTAAAAAGACAATATAAGTCAGCCCTCCTACTAAAGCGGTTTCCAATTGATTTGGATAATACTCATATCCAATAGAATATCCAAGCGCAAGTGGTTCTCGAATCACAAGTGTTTGATTTTCTAAATCCGCACTTCCCTTTAACACCTTTTTAACATGTACATTACGATAAGAGTAAAAGTCTGTAATCACACTTCCTCCTTCGTAAAATATAACACTATTTGCAATACTTAAGCGATCTAAAACCTCTACTTCAAGAATCAACACTGCATTTCGATTCAATCGTGAATATTCATTTTCTTTTCTTTCTTCTTCCTTTTTTAATTGAATAATTTCATAATCAATCTCTTCACTGATTTGGTCACAACCAAACAAACTTGGCAATAACAAACCAAAGATAATCAGTATCTTACAAATGCTCCATAACCCACGTTTGTAATGCTTCAATCGCTTGACCTCCTCCTTGAGCTACTTTATCATTTCCGCCACCTTTATATTCATAATCACTTTTCAAATCTTCAAATAAGGCTTTCGCATGAAATGATTCTATCTTCTCATTTTTAGCCATAATAATGTGTGCTTGATTTCCTTTTCGTAATTGCAATACCACTGCGATTTCATGTTCAGTAACAAATTTTCCAGCAAGATATTGTAAGTCTTTCACTTCTAAATCCTCATATGTCCTTACTAATATTGTATCACTAAATTGACTTAACTCCCATTGTACCAACAAATCACAATACTGCCTTCTTATTTTTGAAAGTTCATACTCTAATTGTTTATTACTTTCTTTTAATTTCTCAATACCAACAAAAATTTCTGTCTGAGGCAAAGCTAAAGAAAAAGAAGATGCTTGCAATACTGGTATTCTATTTTTGAAATATCGTAATAGTTGGTTCCCTGCAATGTATTCTACTCGAATTCCATACTTGCTTTTTGAAAAACCCAATAATTGAATTGCTTTTATTTCAGCAGTTGATTCTACATGCATACAGCCACAAAGATTATAATCATATTCCCCAATGGAAACCACTCGATTTATTTCATGTTCTATTTTTATTGCACCAAGTTTTTCAATGATTTCCTCTTTTGTCGGATAAGATATCCCAACTTCTATATCTTCCTCAATTATTTTATTTGCCAGTATCTCCATTTCATTTAATTTTTCTTGGCTACACTCTGCTAATGAAAATTCAATATAGGCTACATCTTCTGACACATGATGACTCATTGTTTCTGTTTCAAAATTCTTTTCAAACAAATAAGAAATTAAATGCTGTGCTGTATGTATTTGAACTTTTTCTTTTCGTCCATCTTCATCTACTAACCCAACTACCTTTCCTACTAACTCCTGACTTACCAAATGATAAACGATACCATTTTTCTCTTTCACAGCACTTACTACGAAATCATTTAATGTCCCAGAATCACTGGACATTCCCCCTGCTTCATAATAAAAACAAGTTTCATCCAAGCCAATCCAATAAGTAGAATTTTCCTTAATACAGTCAATTACATTTGCTTCAAACGATATTTTCTTACTCCTATCAAAATAACATTTTGTTTTCATGATCTTCACCTTCATTGTTCTACTTAATAGTATAAACAAGAGTCTCAACGCTTGCAAATAAAGCTATAAAATTATATAAGAAATAAAATACAGAAAATGATCGCATCACTTTCCGTATCACAAAAATATTTCTTCCCAAGCTTTTTATTCTTCGTACTTGATAAGAGTTCCCAGTTTTGAATTTGGGTGTTTCTCAGAACGAGGAAACACTTTCCAGTAATAGTTCTCATAATCATTAACTGAAATTAATATAGGCTTACGCAGATGTTTTTGATATGTCACAATTTCCTTCTCATCTAATAATTCTCCTAACAATGAACCAAGTTGTTTATAGGAAAGTTTCCATAAACCCATAAGATCCACAAAACTAATGCCCTCATTCTCCTGTTTTGAAATGTATTCTAATAGTTCTGATTTTATTTTTATTCTCTTTATCTTCGATAAAAAAATCATATAAGCCTCCTTTTTCTTAATCAAAATCTCATTACTATTATCAGCAATATTCCATTGGACTTAGATATCTCAACATTCTAATTTTATTATATCATATTTATTATTTCACTTTCAGAAAGCAAGGTAGTTTATTAGTAATCGAGCAGGGATTTGCAATCCTCACTCAAATGAAAGCATGAAAAGTAAAGATATACAGATTCACTACAAGCCTTTCAGCAGATATACTCCCTCTTATCTACTGAAAGTGCTATAATAATATTGGAGTGAAAACTATGAATCAAATTGCAAAAAATTGGCTCGATTATGAATGTATTGATGCGGGCAATAAAGAAAAATTAGAACGCTGGGGTAATATCGTTTTAAGACGTCCTGACCCAAGTGCTCTTTGGCCTATTGAAACAACGATTAAAGAATGGCAATCTCCCCATGCGATTTATCATCGCAGCAATAAAGGTGGTGGACATTGGCAATATCATCAAAAACTACAAGATTTTTGGCATATTACTTACAAAAATCTTTGTTTCAAAGTGTCCCCAACGGACTTTAAACATACAGGTATTTTTCCTGAACAAGCAGTCAATTGGGATTGGATGTCTACAAAAATTAAACAATCAAAGAAAGCCATTAAAGTATTAAATCTTTTTGCTTATACTGGAGGAGCTACTATGGCTTGTTCCGCAGCAGGAGCGGTTGAGGTAGTTCATGTCGATGCCTCAAAAGGCATGATTCAATGGGCAAAGGAAAATATGCGTCTTTCTAATTTACAAGAAAATCAAATTCGCTTTATTGTAGATGATGTATTAAAATTTGTTGAAAGAGAGAAAAGAAGAGGACATTTTTATGATGCAATTATCATGGACCCTCCTAGTTATGGAAGAGGTCCTAATAATGAGTTATGGAAAATAGAAGAACAATTATATCCTTTAGTTTCAAAGTGCTTAGATATTTTAAGTGAAGACCCTTTGTTTTTCTTAATCAATGCTTATACCACTGGTTTTTCAACAACAACACTAGAAAACATTATGAAATCAAGTTTATTACAAAAATATCCTAACTATCAAGTAGAATGTGGTTCTATTGGTCTACCCATTCAAAAAAGAGATATGATATTACCTTGTGGAATTTATGGGCGCTTTTTCCTATAAAGATTTGACTATCATTTATGAAGATAATCATCTTCTTGTGGTAGAAAAACCTATCAATATGCCTATGCAGGCTGACCAAAGTAAAGACCTTGATTTACTCTCCATCTGCAAGGACTATTTAAAAGAAACCTATCAAAAACCCGGAAATGTTTATTGTGGCATGGTACATCGCTTAGATCGACCTGTTGGTGGTGTCTGTGTGTTTACAAAAACATCGAAAGCGGCATCACGCCTATCTCAACAAATCCGCGAAAATACAATCCATAAAGAATACCTTGCTGTACTCTGTGGCAAATCAAAATTGGAAGATCAATTAACAGATTATCTTATAAAAAATGAGAAAACGAATATGGTTAGTGTAACTAACAAAAATACTACAAAAGCAAAAAAAGCCATCTTACATTATCAACAAATTCAATATAAAGACAAGTTTTCACTTGTCAAAATTCAATTAGAAACAGGAAGATCCCATCAGATTCGCGTTCAATTCTCCAGCAGAAACCTTCCTCTTTGGGGCGATCAACGCTATAATAATAAGGCAGTAGTAGGACAACAAATTGCCTTATGGGCAAGTTCATTGTCTTTCATTCATCCTACTAAGAAAGAGAAAATTTCCGTTTCATCTCTTCCCCCAAAAAGAGATATTTGGAATTTATTTGAGGTGATTTATGACTAGAAAAGTACCCCGCAGAAAATTAAAGAAACCACTAAAGAGAATACTCCTTTTAGTTTCTACTCTTTTAATTTCTTATTTTTTAATAAAATTCGCATACAACCAATATGAAATCCATCAATTAAAAGAAATTGGTTATCAGTCTTCTACCATTAAACTTATTGATCAACATAAATTAAGAAATACCTTAATCAATCGCGGTGAATATTCCAAAACATTAGAAGATGCCTTAATCAATAATGAAGTTTATCTAGATTATTTAAATTTATATTTCATTCGTGATGAAGTAAGCCTAGAAATTACTCAAGTTTATCAAAGATTGGAAGAAAAAGGATATCCAATAGAATCCTTAGAAACTCTATTTTCACAATTAAATTTTCGCGAACTCACACCTTTGTTAGTGTTTGATTTTCAAAATGATGTTGCTCCTTATATTGAAGATGTCATTAAAAATCGAAGTACCAACATCAATCAATTTGTTTTATCAAACAATTATTTTACACCCTATGATAATCCTCTTATTGCAGATATTTCTCAGCCTTATGCTATCTTTGTATCCAAGCAATACCAACTTCCAAAGGACTATTCTGTACAATTAGTAAATGTCAGTATCGGTTGTAGAATGAGCTTAATGCAATTAGAAGAAAAAACTGCAGAAGCTTTTGAGTCTATGTGTTCTCATATGCAAAGTCTAGGAATGAAAATCGCTAGTACTTCCGCTTATCGTTCCTTTGAATACCAAAATGACCTCTACCTTTCAATCACCAAAGAGTACGGAATAGAGGCAGGAGAGCGTCGTGTTATTCGAGCAGGATTTTCAGAACATGAAACAGGACTTGCCGTAGATATTGCTAGCTTAACAACACCTGATGTTCCATTTGTACAATCAAGGGAATCTGATTGGTTAATCGAAAACGCCCATACTTATGGCTTCATTAATCATTATCAGAAAGGATATGAACAAATCACAGGTATTCAATATGAATCATGGCATTATCGATATGTAGGCATTGAACTAGCCACTAAAATATATGAATCAGGACTAACTTTTGATGAATACTATCTTTTACATCTCTCTAGCCCTCAAGAGGTAGATAATCATGGGAATTGATATCAATTTGACTCAAAAAGGAATTTTCAAAAAGAAAATTAATTTACAAATTATTAAAGATGCAGCAAAGACACTAAAGATTGCTACCTCTGATAATTTCTTTCGCATCAAAACATATAAAGATGAACCTTTAGATCAAATTACGCTCTTGTTATATGATCCAAATTTATTATCCAGAGGATTTACTTTAGAAGTCAATAAGAAAGACACCGCCTGTTTCCTTAGACAAACTTACTTTTGTAATGATAATGATATATACAATTTCTTTCAATTTATAAAAAACTTAGCAAGCCTATTAAACATAAATGAATATGAAAAGGATGGAGAATTATTTCCTATTCATGATATTCCTACACAAATTGAAAAAGAAATTAATTTCAATCGTCATACATTAATTGATTTACTGAAACGATTTGATGATGATTTCCCTAATATCATTTATGCCGTTAAAAACCCTATTTCCATAGAAACTTCTGTTGCTGAAGAATTATTACAAATGGAGGAAGAAGATATTATGAAATATTGGAGTAACTATCTTCATGAGAAACAAAAAGATGATTACTATTATGCTTGCCCTTCTTTCTATCATGATAAAACGCAGAAAGATATTATTTTTGGCTCCTACGCTTTAACAGAAAACTGTTATTCAGTTTTTCCAACTGAGCCTTATATCCCTTATGGATACAATTTGAAAACAGAAGATATTTCTAACTATCAAATCAGTATAGTAGATGATAAAGATTTTAATGTTATTGCAATTATTCCTTATGAAGATTTATGGAAGTACTTTCCTATTGAAACACTAAAGTCCTATGATAGTCGTCATGTCTATCTATTATTAACACGAGATATTATAAATAATTTGAAAGAAAAAGAACTATAAATTAATTAAAAAAGGTATGAACTCTAAACTCCATAGAACTCATACCTTTTAACTTCTCTTGTAAACCATCATAATTACTTACTTCCTTTTTATACTACATTAGCTAATACCTATTGGCTATTTTCGTAAGAATAAATCCTCAATAGCACTAGCTACACCATCTTCGTGAACCGAAGGCGCTATGTAATCTGCCACATCATGCGCAGATTGTAGACCATTCGCTACAACAACTGAAAAACCAGCCATTTTTAACAATTCAACATCATTACCACTATCTCCAAAAGCTATTATGTTTTCAAACTTGATGTTTAAATGATTAGAAAGCACTTCCATTCCCTTTGCCTTATTGATGCCTTTTGGCACCAGTTCTAATTCTGTTCCACTAATCGTAGTAGATTCGACATTGTATTGTTCTTCTGTTAATAGCTGTGATGTACGCTCACAAATCTCTTGACTATCAAAAAAACAGCCAATTTTATAAACATCATCTGAGCTGTTCTTTATGTAATCAAGCTGATTGTCATGTAATATATTTACCTGACTGTCAATTTCAATATTGCCTTGCTGGCAAAACAACTCTTGTTGGCGTGGCGTCAGTAAAGAATACTCTTTAAAGGCTACATAATAACAATTGGTGAAAGCCGAAAGCATTTCAAGTGCCTTGATTGCATCTTCTTTATCAAAAGCTACACTATATATTTCTGTTTCAGACTTAAAATCATAAACAATGGTACCGTTTCCTAATATGCCATAAGTAAAAATACCTATTTCCTCTATACAAGATGGAATGATATGCCTTCCTCGCCCGGTAGAAAGAACCATAATAAAACCCATATCGCTCAACAAGGTGAGCGCTTTGGCAACTTTGTCACTCATTTGATCGTTCTCATAGATAGTCCCATCTATATCAAAAGATGCCAGTTTGATTTCAGATAAATTGAATTTCTTTCTCATAACACACCACCTCACTTGTTTGTTTTATACCATGCATGCCTTTTACTAGCTTCCAAATCTTTCTATTGAATGAACTAGGCTTTTCATTAACAGTTATCAATATTTTCTCTTTTTGATATCAAGTAATCATAAGCCTTTCACTCATTGGTACTATACACAAATATGATAAAGATGATTGAACAAACTGTTGGAACAAATTTAATATAAGGCTCTGTGGTTTTCAAGAATTATTCTCGAAAACCACTTAATAACAAGCCTTAATAAAATAAAAATTTTGTTGCAAATATTACAATTTTTTCTTAAATTTTTGCATCTTTTAATGTTACTAACTCAATGCCATTCTTTTCAACCCACTCTTTTACCAAAGGTGAGCGTAAAGTCTGTTGATCAATACAACGAGGCGTTGTCAGTGAAGAGTTATCCATTACATAAGCATCTAAATACCCCGGATGGAAGTGCGCAAGTATAACATCTCCACTAGCATCCAAAATTCCTAGCCTATCTTCCAAAATATCCGAAACCTTTACACCAGACATAATGATTTCATTGTAGTGCTTTGTTGAAAACGCAAGATCATTAATATCTAAAAAACCCTCTGTTTTCTTGTCGTCTTCTCTAGAAATATGGATTCCATATTCTTCACTAATTTCCTCAATGGCTTTATAAGTAGACTCAGTAAAAATGGAATGTACTTCCATATGAATAGGATATTCACCTGTAAGCTCTTTAAAACGCTCCATTTGAGCTAAGGTTTCAATTTTAAACTCATCCTTGTCAGCAACTCTGGTTCCATTAATCGCCTTTTTGTGCCTTGGATCGGTTATATTATATTCTGTTGAGCGATAGAAAGTTCCGTCCGGTCTAGCAATAGATGGAATTAAGGCAGGATCGGCACAACACTTTCCAACTACTATATTAGGGTGTAGCGTAAGATGAAAGTTTGGATATTGTTTCGCTAATTCAACTGCATGAGGCGCTGTATCTAAATTAATTAGCATTGCCCCACATGTTACGATACCCTCTTCATATGCTTTTATTACACCATAATTATAAGCTTCACTAAAGCCGAAATCATCCGCCATAACTACCAGTTTTTTCTTTGTCATACCCATTTCCTCCTAAATATAATTCTTAAAAATATTTAATACATAAAGTGCGAGTTCTTAGAAAAACCCTACAAACGCACCCAAAATTGCAAATGCCATAACACCAAGCATAACTGTTGTTATCTTAACTTTTTTCCTTAATAAATAGAAACATATCATAACTACTGTCAAAGGAAGAATTCCTCGCATAATAGTATCTAAAGTATCTTGTAAAACAAGTCTTCCCCCATCAAACTCAAATACTGTAGGTGTTGCTACCCTAACGTGTTGTGCTGACATAGCTCCAATCATTATGGTTCCAACTACCGTTATACTGTAAGTTAGGTAACGGAACATACCAGAATCATGAATAGTGGTTAAAAAGTTTTCACCCATCGTGAACCCAAGATAAAGTAGATTATATCTAGTGATTATTGAAGGAATATGGTAAGCAAGCAGAAACAATATTGGTCCAAATATATTTCCTTGAGCAGCAATAGGAATCGCTACACTGGAAGCTAATAAACGAACAACTCCCCAGAAAATCGAGTCGCCAATTCCAGATAACGGACCCATAAGCGATACTTTTACGGCATTAATGGAGCTTTCGTCGAAATCATCCACCAATGAATTTTGCTTTTCCATTGCACAGTTAAGACCTACAATAAAGGTTGCAGTTTCATATGTACAGTTGAAAAATCCCATTGAACGCACTAGTGCTCTTTTTCGAGCTTCTTCATCATCTTTATATACATGGTTTATCATTGGAATCATTTGTTTTGAAAACCCGCAACCTTGCAGATTTACATAATTAAACCCCGCAAACAAAAACCACGTTCTCCTACAAACTTCTTTTAAAACTTTCTCATCCTCTGCTGCTATGTTGTAACGCTTACTCAATCTACTCATTAAAGAAACCCTCCTTTTCATCTGTATCTACCACAGTTTTTGATGTAGAGTCCTCTCTGTCCATCGATTGATAGAACATAGTGATACCTATAACTACAGCCAAAACTGCAATAGCTATACTTGGCATACTTAAATACGTGAATAAGATGAATCCTACGAAAAAGAATGCAAACGTCTTTTTATTGAATAAAACGTTTAGAAGCATCGCAAACCCAACAGCTGGCAACATTCTTCCTGCTGCTGTAAATCCTCTAGCAACAAATTCAGGAAGAGATGCCATGAAACCTTCAATGGCATTAGCTCCAAGGTATACAGCAATAAATATAACAACTGTATGACAAGCAAAGTTCATAATGGACATTACCCAGTGAATTTTAGCCATTCCTTTGTCATCTCCAACTTCAGCTTTCTTTATGATTGGTGGGATATATTGAGTAGCCACCAAACCGAAAGCAAATTGTTGAACTATCATGGCAAGAATCGCTATCGGAATTGCAATTGCCATTGCAGTATTGGGATCAATATCACTTAACATACAAATTGAAATCCCTATGGTTGAACCCACGCAAGCGTCCATCGGCTGAGTTCCTCCTAAGGCTACCACACCAAGGAATAGTGTTTCAAAAGCTGCGCCCAGAATAACTCCAGTTCGAATATCTCCTAAAGCCAAACCAAGTAACAGACCTACACAAATTGGCCTATTCAAATGCCATGCACCAAAGGTTTGGTAAAGAACATTAAGCAAAAAATACGTTGTTGCTACTTGTAGTGCTGGTACTAACATAATTACTCCCCTTTCAATAACTTACTAAAATTTTTAATAGGATGTTCAGGTATTAACTGCAATTCTACTGGAAGTTTTTCGTTAATCAAAGTCAACTCTTTTATTTCTTCCTCAGTTAGTTTCACATAACTACTGAACTCCTTGCTTCCCGGTCTATAGTCAATACATCCAATGTTTCCAAGATTTAGGACTTTAATGTCATCGACAGCATCCACAAGCCTCTTGGCATCTTTTACGTTTTTCACAACGACTAGGATGTTTAAAGATTTAGACCGCTCGTCATTAAGTAGTTCAACACCTCCTTCAAAATCTCTTATGGCAAACTTAACATTCGCCGGTGAAGCCATTTTCAAAGCTGCTTTTTGTACATCGCTATTTGCGACCCAATCATTCACTACAACAATATGGCTTACAGCTAGACTCTTACTCCATGCCATCGCAATCTGCCCATGAATTAGGCGCTCGTCAATTCTTAACATACTTATCACAATCTACTCACCCCTCTTTCCACAAGCAATTCCCCCATCCCTAACATACTTAACTCTAATTGATTGAATCTACTCACCCCTTTTCTATCGGCTACTCGCCTCTTAAAAAAAATCCTCCTCTGTTGACTCATACTGAAAAGTGCACTCATTCACAAGTAAAAGCACTTCTTTACTTTGCTCAATAAGTGCATTAAGCGTAGCCACATTTATGTCTTCGCTATACAGAACAAGTTCTAAAATCAACGGAAGGTTAATACCTGAAATCAAATAAATATTTTCCCGATTCAGATATGGTAGGAACTTTTGATTAACGCTCCCCCCCAATATATCAGTACATATAACGGCAACATCATTATCACCAATATCATTCATATAATTGTTGATGAAATCATCTATATTTGTATCATCAACAAAAGCATTAAAGTATGAAACCCCCAGATGCTCTCCACAAATCAAGTTGACTGCACTCTCAAATCCTTTTGCCAAATGACCATGAGTTGCAATTAGTATTTTTCGCATAATATTCTCCCTTTCATGATTCTTCATAATCAATTCATTATTGATTAAATGCTCTAGCTAACAATCTTAAATTACTAATAAAATCCTTTTGTATATTAGACAAGCATTTCATTACATAGTCTTCTTTAATCTTGTAGATAATAGAATATGATAGTTCGTTAATCTTGTACATTAACGAATTTTTTCACAAAAAAATGTGATTTAACACCTAAAATTCACACTTTTTCCCATGTGTTGATTCAAAAAATCTTGTTTTTTTGTATTTATACTGTTAGAATATGAGATAAATAACTACTTATCTCTCAAAATCAAAATAAAAAGTTCGTTAATGTACAAGATTAACGAACTTTTTTATTAGTATATCATCACTTTTTCAACTGCTTTTATTTTAAACTTATTTCTTCTTTCTCCATCAAAAAAACCTCCTAAAATAGATTTTAATTTGTATCTCACACTCTCTATTTTACTTGGTTCTTTTCAAATGATTGTTTATTTTCCTTTCGCAAAGCGAATAATTTCTTCTTTTCTATTTTCACAGTCTTGATAACCTAATTCATATAACGCTTCCAGCTCTTTTAATTTCCCAGAAAATCTCCCAACACCTAAATCAACAGAAGGATAAAGATAAAGACAATTTCCCTCTTCAACTAATTGATCCACAACTTTTCTTTCTTTATAATACACCTCTGTACGCGCATATAAATCTTTGATTAATGCTGGATACTTCCGATATATAAACTTAATCAATGTATTTGTTACAGCACCAGTAGGCTTTCTTACAAAACTAGCATCTTTTGTTGTCACAACAAAATGTCGGTTACAGCCATACTCAATACTTCTTTCTATCGGAATCATGGTTGTAACTCCTCCATCAATATATTTCTTTCCTTGATATTCAACTGGTTTTCCTGCCAATGGTAATGTACATGCCGCTCGCAATAACTTAAAGTCATCATCCATGTCTTTTACAGAAACCCATACTGTCTTGCATATTGAAAGATCATAAACACCAAATTCAGCATGTATCTTTGCTTTTTTCAATTTCACTAAATCAAGTGGAATAATTTCTTTCAATATATAATCAAACAAATAGTCATAACCTACTAAACTACCTTCTTTAATTAATGGCTCTAAGCCAATCTTTGTAGCACTACCTGCCCATTTTACACTAACTTCTTTTAACATTTCTTTGTTTTCTTGAAGATAAGAACACATATGTTCCGCTCCACTAGAAATCCCTGCAGCATAATCTACTTTTACATTATGATCCAAGAACCAACTCAACACTCCAGCTGTATAGGCACCTCTAAGCCCACCGCCTTCTAATACCAATCCTGTCTTCATTTTTATCACCTCTGATATTTTACAACAATGGACTAAATAAGCCAAGTAGTGCTTGCACAATCCGCTTCCATAAGCGTGTTTTTTTAACATCATCTAATGTCACTTCTTGACAATATTGAAGTGTTTCTAGAAAGTCATTTTTCATATCCATTACTGCCTTATTTTTGTACAAGAATACACCACACTCATAGTTGAGATAATAACTACGATAATCAATATTTGTAGAACCAATAATGGCTACACTATCATCTGATACAAAGTTTTTTGAATGAATAAACCCTGGGGTATATTCATAAATACGCACATTACTCTTCAATAATTCCTCATAGTTTGATTTCGTAATCATATGAACATACCACTTATCTGGAATATGAGGAACAATAATTCGAATATCAATTCCATTTTTTGCACTAATGGTCAACGCACGAATCATCTCATAACTCGGAATTAAATATGGCGTTGTAATATACACATAATCTCTGGCAAGATTAATCATATTCATGTGCGTTGTTTCACCCACTGCTTCATCATCTGTGGGACTATCTGAAAAAGGTTGTATAAATCCATCACTTTTAAATGTTTTAATTTGTTTTTTTGTTAAAGCATATTCAGATAAGTCTTTTTTTGTATTTGCTGTAAAGTTCCAAAACTGTAAGAACATCGTTGTCAAAGACCAAACCGCTTCTCCTTGCAACATAATTGCAGAGTCTTTCCAGTATCCAAAATGCTCTTCTACATTGATATACTCATCCGCAAGATTTGTTCCTCCCATAAAGCCCACTACTCCATCAATGATTGTGATTTTACGATGATTTCGATTATTCATTTGAGCTACCAGTTGAGGTCGAATTGGATTAAACACTTGACAGTGAATCCCTTTACTTCGCAAATAGTTATCATAGTTTTTACTAAGCGTACTAACACATCCTGCTCCATCATACATGACCCGAACATCTACACCTATATTTGCCTTTTCAATTAATACCTCTAAAATACTATTCCACATTACTCCTTCTCGGATAATAAAGTATTCTATAAATATAAATTTCTCTGCTTTTTTAAGTTCACGAATCAAGGCTGGAAATTGTTTTTCTCCTACTGAATAATACTCTGTTGCTGTATTACTATAAATAGGATAAAAAGAATTTTTCCAAATGTAATTCACTTGTTTTGACACTTCACGATTCTCACTTAAAATTTGATTCAGAATTTCTTCTTCTTGCCTTAAAGCAGGAGATTGATCTGTTTCAAACAAAACACTTCTTCTTTGTAATGCTTTCGGCACTTTTTTATTTCCAAATAAAAGATATAAAATCCCACCAAATACCGGCAAAATCAAAATAACAATAACCCACGCAATCGCATAGGAAGGATTTATTTTTTTATAAACAATAGATATCACCATGATGATACTGAGCATAACAAAAAAAAGATTAACTTCAAATGCAATACCACTCAACCATGATACCAGTGATAACAAGACAATCAGCTGAAGTAGTACAAGCATTCCCAATATAAACATTCTACTTGTTAAAAAACTCAGTACTCGTTTCATTTAATTCCCTCTTACTTCTGGTATATTATACCATAGACATCATTTATTTGTTTAAATCTAACTGCATAAGATAAGCATCAAAACTCTGACATCCAATTTTAAAATTCCTTTTATATCTTCCAACAAGCGCAAATCCAAATGACTCATACAAAGCAATTGCCACATGATTTTCTGTACTAACTTCTAATTCTATTATTTCCAATTTTGCATTCTTTTTTGCAAAATCCAGTAATTCTTCTATCATTTTTCTTCCCAATCCCAGATTCCAATATGCTTTACGAACTGTAATCCCTAACTGCGCTCGATGCTGAAAACGATTCCAATCTGATAATTCCATGATTGAAGCAATCGCAACTAATCTATCCTCTATAAATGCTCCTATTAGTAAAGAATTTTTCTTATTTCTAACATTTCGAATGATTTGTTCCTCTTGTTCCACTGTCAATTTAAATTCATTTTCTCCAAAAGACAAAAAATCACTTTCCCCTCCCACCTCATTCAAATAGGTAATTGCTGCTAAAGCATCTTTTTCTTCTAACTTACAAATAACGTATTCTAAGCCATTTTTAAGTTTCATTTTTCATTCTCCTTTCTATTCAAACAGAATATTTCTTTCCCTTCTTTTTTAAACACATAATCACACTATTCATGTGTTTATGATCGTGATATTTCATACTACTTTCTGATTTTATTATACCATCAATAAACCAATGTTTGACAGCTGTTTTATTACCCCTTACAATGATATAGAAAAGAGGGAAATAAGTATGAAACTTGGAATAATAGGAACTAATTTTGTATCGGATTCTTTTGTAGAAAGTGCAAGGTTTGTTGCGGACTTAGAATTAGTAGCTGTATGTAGTATTGTTAAAGAAGATGCCGAAAAGTTTGCAGAAAAACATACCATTCCACAAACTTTTACAGATTACAAAGAAATGGCTGACAAAAATATCATTGATGCTGTTTATGTTGCCGTACCAAACTCATTACATCATGATATTTCTATCTATTATTTAGAAAAAGGAATTCATGTACTATGTGAGAAACCTTTCGCCAGCAATTACAAGGAAGTTGTTAATATGTTTGAAATTGCAGAAAAAAATAATGTATTCATTATGGAAGCCATTATTCCTGTGCAAACACCTGCCTTCAAAGCGATTAAAAAGAATTTACACACTCTTGGTACTATTCGAAGAGCGGTTTTATCTTTTGGAAAATATTCTTCTCGCTATGACGCTTATCGCGAAGGGATCATTATGAATGCTTTCAAAAATGAATTATCAAATGGTTCCATGATGGATATTGGTGTTTACTGTTTGTATGATGCCATTGCTTTATTCGGAAAACCAAGCTCCATTTTAGCAAATGCCGTTATGTTAGAATCTGGTGTAGATGGATTAGGAAGTGCTATTCTTGTTTATCCTGATAAAGAAGTCATTCTGATGCACTCAAAAATCACAAATATGTCGCCAATGATTGATATAGAAGGCGAAGATGGGACACTTGTATTTGAAGGAATTAGTCAACCTACAAACGTAGTTATTACTGATAGAAATGGTAAAACTTATCCAATTACTGAAAAAGAAGAGTATCCACCAATGTATTATGAAATTGCTGATTTCGTGAATTGTATCAAAGAAGGAAACTATCATTCTGAATTTGCATCACGTCAATTAACGGAAGATGTTCATGAAGTACTCACAGAAATTAGAATGGCTATGGGCTTAATCTACCCAGCAGATAAAAAATAATAAAGTAATTATAACATCAAGTGATAGAATCTAAACTTAACTCACCCTTAATTTAGATTCTTTTTTCTGCACAAAAAAAGACAAGTCATAAATCCCCTTGTCTTCTATGTATTTTATTCACTTCTTCAATAATTTTTCTTTAAAATATTGTTCCTATTAACATAAAGACTCCAAAAATAACTAAAGAAATCCCAATAGGTATCCCAACAATTGTAATTATCAGTGTAACTCCAACCACAATCATAGCCAATCCCAATACAATTCCAATTACTTTTCCCGTAAGATTTAAAATTAACTTCACTAAGCCTAATATTAATTTAATCGGAAACATAACAACATCAAGTAAAAATTTCATTTTTCCTCCTCTATAATATAATTTCAAAAACACATTTCTCTTTGTCCCCTTGGCGTCGTATAGCATGTCCTAATGGAACTTCCTCTACACCAATCAAATTTGCTTTTAAACCCACAATCGTTTTATACGATGCTATATTGTCTGGATTACATGTAATGATAATTCTTTCCATTTTTAACTCTTTTGCAATAGAAACAATCATTCTACAAGCCTTTAAAGCATAATGATTACCACGATAAGGTACAAATATAGAATACCCTATATTACCATAATAATACAATTCTTCATTCATACCAACACGTAAATCAATTAAGCCCACAACTTCCCTTGTATGTTTTAACACAATTTCATAGTAATGGGTCTTGACTTCATTTTTTAAGACGGGATGATATGTTCTATAATGAATTAAATCAATTTCTTCTCCCATAATTCTCTTCTTACGAAATAGGGAGAACATAATGACCTTCTTCCAATAAACGATACAAACTCGGCTTTAACTGATATGTATTTACTATCACTTCAATTTCCTTATATAACTTTTCCTTATTATTTCGCTTCTTTTTAATGGAGCGTATCAAAACATTTTTTGGTGAATGCTCCATATCAATAAATTCCAATAATTGTACTTCATAGTCACAAATACCAATTAAGTTGGCACGTAAGGCATCTGTCATTAATGAGCTAAATCGCTCTTGAACAAGTCCATATCTTGTCAATAGAGCATATTCTTCACTATGAATTTGTTCATTAATTTCATGTTGGCAACAAGGAACATTCAACATAATCTTTGCGCCCCACTCAATTCCTTTATAAATCGCAATATCTGTGGCAGTATCACAAGCATGCAAACTAATTACCATATCTACTGCTTTATCACTTTGGTATTCATTGATATCCATTGCAAAAAAGCGCAGATGGTCATATTCATATTTTTTTGCAAGTTGGTTACAATTTACAATAACTTCTTCCTTTAAATCAATGCCATGAATACTTACTCTTTTCTGCAATACATTCACTAAATAATGATATAGCACAAATGTTAGATATGATTTTCCACACCCAAAATCTACAATATGTAAATTTTCTAAATTTACTTCTTTTAAAACATCATCAACCATTTCAATAAAACGATTAATTTGCCTATATTTATCATATTTACTCTTTACAATTTTTCCTGTTTCCGTCATGATTCCCAAATCCACAAAGACTGGAATTACAATTCCTTCTTCCAATAAGTATTGTTTTTTTCGATCATGAGATAATTTCAATTCATGTACTTCTTCTCTTTTATGAAAAAATATTTTTCCTTTTTTACTAAGCTTCAAATGAAAATGATGGCTTACTGTTTCTGCCTCTATTTGTTTAAACTCACAAGAAAACTTTTCCATCGTATCCAAAAGGTCTTCCCTCTTTATATTTTGATGAAATGCTTTTTCTTTATCAAAAGACTCCACTTGATAATATATTTCATTTTGAATCTCTACTGGTCGAATCGTTATTTTCCAATAGCTTGCATTTTTAATCGGATTACTAAAAATAACCCGTACGATTTGAGATTCTATCATTTCTTCCAAATATTGTTTCATACTGATATTTTATACTATTTTGACCTTAAAAGGAAATAAGAATTCCCCTCATAAAAAAAGTATATGAATATTTCCACACACTTTCTCCATTATCTATTATGTGATTTACGAGTTAAGTACTAAGTTTAATACTTTTTCTACCTCTTCTTCACTACACGCACCCTCATGTAATTTTGTCTTTTCCAGATAGAAAGAAGGAACATAATAATAATCATAAGTATCCGCAACTTCTGTTTGTCGACTTTCCTCTATTTTCTCCAATTCAATTCCTTGAAATTGTCCTGTCAATAATAATTCCTCTAAATATTTAAATGCTTGTTTACAATAAGGACAATTTTCCAAATAAAATATGCTTAGCTTTTTCATAATTTCACCTCTGTCTTCATTATATAAAAATATATTCTAAAAAAGGTAGAGATTTGCTCAATTTTTTCCACAAGTGCTTTATTTTTCGCTATAATAAAAATAAGGAGAGTTCTATGTTAAAATATGCTTATTTCATTGAAAGTATAAATCATAACCCTCATCACAATTTGTCCTTAGAAGAAGCTTTATTTGATAATCTTCCTGAAGACAGTATTATTTTTTACTTATGGCAAAACCAACATACTGTCGTCATTGGGAAAAACCAAAACGCTCATAAAGAATGCGATTTACAAAAAATAAAAGAAGACGCTTGTATTCTTGCTAGACGGTCTACTGGTGGTGGCGCTGTCTATCATGATTTAGGGAACTTAAACTTTAGCTTTATCACAAGTGAGGAGTTCTATTCTCTTGAGCGACAATCTTCTGTCATTTTAGATTGTTTACAACAGTTTTCAGTTCAAGCAAAGCTTAATGGAAGAAATGATATTGAAGTGGATGGTAAGAAAATATCTGGAAATGCTTATTTAACACGCGACAAGAAGAAATTACATCATGGCACCTTAATGGTTCATGTTGATACTGAAATCATGAAAAAGTACTTGCGCCCATCCAAACTAAAACTCCAAGCAAAAGGAGTAAACTCCATCCGAAGTAGAGTCATCAACTTAAAAGATCTCAATCCTTTTATCACCGTTCCACAAATTAAAAACAGCTTGAAAATCGCTTTTGAAAACATCTATCAGTTACCTCTTTTACCACTAGAAATTCCTGCAAACTACAATGAGTACTATCAGCATTACCAATCAGAGAAATTCATTTATGGAAGCTTATCCAATTACACTCATTATCTAGAGTATCGTTTTGATTTTGGTGAAGTCAATGTTTATTACACACTAAAAAACAATAAAATTATTCATATTGTAAGTTATTCTGATGCTATGGATCTTTCGATCGTGCATAATATCAATCACTTTTTTAAAGGCTTGTACTTAGACTATAATGAATTTCAAGCACGATTCCAAGTCAGCAATCAAGACTATTTAAAAGAATTATATTTTATGATGGAGGAAAAGAAAAATGAATTATGATGTGATCGTCATTGGTGGTGGACCTGCTGGCTATACTGCCGCAATTCGTGCCAGCCAAAAAGGGTTAAAAACTGCTTTAATTGAAAAGAATGAACTCGGAGGAACTTGCCTTAATTTAGGGTGTATCCCCACAAAAAGTCTTTTAAATGCTTCGAAGTTATTTTATACCATGAAACAGGGAAACAAGTTAGGAATTCAAGCAGAACAACTTTCTTATAACCTTTTTGATATTTATAACAAAAAAGATCAAGTTGTCCAAAAACTGGTAGATGGCGTTCATCATTTGATACATACGAATCAAATTGATTTTTATCATGACCATGCTAGTTTTATAAATGAACATCAATTACAATTACAAAAGACAAAACAAACACTTACTGGCGAATATATTATCATAGCCACTGGTAGTCAAGCACGCACCCTTCCTTTTGAAGGTCATCATTTACCGAATGTCTATACCAGTGACGATGTCTTAAAAAATCCAATTCATGCAAAGCGTATCTGCATTATTGGAGGAGGTGTAATCGGTGTTGAATTTGCTGATTTTTATTCTGATTTAGGTTGTGAAGTAAGTATCATTGAAAGTGAGCGTCAAATTTTATCTACTTTAGATCGTGAATTGTCTTTAAGTGTTGCCACTTACCTTAAGAAAAAAGGAGTTACTCTTTTAACAAATGCACAATTCATTGATAATACAAAAGAAAATAATTATACGATTCGCTACCAAGCAAATGAAGCAATTCACACATTAGAAACTGATGCCCTTATTCTTGCGATTGGAAGAAGCGCAAATACAGCCTCCTTGAATCTTGAAGCAATCGGTATTACAACAAACAATGGTTTTATTGTTACAAGCCAAACCCATCAAACAAACTTCCCGCACATTTATTCCATTGGAGATGTTAGTGGTGCCATTCAATTAGCCCATGTTGCAAGTCGCCAAGGAAAAACTTGTATTTCGCACATCATCAAAGAACCTTTGAAGGAAAAAGAAGTGCTAGTTCCTTATTGCATTTATACAGGTATCGAAATTGCTTATGTAGGTTTTAGTGAACAAATGGCAAAAGACCAAGCTTTCCCTACAAAAACATATAAGATATTGATGAATACAAATGGGAAACATTTCATTGACACGCAAGAGCGTTCTTTCATCAAAATATTAGTCCATGATGATACCAAAAAAATCATTGGTGCACAGCTATTTTGTAAACAAGCAACTGAACTTGTTTCTTACTTTACAATGGCAATTCAATTGGAATTAAGTATCGATGAATTAAAAGAAATTATTTTCCCTCATCCAACCATCAGTGAAGTTGTTGGGGAATCGTTTGAAACCATTCTTCAAGAAGCAATTCATCAAATAAAGAAATATTGATATTTATATTTTGCCTCACTATAATAAAGATAACAAAAGAAAGGATATGCTATGGATAAGAAAACCCCTCTCTATGAAGCACATTTAAACGCAAATGCAAAAATGGTTTCTTTTGCTTCCTATATCATGCCAATACAATACGAACATGGTATTCTTTTTGAACATCAAGCAGTTCGCAATCATGCAGGATTATTTGATGTATCCCATATGGGAGAATTTTTAATCAGTGGAGATGATGTTTTAAAAAATCTAAACTATCTACTTACTAATGATTTCACTGATTTAGCTGTTGGGAAAGCGCGGTATGGTATCCTTTGTGATGATAATGGCTATGCTATTGATGATTTAATTGTTTATCATACAAAAGAAAATGAATATTTACTGGTAGTAAATGCTAGTAACTGTGAAAAGGACTATGCTTGGATTTCCTCAAAAATAACAGGAAATGTTCAATTAAAAAACATCAGTGATGAGCTGGGACAAATTGCTTTACAAGGTCCAAAAAGTGAACAAATCCTAAAAGAAATTACAAATGATATTCCAAGTAGTTATTATTCTTTTACTGAAGTTATACTCCATAATAAAACTTGTATTATTTCTCGTACTGGTTATACAGGAGAAGACGGATTTGAATTGTATGCGGATCCTGAAACCACTATTTATCTTTGGCATAAATTGCTAGAAGTTGGAGAAAAACATCAAATTCAAGCCTGTGGTTTAGGATGTCGTGATACCCTTCGTTTAGAAGCGGCTATGCCACTTTATGGTCACGAACTAAGCGATACCATTACTCCTCTTGAAACAGGACTCAAACCGTTTGTGAAGTTAGAAAAAGACTTTATTGGAAAAGAGGCATTGAAACTTCCTGTAAGAAGAAAACGAATTGGTCTTATTCTAAAAGAAAGAGGAATCGCAAGAGAACATTATGCAGTTTATCAAAACAATCAAGAGATAGGCTTTATTACAAGTGGGAGCTTTAGCCCTAGTTTAAATCAAGCAATTGCTTTAGCCCTAGTAGATGTAGAAGCAAGCATCAGTGAAGAATTTGAAATTGATGTTCGCGGTAAGCGTATAAAGGCAGAACGAGTAAAACTGCCATTTTATAGAAAGAAGGAAGAAAAATGAAAATTTTAGATGAGTTGTATTACACGAAAAGTCATGAATGGATAAAGTTTTTAGATGATGAAACTGCATTAATTGGAATTAGTGATCACGCCCAAGAACAATTAGGAGATATTGTATTTGTTAATTTAACAGATGTAGATACCAGTCTATCTCTTGGTGACACAATTGGAGATATTGAATCTGTCAAGGCAGTTAGTGATGTCTATTCTCCACTCGCTGGAACTATTTTAAAAATTAATGAAACGCTTTTTGACCAACCAGAATTAATTAATCAAGACGCTTATGATGCATGGTTTATTGAATTAGGAAACATTACTGATAAAAGCAATTTATTAACAGCTAAGGAATATGAGGCACTAATTCAATCTGAGGAGCATTAATATGGCGAAGTATGTTGTAAATACCAAAGAACAACAACAAGAAATGTTAAAAGAAATTCATAAAAACTCAATGGATGAACTATTTCATTCCATACCAGCTTCCATTAAGTTAAAACAAGCCTTAAATATACCAAAAGGTATTTCAGAGTTTGAAGCGTATCAAATCATGAATGAATTCAAAAATAACACTAAACAATACCAAATGATTTTTAGAGGAGCAGGAAGTTACTATCATTATATTCCTAGTGTCGTAAACCACCTTTCTTCTCGTGAGGAATTTGTGACTGCTTATACACCCTATCAAGCAGAAATAAGTCAGGGAATCTTACAATCCATTTTTGAATATCAAACCATGATTTGTGAACTAACTGGCATGGATGTTTCAAATGCATCTGTTTATGATGGAGCAAGTGCTGCTGCAGAAGCAATCAATATGTGTTTGACACAAAAAAAGAGAACGGTATTGTATGCCTCTTCCATTCATCCAGAAACACTTGAAACAATTCATACTTACTATCGTTACCTTAATGTCAATTTAATCGCAATTAACATCAACAATGGTATTACTGATCTTGATGAACTCACTCCACTTCTCTCTGATGAAGTTGCCTGCTTTTTATTACAAACACCAAACTATTATGGTTGTTTAGAACAAACTTCAGAAATAAAATCATTATTAGATGAAATTCCTTTCATCGTAATTACAAACCCTATTTCATTAGGTATTTTAGAAGCACCCGGAAATTATGGTGCCGATATCGTAGTAGGAGAAGGACAACCATTGGGATTAAGTATTTCCTTTGGAGGTCCTTATTTAGGATTTATGGCAACACGCAATCAACTTGCACGTAAGCTCCCCGGCAGAATTGTAGGAGAAACGCTAGACACAAGAGGTCAAAGGGCTTACACGCTAACATTACAAGCTCGCGAACAACATATCCGTAGAGAAAAAGCCTCCAGCAGTATTTGTTCAAATCAAGCACACTGTGCATTAACTAGTGCCATATATATGGCAGCTCTTGGACCACAAGGCTTAGAAGAAGTAAGTATGCAGTCCTATCAACATGCTCACTACTTACAACAACAACTACAAACTCTAGGATTTCTTCTTGTGAATCCTAATCCCTTTTATCATGAGTTTCTAACAGAATCTCCTATTCCTGTTGATTTCCTTTTAGAACAATTACATCATAAAGATATTCTAGGTGGATTAAAAGTTGAAGAAGATAAGATACTTTGGTGTGCTACGGAAGTCAATAATAAGACACAAATTGATATCCTAGTGAACACGATTAAGGAGGTAATGCATGGATAAACTACTATTTGAAAAAAGTAAAGAAGGAAGACGTTGTGTGCAATTACCAGAAGCTTCTATTCATACATTTTCTCTACCAAAACAATTTCAAAGAAAAAAAGCACCAAGACTTCCAGAAATCGCAGAAGTAGACTTGGTTCGCCATTATATTAATCTCAGCAAAAAGGCATTTGGTGTAGATAACGGTTTCTATCCTCTAGGATCCTGTACTATGAAATACAATCCACGAATCAACGAGGATACTGCAAGTTTATTCAAAGCAGTTCATCCTTATCAAGAAACTCATTCCATTCAAGGTGTCTTATCTGCTATGAAATTATTAGAAGATTCTCTTAAAGAAATTACAGGAATGGATGCCATCAGCTTACAACCAGCGGCAGGTGCCCAAGGAGAGTTTACAGGGCTTTTACTAATCAAAGCTTACCATGAATATCACAAAGACCATAAACGCACAAAGGTTATCATTCCTGATTCAGCACATGGTACTAACCCTGCCTCTGCTTCTATGGTCGGATATGAAACTATCTCTGTCAAAAGTGATGAGCATGGAAATGTAGATATTGAAACCTTAAAGAGAATTGTAAATGATGAAGTAGCTGCATTAATGCTCACAAACCCAAATACTTTAGGTTTATTTGATCATAATATTCAAGAAATCACGAAAATCATTCATGATGCTGGCGGTCTTGTTTATTATGATGGTGCCAATTTAAATGCCATCATGGGAATCTGCAGACCAAAAGATATGGGATTTGATGTTGTACATTTGAATCTTCATAAAACATTTTCCACACCTCATGGCGCTGGAGGTCCCGGAAGTGGTCCTATCGGATGTATTGACATCTTAGAACCTTTTCTTCCAAAACCAGTTATCAATCAAAGCGCAAATGCTTATTATCTTGATTATCAACGACCACAATCCATTGGTAGAATCAAAAGCTTCTATGGTAATTTTGCCGTCTATATGAAAGCCTTAACCTACATTTTAATACTTGGCAGTGATGGTTTAAAAGAAGCCAGTGAAAATGCTGTATTGAATGCGAATTACATGATGGAGAAATTAAGCAAGGTTTATCAAATTCCTTATCATAAAGAAGGATGTATGCATGAATTCATTATCTCTATTGATTCTCTCAAAAAAGAACATGATATTACTGCAAAAGATATTGCTAAGGCATTATTAGACTATGGGATTCATCCCCCTACCATGTATTTCCCATTAATTGTTTCAGAAGCACTCATGATTGAACCTAACGAAACAGAAAGCAAGGAAACATTAGATCATGCAATTGATGTTTTCCTACAAATACATAAAGATGCTTTATCAAATCCGAATAAACTAAGAGAGGCACCTATTTCTACACCTGTAGGACGTCTAGATGAAGTAAGTGCCGCAAGACATCCTGTCTTACGTTATTTATTTCAATAAAAATAGGACACAAGATCCTATTTTTTTCTTATTCAATATGCATTACTTCCTTCCACCGCTCAAACACATTTGGAAATACCAATTCAATCAATTCATTTTTCCAATCAAAATTATTTAATTTCCAAGCAATTTTAACTTTTTTTCCATTTTCATCAATAACCGTCTGACCAATTTTTTCTCCTTCTGTGATTATAATAATTGGTTCTTCCTTTACTTCTGAAATCAAAGCAGGATTCAAATAATACAATACTAGAATCAAATCATGAATCACTGCTCCAAAATACCCATTCATCGCATAGTACGCTTTTACATATTGCTGACACATATGCGCCAATGATTCTCCTATTTCCCCACATTCTTGTTGAAGGAAATAGATGTCATTTAAATTCAATAAGGTTTGATGACAAGCATCTAATGGCATCATATGAATCTCTGTATGCTCTGCCAGCAAATCAAATACATTTGCGGTTGCTTCTGCATTGACCCAAAAATTAAATTCAGCGTAAGGAGTAACATTTCCTCTATCGATTCCTCCACCCATCATATAAATACTCTTTATAAGCTTCATTGCTTCATAGTCTTTATCTATTGCTTGTGCAAGGTTAGTTAGCGGTCCTAAAGCTATTAAATCAATTTCATTAGGATACTTCTTCATGCTGTCAATTATAAAATCAACTGCTGATTCTTGCTCTAATTCCCGTTCATCAAATAATAATCCACTATTGCCCATGCCATCGCCTCCATGAACTTTTGTGGCATCTCTATGATTAGGAAGTTGACTATCTTTCCCAACATAAATTTTAACAGGACTCTTCATCAGTTTTTTTATTCTTAACATATTTTTCGTTACAGCTTCCAATCCATTATTCCCTGCAACTGTTGTAATACCAAGAATCTCAATATTTTGTGATGAAAGTGCTGCGACTAATGCAAAGGCATCATCAATTCCCGGATCACAATCAATAATTACTTTTCTTTTTTCCATCTTATTCTCCTTTGTACTCTACATATTTTATAATATACTCTTCTAAAGTTTCAATCCCATTTTCTTTCATTATTCTTGCAACATCTTTTCCAACATAACGCAAATGCCACGGTTCATACATATACCCTGTTAAATCAACAATATGTTCCCCATAGCGAATAATGAAGCCATATTCATGTGCATGCTCAATAATCCACGCAGACTCCTTAGTTCCTTCAAATTTCATATAATCACCATTTGCTCCACAGATATCAATTGCCAAGCCTGTTTGATGCTCCGAATGTCCCGGACGTGCACTAAAGGTATCAACTCTCTCTTGGTCATTGTACTTAGATAGATAATTATTATAAAGCCTACTTTGATAATCATAGCTACGATACGCAGAAATAATTGTAATTGTATGACCCTCTTCTTTTGCATCTTCTTTCATGCTCTGATACGCTTCATATGCCTCTTGATCCATGTACTTATCATTTCCAATCGCAACCAAATTAGGCGGAACATAGTCACTAGGCAAAGCATAATATTTATTCACTAATAATGGTTTTGTTTTAAAATCTGATATCGTCATTATTTCTGCATAAAATACTTGGTCTAGATTAGCGTTCACTTGCCAGACAACAGTGTCATAATCTAAATCCGGATTTAATTCATGGTATGAAATATATCGCTCTTGGTTTAAACGATTATAATAATAAAATTCTTCATAAGGACTTTTTTCTATGACCTCTACTATTGGAGGTTTTTCAATATTTTCTTTTTTATTAGAGGACAAAAGTCTATTCATTGTGAAATAAATCAAAAGAACCAAAATGACAAGAATTCCCATGACAATTGCTAAGCGATCTAAACGAATTTTACTTTTTCTTACTTTACCCATCATTCTTTCCTCTTTATTTCAAATTTACTATTCCTATTTTACCAAATTTTCATGAATAAAAAAAGAATGACTCTAAACCTTCTCCATAATCACCAAAAATCAGTCACTCATTCCATTTATACCCATATCCTCTAATTGTCATTAATGATTCTATTTTTAGTTTCGCGCGTATATTTTTGATATGAAGATCAATTACACGCTCATCAATCTCCTCAATCGGATTTCCCCAAACACTATTTAGAATATCTTGGCGTGATAAGGTAACTCCTTTATTTTTTAAAAGAAACTATGCACCCATGCTTCTTTACTTCATGTGATTGAAGTTTTACTATAATTCCTTCATTTTCTGAAAGTAATAACTCCTGACTCAATATTTCTTCTTTTCTTTTTTGCATTAAAGCATCAATATATTTAATAATAATCGGGATTGATTTACTCCTATCAAAGAAATAATCAATATTTGTATTAATTGATTCTGCTTCTGACTCTTCACTTGGGTTTGCCGCTAAAATCATCGTATTTACATTTGAGTTAATATTTTTTATTGTCGATAAAAATCGAATTCCTCCGAACTCTTTCATAATTAATGTTGAAATAACCAAATCGTGCTCTCTCTTTATAAATAGTTCAAATCCATCTATGGGATTGTTTACGCCATCCACCTCGTATCCTGCTTCTCTCAATGAACTTTCAACTGCTTGGCGATACTCATCATTATGATCAACAACTAATATTCTACTCATACAATCCCTCCTAAAAACTATCATTATTATTTCTACAAACAAAAAGGCAGAGGTTATCCTGCCCTTTTTATCTTAAAGCTGATCTTCATCACTAATTTATTAAACATCAAGGCAGTACTTGTTTTTCATATTCAGTAAGTTTATAACTACCATTCCTATTCGCTTTTCCAAGTTCCTTGATTAAAGTTTAGCAAATCATTTTTTCTAATTCAAAGTAGCTACAATATATTTTTAGTCGTATTTTCGAAATACATATTTTTTGTTTTATTCTCATTTCTTTACATAATTGTAAGTAATTCAATATATTAAATATTTAATAATTACATCTTCATGAAAATATCATTCTTACCCTAAGTTTATTCTCCTAATTCCATAAATTTTCTTCTCGGTATTAAGACTAACAATATTATTTCTTTGTTGACTTTCCTTTCTTTTTAACAAAGCTCTCTTTGTCTTCTTGCTGAGTAATTACTATCATTTGATGTGGTATTACAATTCCTTGATGATCGAATTCATTTTTAATTGCCAAACGAAGATCTCGCTCCACTTGCCAATGCATCAAGTTTTTTGTTCTACATGTAACAGTAATATCAACACTTGAACTTGAAAAACTTGTGATTGCTAATACATTAGGTTCTCCTAGCAATAATTTCTTTTTCTCTTTCGCATAATTCGCAACCACTTCTTTAATTATTTCAACAATATTATTTGTATCGTCTTCATATCGAGTACTTATCACAATTCTTGCCATGGAGTTTCCTCTTGTAATATTTTCAACAACAGAAATTTGTCCATTGGGAACAATAATTTGTGATCCCTCACGAGTTCTAAGATATGTAACACGCATTGCAATTGCCTCTACGGTACCCTCTGCATTATTCACTTTGATATAATCTCCTACTGAAAATTGATTTTCAAACATCAAAAAGAATCCTGTTACAACATCTTTCACTAAACTTTGTGCACCAAAACCAACAGCTAAGCTCCCCACTCCTGCCGTCAACACAAGTCCACTTAAGACATTCCCATATCCCAAAATATCAACAATCATCAAAGCCCCTACAAAATACACCATATAACGAGATACACTTCTTACCAGTGTCAATATCGTATTAGAACGCTTCACTTTATTATCTATCTTCTTTTCATTATTTCTATTCATTACTTTTTTTGTATACGCAGAAATGACTGCCAACAATATCTTACAAACTACTAAAATAATGATGATTTTGACCAAATCAAAAATATAATTTCCTAAATTATGTTGAATAGATGTCCACCACTCATTCCAATGTGAAATGAATTGTTCAACTACACTCATCGGTTTTTCTGTTAAAAAAATCATATTGCACCTCATCATTATTATATCATTATTTGATTTCAACAAACAAAAAATCGCCTAAGCGATTTTAATTCTTTTTTCTATGTTCCAATATCAGCATAATTGAAGTGGTTGCTATTGCGGTTATAGGAAAGACGATCCATCCCGGATGCCACGCATTTAAATATAATCCGATATACAAATAGAACATTGCTGCCAATGGCATCGTGACACCAAAAATCCATCCATATTCTCCTTCTTCCCCTTCAGCTTTACGTACGCGAACCTTATTCGGTTCTACTAAGGTTTGATAAGCGTTATATTTAACCCCCATAGTAGTAAACAAAGACACTGCGATTGCTATACTAGGGAATAATATAATCGCAAATAAATTTTCATGAAGGCCCAATATTCCTTCAATCAAAATTGGCGAGGTTCCGCCAAATATACAAAGCACGACGCCTATCGCAATGGATAAATTAAATTTAGGTCTAAACAACTCGAATTCTTTTTGATACTTTACCAAATCGTTTCCCTCTAAATGATACCTTGCTTCATCAATTTCTTTATATTTCTCACTTTCAAGTCCCATCATTACAAAAATCAAGACGGCAACTGTCACCAACATCAACATAATATATGTCACAATGTTTTCATAAGCAGTATCTGAAAACAGCACAACCAATCCCACTCCAAACAAAATAAGAACGACTCCAAGTGCTATCATATTCCCAAATTTCTTTTTGAAATACAAATAATTCTTCACTTCATCACTTTCAAGGTATTCTGCATTCTCATCCACTTCAAGATCAAACTCCTCTTTTAACTCATTGATATTTCCGAATTGCCCTATCACAATACCTAATGATTCTTGCTCATTTTTCCCTTCACTAATCAACGCATCATATTTACTTTCCATTGCATCAATAATGTTCAATTTGATTTCACCGATTTTTTTTGTTTTTGGAAATTCTTGAAACATTACTTCAACATAATCTCTAATTGCCTTCATTACATTTCTCCTCCTTTACGAATCGATTAATTACATCTTTTGTAAGTTGCCATTCCTGACATTTTTCATCATAATATTTTAAACCACTTTCCGTCATCTTATAGTAGGTGCGTTGTCTACCATTTGTTTCAACCCCCCTATAGGAAAGAATATACCCATTCTTTTCAAGCCTAGTAAACGCTGAATATAATGTTGTTTCCTTAATGATATAATTTCCTTCACTAAGTTGTTCTATCTGTTTACTGATTTCATAGCCATAAGAATCTCCTCGCTTTAGCAATGAAAGAATAATTGTATCATTGTATCCACGAATTACATCACTACTAATCAAAATAACACCTCCAAACTTTTACTACGACTGTCGTAGTTATAATATATCACAATTACTACGATAGGTAAAGTAATTTATGTTTTTTTTCAAAAAAAAAGAAACGGTGCTTTACCGTTTCCTTAAATTTTATTTGTCTGCAAACTTTTCAACATATGTGAATTCACTAGAAGCTGCCTTATCAGGAACTTGAATAGGGAATCCTGTATAAGAGCTGTTAAGTGCATATTCATACCCATTATCGAGTAATAGAACCATCATCATCTCTTCTTCCATAATACGTTGAATTTCACTATAAATAACTTTGCGCTCCTCTAAATCAGTTGTAGATTTTCCAGCATGGATTAATGCATCCATTTCTGGACTTGAGTAATTCGCAATATTAGTTGATCCGCCTGTTTCAACACGTCCACCAATTCCAGATACATCTGGTCCTTGGTATCCAGCAAGCATAGTCACTTGGAAATCATCATTATCCATAACTTTTGTTTGCCAAGCAGCAACTTCCATCATTTCAATATTTACGTTAATACCAACTTCAGCAAGATTAGCTTTGATAATAGCAACAACATCTTCCCAGTTTGATGATTTGAAGAAAGTTAATGTGATATCAAAATAGAAGCCATCTGCATTTTTAGTATACCCAGCTTCTTGCAATAATGCTTCAGCTTTTGCAAGATCGGTTTCAGGTAATAGATAGTTTTCATCAACGAAATCTGTGAATACTGGAGAAAGGAATGTAGTACATTTTTGCCCAGCTCCACCTACTCTATCGTAAATAGATTGTTGATTGATTGCATGCGCAATTGCACGACGAACAAGTGGATCCCCAACAATTGGGTCTTCCCAGTTAAATGTTACATATGTTCTATTAATTCCTAATGTTCTAATTAAATTGAAATCAGAGTTTCCTTCAAGTTTTCCAACTTCTGTAGCAGGAACTGCTCCCATATAGTCGATTTCACCATTCAATAACGCCTGATAAGCAGTAGCTTCTTCAGGAATAATTGAGAAAATCAATGTTTTAATATGAGGTTTATCACCAAAAAATTCATCGTTTCTTTCAAGTGTAACACTCACCCCTTTATCCCAAGATACAAATTTGAATGGACCACTTCCAACTGGAGCTTGGTTATAAGGATTTGTAGCTTGATCAGTCCCTTCATATAAATGTTTAGGCATGATAAATGTTGCATACCAAGATAATTGACTGATAATACCTGCATCAGGGTATTTCAAATTCATCACTACTGTGTAATCATCTGGCGTTTCGATTGTGTCGATTGAAGCAAGTGAAACACTTGATCTCCAAGACTCTTCAAACATAGTTTCATAAGTCCATTTTACATCCGCAGAGGTAAGAAGCTCACCATCATGCCATTTTACACCTTCATGCAATTTGAAAGTTAACACTGTACTATCTTCATTGAAATACCATTCGTATGCCAAATCTGGTAATACATTGTCTTTTGGCCCTAATTTTACTAAACGATTAAATACATTTTGGTTAATTGGCCAAGCATTGTCATCTGCTCTCATGTCTGGATGGAAATTAGTTGGATCTCCATTAATACGAGAGATGAAAGTAAAGTCTTCAACTGTTTCAGCAGTGCTTCCACCACCACTAGGTCCACAACCAACTAATAATGTTGCCATCATGATGAAGACCAATGATAATTTTAAAATCTTTTTCATTTTTTTTCTCCTTTTTCTAGTATATTTTTGAGCTATTTGCTCTTATACCCTATAAATTACTTGCTACGATTAAACCGCTTTCTAATTGAACTCTTACTAATGTTTGAATCGGAATCACACTATATTCTAATGATTCTTCTGCCATCTTAGCTTGAGCATCAAATTCTTTTTCTGCCACATCTTTTGTTTTTAACAATAATTCCTTCTCTTCAGCAGGATGATCTTTTCCTAGTTCATGCTCACATCCTCTAAGAAGCAATGTCCAGTAAAACAAACTATGAAACTTAGGAACTTCTAAATTGTCAAACGCTTCAGATTCTTTACATAGTTCATCGTATTCTTTGTTCTCTTCAATAAACTTCTTTTGCGTTCCATAACTATCAGCAAAATACTCTAATGATGTTTCTACCATTTTCATAAAAGGATTGTCATCACTAACTAAATTTGCGATAGGAGCATGTAATGCCTTAATTTTTTCATTCTGCTCATAACGTCTTTCAAGGTTTTTCAATACTGCCTCTTTTCGACTAAAATCCATTAATTTGTCACTTTGGATTCTTGGTTCTGTAAAATAAGGCATCTCTGTAACCAAGGTTACTGTATCAAGTCCTTTCGTAATGGTATATCCACAACTGGAATCACCAGAACGCATTGTTTCCGCAGGGCTTTTCCCACTATATTTTTCTTTATAGTCATAATCGTCCCTTGTTGAAATCATCGGATAAATCGCTTGACTAAATGGTGTAATATAAGGAACTTCTGGTTCTCCTAAATGTAAAGGAACCCCATTTTTACTACTTGCTTCATATAACTTATCCCAAATCTCAGGCATATCTTTACTGATATACCAATAAGTTCCACCAAATCCTGCATTATGCAAAGAGTACATGAAGACTGGTTTCTTTTCATCTATCATTTTCATCAATATTTTTGTTTCTGGAATGGTATCATGGAAATGATAGTCCTTATAATCAATTGGGAACGTCCATTCTGCTTGTTCATAGCCCGCAGGTCTAAAATAATTGCGTGCATAATTCGTAAGTGTAAATGGTCCTTTAAACCATTTCTCATTTAATTTTGTTCCATCTACATCAATACTCTTGATAATGTACCAAGTAAAATCTGTTGACTGTAAGAATTCTTTGTCTTCTGCAAGTGCACGCGAGAAATATTCAACAGTCATTGCCCCAATTGGTTCATTCGGATGTGGACATCCAAACATGAAGGCATTTTTACTACCACTACCAATTTTTAAGCATAAGATTGGATGACCTTTACGACTATGACCAACTACATCACAACTTACTAACTCAGGATAGTCCTCTGCAAGTTTTCGTGAACTCTCATCCATTTCATCTACAGTAAGAAAAACTTTGTAATCAGGGACACTTTTTAGAATATGATCAAACTTAAACATTCTTCCGAATCCTCCTTTTACTCTCTCGAGGATCAACAGATGCTACACTATTAATCAAAAGCTTCGTATAATCATGTTGTGGCTTGCTTAGAACTTCATCTGTCTTTCCTGTTTCGACAATTTTTCCATAATACATTACAATAATACGATCGGAAATATAACGTGTAGTTGCAATATCATGACTAATAAATATCAATGTTGTTTTTTCTTTTTGAGTTAAGTCCTGCAACATTTTAATAATTTCTCCACGAATAGATACATCTAACATGGATACTGGTTCATCCGCAACTAGAAATTTAGGTTTTAATAACATGGCACGAATAATTGATATTCTTTGTAATTGCCCACCAGATAACTCATGTGGAAAGCGATTCAAATATTGCTGCGCTGGAGATAACCCTCCATCTTCTAACGCTTTTTTACAAATTTCTAAGCGTTCTTCATCATTGCTACCAATTCCATGCAATTTCAAAGGGTCCGTCAAAATGCTTTGAATTCTCTGCCTAGAATCAAATGTATCAAATGGATTTTGAAACACCATTTGGCACATTCTATGAAATCCTAGTCGATCTTCTTTCAGCAATTCCTTTGCTGTTTTTCCATTATAAGTTACTGAGCCACCTGTTGCTTGTTCTAAGTTAACTAGCACTCTACCAAGTGTAGTTTTCCCACAACCAGACTCACCAATGATACCAATTGTTTCTCCTTCTTCTAAAGAGAAGCTAACACCATCTACAGCCTTAACTGTTTGCTTTGAAACCTTTTTCCCATCAACGATTCCAGGTTTTTTTATTGTATAGTGCTTTTCTAAATCTTTAATAGTAATTAATTCTGACATCATCAACCCTCCTATACAATATTCAAATAAGAATTTAGAAGCTTTTTCGTATACTCATGTTGTGGATTTAATAATACATCATCCACATTTCCAGCTTCCAAAATCTCACCATTATACATAACCACCACTTTATTACAGGTAGATGCTACTACTGAAATATCATGCGTAATCATAATTCTTGTTAATTTAAATTTCTCTTGAAGATCCATAATTTCATTTAAAATTTGTTCTTGTACTACTACATCTAGTGCAGTTGTTGCTTCATCAAAAATCAAAATCTTTGGATTATTAATCAAACTAAGCGCAATTGATACTCTTTGCATCATTCCACCCGATAATTCGTGAGCATACATACCATAAATTCTTTCGGGAAGACCTACTGTTTTCAATAAATTTTCAATATGAGCCTTTAACTCTACTTTTGATTTGCTAGTATCATGAACTTTATATACATCTTCCATCTGCTCACCTATTTTATGAACTGGTGAAAGTGCACTCATCGATTTTTGAAATACTACTGAAATTTGATCCCAACGAATCTTATTCAACTCCTCTTCAGAAAGCGCTAATAAATTTTGCCCTTCATAAAGTACTTCTCCATCAACAGTTGCATTTCCAGGTAACAATTTTAATATTGACATTGCTAAAGTTGATTTACCAGAACCAGACTCTCCAACAATACCAATTGCATCTTGCTCCTCAATTTTCAAATTAGCATTTTTAACCGCATATACATCTCCATCAGAAGTAGAATAGCGAATATTTACATCTTTGATTTCTAATATTGCCATACTATTCTCCTCCTCCTACATTTTGTAGTTTAGGTGCTAATACCTTGTTCAATGCATCACCAATCAAGAAGAATGTTAATACTGTGATTACAATAATTAATCCACCAAATAGCGAAATCCACCAAGCATGTGTTACATATTTCTGACCATGACTGATAATTTGCCCCCAGCTCACAACATTTGGATCTCCTAAGCCTAAAAATGATAAGCCTGCTTCCATTAAGATTGCGCTGGATACGTTCATTGTTGTATTTGCAATAACTGGGAATATTCCATTTGGAATAACATGCTTAAACATAATTTTCCATTTGCTTTCCCCAATAACAGTTGCACTTTTTATATAGGTTCTTTCACGAATTGACTTTGCCTGAGCTCTCATTAGACGTGCATTACCCGGCCAAGAGGTTAACCCAATAACAATCATAACTCTATAAATACTACTACCAAACAAAGCAATAATAATCAAAATCAAGAAGAATGTTGGTGTCATTACAAAGATATTAATTACTTCTGTTACAAAAGTATCTATCTTGCCACCAAAATATCCTGAAATTGCTCCAATAATTGTACCCAAAATTCCTGAAATACAAGTCGCCACAATTCCAATTGTCAGTGAAACTCTTGTCCCATAAACAATCATCGTAAAGATATCACGCCCTATACCATCTGTTCCTAGAAGGTACTTTAAACTAGGCGCCTGTAACAAATCATCATATATACGATATGGACTACGTCCTCCTGTAATTGCGGGAGCAAATACTGCCAAGATTATTAGTATTGCAAATAGTATCAATCCAATTTTTAATTGCATGTTGGAATTAACAACTTTCCATACTCGCTTCAATCTATCTTTCATCAATATTTCCTCCTAATCATTCTTGATTCTAGGGTCAACTAGTCCATATACCACATCTATGATAATCATCATAATCGCCACTGTACATGATGTCATAAAATATATCCCTGTTAATACTGGATAGTCACGTTGACCAATTGATCTAAATAACAAACGTCCCATTCCCGGCCAAGAAAACACATTTTCTAATAAGACGGTTCCTGACAACAAGAAAGAGATACTAACTCCTACCACAGTAATAGTAGGTAAAATTGCATTTTTGAAAACATATTTATTGAATACTTTTTTCTTAGACATTCCTGTTGCTTTAAACGTCGTAATAAAATCTTCTGATGTAACTTGTAATACAGAAGAACGTGCAATTCTAAAATAATAAGGGATTTGAGTACATACCATCGTAGAAACAGGAAGTACTAAATGGTAAGCAATATCCAACACACGATTAAATCCTGTATATCCTGCTCGAAGGTTTACCATCCCTGAGGTTGGAAACCATTTCAAATTTGATGCAAACAAAAGCATGAACATCATCCCTAACCAAAACCCTGGTGTAGAATCAAATACGTAGGAAATTCCACAACAAATTCGATCAAACAAAGAGTTATTTCTTCTAGCAGCCTGAATCCCTAAAAATGTTCCTATCGTTACCGAAAACAATAATGCTGTCAATGATAACATCAATGTCGGAACAATTCTACCACTTATTAAATCTATTACTGCTTCATCATTAAAGTAAGAATATCCTAAGTCCCCTTGCGCAATCCCACCAATAAACATCACAAATTGTTCTGGAATTGATTTATCTAAACCATATTTTTTTGTTAATGCTTCCATTTGATCATAATTTGGATTCTCTGTCCCCGCCATAATTTTTATTGGATCCCCCGGGGCTAAGCGAACTAACGTAAAGTTAACACAAACAGAAATCAATACCATTAATACTCCTGTAAGCGCCCTTTTCCCTATATATCTCTTCATAAATCCTCCTACAACTTCCTATAACATACCCACAAAATCTATTTCAAATTTTATAAGAAAAATATAGCCATCTTAGCTATATTTACTTATTATATCACGGGTTTCTTTGTTGTCAATCTGTTTTTCTGCAATGTTTTCTGAAATGTTCCATAAATAATGAAAATTTATGAAAACTTTTACATTTATATTTTCATGTTTTTCTTTAAAAACTCAACCATTCTAGGATAACAATCCAAACGATTCTTCAATTTTGACAATCCATGCCCTTCATCCTCATAACGCAAGTATTCAACTTCAATATCCTTTTTGCGAAGATAATTGACAACATCTTCCGCTTCACTTACCGGAACTCTCGGATCATTCGCTCCATGAATTACCATTAATGGCCCTTTAATATCATCCACTTTTGCAACAGGAGAAACATTAAACAACATTTCACGATCTGTTGCTAAGCATCCATATTCAGACTCACGATGAACACGACGATAGTCTGCTGTGTTCTCCAAGAAAGTCACTAGATTAAACATTCCTACATTGTCCACTGCACAGCAGAATAAATCCGCCAAGCGAGAGGCACACGATAAAGCCATAAAGCCTCCATAACTTCCTCCAGATGCTGCAATTTTATCTTTACTTGCAATCCCTGTATCCACTAAGTGTTTCACTAAATACTCAATATCTTTTACGCTATCTAAGCGTTTTTCTTTATCATCTAAATGTGTGTATATTTTCCCATATCCTGTACTACCTCTCACATTTGGCTCCACAACAGCAATCCCCTCTGAAAGAAGATATTGCGTAATTGGATCATACATTGGAAAAGATTGTCCCTCTGGTCCTCCATGAATATCAATTAAGATCGCCAAATCCTTTAACTCTTTCCCCACTGGTTTGTACAACCAATACGGTACGCTCAAACCATCAAAAGAATCAAAGCGCTTTAATATTGGTTCTACCAATAAGCTTTTATCGATCCCCTCCATAGAGCTATGAGTAAGTTTCTCAACACTCTTTGCTTCAATATCTAAGAGCCAAATATCAAATACTTGTGTCCCGCTAGTCAAAGAAAATAATAATTGATGACCTTCTGGAGACCAACTCAATTTATAATACCCAAAGATTGTCCCCATTGGTAATTCTGGAATATCCACTTTTTTTCCACTAAGCGTATCTAAAACAAGCAGTTTAGAATAACCATCCTCGCTGACCAAAATTGCTAAATACTGATCATCAGAAGAAAGCGAAATAGCATCAACACCCCAATTAGGATCACGATAAACTTCCTCTGCTTTCCCTGTTTCAATATCATACTTACACACATATTCAAAATCACTATTTGCATCTGTAACATAATACAAAGTTTTACTATCACTTGTAAAATTTGGTGCAGAATACTGTGCAATCTCTGCGTTATCTGGAATCAGCTTTGCTGTTTTATTTTCCAAATCTGCCATCCAAAAACAATTATCAGATAGACCTTTCATTTTATTATAAACTAAATATTTTCCGTTCTTTGACAAAGCTGCTGGAGTATTATAGTTATCCTTGTTTTCAATAATAATTTCTTTTTTTCCTGTTGCGATGTCTAAAGCCACAATATCAAAATTCGCAGCATTTCTCTCATTACTCGCCATAATCAAAGTCTTACCTTCATGAATTAAACCACCAAGATTATTTCTTGCTGTGTTATTGGTTAGGCGCTGAATATTTCCCTCTGCATCAATTTGATAAATTTGTTCTTGCTCATCTCCCCCAATATCCATCGTAAATAAAATTGTTTTTAAACTAGGATTAGAAGATATTGACCAAACTCTCTCTTTAAAATCTGTATATTGCTTCAATTCTTTTGAGTTCATGTTCAAACCCCAAATTTGCGTTACTCCTGTTTCGTTACTGACAAAGGCAATATTATCTTTATCAATCCAAACTGCACTATGGCTAGACTTTGCATTCAAATAATCAAATAATTTACTCATCACAATACCCTCTTTCTTTTCAAGTATCTTATCGCTAATTTCCTTTGATTTCAAGTTTGTATGCTCAATATTTCACAAAATAAAAAAGAAACGATAATTAATTTACCATTTCTTTTCCTTATTTAAATCAAATACATTACTATTTTTTAATATTATAGAATGTATCCATTCCCGGATAAACCGCAACATCTCCCAACTCATCATAAATACGAAGTAATTGATTATATTTCGCAATACGATCTGTTCTAGACATAGATCCTGTTTTAATTTGTCCAGCATTGAACCCAACTGCAATATCCGCAATTGTAGTATCTTCTGTTTCACCAGATCTATGAGATACCACACAAGTATATCCATGTTCTTTTGCCATTTCCATTGCATCAAATGTTTCTGTTAAGGTTCCGATTTGATTTACTTTGATTAAGATAGAATTCGCAATCCCCTTATCAATTCCTTCTTTCAAAATTGCAGGATTAGTAACAAATAAATCATCTCCAACGATTTGAATTCTATCACCTAAACGATCTGTCAGTTTTTTCCAACCATCCCAATCTCTTTCACCCAAACCATCTTCAATTGATACGATTGGATATTTATTACACCACTCTTCATACATATCAATCATTTCATCACTTGTTTTCGTTCCATCGCCAGATTTTTTCAACTCATAAACTTTTGTTTCTGCGTTATAGAATTCACTCGCTGCAACATCAAGTGCCAAGCAAATATCACTACCTGCTTTATACCCTGCCTTTTCAATTGCTTCCATGATTACTTTTAATGGTTCTTCATTGCTTTCTAGGTTTGGCGCAAATCCACCTTCATCACCTACTGCTGTAACCGCACCACGATCATGTAATACTTTTTTCAAGTTATGGAATACTTCCGCTCCCATACGCAATGCTTCCTTAATATCTTTTGCTCCTACTGGCATAATCATATATTCTTGGAAATCAACAGAAGAATCTGCATGACTACCACCATTTACTACATTCATCATTGGCACAGGAAGTTTCTTCCCATTGAATCCGCCTAAATATTTATATAGTGGAATACCATAGAAATCAGCAGCTGCGCGTGCACAAGCCATTGATACACCCAAAATAGCATTTGCTCCTAATTTAGACTTATCTTTTGTTCCATCTAAATCAATCATCATTTTATCGATTCCATTTTGATCAGTAACATCCATTCCTATTACTTCTTCTGCAATGATATCATTTACATTACTAACTGCTTTTAAAACACCTTTTCCTAAGAATCTACTCTTATCACCATCACGTAATTCAAGTGCTTCTCTTTCTCCAGTAGATGCTCCACTAGGAACTATTGCTCTACCAAATGCACCAGACTCTGTATACACCTCAACCTCAATGGTTGGATTCCCACGTGAGTCAATTACTTCACGTCCATAAACACTAACAATATACGGCATCTTTCTTCCTCCTTTTGATGTCAATCATTTCTATACTTTAACTGCATTAATAATTGCAGTAAAAGAATCAACTTTTAGTGATGCTCCACCAATTAATGCACCATCAATATCTACTTCGCTCATGTACTCCTGAATATTTTCAGGGTTTACAGAACCACCATATTGAATCCGCACTTTCTCAGCTACATCACTACCAAACATTTGACGCACTTGATCACGACAAATCGCACAAGTATTTTGGGCAATCTCTTTTGTTGCACTTTTCCCTGTCCCAATCGCCCAAATTGGTTCATACGCAATTACAAGTTTACTCACATCTTCCCCTTGTAATCCTGCCAAACAAATTTCTAATTGACCACGCACAACAGACTCCGTTTCTCCTGCTTCAAATTGCGATAATGTTTCTCCACAACAAATAATTGGTAACAAACCTTTTTCCAACAATTTTTTTGCTTTCAAGTTTACAGTTTCATCTGTTTCATTAAACATTTCTCTTCTTTCAGAGTGTCCAATAATACACCATTTAACATTCAACGCCTTTAACATATCAACACTAACTTCTCCTGTATAAGCTCCACTATCTTCAAAGTGACAGTTTTGTGCTGCAACAACTAAGTTATTCGCAACTTTTACACTATCCTGCAAAGAAAGAAATGAAGCCCCTACTCCGAAAGTAGCATCATTGTGTAACACTTTCTCAATTTCAGTAATGAATTCAACTGCTTCATTACTCGTTTTATTCATTTTCCAGTTTCCTACTATAATTGGTTTTCTCATTTTATTTCTCCTGAATGATACTGATTCCCGGAAGAACTTTCCCTTCCATAAATTCTAATGATGCTCCTCCACCAGTAGAAATATGAGAGAATTTCTCCTTGAATCCAAGATTAATTGCAGCCGCAGCAGAATCGCCACCACCTATTACTGTCATTGCTCCGGGTAATTCAGCAATTGCTGTACAAACTGCTATGGTACCACTTGCAAATTCTTCTCTTTCAAATACACCCATAGGTCCATTCCAAATTACAGTTTGTGCGCCCTCTAATTCCTTTTTGAATAATGCCACTGTTTCAGGACCAATATCCAACCCCATATATCCACTTGGAACATCCGCTCCACTCACTGTTTTAACATCTGTCGGATTAGCGAAATCATTTGCTACCACACTGTCCACAGGTAGAAACAATTTATCTCCTGCTTTTGCCAAAATATCTTTTGCAACATCAAGGCGATCTTCTTCCAATAAAGAATTTCCAATTTCATGTCCTTGTGCTTTAAAGAATGTATATGCCATTCCTCCACCAATCAACACTTTATCAGCAATCTTTAATAAGTTTTCAATTACTAAAATCTTATCAGAAACTTTTGCTCCACCTAATATTGCAATTAAAGGACGCTTTGGATTATAGACTGCATCCCCTAACATTTTCACTTCTTTTTCCACTAAGAATCCTAATGCAGAAGGAAGCTGTTCAGCAATACCCACAGTTGAAGCATGAGCACGATGTACTGACCCAAATGCATCTGTTACAAATAAATCTCCTAAATCTGCCCAATATTTTGCAAGTTCAGCATCATTTTTGCTTTCCCCTTTTTCATATCGAGTATTTTGAACAAGAACAATTTCTCCCTCACTCATATTCTTCACTGCGCTTTCAAGTTCTTCTCCTCTAGTTTCTGCAACAAAAGTAACTTTTGCATCCACTACTTCAGCAAGACGAACCGCAATAGGCGCCATGTCGTTTTTCTTTTTATCTTTTTCCGTTTTTTCAGGATCTTTATGATCTACTTTTCCTAAGTGAGAAAATAATACCACTTTAGCTCCATTCTCCACTAAATGGTTAATGGTAGGCAACGCCCCTAAAATACGATTATCATCTGTAATCTTTCCCTCTTTAATTGGCACATTGAAATCCACGCGTACCAATACGGTTTTCCCTTTTACATTAAGCTCACGAACTGTTTGTTTCGCCATATAAATCCTCCTTTTAACAACTAAAATTATAACACTTCAAAACCACTAAGTAAACGCATTCTATTAAATTATGTGTATTCTTTCACAAGTTAATCACTCTCTTGCCTCCCCTAGAAATATACGCTATGGTTCTCTTTCTACACTTTGTTGCTTATTGTCATAAATGCCAGAAAGTATTTTCTATTATTGCTCTCATTTTGATGCCTCAGAATTTATAATTCGTGTCGCCCAAAATAAAAAAAATCTCATTTTTCAAAAAATGAGCTCTTTTCATATATTCACTTCTACATTTCCTTTTTGTTCATCACTAGCAGAGAAGAAAGCCTTCTCTTCCACGCTCATACTACTTGCAATCATGTTTGTCGGAAATTGATGAATCTTAATATTCAATTCTGCAACTTTACGATTATATAATCTTCTTGCCGCCTGAAGGTGTTCCTCTACATCAACCAGTGATTTTTGCAGTTCTAAAAACTGATGATCCGCCTTCAATTCTGGATAAGCCTCCACTAACATCATAATTCTACCCAGTGATTGATCCATTTCCTCTTTTGCCTCTGTACGATTGCTTTTCAACAAATTACGAATACTCGCTACTTTTTCAAATACCTCTTTTTCATGCTTCACATATCCCTTGACGCTTTCAACAAGATTCGTAATCAAATCATAACGCTTTGCTAAAGCGACATCAATTCCAGAAGAAGTTTCTTCCACTTCAATTACCAAACGCTTAAATTTATTATAAATAATGATATACCCTACGAAACAAACACTAATAAGTATCGCCATTCCAATTAGTAATTCTCCCATCCTTTTCACCTCATGTTTCATTATAACAGCTTGAATCTACCTTCGACAATTTAAGCACAAAGAGCAGCTTAAATTTTCATCTCCACTAAAAATATAATTCCCCCTAGTTTTTCCTAATCCAAATCAAGAATATCTATGATTTCAATAATGGCCTTTATTTCTTCATCCACCCTTTTAAAATAACTTTCATCTAAAGGATCCCAAAGACTTGGTTCAAAGAAATCCTCACCATTATTTACTGCCACATGCAACTGATTGTCAATAAATCCTATTAATACTTGACTGTTCATACTTTCATTCAATTTCATTATTTTTTCCATGAAATGTGGCGTCAAGATATAAAACGCCTCATGTTCATCACTTGCATAAACATCAAATTTATTATTAAATTCTGAATTTTCCAATTTAACCTTCTTGGTCGCCTCACGCTCGGTAAAAAACTGATAAGGTTTTGCATTCCCAAATAAAAACCCTTCCTTATCTCTCACTTGAAGATACGAAGTGAATCTTTTATTGAACTCAAAAACGCGATATTGTCCTTTAAACAAAGTTGTTGTCACGGACGATTTCCCAACTTTTTGTCGACGTTGAACCAGTATATCAGATTGTTGAAATTCAACATCTCGATATTTCCCACTCAACAAATCATTGCTAGAAAATACATTCGCCAAGCCTATTAGCTCTGAACTACGAATGAAATCTCTTTTAAATCCCCCTGAAGCAAACTTCACTTCATCAAAGTACCGTTGAAATATATCTACAACAAAGAATTCCTTCACTTTGCTGTTATAACTACCTTCTTTAATGACTGCACAGACGAATAATCCTACGGCACTAATGAGTATTAAAATCCCAACATTTAAAGATTTGAAAACAATCACAATCCCAAAAACAAAAGCAATAGCAGCCCCAATGAATAAGTAAATTGCTTGTTTCCTTAATGATTCAAGTTTTTGTTGCGCAAATTCTATTTCCATATCCTTCCCCCTTTTTAATCATCTGCTTTATCAGTGATAAGTTCTAAATCAACTTCTTGTTCTTCATTATCATTTTTTATAAGCTTACTCAATATTCGATAAAGCATTAAGCCAATCAATATGTTCAAAAATATCATGACACTTCCCTTAACCAAACGAACAAGTAAACTCCCCATAAAAGGAACACCATACATCACAGAAAGCCATAAAGGAGTTAAGCAATATTGTACAATCACTTCCACAGAAATAATAGAAATAATCCATTGTCCTGCTTTATTATGTGTTCCTTGATATTTCTTATGAAAATAATGAATTCCATAACATAAAATACCCAAAAACAAAATTATAACTGCACTCAATCCTAACTTTACCCAAATATTCAAATGATACATTTCCCCACCACTCATTATTTCACCAGTAGTAAATAGGGCAAACAATCCTAAAAGATACGTACACACAATAATGACTTCTGTCAAAATAAATAATGTTTTTTGCGAAATTTTACTTCCATAAGTAAACCAAAATGCTGGAATCAAAGCAACCACTATTTTATTTAAAGTAAAACCAAAAAAAGGAAAACTGGTAGGATCAACAATCAATGAAACGATATCCTGACATATCCCACCAATATACGCCCAAACTGGTCCAAGCAATGCTCCCAGTAATAACAATGGCATTTGAGAAAAGCCAATTTTTAAACTAGGGAAACCAAACAATGGTAACATGACAGAAACTGCTTGCAATATTGCTGACAACAAAACAAACATTGCTGTCAAACTAATTTTCTTCGCACTAAAATCCTTCGGAAAAAACTGAAAGACAATAACGCCAATACATGCAATTAATGCTAATGATAATATTTGTATCGCAAATGCCATATAATTTATTCTCCCTTTAAATACGCACGGACATCAGAAATAAAATATAACGATCCCGTTATGATTATTGTACCATTCCCTACTATTTTTTCAGCATATTTTATTGCATCTTGATATTTTTGAATACCCAATAAATCAAAACCTTTCCCCAGTTCTTCTAAGGAAGCGCTACGATAAAAATCAAATTCTGTAAGAATCAAATTCTTTGTAACACTGTTCAAGCTCTCTATCATTTTTCGATATTCCTTATCTTTTAATGCTGTAAAAATAATAACGATAGGTTTTTTTAAGTTTTCTACACCCTCTATTAATGCTTGAACACCCTCTTCATTATGCGCTCCATCAAGAATTATATTAGGATTTTGTGAAACCAATTCAAATCGCCCTTTCCACATTGCCAAAAATAATCCTTTTTCCATTTCCTCATTTGTAACTTGAATCACATTCATCTCTTTTAAATAATCCAATACCGTAAGTGCCAATACCGAATTCTTTATTTGATAAGGAGCGCAAGTATTCAATCTCACTCGGTATTGTTTATAACAATAATGATAATTCCCTTGATTCAAGATTGCTTCAGGCTTCCTTATGACAGCAAATGAACTATGATATTCCTCACATTTTTCTTGAAACACTTGTAAACATTCTTCTTTATTCTCTGTTGTAAATAACGGAATTCCCCTCTTTATAATCCCCGCTTTCTCTATTGCAATGGCTTCATAAGTATTTCCTAGGAAATTCATATGATCATAGCCTATATTTGTAATCATAGACACGAGTGGCATAATCACATTTGTAGCATCTAGTCTGCCCCCCATACCAACTTCATATATTACAAAATCAACCTTTTCTTCTAAAAAATAAAAAAAGGAAATTAACGCATCAATTTCAAACATAGAAAGATCATACTTTTCCCACACTTCCACAAAACGATTTGCATAAGTAAGCAACACTTCATCTGGTATATTGACATCATTAATACGAATTCGGTCATTATGAACCACCAAGTGAGGAGAAGTAAAACTCCCTACCTTATATCCCGCAGTCTGTAATACACTACGAAGATAATTTGTAGTACTTCCTTTTCCATTGGTTCCCGCCACATGGAAACATTTTAAATCAAGTTGTGGATTTCCTAATGAAATCATACACTCTTTAAAATTCCTTTGGTTTGTTCTTTTTGAACCAAAACGAAGCGTCACATAATCAATAAATTGTTGTGCATTTTCAAACATCAAATTCACCCCAATTAATTGCTTCTCTATTTTGTTGAATCAAATATTCATTGGCTTTTGAAAATGGTTTACTTCCAAAAAAACCATTGTAGGCAGATAAGGGCGAAGGATGAACTGACTTTAATAATAAATGTTTGCAGTTTGTAATCAAGGCTGCTTTCTCTTGCGCTGCTCTTCCCCATAAAATAAAAACAATCGGCTTCTCAGATTCATTCAATTTTAATAGCACATGATCCGTAAATACTTCCCATCCTTTTTTGGCATGAGAAAACGCTTTTGAGTCTTGAACTGTTAAAACACTATTTAACAAGAGTACCCCTTGTTTTGCCCATGACAAAAGAAAGCCATGATTGGGTGTTGAACAGGCAATATCTTCTCTTAATTCCTGATATATATTCACTAAACTAGGCGGTATCTTAACTCCTTTTTTCACCGAAAAACACATTCCATGTGCTTGATTCGGTTGATGATACGGATCCTGCCCCAATATCACTACTTTAACATCTGTATAATCGGTATAATAAAAACTCGAAAATACTTCTTCCTTTTTAGGATAAATGGTTTTTGTTGCATATTCTTCTTTTAGAAAAGCAGACAACTCCACAAAGTAAGGCTTTTCAAACTCTTCTTTTAAAAATTCAGTCCATCCATTTTGAAACATAAATTCTCCTATTCTGCTGATTGCCAATCATTTTTCCACTCTTCCATCCATTGACTTGCTTCTGATGGCTCTATTTTATGACGAAATAATCTTTCCACAATTTCCATAAACTCTACAGGATAATATTGATCTAACCCATACATTCCCTCTACTACTCCATACGGAGCAAGTTGACTATATTCATAAGCCTTCATCCATTCAATCATCCTTTGATCATCAATATTCACATTACTAAACACTTCTTCTGGAATTACAGCTATATGTTCTCCATAATCAATTACGATTTGATATCCTTGATTACTTTGCAAAAGATTCATCAACTTCATTGCTGCTCTTGGATACTTTGTATCCCCATTGATACTATAACCATAGATATTAACAAGCGATTTCAACTGTCTTCCTTGATAAGTCGGAAATTTTGCATAACGAATTTTTGCTTGGTTCTCTATTTGATATCTTTCATAGTACATCCAATCTCCCACTAATGAGAATGGAGCCGATTCTTTTTTCATTACCTGTTCATACTGCCAACTATCAATCTCTCCTTTAAAAGACCATTTATAGTTTCCCAGCTCATAAATAAACTCTAATGCCGCCAAAAATTCAAAGTCTTTTGGATTCTCTAAATTCCAACCACCCGCAGTCAAAAATGGATAAACAGTTCCCCGATCATTAAAAACAAAGGGAAAGATGAACTCTAATTCTTTTTCTTTATATATTGGAGGCTCCTCCTTCCACTGTTCCGCTAATAAGAACAACTTCTCAAAACTATCAACGGCTTCAGGAAGACCATCTCCATTTCCATCTAAAGTACTAATCCCCAATTCCCGCAACATTGTTTCATTATAGGCAAATACTAATCCTTCAAAATACATTGGATGAAATATTACTTCCCCATCAGAAAATAAATAATATGCTCTCATACTGTCATAAATAAAATAAGAGTTTGAAAATGACAAGCATTGATTTTGCATTGCAAATATTTCATCCATTCGCCCATAAATGATATCTGTACTGATATCAAAATAATCCCCAACAACTCTATATTCCACTACCCCTTTATGCTGGGGATAGGTTTCATTCCATAGTTTTACAATCGCATCTCCAAACAAAATAGATTCTACTGAAATTACAATTACAGCTTTTTCTTCTATATCATTTGAAAAATACTGTTTGATGATGCTAGGCAAAAAATTTCCTATTAATATAAGAAAAATGAGTATTATTGAAAGGGCTACTTTCTTATATTGCATATCATCACTCCCTTGATAATAGTATCAAAATAAGCCTAAAAAAACAATGACAGCCATCTCCCATATCCGCTACTTTTCACTACAAAAATTTCTTGAAACTCTCCCTGCTCTTTCTTAAATAGCACAATGAAAAATAAAGCAAATCATAAAGTTCTCCTACGCTTAAAACTAAGCAGAAAAATAATGGTATAATGACTTTGGTGATATTATGAAAGTCAATTGTATATTTTGTGATAAAAAAATCAGTAAAGCAGTATTTCAAGCCATGACAAGAAATGAAATCGGGCGAATACAATGTCCACATTGCAAAAAAGAAAACAAGCGATATATTAGTGAGTTTGATTTACTTTATTGCTTTCTTTTCAATACGATTCTCTATGGATTAATGATTATTCTGTTTATTTTTGTTACAACACTAAATTCAGAAGTTCTCAACCAAAATTTCTTCATTGTTTATTTTGTAATGCTCGCAATAACCCTTATCATTTGTTACTACTTCACAAAAACAAACAATCTGCATCAATACAAAAATCCAGCTTATAAAAAAAGCTGGATGAATCAAACATTAAATGAAAATGCAGTCGAAGTTAATTCACGCATGAATTTCAATTTAATGATGTTTATTGTAATTTCTGTTGTTATTGGAACACAAGCTGAATGGTTTTATTTATTTATCTTTATGTACATTGCTTTCATTAGCATAACAGGAATTAAAACCCATCTATTATATAAGAAAGAGTTTACCTCTTTGCCAAAAAAAAGGGTTAATAATTAGACCCTTTTTACAATTCTTTTGCACTTTTTTGCTTAGAAATTACCAACGCCACTAACAATAATGCCAAGGCATAACCTAATTGAATTAATAATGGCATACTAAGTATTTGTAAGAGATTTCCTTTTGCAAGATCTGCCTCTACTATTAATTGATTTCCATATACATTCCAATATACAGGAAAGAACTTTGCAATCCCCAAAATAAATGGAGAAATTATCTCTTGAGGTACAAATACACCAGAAATAAATGACAAACCTAAAGACAACACATTATTAATTGCAGATTGAGCTGTTGCTGTTTTTATCAGAATTCCAATTAAAAATGATGCGCTCATAACTGGTAACATGAATAAATAAGAGTTTAATAGAAAATATACCAGTTTTGGTGTAAAGAAATACTTCCCTATTACAATCACATTCAAGAAACTCAATAGAAGCCAAGATGCAGTTGCAAACGCAAACGATGCTAGAAATAATTGAAAATTAATTTTTCGCATTGAACAGCCTGAACTAATATTACGAATTTTCACTTCACTTTTATTGAATATCATTAATGTATTCGCAATACCCGCAAGAATGACCATCATTACTACATAAGTAGATGTCGAAAAATAAGTCCCTTTAAATCGATCTGCTATGTAATGTTCATCTACCATAATCATTTCGATTACACTACTCTTTTCCAAATCTTGACTTACAAAATCAATCATCTCGCTATGTTCTAATGATGGTAGTAAATGATGATAAGCTCGATAGGTATTCAGATAACGATTGATATATTCATCAACCAATAAAGCAGAGCTAGAATCTGGCACAATATAATGTTCTAGCACAACTTCATTAGAGTCTTTCAAAAATGATTCTATAAACCCTTCTGGAATAATTAAAACATAATCTAGCTCTTGATAGAAAAGCGCATCTTCATATTCCGTTTCAAATCCATATTTTATTTCTGTATGATGCTCTAAATACGCTATGAAACTATCAATAATTTCATTATCAACATCCTTATTAATTACTGTGATAACAGGTTTTACAATCACAAAATCACTTGCCATCTCTCTTAATTGTGCCCCAACAATAAAGGAAATAATCAGAAAGATTCCAAAAGGTAAGAGAATCAAGGCTTTCATTTGTTTTATAATTCGAAAAAACGCTTTAAATACTATCATAACTCAATTTCCTCACCCTTCTATAAGCAATAAATGACGCTATTAGTGCATAAGTAAGCAACAAAGCAATATTTGTATATACCTTACTGACATCAGAATAGTAATAGGTCACATAATAACTATCTGTTATTAGTGCAGCTGGATTTAAATAAGCAAGAATTGGTAAATTACGCTCTATGAAATATTTAATTTCTGCCCTCTGCATTCCTGACAAAAAGGAAAAGATTAATGTAGTTGCTGTTACAACCATCTCACGCATTCCTTTATTTGCTTTCATGACTACTCCTGCAAGGTATCCTAGAGAAATACTCAACAAAGAACCCGCAATCGTTACTGCTATAATTAGTGCTGTATGTTGCCCAAAATCAACTTTTAATATATATTTCAAAAATCCAAACAAAACTATATTTTCCACAGAAGTACAAACAAACACCAATGATACATCCGTTAATATTAATCTCAACTTACTAATTGGAGCCAAATTTATACGAATCCCTACTGGAGATAGATTTGCTTGTAAATACTCTGTACTCTTTACTCCCCAATGTGCACCAAACAAGCAGACCATTGCTAAGACGGTATAAATATGGATGACATACAAACTATATTTCCACTGCTCTGTTTCTCCAAAATATGAATTAGAGAAGTCTATATTCTTTAATAGTTCTTCTAATGGAATAGAATCACTCTTTTCTATCAAACGAGTGATTGTGGAACTTTGCTGAATATAGCTATCCATTATCGCACTTACAATCGTAACCTCAATAGAATTACTATCAACGATCAGTTTTATTTCCTCTCCTTTTTCTATAATGGCTACTATTTCATTATTTTCAAGCATATGCCGCAACTCTGCTTGATCAGAAGAAAGAGTCATTGTAATCAGTTCATATTCATCTTGCATTAGTTCTAATATCATTTGAAATTGTGTATCTTCTTGATAAGCTTTTGTTTCTATGATTCCAATAGGAATTGTTTGAAATTTACTTGTATCATAAACATCCTTTAATAATGCTTGAAAAAGCAAAGAAAGTATCAACGGAAACAATAACGTCCAAAACAACATCACTTTATCATTTACCAATGATTTTAGACGATAATAAATATACTTCATTGTATCCTCCTAGTCCCTTAATTGCTTTCCTGTAAATTCCAGAAATAAATCATTCAAACTCGGACGTTCACTATATACACGATTATAAACAAGTTTTTCTTTCTCCATATAAGCAAGCATCTCACTCAAACAATTTTCCTTACAATAAATAGACAACTCATTATGACTATAATTTACATCTTCTACATAGGTCATTTTCTTTATTTCTTCCAAATGCTTATCATCAACACTATATACTTCAAACACAATCTTTTCACTAGTATTTGATAATGAAATTAACTCTTCTTTTGTACCCATCGCAATTTGTCTACCATTATCAATAATTACAATGCGATCACAAAGTTGCTCAACTTCTTCCATATAATGAGAAGTATATAAGATCGTTGCCCCCTCTTTATTTAAGCGTTTAATCCCCTCTAAGATATTATTCCTACTTTGTGGATCTACCGCCACTGTTGGCTCATCTAAAATAATTAATTTAGGTTTATGCGCAATCCCACAAGCAATATTCAATCTTCGCAATAATCCTCCACTTAACTTCTTAGGATAAAACTTGCGAAACTCCTGTAATTCTACAAAATCAATCGCTTCTTCCACTAACTGTTTTCTCTGTTTATTATCAGAAATATATAAACCACAAAAATAATCAATATTTTCATATACTGTTAGTTCATCAAATACACCAATATTTTGCATGACAAACCCAATCTGACGTTTTATATCAAAAGCACTTGCTGTCATCGCAGAACCAAACAAATTGATTTCTCCATGATCAAACTTCAATAATGCTAAAATACAATGGATTGCCGTAGTTTTTCCACCTCCATTTGGTCCTAATAATCCTACTATCTCACCTTCTTGAACGGTTAAATCAAGATGATTCAAAGCAACAAGATTTCCATACCGTTTTACCAAGCTCTTCACTTCAATTGCCTTCATAAGGTACCTCCTACACATTCCTATTATAAACTTTATGTAGTTTCTTTGTTAGTGCATATCCTCATTATCAACATGACAAATGTCACCCAATTTGATACAATCAAATTGGTGATGAAATGATACCTTTAACCCATCGTCTTATACTATATATATGTAGTATTACCTTATTATTAAGCGATAACTTCACAGCAAGTAATTTTTTACTTGCTTTATGTATGTTGGCTTATTTATGTAGTCTTATCTTAATTAAGATTCCAAAATTCACCATGATTTTAAAGCTTGCCTTTATCCTATCAACGGGACTAGCTCCTAGTATCGCTTTATTTACTCCCTCTCTTTTTTACGAACAAAAAGATACACCAATCTATTTGAATATACTTCTACTATTCCCTATCCTATTTCTATCTCAACAGATCATACCACTTTTGTTATTTCTAATCATATTATTATCTATCCTCAGTTATTTTTTAAGTGTTCAAACTCAGAAAAATGATTTTTTGACAGAAAAACTTCTTCTTTCAGAAGATGTATCAAAAGAGTTATCTTTACTGATGCAGAAAAGAAATCAAGAATTACAAGAGCGTCAAGAAATGGAAATTCACATGGCTAGACTCAATGAAAGAAATCGAATCTCTAAGGACATCCATGATAATCTTGGACATCTGCTTACTCGCTCCTTGCTGCAAGTAGGCGCTTTAATTACTACAACAAACAATCATCATACAAAATCAGAACTAAGTACCTTGCAAACTACATTAGATGAAGGTATGCTGTCTGTTAGAAAAAGTATTCATGGATTATATGCGGATTCTTTTGACTTAAACCAAGAAATCAAAAAGTTGACTGAGTCCTTCACTTTTTGTAAAGTGGAATACTACTATTCTCTCAACAGTATTTTACCCACCAACATGAAGCTAAGCTTTCTCTCTATCATTAAAGAAGCACTCAACAATACCATGAAACATAGTAATGCCACACAATTAACTGTTACGCTACGAGAGAATGCAAAAAATTATGTATTGTTTATATGCGATAATGGTACCACCGAAACCACAAAATTTAACAACGGCATTGGAATCACTAGCATTGAAGAAAGAGTGCGCTTACTAAATGGCATTTTCAATATTCAAATAGAAAGCGGTTGTCGCATTTATATAGCCATCCCCAAGGAGGACAGAAATGAAAATCATAATCATTGATGATGACAAATTAGTCAGCAGTTCATTAAAAACAATTCTAGAAACAGAAAAAAATATCCAAGTAGTAGCAATCGGTAATAGTGGCGATGATGCCATCACTCTATACCAAGCACATCGTCCCGATATTTTACTTTTAGATATTCGAATGAATCATACTAACGGAATTGAAGCAGCCACTATCATTTTAAAAAACTTTCCCGAAGCAAAAATTCTCTTCCTAACTACTTTTCTTGATGATGACTATATTCAAAATGCACTCGATATTGGAGCGAAAGGATATATCTTAAAACAAGATTTCAATAGCATTATTCCTGCCTTGCAAGCTGTTGCTTCAGGACAAACTGTATTCGGAAGTGAAATCACAAATAAATTTACACACATCAATATTCCTTTTAACTATAAACAATATGGTTTATCAGAGCGTGAATTTGAAATCATTCAATTAGTAGCCACTGGATTTAGTAATAAAGAAATTGCAGATAAGCTCTTTCTAAGTGAAGGAACCATCCGCAATTATCTTAGTGCTATATTGGAAAAACTAAATCTTCGTGATCGAACACAACTTGCAATTTTCTACTACAAACAAAAATAATAATTCTATTCAGAATATTTTTTAAGCTCCCACGCATTTAAATCAAACACATATATCTTTGTATTATAATCATAATCAATGTCGGGATCAGGATGATCAATATAAATTCTAACAGTTCCCGGATCAGCATTATAGCTACTGATATAAATTCCTCTTGGAATAGTACAACAAGCACGTCGTGTATGTTCAATCGGTACATCAATATCTTGATTTAGTATCTGATTAAATCCTAAATCATATATTTCTAATTTATTATCATCATTAACAACGAAATAGAACTGGTCATATTTTCCAATGAAACTTCTGCCTCCAGAAAAATAATCATATCCCGTCCTTACATCAATTAAATAATACCGTTCTTCTAAATAACTAAAATGTTCGCAAGCAACATAAGTATCCCCATAAAATCCATAAAATACAGCTTCATACAGAAAATCTACAAGAATAGATCCATCTGATATTTTTACAATGCCCCAATTACCATTTTTCTTTGCATAAATATAATCCTCTGTAAAGGAAAAACCATAACGCGGACTATAACTGATTTCTTCTCCTAAATCTTCATATCCACCAGATAAATATACTTTCCCTTCATAATCAATAATAATCGCTTCTTCATCTTGATTAATCGCAATGAATTTATCATCAATGCTATCATTTTCATACCCACCCATATTATAAACTTCTAGGTATCGCTCACTAATAATTTCTCCCGTTTCAAAATTATAGAATAAATATTGCTCATCATGAATTAAAACTATCTTATCATTTACATTAAAATAATAGGAACTCTCTCCATCAAAAACTGTGCAACTATCACTAGCTGTACATATGTAAGTGCTTATTATTTCTTCCTCAAAGAAAATATCTATTAATTTCCCTGTAGATCCATAGTAATATCCTCCTGGGGCAAATCCAGAATATCTATAATTTCTTTCTTCTATATTGTCCTTTATAATCACTTCATCTTCTTCAACACCTAAATCATTAGTTTGTTTACTACTAGAAAAGTATGCTAATATCACAATTAACACTAAAGCCATTGCTCCCCCAACGAAACATAGTTTTTGCTTTTTATTTATACATTTCATCATCTATCCCCTATAAAATGTTAAGTCTTTTTATTTCTTTGCAATATATTTTCGAATATCAAAGGCTACCGCAACAACAATTACAATCCCCTGAACCACATACTGATAATTAGGATTCACTTTCATGAATTGTAGGGCAGACTTCAATAATTCAAATACCATTACCCCAATTAAAATTCCTGAAACTTTTCCTACTCCACCAGTAGTAGATACACCACCAATTGTACAAGCCGCAATTGCTTCTAATTCATATCCAGAACCTAAACCAGTAGAGGCACCCCCAGAGCGTGCTGTAAGCAATACGCCTGCAAGTCCATACATAAATCCGGCTAGGCAATAAATTTTTAACTTCATAAAAGCGGTATTAATGCCTGAAACTTCTGCTGCTGCTTCATTGCCACCAATCGCATACATATATTTACCATGCTTTGTTTTATTGTATAAAAACCACATAAAACCACTTATAATCATGGCAATAATAAATAGATAGGGAATGCCAAGATTGATAATAGGAATTCTTATATTCCCTGTTGCAATATTTGAAAAATCCTGTCGAAGCGCTCCAATTGGTTGAGATTTTGAGTACATCAAGCTAATGCCATACACAATTTGTTGCATACCAAGAGTCGCAATAAATGGCGGAACCTTAAAGAAAGCAATAATAACGCCATTCATTAAACCAATGAGCGATGTCGCTAAAAACACAACAGCAAATACTGCAAGTATTGGATAATTTCCTGCCCAAGAAAACAATTTACTTGAAGCATCAGGTCGCTGTAATAAGGAGGCAGCAATGCACCCTCCCAAGCCAACTACACGCCCTGCAGAAAGATCTGTTCCTCGCGTAATCAAACAACCACTAATTCCCAAAGCAATAATAAATCGTGTGGATGCATTTGTTGCGATTGTTGTTATGTTGTTGACACTAACAAATCGTGGTCGGGCAATCCCCACCGCAATAATAATTATAAATAAAATAATTAATATTGCATTATCCAACAATAATGACTGTATTGTTTTAAAATTTCTTTTTCCTACCATATTCTCTCTCCTTACATAAAGCGCGTACACAATTCCATAATTTTTTCCTGTGTCGCCTCTTTCCCCTCTAAAACCCCACTAATTTTACCTTCACACATGACCAGAATTCGATCTGACATCCCCAATAACTCTGGCAATTCTGAAGTTATCATGATAATACTTTTACCTTCTTTTGCTAATTCTTCAATAATCGTATAAATTTCATATTTTGCTCCAACATCAATTCCTCTTGTAGGTTCATCTAAAATTAATATCTCTGGATCATTTGCTAACCACCTAGAAATGATAACTTTCTGCTGGTTTCCCCCAGAAAGACTTTGAATCAAGGTTTGATTAGATGGTGTTTTAATATTCAATTTATCTACATTTTTACTCGAAAGTTCTTCTACTTTTTTATTATTCAATACAATTTTATAATCAATGTATTGTTGTAAAGAAGCAACTGCTACATTGTCAGAAACAGACAAAACACCAAAAATCCCCGTCGCTCGTCGGTCTTCTGTTAATAAGGCAATTCCTTTATCAATCGCATCTTTAGGACGCTTTACAGTAATTTCTTCCCCTTTGAAAATAATTTTACCAGATGTAGTTTGCCTAATTCCAAAAATGGCTTCCATTAGTTCCGTACGCTGTGCTCCAACAAGTCCGCCAATTCCTAAAATTTCCCCTTTTTTTAATTCAAATGAAACATCTTGAAAACTCTTAGGATTAACTGAACTAAAATTCTCAATCTGGAATACGACTTCTCCGGGAACATTCTCACGTTTTGGAAAACGATTTGTTAATTCACGTCCCACCATTTTAGAAATAATCAAATCTGTCGTCAATTCTTTTGCATCCCATGTTCCAACATATTTCCCATCACGCATAATACTTACTTCATCTGAAATCTCTAAAATCTCTTCCATTTTATGCGAAATATAAATGATCGCAACCCCTTCATTTTGTAAATCGCGGATAATTCGAAACAATGTATCTACCTCATTTTCAGTTAATGATGAAGTAGGTTCATCCATAATTACAACTTTTGCATGCATTGATACTGCCTTGGCAATTTCAACAGACTGCATTTGCGATACAGATAATCCAGATAGTTTTTCTTTCGGATCAAAATCTAACGCTAGAGTATTCAAAACATCTTGCGTATTTTCATACATTTTCTTATGATCTACAATCACAAATGGTCCAATTCTTTTTAATGGAAACCTACCCACGAAGATATTTTCTGCGACACTACGCTCTAAAATTGGTTGTAATTCTTGATGAATCATCGAAATACCAAGATTAATCGCTGTATGAGGAGAATCAATATTTACCTTCTCTCCATTAAAAAGAATTTCACCAGAATCCATTTTATATATACCAAACAAGCATTTCATTAAAGTCGATTTCCCTGCACCATTCTCTCCCATCAGTGCATGGACACTACCCTTTTTCACTTTAATGGTTACATCATCTAGTGCTTGTATACCCGGAAATGCTTTACTAATATTATTCAATGCTAAAATATATTCACTCACTAATGACACCTCTTATCTTTTTACAAAAATTAAGTGTGCTAATAATGCACACTTAATTTAGTTAAATTACTATGCTGTATTCTTATTGTCCTTCTGGAAGAACTTTTACATAGTCAATCCAAATATACTTATCAATAGTTTCACCATTCACAAGTTTAATTGCTGCATCAGCTGCGCCATGAGATTGACCAATGTGGTCATTTAATACTGTACCTGTCATTTTACCTTCATTAACTAATGTAATTGCTTCATCAAGCGCATCTACACCAACTAAATAAATATCTTCTCCAACAACTCTACCAGCTGCTTCAATTGCTTGATAAGCACCTACAGCCATATCATCATTATTCGCGAAAATAACTTCAATTGCATCTCCATATTGAGTCAACGCATTCATCGCAATTTCTTGCCCTCTTGAACGTTGCCAATCTCCACGCTCTTCCGCTAATTTATCAACGACAACGCCTTCATCTTCTAACGCTTTGATAGAGTATTCTGTACGATATTGAGCATCCACATTTTCAGGATCTCCAACGATCATAACATAACTTACTTTTCCATCACCATTGATATCTCCACCATTTGGTGTTTCAAGAATAATTTCTCCTTGATAAGTTCCTGATTGTCTAGCGTTTGCTCCAACATAAGTTAACTTATCGTATAATTCCATGTCTCCAGCTTCTGGCTCACGATTAATAAGCACAAGAGGAATATCTGCCGCTTTCGCTTTTTCAATAATTTGTCCAGCAGCACTTGATTGTACTAAGTTGATAATCAATACATCATATTCATCATTGATGAATGCCTCAACTTGTCCCGTTTGTGTAGCTTGGTCAAATTGACTATCTACGAATGTTACTTCATAAGTAATTTCATCCGTATTCAAACTTGCAAAATATGCTGCAAGTTCTTCACGATATGATGTCATGAATGCATCATCATAACGATAGATTGCCACTCCTACTTTTACTACTGTTTTTTCTGTAGATTCTGGTGTCTTGTTGTCACAACCTACAACAGTAAACAATAGAAGAAATACTGTTAGTATTGCAAATAGCTTTTTTTTCATTTTTCATTAACCTTTCTTAAGTTAGTATACTTATGTATACGCTTTCATTTTATATAATTGAACTCTTTTTGTCAATCTCTACTATATTGTTTCTTCCTATTGAAATGAAAACTACACTTATCTTTTCACACAACAATTTCATTCGCTTCGCTTTTGAAATTGTCAAAATCAACAAATTCTTCCCCTCTCTTTGAACAAGTGAATTTTCCCTTTCCTACAATAGATAGATATCCTTTTATTACACTGCCTTTTCATGTTATAATTCACTTAAGGTTATCCTCAACTTTAAGATATACATGGGAGCTATATGGAAGTATTCATTGCATTTTTAAAGAAACACACCCACTATATTAAAAGGATTAGCTTTTTCACTCAAGTTGCTACTCTTTTTTTCATGCTACTTACTTATATGCACTCAAGTCTTCTAGGCTCATTGTTCACAAATCAAAAAGATTTCACAAATACTTTAAATACCTTACAGTCTTGTCTTATTCTTGTGCTAATTCTATCAATCATCAGTCTATTTCTAGCCACTGCAATTTTCATCATCAATCCTCGCAAGTGGAATTACTTTCATAAATTAGCCTTTTTCATATCCGCACTAATTTCATTTATTTTGGCACTCATTCTTTTAGGAAATGTAGCCTCTTTACAAGCAAAAATAGCTTCACCAAATTTATATGTCCATCTAAGTACTAAAAATATCACTGATTATAATTCACTACTACTATTGAATCTTGCTTTATTATGGCTTTCTTCTACTTCTCTTCTTAATTATAATCGCAATCAAAAAGAGGTTCTTGTCACAAAAGAAAGCACAATTACTTACTTCAAAGAACTTATCGCTCGGATAAGATTTCTTCCAAAGAAAATACAAGCATCATTTAAATTGCACTATACAAACTTTAAAGAAACCGTAGAATATCACAAAAATTATTATAAACAACAAGAGAAAAAAGACTATATTGCTATTTGGAAGAAAAACCTCCATACTTGTATCAAAATTATTTCAATTTGTATTCAACATATTTTCAAATGGATTCTTGCTTGTTTTCAAACATTTTTTAGATGGCTTGCTTCTTGCATTCAATTCATAGCAAAAAAATTAAAGCCTCTTTCCGCAACAGAGATAATCACAAATAACGAAGGAAACTCAAAAAAGAGAATAAAGGAGCTTTCCCCAGAAATAGAGGAAAAAATCAATCGTTCTTTCCGTAAGCCTTTATTACTCAAAAAAAGAATTCTCATTCCTGTACTAATCTATTTTTGTTTTCAATCCTTCAATTCCTATCAAATTCTAGTAGACCTTTCAAAAGAAACCATTGATGTTTTTCAAAATATGACACTACACTATCATGGTATTTCAGGGGAAGGATATGCACGCATTGAAACACTGCCTTCTTCTACTAATCCAGAGTTAAATGAATTTTTATCTACCTTCCACTTTCGTATTGAAGCAAATCGTGATTTAAAAAATGGTGATATTGTAACTGTTGTTGCCGCCTCTTACGATAAAGAAATGATGGAACGATACAATTATAAAATAGAATTTCTAGAAAAAGAGTTTTATATTGCACGCATGGATACGATTCCTACTTCTTTAGATAATGTAATTGGTGCAGAAACAATTATTGACTCTATGACCCAATTCATGAGATCTCGCCAAGCTTATATGACTTGGTACTCTTATGTACCAGTAATAGAGTGTTACGCACCAGACCCACAAGACACTACACACTATACCTATTTTATTGAAACAAAATATGGCGTGTTGTTACGCGTTTATGATGTTCGTGAAGCCTACACAAAATACAGAACTACATTTAATTATCATTATGCGTATTTATTAATCTATGATCACATTTCTGTTAATCAAATAAATCAACTTTCTGATGTCCAACGATTTATAGGAATCAAGATAGGCGAAATTAATTATTATGATTATATGCAAGAGCTTCAAGAGAATAATGGTTTCCGTTGTGTTTACTTAATAGACTAAGTCCAATTAATAACTGGACTTTTTATTTTACAAAAAAAAAAAAACGGTTTTCACCGCTCTTATTAAGAAATCATTTCCTCAATCGCTGAATGTAATAAGATTTCTTTAGCGATTGCTTCTTCTGATGTATCTGCTTTCACACAATAATAGAATTTACATTTTGGCTCTGTTCCACTCGGCCTAATCGCAAGCCAAGAACCATCTACCAAATAAAATTTTAAAACATCAGAAAAAGGTAACAATGGCATTCTATTTTCAATCCCTGCCTCATATCGCACTCCTGTCAAATAATCTTCTTTGGCAAGCACTGAAATACCACCAATTTCTTTCATCGTTGTATGACGAAACTTCTCCATAATTTCTTGCATTCGCTTTGCGCCTACTTGACCTTCAAAACTCTTAGATACTTGTGACTCTCTAAATGTTCCATAAATATCATACAAATCCTGCAAAACAGTAAATAAGCTCTTATTTTTTGATTTGTAATATGCACAAGCTTCCGCAATCATTAAACTTGCTTGAATCGCATCTTTATCCCTTACAAAATCTTGAATAAGATAACCATAGCTTTCCTCATATCCAAACACAAAGGACTTTTCTCCACTTTTTTCATAAGCAGCAATGCGTTCTCCAATAAATTTGAATCCCGTTAATGTTTTCTCTGTTTCTACTCCATAATTTTTCGCAATCAATTCTCCCAAATCTGATGTAACTACTGTATTGAACATAATGGGATTTTCTGGCATTTTTCCCTTTTCCATCATGCTTGAAAATACATATTCAAGCAGAATCGCTGCCGTCTGATTTCCACTCAACAAATGATACTCCCCTTCATGTTTCACTGCAATACCAACTCTATCTGCATCAGGGTCAGTGGTAATCACAACATCAACATTTTCCCTTTTCGCATATTGAATTGCTAAATCATATGCTCTTTCATCTTCTGGATTAGGTGTTTTTGTATTTGAAAAGTCAGGGTCAAAACTACATTGTTCCTCTACCAAACAATATGAATATCCAGCACTATCAAATACTGCTTTAATCGCTTCTAATGCTGTACCATGTTGTGGGCTAAAAACAATCTTTAAATCCTTCTTTGTAATTTCTGGACGCAATTGAATTCCTAATACTTTTTCATAATAACGCTTATCTTCCTTATCGCCAATGATATGAATCTTTTTCTTATCCTCCTCACTCAATGATATTTTGATACTAAGCGGATCCTCTATTTCATTTACATACTGAATAACATTTGCAATCAACTCTGGAATTAGTTGGCACCCTGTTTCATCATACACTTTATATCCATTATATTCTTTTGGATTATGAGAGGCTGTAATTACAATTCCACCAAAACAATTCAAATCCCTCACTGTAAACGATAATTCAGGCGTTGGTCGTAACGACTCAAATACAAACGATACAATTCCTAAACTAGCCAATATATAGGCAGACTCCATTGCGAATTCCTTTGACTGATGACGATTATCATAAGCAATCGCAACCCCTCGCTTACACGCTTCTTCCCCATATGATTGTATCCATTTTCCAAAACCAAGATTTGCTTTGCGAATCATATAGATATTCATGCGATTGGTTCCCGCACCTAACACTCCTCTCATACCCGCAGTACCAAACTGTAACTCCGTATAAAAGGCATCTTGCTTTTCTTCTTCAGTCATCTGTAGTAATTGTTGTTTTAAAGAATCCTCCATATCAGAGAATTCTGCCCATCTTCTATATAATTCCATTTGATTCCTCCTATAAGAAAAAATGAAGGATTTGTATATATCCTTCATTTTTGATCACTATTTGTTATGCAATAACTTTTTGGGTACGCAACACTTCTTCAATCGTTGTGATTGCAACTTCTTCGTCTTCGCCTTCACAAGTGATTATAACTTCTGATTGTGTTGGAATGCCAAGTGACATAACGCCCATTATGGATTTCATGTTCACTGAACGCCCTTTAAATGATACTTTAACTTCACATTTAAATTTGCTTGCTGCGTTAACAGCTACTGTAGCTGGACGAGCATGTAAACCAACAGGGTCAACTACTAGTACTGAAATTTGTTTCATATGATACCTCCTGTCCTCATTATAATATTAGACTATTTTGCTGTTAAAAACAAGAAAATAATTCTATTATCGACTCAATTTCTCAAGAGTATTTACAATACTCGAACCATTTTTCACAAAATGCAAAACAAATGTATCGCTCGTGTATACAGGTTTTTTACTCTTGAATTGCTTCGCTTTCCCTCTGCGAGAAGCATCTTCCTTCTTATTAATATAAACAATACTACCACCAAGAAACTTCTTTTCAAGCTCTATTTTCTTGATTTTACTATTCATTAATTCTTTTTTAATTACATCATTTGCATCTGTAACCACAAGTCTAACATTCGTAATATAATATTTTTCTTTCCCATCTTCCTTTTTCGCAACAATGTAGGAACCAAAGAAATGCACCAAACACACCACAACCACTAGAACCGCTAACCAAACTAGAGCAAAAAATGCTTCAATATCAAATGAAATATAATAGAAAAAACTTCCAATTACAATCATAGATAACGCAATATAGATATCTCCACGATGTGTGTATAAACTTTCCAAACCACCATGATATGATGACTCCGTCAATAATTCTTCCTTTGGATTAACTTCAAATTTCTTCATAACTATCTCCTTAAGCTTTTACTTATTATATCACTAAACTCTATTTGTGGTAAGGCTCCTTATTCAAAATCCGAAATGCACGATAAATTTGCTCTACCAAAAGTAAACGAACAATGCCATGTGGAAATGTACAAGATGATAATTTCCAGCGTATTTGCGCTCTTTTACGAACACTTTCACTAACACCAAGAGAACCCCCAATCACAAACACTACTCGATTCCCTTGATAAGAAAGCGCCTCATCTATTTGTTTGGAAAAGGCAATACTATCATATTCCTTGCCACATACATCCAATAATATCACAAACTCTCTTTCCTTTATTTTAGAAAGAATTCGCTCTCCTTCTTTCTCTAATGCTAATATATTTTGCTTCGCAGTAGATTCATCTTCAACCTCTATTATCTCCGTTTTATGATATGGCTGTATCCTTTTTACATATTCTAGGATACTATCTTGTAAAGATTTCTCCTTTATTTTCCCCACGCAAATACAACGAATCATACTTACTGTAAGACCACTTCTACGTCATAGACTTGATTATTCCGTTGATACTGAATTGTGATTGTATCTCCCAGCTCAAATGTATAAATTTGTTTTCTAAATTCCTTAAAATCATTTATTTTTTCATTGTTGATAGCCAAAATAATATCTCCAATTTGTAATCCAATTGTTTTTTCAATACCAGCTTCTGTTACAGAAGTAATCAGGACTCCATAATCTAAGCGAACATCTATTCCATAATAATCACGAGAATATGCGGGTATCTCAGTAACAGATATACCATGAATACCAATCCTTCCTCGCACTACAACCCCCTCACTCAAAATCCGATTTACAATCGGAATTACTTCATTGATTGGTGTTGCAAATGATATTCCTGAAGTTCCATTATATCCATAATGCATCGTATTAATCCCAATTAATTCCCCATCAAGATTCAATAAAGGTCCTCCTGTATTCCCAAAATTAATTGTTACATCTGTTTCAAGTACGACTACGCTCCAGTCTGTATACCCATCAAGATCCAAATCAATAGGAATCTGCCTATCTTTCCCACTAATAATCCCCACAGCAACCGAACCACTAACATCAATATGACCCGGACTACCCAGCGCTATCACCCATTCTCCTGCTTTTACAAGAGAAGAATCACCAATAGTAAAAGGTGCCACATCAAATTCAGGATTTACTCTTAACACAGCAATATCTGTGAAATCATCCGTCCCAATTACTTCTGCACGCAACACTTCCCCATTGCCAAACATAACATCTACAGTCCCTGTCGCAAGAATTAAATGACTATTTGTAACAATGATAATTCCATCCTCATGAACCTGATAAATTACGCCACTACCTGTCCTATATTGAATCCCATTGCCGTAACTTGTCACACCCACTACCTTTGAAGAATGAGATGCAATTACTTTTGTAAAATCTGTTTCAAATGTTGTCAAATTTTGAGTGACTTGCGTTGGATTTCCAGAATGATATAAAACATTGTTTTTCCTAGAAAAACTCTCAACGACAAAATAACTAAGTACAAAATTCCATAGAATTAACCCAATAATTAAAAATTCTGTTTTCTTATTCATCTAAACAACCTCCTGTAAGTATCTCAAATTGCTTAGCACAACGTATTTTTATTTCTTTTTGAGAGATCTTTTTCTGACAAATATGCAATGCTTTTTCATGGGTATTTGCTTCTTCACTAATATGAGCTAATATAATTTCTTTTGTTTTTGTTCCAATAATTTCACATAAGATATCTGTACAATCTTCATTACTAAGATGACCAATTGCCGATAAAATGCGCTGTTTCACTTGATATGGACGCCTACTTTTCATTAGTAGCTCTATATCATGATTACTCTCCATAATATAATAATCCGCATTTTCAATCCATTTATAGTCTTGACTACGAATGTAACCTGTATCTGTAATATATACCAATTTCTCTTTTTCACTCTGAATGACATAACCAACAGTAAGCCCTATATCATGAGATAACGGAAGTGGTAAAACACGAAATTTACCGACCATAAAATCCTCATAAGGAGTTACCATTTCCCCTTGATATTCAACTGTTAAGTCAAAAGGTGCATAAATTTTCTGTTGTTGAAAAAGTTTCAACTGACTCACATGATCCCCATGACTATGCGTCAATAAAAGTGCAGAAACACCTTTATAGTCTATATCAATGCTGTGAAAACTATGTGTCAAATGTCGCTTTGTACTACCACAATCAATCACAATGGTATCTTCTCCATCACATAACACAAAACAATTTCCCTTTGACCCACTAGCTAACACATGAAATTGCATATTAACATCCTAAGTAGGTACACGGATCATAACGCGTACCCTCATGCTCAATTACAAAGTGAACATGGGGTCCTGTAGCTCTCCCTGTTTGACCAATTTGTCCGATAACATCTCCTTTTTGAACTGAAGATCCTTCTTCAAAATATGCTGGTGCCAATAAGTGACCATAATAGGTACGATAGCCATTTTGATGATCAATCCAGATGTAATTCCCATTAATTGAATGGTAGCTGTTTTGAACGACTATGCCATGATCCGCTGCATAAACTGGTCCATAACGCTGATAACGGTCTGTTAAGTCTAGTGCAGTATGATTCGCATAACAAAACCACCGACAAGTAATATTTGGATTATCCACTGGATAACGGAAAGTTCCTGTTCCAATCCCCGGAACAACCATTGTTCCACGAACAATAATGGCGTGCTCTGCACTTTTAACTGGGTCATTTGAAATCATTTCAGCACCCTCTTGTAAAACCCCATTAATATAGCTCTCTTTATACACCACACGATTATGCCCTAATACCTCTTCTTTTTCAATATATGTCATACCTGCACGCATATTTGGATCTGAGCGATATTCTGGCTCCCCCGGATAAACGATTTCTCTAATTACACTCTCGCGCTCTACAACCACTCTAATTGGTGAACGAAAATATGTAACATTTAACACTGTTCCTTCTTCCAATACTTGGTTAGCACTTGTAATCGTTGGATAGTTGATGGTTACAATTTGTTGCGCACTCAACCCATTATTCTTTGCGCCAACTCCTTCAACTGTATCATATTTTTGAACTACATAATATTCTTTATCTACACCATAACCATAACTCAAAAACTCTGTATACTCTTTATCATCTACCAAGACATTATCAATCGAAGTATACCCTCGAGAATACCTCGTTGTTTCCATAACTTTAATTGCAATTGCTCTACTCTCTCCAAACTCATTAACCTCTGGAGGTAATTTATTATTCAATAACAACTCCAATTCCTGCTCCGAAATAAAATTCAATAGATAACGGTCACGTGCCGCTTCAAATTCATTGATATCTTTTACATAGATGAAAGCCCCATTTGAAAACTCCACTTTATCCACTTCAATCGAAAATAATTCATTATCACTCACAAATTCAGCAATTTCATGATCTTTATTCTCATAAACAAAAAAACTATTTTCTTCAATAATATATACATCAGCACCCAACTGCGCTTTTGAATTCGGGAAATCTTGCTGATAACGATTTTTATTCACCGCATCCAACAATTCATTCAATTCATCCATATCATCAATTACGCCAATCTGCCTATCTTCATAAAATAACTTCTTAATTACCCTAGGACGATCCAATACATCAATTACTTCTTGTTTAATTTCTGAATCATTGTTTACTTCAGAAGCATCAATTGTCCAATACCTTGCCCCAATATTAATCGTACTTGTTAGATAAGTAACTGCAATGCTCATTATTAATGCTACAAAAACACCTCCGATTACCCAAGCTTTCTTCATGAGCCACCATCCTTTCTAACAAAGTCAATTTCATAAAATGCATTAATATTTCTCTGAAAAGACAACTCTATCTTCTTTGTTGCCCCATTACGATGTTTTGCAATATTAATTTCCACTGTTTCAGATTCTCCATCTTCAACTGGTTTTTCATTTCCATCTTCTGCCTTAAATCGTTCATAATACTCATCACGGTATAAAAACATAACAATATCAGCATCTTGCTCAATGGCACCCGATTCTCTCAAATCAGATAACATCGGACGCTTATCCGTACGCGACTCAACAGCACGCGATAACTGAGAAAGCGCAATCACAGGTACTTTCAATTCCCTTGCTAAACCTTTTAACATACGAGAAATCTCTGAAACCTCTTGTTGTCTATTTTCACTACGACGACTTCCCACAATCAATTGAATGTAGTCAATAATAACCGCACCCAGTCCATGTTCTGTTTGAAGTTTCCGACACTTCGAGAAAATCTCTGTCACCCTTACGCCCGGTGTATCATCAATATAAATTGGCGTTTGTCTTAAATCATTTGCGGCTTCTGTCAAGGATAAATGATCATTCCCTTCCAAATACCCTGTACGAAGGCTGCTCCCATTAATCCTACTTTTTGCAGAAAGCATACGCATCATCAATTGTTCTGCCGGCATTTCCAAAGAAAAAATAGCGACTGGCAATTGATTCAAATGCGCCACTTGCATTCCTATATTCAGTGCAAAGGCCGTTTTTCCCATTGAGGGACGCGCTGCTAAAATAATCAAATCCCCCGGTTGTAGCCCTGCTGTAATATTATCCATTTCACGATATCCCGTTTTCATACCTGTTACGCTAGATTTATTTTCACTCATCATCGCAATACGAGCCATGACATCTGTTATGATATCTGTTGATTTCTTAAATTCAGAAGTTCGACGCGAGCGTGTCACATCTAAAATACGACGCTCTGCTTCATCCAAAACTTCATCTAAATCTGTTTGCCCATCAATACTCTCTGTGGCAATTTTACTTGCCGTTTCATGTAGTAAGCGAAGCCTTGCTTTATCCTGTATTAACGACACATAATGCTTCAAATTAGCGGGAGAAGTTGCCGTATCTAACAACACCCATAAATACTCTTCTCCACCCACTCTTGCTAACATAGATTGATCCACTAAACGAGTAGTCAAAATAGTCATATCCACTGCTTTTGATTGTTCAAAAATTGCCAACATCACTTGATAAATACGACGATTTGCATCCAAGAAAAAGTCCTCAGGTTCCAACCCAATTTCCACTACTGTCTTAATCGCATCTTCATAGACTAAAACAGCGCCTAATATCGCCTGTTCTGCTTCTATACTACTTGGTAATTGACGAGTCATACTCTACTCCTTTGCTAATAAATGCACACGAATAACACCGATTACACTTTTATACAATTCCACTTCCACTGAATTTAAACCCAGTGCAGTCAGTGGTGCTGAATTCACAAATTTACGCTTATCTACTTTAATCTGATATTTTTTCTCTAACTCCTCTGCAATCTGCTTTGTAGAAACAGAACCAAACACTTTTCCTTCTTTTCCTGTTTTCATATCAAATACTAAAGTAATTGATTCTAATTTTTTCTTAACTATCAGTGCTTCTTTTTCAATCTCTTTTTCCTGTGCTTTATTTTGTGCTTTTTGATCATGAAGAATCTCAACACTTTTTTCCGTTGCCAAAACAGCGAATTTATTTCTAATCAAGAAATTTCTTCCATAACCATCAGAAACTTCTACAATTTCACCTTTTTTTCCAACTTTTTTTACATCACTAAGCAGGATTACTTTCATCTTGTTCCTCCTCTTTAAAATATTCTCTCAATACTTCATTTAACTCTTGTTCAACAAGCTCAACACTTGTATCTTTTCTCTGTAAAGCAGCGGCTGTAAAATGCCCACCACCATTCATTTTCTCCATAATACGCTGAACATTAATTTCACCACTAGAGCGAGCAGATATCGCAACTTCATCTTCACCAATTCTTGCAATAATGAAGGAGGCTTCTACTTCTTGTACACTCAACAACATCTCTGCAACTTGCGAAAGAGTTGCCCGTGAAAGAATTTGTTCTCCTTGATAAGGTGTAATTATTATACCATTTTCTTTTCTAATACTGTATTTCAATACATTCGTTTTCACTTCAAATTCAGAATAGCTATCTTTTAATAGATTATCTGCTTCGATTGGATTTGCTCCAAATTTCTTTAATTCCGCAGCCGCCTCAAAGGTTCTACTCCCTGTACGATTTTTAAATTTTGCAGTATCAATTACAATTCCTGTAAACATAATCGTTGCTTCTTCATAACCAAGTTGCACTTTATTCACTTGATATGGCAAAAACTCCGTCACTAGTTCACAGGTACTTGATGCAGAAGATTCAATATAAACCATCACCGGATTCATTGAAAAATCAGCATTCCGTCGATGATGATCAATTACCACAACTTTATTCGCCTTTTCCAAGATTGCTTTTGCTCCAGATTGATCAGCGTTATGATGATCGACCATGATTACTAATGCCTCATCATCACAAATATCCCACGCCATTTCATCATCTACAAATTGATGGCGTTGCAATAACTCACTTTCAAATCCCACTAATGCCTTTTGCAGCTTCTCTTCTAGTCCACCACTACCACTAACAATATAAGCCTCTTTCCGATTAGACTGAACAATACTACTCATTCCCAAAGCAGCCCCCATGCAATCAAAATCCATATTTCGATGTCCCACAATCAAAACAGAACTACTCTTCTCAATTAAATCACGAAGTGTTTGTGCCATAACGCGCACTCTAACACGACTCCTTTTCTCTTGTGCCTCTGTATGTCCTCCAAAGTATTGTACTTCTCCACCATGTACACGAATCGCCACTTGATCTCCCCCTCGACTCTGTGCTAACTCTAATAAATTATTTACCATTTCATCCAATACCGAAAAATTATCTGTCCCTCTTGCAAAAGCCATCGATAATGTAATTGTCAAATCATGTTCTTGGCTTTGATTTCTAACAAAGCTTGTAATCGAAAATTTCTCTTGCTCCACTTTTTGATAGATACTTTCATTCAATACCATTAAATATCGATCTGACTTTACTCGTCTTAAAAACATACCATGTTCTTTACACCACTCAACAACTGGCTGGCGAATTAAACTATCCAACATTGCAATTTTAGATTCCTCTTCATATTGTGTCGTTTCCTCATAATTATCCATATGAATTAAACCCATCACTATTTTTTCATTATGATATGCCTTTTCCAATTCTTGCTCTTCTGTAACATCTTGAAAAAACAAAACTTGGGCATCCGCTTTCCGTTCTACCTTATAAATATGATCAAAGTACGTCAAATAAATAACATCCTCTTCTCCTTGAAATAAACGAACTGTTTCTGGCAACCATGAAGTCACCTTTTCTCCAATAAAATCAATGTCCCGCTCTTCAAACAAATCACTCATCCATGCAATAGAATATCCATCATCATAGGCAACAAGTCCCACTTGCCCAAACAAGAAAGCTTCCTTTGCATCATTTCCCAATACCTTTGATATTGTAAGTGAATTTTCTCTGATTTCTCGCTCATAACCAATTATCACAAAGGCGATTAAGGCAATATTAACAATTAATAATATGACTCCAAGAGCAATGGCAACCCATCCAAACAAATATAACAAAATAAGCAGTGCTACCACTTCAAGCATAACTATCGCACCAATACGTATCTTTAATCGCTCAAACTTATCTTGCATGATAATACCTCCTTAAAATTTTTTCTCTATAATCTGTTGCAGTATCTATCATCCCAACTAAGATAACAAGTTGTGGAAACACAAAACACCCTATGATTGCGACAAGAGAAATCCACTTCTTCTTCATAATCGCACCCATCACCATTGCCACAACAATACCAAAGAATATGAATGTAATAACGATTGCTAATTGTACTATCAACAAACCTGATTCCACCATTTCTGGATAAGAGCTAATATCCACAAAGCGCAAAACCATTTCTAATAATCCATATAACACGATCAAATACCAAGATATCCGTTTTGGCATTGATACCTCTGCTAGTGATTTCATTTTAATCTCTGCTAAATGTAAACGTTTCAATAATACGACTGCGCAAAGATGCACTAAAATCGTCTGCAATAAAGGGGTCAAAATAAGTACAATAAAGAAAATAACTTCCACAAACCGGTCTACATTTGTTGTTAATGGTTGATTTTGAAAGATTGGCTGCATCATTTCATACATTGCTTTTCCTTCTTCTATCATATCATAGCCAAAGAAACTCGCAAACAAATACGTCGTTACCACATAATAAAACAGAGAAATAATAAACGTTTGAATCAATAACGATAAATTCCTTTTCTGTTTATATACCCCATATCCATAAACAATACCCATTCCCACTGAACAAATCACCAAAAACACCGAATCCATCGTCGCAAAAATAAACGACACTAAAATAGCACATATCCCACAAATGATGCCATCACGTAAGCCATATTTCACTGTAAACAATAATATCGGCAGCGGAAAAGCCCAAAACAAAAATGCCTCTAATACATGAGCCAATTGTCGATCAATCAGAAGAAAGGCACCAATCATAGCTACCATCATCGCACCTTCCGTAATCATTCGTATTCTCTTATTCATTATTGACCTCCTAAAAAAACAGAAACCTCCAAAGCGTTGGAGGTTTACTGATTAGTCAGCTACATATGGTAATAATGCCATTTGACGTGCACGTTTGATTGCAGTTGCCAACTTACGTTGATAAATCGCCCGTGTACCTGTAACGCGTCTAGGAATGATCTTCCCATTTGCTGAAATAAATTTTTTCAACAATTCTATATCTTTATAGTCGATAACTGTAACTTTATTTTTTGTAAAATAACATACTTTTTTACGACCCATACGTTGTTTCTTAAAAGCCATAATTCTTCCTTTCTAGAATGGTAAGTCATCACTAGAAATGTCTAATGAAGGACTTCCCAAATCTTCTACATATTCTTCTTGATTTGAATAATAATCCATTTGCGGTTCATTTGGCATATTGATATCGCCACTATTACGACTTTCATTTACTGCTTTACTTTCCAGTAATTGAATCGAATCACAAACCACTTCTGTTACATATACTTTTTTGCCACTAGCATCATCATAACTGCGAGTTTGAATTCTACCCTCAATTCCTACAAGCGCTCCTTTTCTTCCATACTGGCTGATAAATTCAGCGGTACGGTTCCAAGAAACACAATTGATAAAATCTGCTTGTTGATCTTGGTTTTGAAATCTTCTATTAACAGCGCAAGTAAAAGATGCAACTGATGTATTCGATTGTGTTTTCCTTAATACTGGCTCTTTTGTCAAGCGCCCTACTAAAACAACTCGATTAATCATATGACTCTCCTTAATCCTCTAAATTAATAATCATATGACGGACTACATTACTATTGATTCTTGTCAAACGATCAAATTCATTAATAGCATTGTTTTCTGCTTCGATTTTGATAACCATGTAATACCCTTTTAACATATGGTCAATTGGATACGCAAAACTACGCATTCCCCAATCATCTACATTCACTACTTGACCACCATTATTTGTAATGATGCCATGTAGGTTTTCGATGACTTCTTGACGCTTATCGTCTTCAAGAGAAGCATTCACAATGTACATAATTTCGTACTTTCTCATTTTTACCTCCTTCTGGTCTAATGGCCTTTTCAGGCAAGGAGTAAATACTATTTACTCGTAAAATTGATTATACAGAAAAACCCTTAAAAAGTAAACATTTTATTCATAAAAACTGCTACAACACATCTGTCATTGTTGTTATTTTTATGTTTTGATAATCCCCTTCTACCACTTTAATTTTCACATCACTAACTAATTCCACAACTTGTGCATCATCGGTAACAATGAACCCCCTATCTCCTGCTTTTTTATAACAAGCAAGAATAAACTCTGTATGAAATGCTTGCGGAGTTTGAGCCTGCACTAAATCACTACGTTGTAGTGTTTTTACAACATAACCATCTTTTATTTCCTTAATTGTATCTTTTGCAGCAACCGCCAACAAACACGCTTGCTCCGTCTTTAATGCCTCCAGTATTTGATTGATTGCTTCTTTTGATAAAAAAGGTCTTGCCCCATCATGAATTAAAACATAATCTTCACTCACTGCCATAAGTCCATTCATTACACTATCTTGACGTCTTTCTCCCCCAAGCACATATAAAATTTTCCCTGAATCATTTTCCATGATACAACGCGACATATCATCTTGATTCATCACGACTACAATTTGCTTACAACGCTTATCCTCAAGAAAGATAGCCACTGTCTTTTGCAGCACTGTGCTCCCCTCTTTTAAAGGATAAAACACTTTATTATACCCCAATCCCATTCGTTTCCCTTGTCCTGCAGCTACAATCAATGCTGAATATTCCATAACTCACCTCTTAAAATGTTATCACTATAATAGCATACGCTCCCTTTAAAAAGAAGAAAACAAAAATAAAAATTAAAGATTTTAAAGATGAATTACCCTTCCCCTATTTGATTCAATTTCTCATTTCAATCATTACCCTTTTTCAAGAAAAGAAAAACTCGTCAAACGAGCTTTTATCTTATAATAATCTCTTCTCTTTTTGGACCATGAGAAACCATGCTCACTTTAACTCCCACCGTTTTCTCAATAAAGTTTATATAATCTTGTGCTTCCTTTGGTAAATCCTCAAATTTTCCAATGCCTCGAATATCACATTTCCATCCAGCTAATGTTTCATAAATCGGTTTCGCTTGATATAGAAGACTGGTCACTTGAAAATCATCGACTCTTTTCCCATTTACTTCATAAGCAACACACACTGGTATTTCATCCATATAACCAAGCACATCTAATCCTGTTACAACCAAATCTGTTGCTCCTTGTACATGCGCTCCATAGCGTGTTGCTACTACATCAAAATATCCTACTCTGCGTGGTCTTCCTGTAGTTGCTCCATACTCACCAACATCGCCTCCACGTTTTCGTAATTCCTCCGCTTCATCCCCAAACAATTCACTCACAAAAGGTCCTTCTCCCACTGCACTAGAATATGCTTTTGTAATAGCATAGACCTTATCTATTTTATTTGGGGCAATCCCCGCACCAACACATGCATATCCTGCTAAAGTTGAAGAACTTGTCACAAATGGGTAAATTCCATGGTCTGTATCTTTTAAAGCACCTAACTGTCCTTCTAATAAAATAGTTTTCCCTGCAGTTGTTGCCTCTTTCAGAAACAATGTTGTATCTCCGACAAATGCTGTCAGAAACGCACGATAAGACAGAACCTTTTGATATACTTCCTTGTAATCAATTGGCTCTTTTCCATATAAATGAACTAGCAATACATTCACTTTATCATAGATATTCTTAATCTTATTTTCCAAATCTTCGTCTTCAAATATTTGCCAGACTTGAATCCCTATTTTTGCGTATTTATCTGAATAAAATGGAGCAATTCCAGATTTTGTTGAACCAAATTTTCGATCCGCAAGTCTTTCTTCTTCATAAGTATCTAATAAAATATGATGCGGCAATATCACTTGAGCACGATTTGAAATCAATAAATTAAATTCGATATTACTCTCTTTCAAACCCTCGATTTCTTTTATTAAATAATCGATATTCAAGGCGACTCCATTTGCGATTACATTTGTAACCTTACTTGAAAATATACCAGAAGGTAATTGATGCAACGCAAATTTCCCTTTGTCATTAATAATTGTATGCCCTGCATTGCTGCCCCCTTGGAAGCGAACAACTACATCTGCATCTACCGCAAGCACATCTGTTATTTTTCCTTTTCCTTCATCTCCCCAGTTTGCACCAACAATTGCTTTTATCATGTATTTTCCTCCTATACACTCAGCTCATACGTTGCAAGTAAATTCGTAAATTCACTTAATTTCTCTTCTACTTCTTTAATATATTCTTCCGTTTGTTCACTAGCTCTTCCAATGAATTGCTTCCCCTCTAGGATTTGATCTAATTCATCCTGACTTAATTTGAAGTTTTCATCTTCTACAATCATTTCTAACAAACGATTCTCTTTTCCTTCCATTTTAACTTCTGTTGCCGCTTGCATAGAATGCTGTCGAATCCGCTCATGTAATTCTTGACGATCTCCACCCTTTAACACAGCATTCATTAATATATTTTCTGTTGCCATAAATGGCAATTCTTCCTTTACATGTTTCTCTATGACTTTTGGATAAACGACTAATCCATCCACAATATTCAAATAAAGATTTAATATAGCATCTGTTGCTAAGAAGCATTCACTTACGGCTAATCGCTTATTACTAGAATCATCTAAGGTTCTTTCAAACCACTGTTGCGCTGCTGTAAGTGCAGCGTTTTGACTATTGGTAATCACGAAACGTGCTAAGCCTGTCATTCTCTCACTACGCATTGGATTACGCTTATATGCCATAGCTGATGATCCAATTTGATTTTTCTCAAATGGTTCCTCTACTTCTTTCAAACTTTGCAATAATCTTAAATCATTACTAAACTTATGACTACTTACTGCAATCCCCTTTAAAATATTTAAATATTGATCATCAATTTTTCGAGAATAGGTTTGCCCACTAACAGGATATACTCCTTTATATCCTAACTTTTCTGCAATCTTCTTATCCAACTCTTTTACTTTATTATGATTTCCCGTAAACAGTTCTAGAAAGCTTGCCTGTGTCCCTGTTGTCCCTTTGCTTCCCAATAAGTATGATTGGCTCAACTGTTGTTCTATTTGTTGTAAATCTAGCATTAATTCATGAATCCACAATGTTGCGCGCTTTCCTACTGTTGTTAATTGCGCAGCTTGAAAATGTGTAAAGCCTAAAGTAGGCAAATCTTTATACAACAAAGCAAAGTCCTTCAATTTATCAATGATTGATACTAACTTTATTTGTATCAATTCTAGTGCTTCTTTCATGATCATTAAATCTGTATTATCTGTCACATAACAACTTGTGGCACCCAAATGAATAATCCCTTTTGCCTTTGTAGCTTGTACTCCATACGCAAAAACATGTGCCATTACATCATGTCTTACTTCCTTTTCTTTTGCCTCTGCAACCTCATAATTTATCTCTTCACAATACTGCTTCAAATCTTCAATTTGTTCTGTTGTGATATTCAAGCCTAATTCTTTCTCTGCTTCTGCAAGAATTACCCACAATAACCTCCATGTTTTAAACTTTTTTTCAGGTGAAAAAAGATACTGCATTTCATTACTTGCATATCTTGACTGTAATGGTGAATGATATCTCTGCATGACAACCTCCTTAAGGTTTCAAAAATACAACTCATTATAGCACGCTATCCCAATATTTTTAAAGACATTCTCTTTGCTTATTACAATTTTTTTCATTTATTTTTTAAATATTTCTGAAAATGTTTTCATTTAGCTTTTCCTTTCTAGCTTTATACCCTTTTTTATTCTGTTTTTGATTCAATTTTCCTCATATCATTTAGTACACACTTTATTTTCCCATCATTTTTTGAAAATGAATCTAACAAAAATGACCCCTTTTTTCATCTATTCTTCTTGCGTATTTTTTTCTTCTCCCTTACAATGAAGCTGTACAAAGGTGCATAACGCTTAATAGGGAACTCTAAAAGGAGGCTGTCCCAGCAACTGTAATCATGGACGAGAAAATCATAGCCACTGTGCAAACGGGAAGGGATTTTCAAGGATGAAGTGAAGCCAGTAGACCTGCCTATTGTATGAAATACAATTTGTCTTCTGGGAGAAAGATGAAAGGCATTTTTTTGTCTTTTTACACATTTTCCCGAAATGTGTTTTTTATTTTTTAGAAAGAGGTAGATTATGAATAAAAATAAATTACTTAAAATTTTAATTGCACTCAGTACTTTTGTATTACTCTTTTTTGGTGTTAAAGAACTCACAAAGCCCAAAATAGTTGAAGGGATAAAAACAGTGGAAATTATCATTATTGACTACACTGGAGATGAGAAAGTGACGATTCATCAAAAAACCTATCAAACAAATACTGAACTACTATCCGATTTCCTGATAGAATTAAATGAAAAAGAAGAACTTTCTTTGCAATTACAAGGGAATAGGAATGACCCTTATGGACGCTCTATTGTAATGATAAACGGCTTAGAAACCACAGACTGGAACGCAGGTCCTTGGTGGACTTATGAATCAAATACCAATCAAGACTGTCTTAGTGTTGGTTTCTGTGGTGGTATTGATACAGTTCCTATCTATGATAATGATGTCTTTTATTTTACATTTACTAGCACTTTTGAATAATGAAAACAGGAAAACAACTGATTCTAATCGCCTTTTTAGCTACTACGATTGTTGTTGCGAAGCTATCTCTTTCCTATTTGCCTAATATTGAGCTTGTTACATTATTGTTCATTATATATGCTTCTGTATTACCAAAAAAAATTGCTTATATCATTCCTTTTGTATTTGTTACTATTGAAATGGTTTTATGGGGATTTGGAGAATGGGTCATTGGTTATTATATCATTTGGTCGCTTTTAGTTACGCTTGTTATTTCAATGAAATCAACTCTAAAAACAAATGCTGATTATTGGGCAATTTTTGCGGGATGTTATGGTTTATTATTTGGAATAATTTTTGCCCTTATCCATGCTTTCTTCTATGGGTTTTCTTTTGGTATTGCTTATTGGTTAAAAGGATTAACATTTGATATTATTCACTGCTTCAGCAATTATCTGATTGTTCTTTTATTATATACTCCACTATATACAAGATTCACTAAATTACTAACAAGATGGGAGATTAATTATGGCTATCATGACAAAAGCAGGTAATCAAGGCTTCACCTCTACAAAAAACGGAATTGTTTCGAAAGATGATGAACTCATCATTCTTTTAGGCACCATTGATGAAACCATTGCTTCAATTGTATTTGCTCAAGCATTATCAAAAGAAGAGGCTTTCAAGCAGTTGATTCCACCCTTATCCCTAATTGCCTCTATTGTTGCAGGATATCAAAGTGAGTTTCCAAAAAGATATCTTGCTGAATTAGAATTCAAACTACAATCGAATATCTCTGATTTTATCTATCCCTTTGATGACCCCAGTAAAGCTAGTATCAATTTAGCTCGAACTACTGTTCGCAAACTCGAAAGAATGCTTGTATCTTATCAAAACAGTAAGGAGCTTCCACCCGAAATTATCCCCTATATAAATCGCCTAAGTAATTACCTTCATTTTTTTCAGATATAAAAACACCCTACACCAACAACCTTTAGACTTATGATAAAATAATATGATTTAAATGTGCCTTATAAAAATGAAAACCATTTAGCATAATTTCTAAATGGCTTCTTCTTTCAACATCTACTCATTATCTTCAAAACAAATTACAGCAGACTCCATGTATTTTGACAGTAGCACGATTCTTATCTTCCATAAACTCTTTAATTTGTGCCTTCCCGAATCCAAACATTTGCATTTCATCCTTGTGATATTTGGCTATGAACTATTCCTTTATTTTGCTAATGAACTCTTCATAAGGTTCCGCTGAATCAGTAAAATCAACATGGAATTTGTATTCCTTATTTGCAACAATAACCAACTCGCTCCATTTTGATCCTACTCCTGCAAGACCGCCTTTTGTACCTAGTGTGAATGTTGCATCCTTGACTGTTCCATTTTGAATAGTGAACAAAAGCTTGTCCTTCATAAACACTAAAGCAATCTTAATGATTAGCCAAATAAATATATTGTAGCGACCAGCCATTTGATTTTTATACTTTACAAAAATAATATCCCCATTCTCTTGTAGTTCTAAATAGCCACTTGTGCTTGATAGAGCAGACTTAACATATGCTATTTCTTCAAATCTCACTTTAGTTCCTCCTTTGAAATTACAAAGATTATAACATTATTTATTTTAATTTCAAACCAGCCCTAATTTCAGCAATTATAGACTTGTATGATAGAAAATAGAAAAAGAAACCGTTTTCTCTTTTTCCTCAGACTAGTTTTTTATTTTTGTAAACTAAATGGGATTCACTTTAGCTATCATAGCCTTTATTTATAGGCATTTAGCGATATTCGTCATCTAAACCCTTAAAAACGCAGACTTTTCATTTTCGCTTCTTCTTTGCTTTATGATTGCTGTTCCAATTAAGATAAGCATATAAAAATCCACTATATATCATAATGTACAATACCGTCATTTGAATTCCTGTACTCTGCACAACAAAACTCAAATCACTCGCAAATATTTTTTGAATTGGCTCTGTTTCTGGACTTTGAAGTAAAGGCTCTAACTGCTTTGCATACACAAATACATTCGCAGAAAAAGTTAAGAAACCACCAATCATCATAAAGCGCACATATCTCACTAATAAATGTGTCAATGCTTTTTTCTCAGAGAACACAAGGGAAACAGCTTTCTTGATTCTTTCTATATTTCCATATTTTCCTTCGAAAGTTAAATACAGATAGATTTGAAAAATCGCATTCGACACAATCATCATTGACAGTAAGAAAACTAGAGCTAATCCTACCAGTAAAGGATTAGAACTTATGAAATATAAAATAATAAATAGTGCTGCAATAATCCCTAATAATACGGGTAATATGATCATATGCGATTTTTCTATTTTAGGAATTTTAAATAATTGGCTCCAATTATTCTCCTTCCCTTGAACCCTTTGAAAAATAAATTGATGTAATTGAATCACAAACAAAAAACTAAAAATTAAAATAATGATGATTCCTAACCACAAAAGATTTAGTACTTGAAAGAATAATGAAAACAATGTACAAAGTAGTGAATATCCAAAAATCAGAACTAGAATTGATTTTCGATTATTTTTCATTTCATAACGAACTAATTTCACTAAATCTTTCATAAACTCTCCTTATACTGTAATTGCCAAGATATCAGCTTCTTTTGCAGTAACTTTTCCTTGTTTCAACAAATTGACTTTCCTACCATTTAAGTTGGTAATTAAAATTGGAGAAGTCAAATCTACATTTTCTTGCTTGAAATAATCATGATCAACTTCAACTAATAAATCACCTTTTGAAACTCTCATGCCAACTTCAACATGGCTAGTTAATCCTTTTCCACCATGCTCTACTGTATTCAAACCAATATGAACAAGGTATTGATTGCGATCATCTGATTTCAATCCAATCGCATGTTTTGTAGGAAATACAATTAACACTTCTCCATCTACTGGAGAATATACATTTCCTTCTTCCAATATAATCGCAAAGCCATCTCCTGCTGCTTTCTCAGAAAACACAGGGTCTTTCACTTCTGTAATCGGAATCAGTTCTCCTGTCATTGGTGCCACAAAGCTTGTTGGCTTTGGTTTAAATAATTTTTTCAACATTAGAAATCCTCCTCATAAACATATTTCTTACCCATACAATAGGTTGCATACAAATTAAATTGTCTGTCCACTACTAATATATCGGCATCTTTCCCTGTTTCTAAACTACCTTTGCAATGATCAACATTAATGTATTTTGCAGGATTTTCTGCCGTCATCTTAATCACATCATGAATTGATGGATTTACATTGGCAACCAGATTTTGAATAGACTTGATATAACTTAATTCTAAATCCTTTACCTCTTCAAATTTTGTTTTATTAAGACGATATTCACTTCCATCATCATTTCTAACAATCAATTCATCTCCATCAGGAATAAATGTCTGCTTACGAACATAATGATATCTCTCATTTACCGTTTGTGCAAATCCACCATTGTCAGTCGTCATAATAATCCGCTCTGGTCCTTTCACCCCATACGCAATTTTAAACGCTTCATGCAGTACTGTCATTCCTGTTTGCTTCGCAAACTCACAATATAAATCATTAAAATATAATGCCGTTCCTGCTACACCAAGATTGCGATGCTGAAGTCCCGACATACCACTAAACATATGTGTTACACCACCAAGACCATACTCTTTCATTTCTGCAATGGTTTCAAAACTAGCCTCACTGTGTCCAATACTAATTTGAACGCCTTCTTCCTTACAAAGTTTAAGCACTTCTAAAGCACCCTCTAATTCAGGTGCCATCGTCATCAAACGAATTACACCTTTTTCAGAAGCTGCAGAAAGAAAACGTTTCATAATTTCTGTACTTGGATTAATACAATATTCTTCTTTCTGCATCCCTTTCCTTTTTTTATTGATAAATGGTCCTTCTAGGTGAATCCCTAATAAGCTTGCTCCATCTTCTTTTTGCTTTTTTAAAATACGATCACAGATTCCAATTGCTTCGCAGATATAATCCAAATCATCTGTACCAGAAGTAGCTAAAAATCCTGTAACCCCTGCATAAGGTAAATATTTTTTCATTTCATATACCGCACGCTCATCTCTTTGATTCATGAATGAACCTGTTCCCCATCCATGAATATGTTGGTCAATGAACCCCGGAATTAAGTGATACTCACTATAATCAACAAACTCTTTTCCAGAAATTTCTTTGTGAAACCCTTTAATCTTTCCGGCTTCAATCTCTAAATATCCCGCTCTTTTTACTTGATTGGGAAAATAAATGTTTTTTGAATATAAATACATACTACTTCCTTTCTAGTGTCCAATACTTTTTATTTACTTCCATCAAATCTTGTAGTACCGCTTCTGCTTTATCTAAAGAATTTATTGTCCTATTCAAAGACAAGGCCTCCACCGCTTTTACATAACTTTTCTCAAAGTAGGCTTCGCATGTCAAACGCTCATATGCGTATTGATTTTCCATTAATCCCTTATAGAAAGTAGAAATTTCTCCATAAGGAGCTGCTTGAACACCATTTTTTCCTAATGTACCCACGACTTCAACTATCGCATCTTGATTGAAATTCTCAATGATGCCTCTATTTTTAATCATTACTACAAACTCATGATTCAAATCATAGGCAATTGATTCTGCAACCTCAACCATCATCGCACCAAATACAGGACTTGATAATACTTCAATATTGCCCAAGTCTTCTTTTCCAATCGCTTGCTTAGTAATATTCCAAACTGATTCCTCTCTTGTCGCTAATGTTTCATCTACTCTTGTAAAATTTGGATCTTCTTCCTCAAAGATTTCATCTTGATAAAAGTAATATTGCAGATAGGTATTTGGAATATACTCATCTAAAATTTTCATCATTTTATTCACACGCAAATAAGTATCTAACCATGATTTCGCTCTTTGTTCTGCATTATATGGTTTAAAATCATTATTTTTAAAATACTCTTTTAGCGCTACAAAATAATTATTTCCCTCTGTATCATACAAATCCGTAAACCAACCAAAATGATTTAAACCAAAGTAAGAACAGCGCAATTTCTTTGAATCCACACCAAAAATCTTTGCGAATGAAACCATCATAGAATACGGTTGATCACACATATTAATAAGACGCTTATCATCTGGATATTTCATATCCAAGGCAAGCGCAACGATAGCTGCTGGATTTGTATAATTCAAAATCCAAGTATCTTTTGAATAAGAACGAACACAATCCACCATTTCAATCATATCTCGAATGGAACGCATCCCATACGCAAACCCACCTGCTCCACAAGTTTCTTGTCCAATAAGCCCATGTTTCAATGGTATTTTTTCATCATGAGAACGCATTTCAGCTCCCCCAACACGAATCTGCGTGAATACAAAATCCGTTTGACTAAAGGCTTCCTCTTGTGTTTGCGCAATTACTATTTCTGTTTCTGGAGAATATTTCTTCAATACTAATAAGACATATTCCCGAATCAAATCAAAACGATTTTGATCAATATCATAAAAAATTACCTTAGACACTGGAAAACGCTCTTTCATTTGTACCAATGTCCCAATTAGGGCGGGAGTACGAGTACTCCCTGCACCTGTAATTGTAACAATATTACTTTTTCGCATATTATCTTCCCTTTAATTCATCATCAACTGCATTTTTAATGAATTCAACCATCGGACCAAATACGATATGGATATGTGTCCCACTAGGGAAAAAGACACCTGCACAACCTGCTTTCTTCAAAGCATCTCCATCAATTTTTGTTTTATCCTTGAAATCAATACGCAAGCGTGTGATACAATTTTCAACATGAACAAAGTTACTTGATCCACCCATTGCATCAATAACGATTTTTGCGATTTCATCATAACGCTTTTCTCTTAATAATTCATTGTCTACTGCTGCTTCATCTTCTCTACCCGGTGTTTTGATATCAAACTTCAAAATATACCATTTGAACATAAAGTAGGTAATAACTGCGGCCACTGAACCAACAATCACAATATTAATCCAATTAGAATCTTGATGTAATAGTCCAAAGATAACGAAATCAAAAATGGTTCCTCGAATATAACCAACCGCTGTACGCATCATATATAAAACAATGCTACATAATGACCCTAATATTGCATATGCCAAATACAAAATTGGTGCAATAAATAAGAATGTAAATTCTAATGGCTCGGTAACATTTCCAAAAAATGCTGTAGCTACAGAAGTTACAATCAAACCCTTCGCAATTGCTTTATTCTCTGGATAGGCTGTTTTATACATCGCAAGCCCAATTGCTGGGAACATAAACAATGTACGAATCATTTGGTTTTGCGCCCCAAACCTTGTCAAGTCAGGCATCATAGACCAATACGAACTTTCTGGTCCTAAATTAAATAAAATTTCATTCATGGCATCTAAATAACCAATGTATTCTACACCATTGATAATATAAGTACCACCTGCTTCTGTAAAGCGTAACATCGCATTCCAAACATGATGTAAACCAAATGGAATCAATAGACGATTAATGACGCCATTCAAAATTTGTCCTAGAATTGGATGTAATAATAATCCAGACATACTCGCAAAAAACGCAATTAAATATCCCCAGAAAAATGGCAAAACAATACTCAACGCAATTACACACCCCATTGTAATTAGTGGTACTGATTTTTTACCACCAAAAAATGCGAACGCTAATGGAAGTTGTAGATTATAGAAGCGATCTGTTGCCCATGCCGCTATCAACCCAACTAGAATACCACCAAATACATTGACATTGACGGTTTGGATTCCCAATACCATCGCTTGCCCTCCTACTGCAATATTCCCTTCTGTAATTAAGTTTCCTGTATTTCTTAACCATACATTCATAACAATAAGCATCATGATATATCCAATCATGGATGAAAATACTGAAATCCCTTTGTCTTTCTTTGACATTCCATAGGCAACCCCCATCGTAAATAAGATAGGTAAATTACCAAAAATGGTGTCACTCACTATTCTAATGCTAACAAAAAGTTGATTGACCCACGGTGTCCCCAAAAATGGCAACATTCTAATCATATAACTTTGAGAGAATGCACCACTTACACCTAAAAGCAATCCAACTGGAGCCATAACTCCTATTGGCAATAATAGTGAGCGACCAAACTGTTGAATTTGTTCACTATATTTTTTCATATGTGACCTCCTTTATCGAAAAAGTACCATATTCAATAAAGTCAAACAATTCATTATCCTCTTATTTCAGGCATAAAAAATGACTATGGTAATCCTAATTGACTTTGGTCATTTTTCAATGTTTTCTTTTATCTCATTAATCATCCGCTCAATGATATAAAACATCGGTAAACGCGAAACAGTATCATCTACTATCGTATTTTTTTGATCAGAAATGAAATATAAGGCACAGTCACTAAATGAAGCAATTGTATTATTGGTAAATGCAGTAACCGTAATCAATTCCCCTTTTCCCATTTTTGCTACTTGTGCTGTTTTTGTCAAAATAGCTGTTTCACCAGACAAAGAAAACATAATCATGACATCATTTTCAACCATGGTTTCTGCAATGACTGTCATTAAATTCAAATCAACAATATTAATACACTTAATTCCCAATAACATTAATAAATGCGCAAAATACGCCGTTAAATGTTTTGAGCTACCCCTTCCTGCGCAGTAAACGGTTTTTGCTTTTAAGATTAGTTCTACTGCATGATGAATATGCCTCTCTTGTTGAATATTCATTGTTTTCTCAAAGTTATCCATACTCGAATGAGAAGGCATTGGATTTATTTTCTCTTCTCTTTCTTTATTTTTGATGTGAAATCTTAAATCAGAAAAACCATCATATCCAATTTTTTGGGTGAGATTGATAACCAATGTTTTAGAAACATTGCAATAATCCGCAAGTTTCTGTGCAGACATTTTTGATATTTTGTCCTGATTATAAATAATATACTCAAAAACTCGCTTTTCACTAGGGCTCAAACTCAAGTAAACCTTTTCGTCAATATTTATCATAAGTCCCTCTCGTCCCATTACTTTATTCTTATTATAGCATATCAAAATGCTTTTTATTCCTATCAAAAAAAGACATTACTTTCATAATATCTTTCTATTTTAGCACTGACCTCATCAACGCAATGGAATATACCCTGCTTGTTCAATACATTTTTGACCTTCATCTGACAAAATCCAAGCCAAAAATTCACCGGCAATCCCTTCCTGATTCTCAATATCAATCACTGCATAATAACTTGTTGTAAATGAATATGAAGCATTTCTTATATTTTCATCATTAGGACTAACACCTTCAATCGCTAAGATTTTAATATCTGGATTTTTATACAAATTATCAATATAGTAGCGATATGTATAACCAATACTATAACTTTCATTTTGATATTCTGCAACGGATTCTATTAACCATCCCATCCCCATTACAATTTTAACAGCTTCAGGTTCTGCCATCTTCAATCCTTGCATAACTAATAACTCCATTCCTGATTGACTTCCAGAACCTGCTTCCCTTTGATAAGCAACAATCGCTTCGTCATTGCCACCTACTTCTTTCCAGTTTGTGATCTCTCCTGTATAGATTTTCTGTACCTGTTCAATTGTAAGGCTTTCTACTGGATTATCAATATGCGTAATAAATACAAATGCATCATAACAAATCGGCTCTATCCTTAATTCAATTCCTTGCTCTCTTGCATATCTTAATTCATCTTCTGAGGGATAAGTTGCAATGATCAAATCCGCAATCTTCCCTTCTTCCATCCGAATCGTTTTCCCATCACTTGTTTGTATTCGATGATAAGCATAAATCTCTTCTCCCATCAAACCCATATATGCCCTATGTGTTGTACTGAACTGAATAAATAGACGACTTTCTTCTTCACTCATACCTAGATGTTGCCAAGCAAATTCATGTGCCATAGCCAATGCCACTGTTGACCCATCTAATTTTGGAAATGTTCCATAGTGTTGATATTCTAGTTCTCCTCCAACTACATATAATTCTCCTAATTGGAATTTACTATCGCTTACAATTTGTTGCCAATCATCTCCTTTTTTTATCTCTTGGTTCACAAGGGAATCAGAACCTAAGATATCTGGAACCGGATCATCAATGATTACAGCTCTTCTATTACTCTGAATAATGGTGCTTCCAATAAAGACTATAAGTACCACTACAAAAATCCCGATAATTCCCTTCAATGATTTCTTTTTCATGATAATTTTCCCTTCAAATTTAATTACTATAGAATAAGCTTATTCTTTATCACTCCACACTTCATAATGAACTTTCTCTTCCTCAAAACGATCTCTACCTTTTTTTTCTTCCTCTGGATATCCTATTGCAATTAAGCCAATTGGAATGATTCCCTCAGGAAGTTTACAGAGTTTTGCTAAATTATGATAATACTCAGAATCTTTTTTCATACCACACCATACAGCACCCAAACCCAAGGCATGAACTGCAAGCAAGATATTCTGTATGGCTGCTGCACTATCCTCATAAAGATAATCCCTGACTTCTTGACGCTTTTCATCTGCACAAACCGCAATTGCTGTATCCGCAAGCGCAAACATCTTCGTATAAGGATTCAATTGAGAAAAAGCTTCTAACTTTTCTTTATCTTTTACCACAACAAAATGCCAAGGTCTTTTATTGTGTGCCGAAGGAGCGCAAAACCCTGCATGTAAAATAGTTTCTATATCTTGACTTGAGATACTTTTATTCAAAAATTTTCGGATACTTCTACGATTAAAAATTGCTTCTAATACCTTCATTTCCGATTTACTATACGCTCTCTCCATAACTTTATCCTCTCCTACCTATTTCTAATATACTTTCTTTTTCTTCTTCTGTTATTACACCATGCTTTACCATCAAATTCAAGACTTGTAGTTGCCTTTCACTTGCTAATCTAAAATTACTATCTAATGAATAAGCAGAGGGCGCATTGGGGATACCCGCTAACATGGTTGCTTCATAAGCATCTAGCTCATACGGCTCTTTCCCATAATAACCAAGACTCGCTTCTCTAATTCCATAATATCCACTACCAAAATAAATACTGTTTACATATAATTCAAGAATCTCATCTTTTGATAATTCCTTTTCCATTCTCATTGCCATAAATGCATCCGCTATTTTACGACTCATTCTTTTATCCTGTGTAAAGTATTCATTTTTAGCTAATTGCTGTGTAATTGTACTGCCACCTTCCCCATAAGAAAAAGTTTGAACATTTCTAATGGTTGCTCTTGCGATTGCTGACGCATCCACACCATTATGAGAATAAAAATTTCGATCTTCCGCAGTAATCACCGCAATTAAATAAATTTCTGGCAGTTCATCTAATGTAACATAATTAGGGATTCTCTCTATTCCTTCTGCCATTTCTATCACTGATTTATTCTTTAAAGCAACTTCAAAAAGACGATACCCTTCGTAGGTGATATAAGCTCCAAACACAAATATAATCGACAATATCACTATGATTATTCTTTTAATCAATTTCTTCATGCACTCACCTCACACTATTATTTTACCCTCTAAGTGATGAACATGTCCTAAAGACTATCTTACAATTTCTTAAGAAACTTATATTTTTAATAATTTTTTTAAGCGGAATAAACATTAATATTTTCGCTTCACAGTTCCAAATCCGTATAAAACCACCTTAGATATTAGAAAAACACTTTCATATTGAGTTCTCGAAAAAAGACTCTTTATAAAAAGCAATACTCTCCTTTTGCTGTTTCCCCCATGTATTATATACATCAATTGAATCATTGTACCTATCTAATACGATTACACAGATTCTTAGCCATAAATTTAAGAAGGGTCTTTGCTTTCATAAGGAACCCTTTCGATCAGTCCTTCATGTCCGTGTTTTCTCAATTCTTCCTCAAATCCATCCCATTCTTCTGTATCTGGATAAGTAATTGTCCTCTCTTCACTTCTCATAAAAGTACCTTCTCCTATTAATTGTGGTGGTTCCTCTCCCTTAAACTCTATATTCTTCCCTTCAGTTGATGAAAATGCATAGCTTTCAATAACTGTATCACTATCTGCAATAAAACTGAGTTTCTCAAACCCACTATCCCGAAATGCTCCTGTTCCAATATATGAAATGTAGCCAAACTCCATTGTTTTTAATGATTTTGTATTTTTAAACATGTGAAATCCAATGATTTCCAAGTCTTCTGGCATTCTTACCATTTCTAAGGATACTGCTTCCGCAAATGCTCTTTCTCCAAAAGAAACCACATGCCTTGCATCTACGTATTTCAAATACTGTAATTTTCGGAAAAATCCATCCCCTAAACTATACTCTCCTTGCGGCAGAAACAGATATCGTACATGCATCGCCGAATTCCGCCCATAAGATGAAAGATTACTTGTTGTACCAATAATATATGTAATCTCATCTCCTATAAACACTGCATCAGATAAATCTAAAACATAGTAGTGCCTGTTCCCTCTTGACATTATTCGCAAACAATTAAAATCGTCATTATCTATTTCTCCATTGACTTTAACACCATAATAGTTCTCATCAAGTGTTATCCATTTTCCAGCTGGACAGCCACCATACCTTTCTCTTAAATCTCCTGCTTTTTCTACTTCAATGATTAATATCTCATAGGGAAAGTAATCTACTTCTTCCTTGTCACGATCATTCAACCATAGACCAAGTGTTACAAATATCACTAGCACTATTATTCCTGCGATTATTATTTTCTTTTTCATCTATTTCTCCTCTCTATTTATCTTCTGCTATCCCAATAATTAAATGATTTTTGATATAGTTCTCCATCTTCACTTAAAAATGTTCCATAGAGTGCCACTCTAATAAATCCAGAAAATGCGTTGTTTTCTCCATGTATTATACGCATCAATTGAATCATTATAACTATCTAATACGATTACACAGATTCTTAGCCATAAATTTAAGAAGGGNCTTTGCTTTCATAAGGAACCCTTTCGATCAGTCCTTCATGTCCGTGTTCTCTCAATTCCGCCTCAAATCCATCCCATTCTTCTGTATCTGGATANNTAATTNTCCTCTCTTCACTTCTCATAAAAGTACCTTCNCCTATTAATTGTGGTGGTTCCTCTCCCTTAAACTCTATATTCTTCCCTTCAGTTGATGAAAATGCATAGCTTTCAATAACTGTATCACTATCTACAATAAAACTGAGTTTCTCAAACCCACTATCCCGAAATGCTCCTGCTCCAATATATGAAACATATCCAAACTCCATTGTTTTTAATGATTTTGTATCACTGAACATATTGACGCCTATGATTTCAAAATCTTTTGACATTTCTACCATTTCTAAGGATACTGCTTCAGCAAATGCTTTTTTACCAAAAGAAACTACATACCTTGCATCTACATATTTCAAATACTGTAATTTTCGGAAAAATCCATCCCCTAAGCTATACTCTCCTTGTGGTAGAAACAGATATCTTACATGCATCGCAGCGTTCCGCCCATAAGATGAAGTATTACTTGTTGTACCGATAATATGTGTAATCTCATCTCCTATAAATACTGCATCGGATAAATCTAAAACATAGTAATGCCTGTTTCCTCTTGACATCATTAGTAAACAATAAAAATCGTCATTATCTATTTCTCCATTGATTTTAACACCATAATAGTTCTCATCAAGTGTTATCCTTTTTCCAGGCGGACAACCATCATATCTTCCTCTTAAGTCCCCTGCTTTTTCTACTTCAATGATGAATATCTCATAGGGAAAGTAATTTACTTCTTCCTTATTGCGATTATTCGACCATAGGCCAAGTGTTACAAATGCCACTAGTATTATTATTTCTGTGATCATTATTTTCTTTTTCATCTATTTTTCCTCTCTATTTATCTTCTACTATCCCAATAATTAAATGATTTTTGATATAGTTCTCTATGGAGCGAGTAGAAATCAAACTTTTCTGTTCTAAAAAGTGTTATCACTTTTCATGTAAATAGTAGTAACAAGCTTTACCTATTGTCCATTAGCTGTATACATATCCCCCTGCAATGTGATTATCGCAAGTATCTATTGCTATTATACTAATTCTTGTCGCTCCCTCTAAAAGTGCTCAGTCAGACCTTGGCTTTTATAAGGAACTTTCAATTTGGTTTCTTTTTACCCTATGACTTAAGGCGCATCCAGTACGCTAATAACCACCCATTTCCAATCTCTCAGCTCCATTTTAACAATAACTGTGCTTTGTCCTGACATAACTGTATTTCCGTCAATATCCTCAACATAGTATACATAAGTAAATCTCACTGTTGCATTTCTGTAATCGTGAATCGCAATTGGAAAATTGTAATCATAAACCTCTACCATGCCATCATGCAAAGGACCTCTATACACAATATAATGTCTAAAATTTAACATATTATAGTCTCTTTGATTAATTATTTTTGAATATATTCCATATTCGTCTTCCATCCTCAACGAACTGTTAATCATTTTCTGTAAAGACATACCAATCTGTATGGAAACAGTAATATACGACAGAACAAGCATGATACAAATAATAGACATAGAAATCATGATTTTTTTCATTATTATATCTTTTCCCCATTTCTTCCCCATATTAACATTTGTTTATTTTGATAGTCAATATATTTTTATTTGTTTTATATAAATTTTTTTAATTATTTTTAATTTCTTTACTGCCTCTTATATAAATAATTCCAGTATCTTCCAAAAACACATCATTTTGTAGCAATATCATTGTTAAAATTTGGTTTAAATGAGCACAAAGCAATCTCATTTATTAAGTTTATTAAATTTTGTTAGTGTCATCAGAGTTATCCCTAACATTGCAATGGCTCTAATCCCATTTCCAACAGGAAGAAATGTAATTACAAGTATAGCTACCACCATACTCATGCTTACAACAACTGTGGATATAATTCGTTTACGCGTTTCTGCTTCACTCAGCCATCCGTGCTTATGCACGAAATACTCTCTTACTCTTTTAGGATGACGATTCCATATTTTTTGCTGCTCCTTTAAAATTGCACGACAACCCAAATTTTTATCCGTCTGCTCTTTCAAAAAAGCAATGATTTCTATTGCAAAATCAACATCATCGTTTCGGTATCGAATATACTCTTCATTATTGAAAAACTCTGCATATACCTTGCTCTTTTTTGGATACTTCCTTGAGATTTCCTTCAATTCCAAAATAAATGCTTTTTTTGCTTCTGCTTCTTCCTCTTTCTTTTTAAGTATTTCTTCCTGTGCTGTAAAATCTATTTTTCTTTCCTCATTTTGTAAAGTTTCTTTTGTTTTCTTCTCGCTCTTGCTAAGAATTTCTTCCTGCGTTGTAAAATCCAGTTTCTTCTCTTCGCTCTTAAAAGTTTCTATTTCTCCCAGTTTTCCAAAGCTTTTCTCTTTTGGAGAGCCAATCGATACATTAGGTCTTTTCCTTGCTGTATTCATCGCAAAATTATAGGCAGCTCTCAACTCTTGAAAAGCAATTGGATCCTCCTCTGGATGCACCTCTTTTGAACGCTTTGAAAACGCCTCTTTAATAAGTGCAATATCTTTTGTCGGTTCAATCTCTAATATTTCCCAAACGCTTCTCATTTTAGTTATAATACTCTTTCTTTAAGCCTGTATCAAATGCTTGATACGAATCCAAAAATGCTCCAAAGTCTTGAATCGCTTTTGCACGATCACTATAATTTAATCCTTCATACTTTACAACAAATTCCTGCAATCTATTCAATACATCATTTTTTAAATAGGGTGGAACTTCTTCATAAATACTTTGTGCTTTTGCCATCAAGTACTCTTTCTGTGCATCATTACTATTTTCTATTTTGATTCGACTCAAAACTTTCGCTCTCTCATCAATTTCTTCTTGCTTCAATTGTTTGTTTAATACTACTAGTTTTGATATTTTTGTACCTGTATCCAAACTTTCAATATCCACATCCAACAAGCCATTCAAGTCATAAGAAAATGTTACTTTTGCTCGTGCTTCTCCTTTTGGTAATGGTGGAACATCAATTGACACCTCATCTAATAATAGGTTTCTGCTTGCCTCCATATACTCTCCTTGATAGATTCGAAAGTTAATACTCTTTTGCCTATCTTTTGTGCTTACATATTCTCGATTTCTTGATGTTGGCAGAGAAGTATTTCTTGAAATAATGGGAGAATAGATATCATTCACTACTCCTACCCCCAATGTAAATGGACAGATATCTGTTAGAATCATATCTTTAATCTCTTCATCACGATTCTTAATTCCTGTTGCTACTCCAATACCATACGCAATTGCTTCATCTGGATGAATGCTGTCTTCTGGCTCAATCTCCGTCAAATATCGAAGATATTCTTGAACCATTTTACTCTTGGTAGAACCCCCAACACAAATGATTTTATCGATTTCTTGAATAGTTCTTTGCCCGTCCCTTAATACTTGTTCTAATGCATTTCTTATTTTCCCTAAGATTTCTGCACAAATAACGGTTTCCTTTTGATGATCCAACTTCATTCCATATGCCTTATCATCAAGAAACACTTCCACTTCTATTTCATCTTTTTCAGATAATTCAATCTTTGCTTGTTCTAGTTTTCGCTTTAAAATTGCTTTATTCTTTATGGATATTTTATCCATAGATAACTTATTTTCCAATAAAAAAGCTTCTATTAGTGCGGCATCAATATCATCTCCCCCCAAATGATTATCCCCTGACACAGCAATGATATCCACAATATTCCCAAAAATTTCTACTAATGAAATATCCAATGTTCCACCACCAAAATCAAAGACAATAAATAAGCCATCTTGATTTTGTTTTTCTCGATAAGCTAGTGCAGCAGCTGACGGCTCATTTAAAATTCGATCAACTTTTAACCCTGCTAATATCCCCGCATTTCTAGTAGCAACTCGCTGTAAATCATTGAAGTAAGCAGGAACGCTAATAATCGCTTCTTCCACTTCTTCATTTAAATATTTTTCTGCGTCTTCCTTCAACTGTTTTAATACAAAAGAAGACAGATCTTCTGCTTGAAATTTATCCTTTCCTAATTTAAATACTTTCGAACTCCCCATGAATTGTTTATAACTCGCAACCGTTTTGTTAGAATGTGTGACTAATCGTTCCTTTGCTGTTTTGCCAACAATAATTGTATTTTCTTCTGACAAACCAACAACTGAAGGGGTTAAACATTCTCCAAATTGATTGGGAATCAATTCCACCTTCCCATTACGAAACACACTAACCAAACTATTTGTTGTTCCTAAATCAATTCCAATAATCGCCATATATTATTTCACCCTTTTCCCATGCTTATACACTTGCTCCACTTCTTTCAAACAAGTAATATTTTCTAATGGATTTTCATTTAAGACGATGAAGTCTGCACGCTTCCCGACTTCAATACTGCCATAAAATTCATCTTTTTCTACCATTTCAGCTGCTACAATTGTTCCAGCACGAAGTGCATCTATAACTGTCATTCCATGTTGTACCATTAATTCAAATTCCTTCCAAGAATTTTCATGTAAATTGAATGGTGTTCCGGCATCTGTTCCCATTGCAATTTTAACACCTCTTTGATAAGCTTTTTTGAAACTTCCAATATGGCTGTCATACACCTTCTCACATTTTCTAACGGCGTACTCAGGCACTCCACCTTCAATCCCGTTTTCCATTATGAAATGTACTGCCGATAAAGTAGGAACTAAATAAATTCCTTTTTCTATCATCCCATCAATAATTTCATCAGTTAGATAAATACCATGTTCTACTGATGTAGCTCCTGCTTGAACAACATTCATGATTCCTTTTGAACCTTGTGCATGGGAAGATGATAGTTTACCTGCCTTTTTGGCTTCTTCTACAATGGCTTGCACCTCACCTGCAGTCAATTGTTCTGATCCAGGTTCTACGCCTTCAGTCATTACACCACCTGTCGCCATAAATTTAATAGTGTCTACCCCATGTTTCAATAAATAACGTGCACTTTTACGACAAGCATCTTCTCCATCTGATTCTAAACCATTGCGGTGTCCATGCCCTCCAGTGATACAAATACTTGGCCCAGACGCAATAATTGTTGGTCCCTGTATTTCATCACGCTCAATCATTTTCTTCAATTTTAAATCAATGAAATTTGCAGTTCCTTGATTTCGAATCATCGTTACTCCTGAATCAAGGTATTGCCTCATATTCTGATAGGCATATAAAATCAATTCCACATCATTCATTTCCTCACGTTGATTAGAATTTCTCACTGGATCCATTCCAATATGTACATGGCTATTAATCATTCCCGGCATAATTACTTTGTTATTATAGTCTACTATTTCATACTGAGAGGAAAACTCAGAAAATGGCTTTACTTCTTTAATCCATCCATCTTCTACTAAAATACCCATTTCTTTCTTTGCTTTCTTTTCTACAACATCAATCAAAGTACCCACTTTTACTAAATATGATTTCATACGCTAACTCCTTTAAAGAATTATATCATTTTTCCACTTTTGATAACATAATGAAAAGGTTTTTTCCTTTTTGTTGAAAATACTAAATTAGAAAAGGAGGTCGCACACAAATGATTAAAAAAGTAATTTCTTTATTAATTGCTTTACCACTTATCTTATTACCCCTCACTACACAAGAAGCTGGTTTCTATTCTCCACCACATCAAAAAATTGCTTCAAAAATCTTACGATAAACAAAGCACATGTAATTTAGTTTACATGTGCTGCTTTTCTTTTATCAATATAATAAACAATACTACAAGACACAAGTGCTGTACAACTCATAACTGTAATAAAACGAAACCAGCCCTCATACCATAAGGCCTCTTGCTGGAACAAGCGTAGTCCTAAAGGTATTAACTCTAAAAACATTGCATGCGTGAAATAAAACCATGTATTATATTGGCGAAACTTACGTGTTACTTTTAAATGAGAAAAACGTTCACTTTTAAGAAACTCAAAGAAACAAATCGTAAACGGTATTTGCATAATCAAAAGATTATAATTCAATGGCACACTAAAATAGCGTAATAGTAAGGCTTCCATCATTAAGCCACTAAAGAAAACAATAGACCATATCCCTGAATTTTTTACCTTCAGCTTACTTGTATCCCCAAACAAATCAAAGCCAATTGCCAAAAAGACTAAACCAAAGAAAATTCCATTTCTTGTCGTATAAAACCAACGAAAATAAAATTCACTTGCTTTCCCTACATAAGGAATTTGGCGAAAGAAATCAATATAGGTTTCTGACAGACCAAAGATAAATAGAAATACCCCAATAATAATAAGATACTTAATCGCAAATCGTTTTTGAAACAAATGTAAAATAATTAAGCCAATAATTAAAGCAATCAAATACCAAAGATGAAAATAACTACCATGCAATAATAGTGCTTCTATAAAGATTCCAATACCTAACCATAGATTAATATTTCCGGGTACCATTTCCTGAATTCTAAATAAGCCAAATGGTAAATAAATAATAAACCAGATTAAATATAATCGAATTAATGCTTTAATATACCCTCTGAAATATTTACTACCTTTTTCTTTCGAACTTTGCGCAAATAAATAACCCGCACTAATAAAGAAAAATGGTACCGAGATTCTACCAAACACATTAATTAAGATGAAATTTGACAGTGGATAATGAGGTTGTAGTGGATTCGTATGCACAATGATAACCAATAATGCACAAATAAACTTCATGATATCTACTGCAGGATAATATTTTTTATTCATAAAACTCCTTAAACAAACCCCTACAGAGCTTTTTTTATTTTACCATATTTTTGTTCTCCACAAAATTTCTTTCCGAAATATGAAAAAGTTTACAATAAAGTAAAGCCGCAAAGCGCATACAGATACCTTTATTATACTATTGACTCTTTTGTTTGTCTTTCAATCACATTTGTCCTAATCAACAAATGCCCTCTCATAGTATTCACTAATTATTCTGGATGAAACATATGAAAACGGCAATCTATTTGTGGTGTCTATACCATCTAAATTCGCAAGGTTGCAAAAACAGAAAATTGAATAGTCTGCTAACTTCGATATGGAATTATTGGACATCCCTGTAATACTGATTATTTTTGCTCCTGAACTCTTGGCGATATGTAAGGCATCTAAAGAAGACTCATTTTCCCCACTAATACTAAATACAATAACGACATCTTTGGATGTTAGTCTTTTCGCACAATGATTCATTAACCCTGCATCCACAAAAGCATGTATTTTTCTTCCAAATATTCGAAAGTATTCTTCCATTTCACTTGCAACAAATTGCGAAAGTCCTGTTGAAAATATAGCAATCTTATTACACTCAATTAGCGTATCAACGATCTGCTTTAATAATTCCTTAGAAAGATTTTGCTCTGTTCGATTAAGATCCAGAAGCGGTTGGTGGGCATAAGATAATTTTGGCCCTTCGCTCACTTTAAGTAACATAATCTTGAATTCGCTAAACCCACTAAACCCGAGTTTCTTACACATTCTTATTATCGTATTTGCAGATACATAATTGCTTTCTGCAAGCGCTCTTACAGATACTGACTCTAGTTTATCTTTGTTTTTAAGCATATACTCCAAGATGCTTTCTTCCACTTCATTTAGATTTTTTCGATACAAACTGATGTGTTGATAAAAATCCATACTACCTCCGAAACAATGTACACATATTTGTGTACAAATCTATCTTATGTAAATATGTTACCATTATATGCCGATTTATTGCAAGCGGTTTCATTTGGGAATATATTAATGGTAGGAGGTCAATATGAAAAAGAATAGAATTGTTATTGTTGGAGCCGGAAGCACTCACACACCCGGAATTATTCAGAGTTTAGTCGATAAAAGGGAGGAATTTCCTTTATCCAAACTGACGCTTTACGATATTGATGAGTATCGTGTCAATGCTGTATATTCAATTATGAAGCAACATCTCACAAAGTACTATCCAGACTTAGAAGTTACTGTAACTTGTGATATAGAAACGGCTTATCGAAATCAAGACTTTGTCTTTGCACAAATTAGACAAGGAAACTTAGAAATGCGTGCGATGGACGAGAAAATACCACTAAAATACGGTATTATCGGACAAGAGACTTGCGGACCCGGGGGAAGCATTTCTTATGGTATTCGATCTATCCCTGCCATTTTTGAAATCGTGGAAAACACAAAGAAATATTCACCTGATGCTTGGATTTTAAATTACTCAAACCCTGCAGCTGTTGTTGCAGAGGCAACTCGTCGTAAATACAGCAATGAAAAGATTATTAATATTTGTGATATGCCCGTTGCCATCCTTGTTTCTTATGCTAAGATGCTTGGTTTAAAAAGTTGGGAAGAGTTGACTCCCACCTATTTTGGACTCAACCATTTTGGATGGTTCACTCATTTGTATGATAAGGACGGAAATGACCTACTAGATGAAGTTAGAGATATCATTTTGACTTCTGGTATGCAACCATGTACTGATGCACATCATAATGATAAAGACTGGTCGAAAACTTGGAAACAATACAATCAATTAGTAAAAGATTTCCCAGAATATCTACCTAGCACCTATCTTCAATATTATCTATATTCAAAAGAGATGTATGAGAAGACCGATCCCAATAACACAAGGGCAGAAATGGTAATCAATGGACGAGAAAAGACAATGCTTGAACACTACAAGAAATATCTTGAAAATCCTGAGGAATTTCAAACACCCCTAGAATCGTTTACCGTTTTTGGAGAGTTTATCATTGATGTAGCTACATCACTGGCATACAATCAAGGAAAAAGGTACTTAGTAATCGTTGAAAATAATGGAGCAATTCCAAATCTGCCAAGTGATGCTATGGTCGAAATTCCAGCATATATCTATTCATGGGGAGTAGAACCTGTATCTATTAAACCAATATCATCCTTTTACAAAGGTTTAATAGAAAATCAACTAGCTTCTGAAAAGCTAACTGTAGATGCGTATTTTGAAAACTCGTATCAAAAAGCATTGGAAGCAATCGCCATTAATAAAACATTAAATAGTAGTCACATTGCCCGCAACATACTAGATGACTTTATTATTGGTAATAATGATTATTGGCCAAAATTAAAATAGGAGGAAAATATGAATAAATCAAAAGGGATTACATTTTTTCAAAAATTAGGGAAAGTTTTAATGACACCAATTCTGATTCTACCAGTTGTTGGAATCATGGTTGGTTTTGCATCCTCACTTACTTCTGCAAACATGATAAGAATATTACCATTTATCAGTAATCAGTATGTAATGTTAATATTGAATATCATTAAAAATGTAGGGAATATCGTAGTAAATAATTTAGCCGTATTATTCGCAATTTGTACGGCTTATGGTTATGCAAAATCGGAAAAAGGCGTAGCCGCATTAAATGGTTTTATTGCATTTATGATTATGAATGTTGTAATGGGAACCATCTTAACAAGTACAGGCGCACTAATCCCCGGTCAACTGACAAATGGGCAAGCTAGTGTACTAGGTATCTTAACTTTAAATACTGGTGTATTTGGAGGAATCTTGGCAGGAGGCTTAGTAAGTTATTTACACAATAAATATTATAAGATTCAATTACCTCAAGCATTCTCATTCTTTAATGGTACTCGCTTCATTCCTGTAGTTGCTATTCCGGCAACAATCATTTTAGGAATTATCTTAACACTTGTATTTCCACCCATCCAAAGCGCTTTAGATTCTCTTGCTATTTTGATTAGGGATACTGGTGCTCTAGGCGCCTTCATATATGGATTATCTGAGAGACTCTTATTACCGTTTGGTATGCATCTTCTATTTATTGTACCATTATTAGTTAGCCCATTAGGTGGTAGTATGGTTGTTGGAGGAGCGCTTGTAGAAGGTCCTGTTAATGTATATAATGCAATATTAAATACTCCGGACGCAATGTTTGATGTTGATATTAGTAGATTTGTAATGAATGGGAAAATCATTCTTGCTTTATTTGGTTATACCGCAATCGCTTATGCAACTTACAAAACTTCCTACTTTAAGAATCGCAAAAAAACAAAAGCGCTGATGATCGCAACAGCACTTCCTTGCATTTTAACAGGAATCTCTGAACCATTAGAATTTAGCTTCCTGTTTATTTCACCACTATTATATTTATTCCATTCATTCATGGCAGGGCTTGCGTATTTCTTAAGTTATATCGTAGGATTTAATGTAGCTGGAACAACTGCATTTGGAGGTCCCATCTTATCAATGATATTTAATGGTGTTCTCCAAGCAGATAAAGGCTCTAATTGGTATTGGGCATTCATTATTGGTATCCCATACTTCTTCATTTATTACTTTGTATTTAAGAAAGTAATTCTTGCGAAAAACATTAAAACCATAGGTCGTGAAGATGATGCAGATGATGAAGAAAATACGCTCCACAATGAACATGAAATAGTATCATGTATTATTCTAGCCCTTGGAGGTAAAGAGAATATCATAAGTGTCGATGCTTGTTTTACCAGATTAAGAGTGGCAGTCAAAGAGGTTTCACTTATTAAAGAAGATGACTATTTCAACAAAGAGCTGAATGCTAGTGGTGTAGTTCGTATAGGAAATGGCGTACAAATCATTTACGGTCCTAAAGCGGAATTATATAAAACGGAAATCAATGAATTACTTGATTAAGGGGGTGTATTCGTTTGTTTAAAAAGCTATTTGGTAAAAAAAGAACCACACTACTCGCTTGTTGTAATGGCAGATTGGTTAATCTCGAGGATATAAATGATGAAGTATTCTCAAAAAAATTGATGGGTGATGGGTATGCAATTATGCCTTCCGATGGCAATATCTACTCACCAGTTAATGCAAGTGTCACCACCATCTTTCCGACAATGCATGCAATTGGGTTAATTAGTGAAAATGGAGAAGAAATACTAATTCATCTAGGAATTGATAGCGTAACAATGGAAGGGAATCCTTTCGACTTGAAGATTGCTCCTAATACTGATGTTTATGCTGGCGACTTTATTGGAACCATGGACATCAAAGCAATGGAAGAAAATAATATCAATCCTACTGTATTAGTCATTGTTACAAATCTCGCACAAGATTCTAAATTTTTGGTAGAAGAACGTACTACTGTGACAACAAAGATGAAAATTGTAGAAATCTAAATAATTAAATAATATACTAGCGATTAAGGCTGTGAGAAAATAGGTCATCAAAAAGTGAGCGGTTCCAAGATTTTAAGTGGATTAATTGGTTCTAAACTCAGGGATTAACTTCTGTGTTCTGTGGAAGTTAATCCTTTTCGTTGCACTCAATCCTATTATTTGCTATAGCAGTCAATATACTCGTTGATTGTTATAGTTAATTCTTTAACTGTTACTCATATCTTGACCATTATATTAAACTCATAACTTATTTACATCAATAAACAAATTAAATAATTAACCTATTTTTTCCCAATGCCCATTTTCTCACACATTTGTGTCATACGGCATATCTTCGGCAGCAATATTGAATCATAAGTGATGGTATGGTATCATTTTCTTATATTTCTATTAGTTAGTACATTATACCAAAAATAAAGGAGATGCTTACATGATATGCAATAATTGTAAAACCTTGAATGATAATCAAGCAAAATTTTGTGAAAACTGTGGAGAAGTTTTATCATTGGCTACCAAAAAGAAAGGCAGTTCTTCTACATCTAAAAAAGAGAAACTATGCACTAATTGCCAAACCAACAATCCTAACGATGCCAAATTTTGTGAAAACTGTGGAGAAGTTTTATCATTGGCTACCAAAAAGAAAGGTAGTTCTTCTACATCTAAAAAAGAGAAACTATGCACTAATTGCCAAACCAACAATCCTAACGATGCCAAGTTTTGTGAAAACTGTGGAGAAGTTTTATCATTGGCTACCAAAAAGAAAGGCAGTTCTATTACTACATCTAAAAAAGAGAAACTATGCACTAATTGTCGAACGCATATCCCTGTTGACAAGAATTTCTGTGAAAGTTGTGAAAAAGAATTGCTAGTGATGAGCAAAAATGATCTTATTTCCTCTAATAAAGCTATAAAGAAAGGGCGTTCACGAAATACACTGATATTGACCTCTGCCATTCTTGTTGTTATTGGAGTAATGATTTTCGTTATGTTTACTACTTTCTTCCCTAATAAAAAAATACCAGAAAATTTGCCACTATCCAATGACTCAAACTCCGATGGAGAAGTTTCAGGTGATTTTACACAACAAAATATTATCTCTAACCCATTTAAAGACTTTGAAAATGCTGACCATTTAATCAGACAATTTTGCAATCTCAATTCCTCTTCGGAAATAACTTCTGATTGTCTTCGCAATATTTATTCAATAGAGATATCAAATGAGGATAACAATTTCTATGGTAGATTCAACTTCGGAAACGAACAAGCAGTAGACTTTGTTTTTCTTTTTGAAAGCGTTACACCAATAATAATGGATTTATCTTTCTTGAATGATTATACAGATTTGAGATTTTTCTCTTTTGAATCAAATAACAGAAATAATACCATCGTCCTCTCTGATGAACCCAACTATTCCATAGAATCTCTACATTTGAGAAAGGTACATGTTGTAAATAATTTGGAAAACATTGATAACTATAAAAACTTATGGGACTTGCATGCTAGTGATTGCGGAATCACTTCGATTGAAAATATTGCTAAAAATGAAGTCATAGTAGAAATGACTCTTAGTAATAACCAACTAGTTAGTTCCTATGAATTTGAAAATAAAAATTATTATTATCTTGATGTTTCTGGAAATGTCTTTTGGGATCATAGAGGCTTTAAAAATGTAGATGTTATCATTCTTATTTCGGACTCATATGGATATGACAATTTCACTACTGTAAGGGATTATTCATCTCGTCAATTATACATCTATGTGGATGCACTTAGGATTCGCTATGGACCATCAACTGATGATTATTCTGATTCTTTTGCTATTCAAGGTGCATATTATTACATTTTGGATGAGTATTGGGATGCCGAAAATAATTGGACTTGGTATAAAATAAATAATTTCAGTTGGGTTGCTGGAAAACTTGGTGAGTGGGTAGAATTGCATGAATAGTAATTTCTTTTGTACCAAATAGCTTTACGCAGATAGAAAAAAACCGAGAAGCTCAAAATGAAGAAACTCGGTTTTTTATGATTTGATTATATTGTCAACTATTTATTTTGTTGAAATCAAATTCTCAGATTTAATACCAATAATTATTTCTACCATTAAAGAAATTATCTATCATTCTTTTTAAATTTTCAAAAAGTTCCTTTACCCTGACACTTTCCCCATAACCACTTCTTAATACAATATTACCTAACACATAAACTACAATATGGAAAGTAATGAATAGTAACACCAAGGTTGCTACTGCTATTGTAATATAAGCAATGTAATTGATCTCTCCTTTATAAATTCTAGAAATACTCATTATTAGAGTTATAATCGCCACAAAAAATAGAATTAATCCTAATGGAATTGAAAAAAGAAATCCCACCACTGAAACTACCATGAATAAACTTGGTACTATAATTAAGTGTGTAGCTTCCTGAAGAATTGTAACAAAGTCACTTGATTCTTTTTTGTTCTTATTATTAAGAGCAATCACAGCACTTACAACTCCAAGTACACTCACTAATAACAAAATACCGCCTATAACAGTTGAAGGTAGCGAAATCTCAGCCATCCTCCTAATTTCAATTACACTGTAGTAAGCTCCCCCATCAACTCTTAATATCATATCAATTAAAGTTCCAATTATTTTATTTTGAAAAACATACATCAATAGGATATAAACCAATGAAATCATCCCGTTAATACACAAAATAGAATTCAAATTCAGAGAATCATTTTCTATATTTGGATTTTTAATCCTTCGCGAAATATATTGAGAAGCCTCATTCAACTTCACTCCACTATTTCTTCCAGAAATTTCAGGTTTTACAATGATTTCTTCTTCATTTTTTTCTTTGACTTCTACTTTTTGTTTTTCTGGAACTCGCTCTCCACAAAATTTACAAAACTTAGCTGTCTCTTCTAGTTTTTTCCCGCAAGAATGGCATAGCATATCTTCGTCCTCCTTTAAAAATTGTCTTTATAATTATAACATTTTCCCTTTGATAAATAAACTTTTCAAATCAGGATATCTATACTATAGAGTTGCGGTTGCGATTGATGCCAGTCTATCATATGACAAATGAAAATGAAGATGGAAATTAGCTCGCTCTCATTGAATCTGTGTTATATTTCTTTTATTAGGAGGTAGCTGCATGTTAAAACATCATGGATTTAATTTATGGGCAGATAGTTATGATGATACAGTTAAAAATACTGAGAAAAGTAATCAATATCCTTTTGCTGGATACACTCAATTAATGAATGCCATTTATGGCACCATAATTACTCGAAATCCAACTAATATCTTGGATATTGGTTTTGGAACTGCTTTATTGACCTCTAGATTTTATAAAGCAGGCATCAAAGTGACTGGTATTGATTTCTCAATTGAAATGATTAAAATTGCCCAAGAGAAAATGCCTCAAGCAAATTTATTACACTGGGATTTCACAAAGGGATTGCCGACCTCTTTGAGCAAGCAATCTTTTGATTTCATCATCAGCACCTATGCCTTGCATCATCTTGATGATAAGGAAAAAGTCAGGTTCATCACTTTATTGCTGGATCTGCTAAAGCCTTCTGGCTCTATCTTGATAGGAGATATTGGATTCCAAACTAGAGAAGAACTATTACACTGTAAAAATAATAATCAAGACAGTTGGGACAAAGATGAAATCTATTTTGTCTATAATGAACTTCATCAAGCATTACAAACAAAATGCAAACTCACCTACCACCCATTCTCGTTCTGTTGCGGAGTGATAGAAATTAAAAAACTCAACTGTAAATAAACAAGTATAAAGCATTTGACTACATGTTAAGTGTTTTTTATTTGGATATCTAAATTATGAAAACATTTAAAAATATTAAGAAGTTGCTGTACTTTAATCAAAAGACAGAAAGATTCACAAAAACCAAGGATATGAATAGTTTCAAATTTATGATTCACTAAGACAAGATTCCACAAACCTTATCGTATTCATCATGCACTTCTTGTAATTTCCAGACTTATTATCCCAAATCTCACAAGTAAATATTCTAACACCGTGTTGATAGAATAATTCGATTCCCTCTTTAAAATCTACATTCCCTTCTGTAAACTGTAAATCTCTAAATACATCAGGAACAGTGTCCTTCAAATGAACAGCAATGTAATGACCTCTACCACTTTCAATATCTTGTAACAGTTGCCTTTTATCAACATTCCCATTATATAAATTACCTAAGTCTGGGTATATTTGCAAATACGGACTCTTCACCTTATCAACATATCTCATTGCTTTAGATACTGTATTCATAAACTGAGTTTCCATTGTTTCAAAACCTAAAATAATCCCATGCATACTTGCCATATCCACACACTTTATTAAGTTTTCCACAAAACTCTGTCGCGTATATTCATCACTTTCTTCATAATAAACATCATAACCAGCTAATTGGATTCTTTGTACAGCTAACTTACTTGCCAGATGCAATGTCTTTTCCATAATATCCAATGAACAATTTTGAACTTTTAGATCATGTGAGCCTAAAGGATACTTTCTATGCCCACTTAGACAGATTGAACGAATGGGAATCCCTGTTGTTTTTGTCGCACTTAAAATTCGCTCTTGTTCTTCTAAGTCCTCTAATCTAGACAATCGGAAATCACTTTCATCAATACTCAATTCCAAAAAATCAAAACCTGCCTCTTTTACAAGATTTAACTTTTCTTCCCAAGATAAATTATCTGGCATCGCTTTCTCATAAATACCAATACTCAACTCACTTCTTTTGACCATAATAGGCATTTTCTCCATGTTTTCTTAAATAGTGCTTATCCAATAACTCTTTTTGGATTGAACCCGCAGAAGCATTTAGCGTTAAAGCGTAGTAATTCATTTTCGCTACTTCTTCTAATACTTTTGCCTTGCAAACGGCATCTACTGCATCTTTTCCCCAAATAAACGGACCATGATTTGCCACTAACACCCCGGGTAAATGTATCGCATTAATACCTCTTTTTCCAAATTCCTCGGCAATTACTAATCCTGTATTTTTTTCATAATCCCCTTCAATTTCTGATATAGTCATTAATCTAGTACAAAATACGCTTCCATAAAAATTATCCGCGTGTGTGGTTCCCATACAATTCAAATCTATATTCGCTTGCGCAAATGAAGTCGCAAATGTACTGTGTGTATGAACAACTGCTTTAATGTCTGGAAATGAGTTATATAATTCTACATGGGTAGGTAAATCACTACTTGGATTGAGCGTTCCCTCTAGTACATTCCCCTTTAAATCTGTAACAACCATGTGTTTTTCGTTCATAATATCATATTCTACACCACTTGCTTTAATCACTATAATCCCTAATTCTCTATCAATTTCTGAAACATTTCCCCAAGTAAAACTAACCAAATCATACTTTGGTAATAAAAGATTAGCCTTTAAAACTCTTTGAATTAACTCAGTTTTTCTCAATGACATATACTACCGCCTTATTTTCTGTATGATTTGCACTTAAAATCAAATCACGATCAACTTCATTGTAAACATATATATTTGCAGGACCTCCCCCAGTATCAATCAGTTTTTTCTCAATTTTGCCATCAATGCATTGAAAGGCAACCAACTCACAATCAAGTCTTCTAATTCCCGCCAAAAATGTAGGAACACCCTCCAATGTGCAAAATACTAGTGCATGCCCAAAATCAATTGGATTGTCATAAATATATATAGGTTTATAATCCCCATCAATTAATTTATAAATCTTTATCGTATCTCCATGGAAAGGTTCAATTGTTATTATTTCATCTAGTCCATCTCCATCAATATCCCCAATCGCTATTTCTGAAATTTTACCTTCTAATATTTTTTCTATCTTCCACTCACCTTCATAAGGCGGTGTGAGCTCAATAACTCCATAATCACTACTTATATACACTACTTCTTTATCATTTTTGATATGTTTACTTAGACCATGATTACGATAATATCCACTACTCAATTTTGAAACAGTCAAGCCCTCATTGAAATCCTTTGGAAAAACTCCTGTATAAATGGAACCCGGCAAGCTCCAATCATCTTTACTTTTTTTATCATCCGCAATGGTTGCTCCCACAAAATGTAATTCTCCATTGATATCAAATATTTCAAAACGATGCAGATATGGTAAATGTAAGATATCTTGAACCACCCATTTATCGTTTTCTTTATGCCCCCATACAACTCTTGATTTACTTGGCGTGACTTTTAAATAGAAATCTAGTATTGCAAGAAATTCATTTTTTTTATGTGGTACAGGAATAATTGACATACATCCTCCACCACTTTCCCATACAATTCGTTTCTCACAAAAATCCTTTCCAAAAAACTCATAACATGGATATCCCGCTTCTTCGCTTGCATAAAACAAAGATACGCCATTATCCACTTCAAAAGCCCTTGTTGCATAAGATCTCAACAGTTCACTCAATTCATATTTTTTTATCACTATGATTTTACCTCTATTTCTTTTATAAACTTCCCTGATGGATAGTTGTTTTTTGCCAAATTTAGATATTGCGTTGCCCCTTTTTTGTTTCCACTAAAATATGTTGCTCGATATTTCATGTAATAATAATATGCTTGTTCTCTTTTATTCAATTTTCCAAATTGAACTGACTTCAACTTAGAAAGTGCCGCTTTGTATTGTTTAAAGTACATACCCTTTTCTGCTTCAATCATTGCAAAAGAGTAAATCAACGCAACCGGTTTTTTCTTTGTCCCTTTATTATCTTTGTATGTATTAGCGATGAAATCATAGTATTTTTCCATCTGTTCATCATCACTTTTATAAGTGTGTATCAAAAACTGGTTATAATTGTATACTAAGCGCATACTATCATTATTAGAAAATGTTTTGTCCTCTAATATCTTTTCAAGATTTTCATATTTTTCTGTATCTCTATAATAAATTGTTAAAAATACACAATACTGCGATCTATACCAGCGAAATATATCCAAGTTCGACATTATAGACATCCAATAGTTAGCTTTCTGTAAATCACCATTAACAACCAAGTGTTTACTCCCCTCGTCATAACAAAGCTCACAAAGCATTGTAAGCGTAAAAATAATTGAAAAAACTATAAACATTCCGATTGTAATTGCAATAGTTATCGGGCTGCTCAAACTATGAGGTATGATGTAATTGAATAAGAAAACAAACATACTGATGTTTCCTGCGATTATAATGAGCAATCTGAACACTGAGTTCTTTAAAAATTTTTTCATGGATTCCTCTCATTCATACCAAAATGGCAAAATTCCTTTTTATTACATGACAAAAGATATTCATTCTACTGAAACTCATATAAATTTACTTATTTACTGTAAAGTTCTATAACTAAATGTCTACTTTAAAAGTCCAGATTCCTTAATTACTTCTGCAATCTCTACATGACTCATCATGTTTCGGACACCTAGTACAGGAAATCCTTGTTCAGCAATCGCAATAAAATCAGGACTTTCTGCAAAATTCTTTCCCACTAGCAAAGCATCATAATTTCTATACTGTCCTTTTGCTTCTCCAAGTGGGCAATGTTGCACATTCATATCACCATCTGCAACTCCCAACTCTTTTAATGCCTTCTTACATGCCATTCCCATTAACATTGATGAACCTGACCCAGAAGCACATGCACATAAAATTTTAATCATCACTTTTCCATCCTTTCAAATTTATGAGAAAGTTCTTTTACAGTAAATATCCCATAAAAGAACTTTCAAACGAATATAAACTAAATGTCTTTTATTTTCTTATTCTCCAGTATTGAGATACGGAGTAACATGTTTCGCTTTATAAGCATCCCAGTCACTTACTTGTAACCAATAGTCTTCACGATCTTCTTTTTTATGTCCAAGATAATATTGCATTTGAGGAATTGCGATTAAGATTATAATAACAACACCTGCTCCCACTACTGGCAGATATCGAATAATCATTCCAAACACTGGCCAAACTGTAATCCAGTCGTTCATTGCCATCCATGCACCTGCACCATCAGCGACACCGTTAGCATATCCTGTAGTTAATCCAAACATGCTTGCAAATACGACTGATAATACGATCTGAAGTATTCCATTAATAAATGGAGCAACAAATGTTCCAACAATCCCTAGTTTTGCATTTGCAAATACACCAATTGTTGCATTGTCAAAGAAAATAGGAACAAACATTGTGATTGCTAATATCCCTAAGCCAAAGCCTCCAGTGGTAATCAGCAATATAGTACCAATAATTTGTCCAACTGCCCCAGCAATGAACCCAAATGTAATTGCATTTTGACTACCGAAACCATATGCCACAGCACAGTCAACAGCTGGAACTGCGTTTGGTAATAATTTCTCAGAAATACCACGGAACGCATTTGTAAGCTCTGTTACAAATGTTCTTACACCTAATTGTAATACTGCCAAATATACTGCAAATTGACAAATTAATCTAAATACATAAAAGAATACATTTTGTTGGTATCCAGAAATATTGTCAAGTACAGGAACTACACTAGGCCAATAATCAGGATTAGCAACAGCAACAACAATTGCTACTGTTCCAAAGAACAAGGCCATAATAAATGTGGTCGCAACCATAGAATCATTAAAGATTGAAAACCATCCCGGAAACTTTAAATTTTCCAGTTTTTTGATTTTCTTCCCACTCTTACTAACTTTAGTTCCTATAATATCAAGTAGTGCTACAGAAAACATTTGTTGATGGGCTATAGCAAATCCAGCCCCATCTGTAAGTTCTTGTGTAGGTTTTAGTGTCAAATTGCCACCCACTGCCCAATATAACCCAAGAATCAGTCCTGCACAAACATACACATACATAGGAATTTCACTTGTAGGGAACGCTATTTTAAATCCCCAAGCAATAATGAAGAATCCCAAGAAAGCCTGTTGCATTTGAACATGCCCTGTTGTAAAAATCGCGCGCATTTTCGTATATTTTGATAATACTACTAAGATTATGTTCATTATAAATGCACACAAGAGTACGATATAGACCGCACTTACAAGTCCACCAACCCACTGTTCAATAGTAGATTGTGTAGTATAAGTATCTAACAATACTGTAGAATGCAATTCGCTATTCAGTGTTTTTAACCCATTAATAAATGGATTAGCAACTCCACCTAAGCCACCAGATCCCACTTGCAATATCATGTATCCAACAACTGCACGAATAAATCCAGATAATACTTCATACCATTTTTTTCCTAAAATAATATAACCAATTACAACTGTAATTCCAATTATGAAATACGGTTGTTTAAGGATTTCCTCTACAAATAATTGTATGAATCCTTCAAAACCTCCACTCATCTTTACCCCTCCTTTAATTATTGTTGTTGATCATTGAGTGTTTTAGCTAAATGATGCAAATCTTCATAATTATTTGCCTTCATTACTTGCTCTAAAATATCCCCCTCAGATAAAACTTGAAACAGTCCTGCCATATTTTTTAAATGCTTTTCACCATTTTCTGCCGCTAAAGTGAAGAACACTTGTGCATCCTTACTAGAATCCTTCTCATCAAAGCGGACTGGTTTACAAAACTTCGTAAATGCAATCGCTGTATCTTTTACACCCACTGCATTTTGAGTAGTATGTGGCATTGCCAAATTAGGAAGCAGAACAATATATGGTCCATGTTCATTGACAGAATCTATTAATAATTTTGCAAAATCAGCATTAACAATTCCATTTTTCACTAAAGGCTGACAACTAATCGTTATTGCTTCCTGCCAAGATTCAATTTCATAATCAATGAACTGATACAAATTTTTATCAATTATTTCTTGAATTAACATAAACAACTACAGAATCGACTTATAAGGAACATTCGGGTCTTCTGAGAAAGAATCTTCAAATCCACGACGATGGTGATATTCTCGTTTGTTTTTATCAGTAGGATACGTAAATTTCCCTCCCACTTCCCAAATAAACGGAACAAATTTGTAATCTAGACGATATTTTCTCATTTCATGAAGAACTAATATTTCCTTAGGGTCTGCCATCATATTTGACCAAATATCATAATGTATTGGAATAACTACTTTTGCCTGCAATGCTTCTGCCATTCTTAAAATATCAACGCTTGTAAGTTTATCTGCAATCCCCGGAGGATTTTCTCCATACGCTCCTACTGCAACATCAATTGGATAATCTTTACCATGTTTTGCAAAGCGAATAGAGTAATGTGAATCTCCTGCATGGTATAATGTACCACCACTTGTTTTAACAACATAGTTTACAGCCTTAGAGTCCATATCCTCATCAAAATCAATCAGTTTTCCACGGATATCTTCATACTCATCTTGAGTTACCAAGCATGTCCTATCAAATGCATCTACAGCATCAATCACCATGTCTTTAATCTTGATGCTATCTCCCGGTTTTACAACGACACACCTTTCAACTGGCACACCCCATGAAACCCATTTCTCTACAACCTTTTCTGGTCCAATAAGAGGAATGTCTTTTTTTCCATGCTGTAAAACTGCAGCCATGAAATTAATGTCAATATGATCACCATGATAATGCGTCACTAGTACTGCATCCAAATCAGAGATTGCAATATCTGAAAATGGATCAAGAACCATTGGCTGAGCCCTCAAATTCGGTTGTATTGAGTATCCTCCAGACATATTCCTCATTTGATGTCCTTTATCATACTCTTTTTTCTTTTGACTCCTCTTCCCATTCCCAAACCATAAATCAATGCAAATATTTGTATTTTGGTCTGATTTAACCCACAGTCCCATACACCCAATCCACCACATAGTAAAGGTATTTGGTTCCACTATAGTTTGAACAATATCCTCATTCAGATAGGTACCCCATTCAGGAAAAGAACTTCTCAACCAATCATCTTTCGTAATATTTTTAACACTTGCCACTTAGCAACTCCTCTCTCCATATTTTGATGACTCTATAAATCACGCAAAATATTTTATATATAGATTATGGTAGGCCTACCTTCCTCTACCTCTAATTTTATAATTAATGAAACCGTTTACTATGCCATTTTATGATTATATTCGTTTTTTTATGACCACTTTAAAATTCCATCAGATTTTATATGTTCATTTGAACTTAAAAATGCTATAATACCAGTATTTACTAATTCTATAGGTAAGATGAAAATTTTTAAGAACGGGTAACGAATATAATCGTCTACTAGCATCACAAGAAACGAGGTATCTATGAAAAATTCCATCGAGAATGTACAAAAAAGACAAAAACTGATTTTAGAGCATTTATCAAGGAGTCTTGAACTTTCTGTTGAAAGTTTAGCAAACTTATGTAATTCATCTGCTGCTACTATTAGAAGAGACTTAACCCAATTAGAAAATATGGGTATTCTAAAGCGTACCCATGGAGGCGCAAGAATTATTGAGGATTCTCTTTTAACGACTGACACACCTGAATTAACAAAAATTAGACACGCACTTGCAAAAGCTGCTTGCTCTTACATTAATGACAATGATATTCTTTTCTTTAATTCAAGCAAGACTGCGCTATTTGTATTACATTATCTTTCCCATTTGAAAGTAACAATTATCACTAATAATGTTAAAGCCATCTACTTAAACCTAGCAGATACCACCTCACTAATACTTACTGGTGGTGAAATCAGATTCCAAAAAGAAGCTATGGTTGGCGATATTGCGATTAATACCATCTCTGACATAACTGGTAGTGTTTGTATTATGGGTTGCAATGGGATCCATCCTATTCATGGAGTGACAACAGAAAATTTACATGAAGCAAAGGTAAACAATCTTTTTTTTGAGCATACCATTGGTACAAAAATTGTAGTGGCTGATTATCGAAAAGTTGGAAATCGAAGTCCTTTTAAAAGTGTTGAGATTCAAAAAGTAGATATTTTAATTACTGATATCTATGCACCGATTGAAGTTCTTAGAGAATTGGAAAAACAAGGCGTGAAGGTTGTTCAAATTGACCCTTTAGCTTACGATTAAGCAGTCAATTTCTTAAATTCAATTGTTTCTGTTTCCTTTTCAGTTCCCTCAAATTCGAGGGAATTTAAATCAGCATTATAAAACCTCTTCCATAATCCTAAATATTCAACTGTGCTTCTATTTCTCATCCAGTTATTAATGACATCACTAGGGTACTCTGTATTTTTATACTTTGCAATGTCAGTAAGAAAAATATATTCATCTTTGAAATCAAGGCGTAAATACAATGAAAAACTGATCGTTTCTTTTACATCTTATCTGCGTCCATAACACATATTTTAAAACTTACAAATAATGAGAATAGACCTTAAACTAGCTATTCCTCATATGTGGAAATGCAGAATTGCTATTATTCCTTTTAATACTCCAAAAACTCTCTACGAATGTTGCCAATTTAGTTTTGAAACACTAGATAGGAATATTAAGTTGTTCATGATTCATTGCGTACTTAAATATTTCGTGGAACGCATTTTCGATAGCAAGAATGGTATCCCTAAAATCTATATCTTGAGCATACTCATATGTTTTTTGAAATTTACTCCATCCTATTTGAAGTTGCTTATCTTCTGCTAATGCTACTAGGATATTTTTGTAATCATTGACCTGATTGATTGTGCCTCTTTTAAATGATACTGCTTGTAGAGAACTATTTAGTATACTGTAATCAATTCCATCATGGTATAGGGTGGTCAAAATATAGATGTCATAATAGTCACGTAGCCTAGACCCTGCAATCCCCCATGTAATAATTGACTCTATCTTTTCAGCGAGCACTGTTTCAAGTGAATAAGACTTTATCTGAATTGACTTGTCTTCAAACATGCATTTGTGATTGTAATCTATAGCATCTGGAACAATTATATCTCCTGTGCTTACATCCATTTTTAAGTGAATGCGTGTTTTCTGAAGCAAAGCATCAAAAGATATTCGATATCCAGGATAATCAAATTGCTCTCTAATTTCTTCTATGTTCTTATATTCAAATCGAATCTCATCATCGCATTCAATATTAGAAATATCTCGAAAAATATCCACCAATTTTTGCTTTTCAATTTTGGCATCTCTAAATGTCATATCAATATCCTTGGTTACTCGATTTTCAACACCAATCATCGATCCAATGAGATATCCACCTTTAACAATGAAATCATTCTTATATTTAGATTTAGAAATTCTTTCTAAGAATCTTTCAAACATATAATTTCGATATACAAGTTCAACATCAAGGTTGTGCTCTTTAGACTTTTTTCTAATTAAATGGTTTAGTTTATCTGCATTTATCATAAAAGAACCTCCATATAATTTCTAATTAGTTTATCTACTTTAAATATTTTCGCATATCTCATCAATATGTTTAAATTCTTTTGAGAGCTATTTAAGTAATTCCTAAATGCTTCATTGATAATTCTAGAATCAATCCTACTTCTTTTTAGAAGAACATCACATAACGTTCTCTCTCTATTTGTTACTGCAATAGAATTTCCAAACGGACTAATAATCTGTTCAACCCCTAAACCATATCTTTTTTTATTGACGCGAACTACATTAATTCCTTTTTCTTTAACCAAGTATTGATAGTTATACTCCCTAGGTACTGTGCCCGTCATTTTGGAAGCTGTAACATCAGTCATATTATGAAGAGATAAAGCTGTCTCATGAGAAAATATTAGTTTTCTATATTTGAGCTGCATTTCATAATATGGGTCATCCATCGAAATTGGTAACGAGTAAAGCCCTCTTCGAATACGCTTTACCAACTTCTTATTAACCATATTTTGAATTTGGGTACTTGAAAGGCCTAGATTTTTTAAATCCTTAGTTCGAACAATTGAATTTTCTTTCAAATAATTAATTACTTTTTCTTCACATTGATTCATCATTTTCACCGCAATTCTTTTATGTTCCAATTATAACACAAAAGGAACATATTGGAACACTTATTTTTATACATTCATAACATGTCATAATTGAATCACGCAGTTAAAATTACAGTAAGGATTTTCAGAAAAAAGGAACTTTTTCAAGCTCCTCAATTGTGAATTCCTCAAAACCTCTAAGAATCCAAACATAAGTTTGTACATTTCTACTACTTCAAAACTCCAACAATCCTCTATTTTGGCGATTTTCGCACTTACTCCCCAGCCTTTTTCCTCATATGCGGAAATAAAATAACCTCACGAATAGTTTCAGAACCAGTCAATAACATCACCAAACGATCAATTCCAATTCCTACTCCACCTGTTGGTGGCAAGCCATATTCAAGTGCTTCTATATAATCAATATCCATTTCCGATGCCTCTTCATTTCCTAATTCCTTTTCTTTCACTTGATTTAGGAAACGTTCTCTTTGGTCGATAGGATCATTCAATTCAGAGAAAGCATTCGCATATTCACTATTACAAATAAACAATTCAAAACGATCTGTAAATCTAGGATCTTTTTCATTCTTTTTTGCAAGAGGAGAAATATCAAGCGGATGTCCATAGATATAAGTAGGCTGAACAATTTTGTCCTCTACAAATGTTTCAAAGAATAAATTCACAATATGGCCAAAACTCTTTTGATGTTTCTCCACTTCAATATGATGTTTTTTCGCTAATTCAAGTGCTTCTTCTACTGTTTGTATACCAAAGAAATCAATCCCTGTTTCNTCTTTAATAGCATCTACCATATGTAAACGTTTGAATGGNCCTTTTAAAGAAATCATGTGACCTTTCCACTCAAACTCTGTCTTATTGAATACTTCTAAAGCAACACTCTCTAACAATCCCTCTACCAGTTCCATCATACCTTCCATATCACTATAAGCAACATAAGCTTCAACGGTTGTAAATTCAGGATTATGTGTTGCATCCATTCCTTCATTTCTAAACAATCTACCAATTTCATAAACCCCTTCCATTCCACCTACAATTAACCGTTTTAATGGTAATTCAGTCGCAATACGCAAATAGAAATCCATATCTAATGCGTTATGATGGGTCGTAAATGGACGTGCTGCTGCCCCACCTAAAATAGGTTGCAAAATCGGTGTTTCTACTTCCACTAATCCCTTGCTATCCAAATAATGTTGAAAAGCACGAATAATCCTAGGTCGAGCCATTGCTACAAAACGCGCTTGATCATTCGCAATTAAATCTACATAGCGACGACGATAACGTTCCTCAATATCACTCAATCCATGAAACTTTTCTGGAAGTGGTCTTAATGCTTTTGTTAAGTGTACATATTCATTTGCTTTTACAGACAATTCTCCATGATTCGTGCGGAATACTTCACCATGAATACCAATAATATCTCCCAAATCTGCACTTGTGAAAAGTTCAAATTGTTCTTCCCCTAAAACATCCTTACGAAGATAAATTTGAATTTGCCCAAAGCGATCTTGAATATGCACAAATCCCGCTTTTCCCATATCTCTTTTTGTCATGATTCTACCAGCTATTGAAACAGGAATATCTTTTTCCGCTAATTCTTCTTTACTAAATCCTTCATATTCATCACGAATTTCCTTTGTATTACTACTACGCTTAAAAGCTCTCCCAAAAGGATCAATTCCTTTTTGCTTTAACTGTTCTAATTTCTCACGTCTAACAATTTCTTGCTCTGTTAAATGACTACTCATAAATCCTCCTAAATATATTAAAACTCTCACCCCTTATAGGGACGAGAGTTCTCATCGTGGTACCACCCTAATTCATGATACAATTTCTCATACCATCTTAGTGACTTATAAAGTCTGCCGATAACGCGGGCAAGCATCGCTCCATGCCTTTTATTCATTCAATGCTGTGGTTTATTTGCACCAATCATAAACTCTCTAGACACTAACTATTGAACTACTCTACACTTCATTGCTATTTCGTTTGTATTATAGACAATCAACATCCCTTTGTCAACCAAACTACAAATCTTATTAAACACTGCACTCCATTTATATTATAGATAAACTATTCCTCATTATTAGCGGATTGAACTCCATTTTTTTCATTCAATAACTGTAAAAGACACTTTCCAAACTTTGTATTCATTGCCACCTCTTTCCAATCAACAATTTCATATAAAACTAAATTTGTTTCTTCCAATAAATCATCCTTTATTTTTCTCTTTATACAATTTACTAATATTCTCGCAGAAAATTTAATCGTCAAATTCTCAGGCAATTCTTCTTTATTTTCCACTAAAAGATAACGATAATTAAAATGTTGCATCACGATCTCAATTTTCTCTTTTGTCTTCAGAACAAGTTCTTCCTCTATTTTTGGAAGTCTATTAACTTCATCCATCTCTTCTGCTTTCTCTGTCTTCTTAAAGATGTGCTTCAAAATTGTTACAACATTCACTTTAAATTCTTTCACAAAAGAATGCTTCCTATCATAAATCATCTGATAGTACATTGACCTAGCTTCCTCTGACATACCCATAATTGAAAAATCATACTTCCAACAATCCCCATATTTCTCAACATTCAAAAGCCGTACTTTTATGGTTGCAGAATAATCATTATATACTAAATCCATAGAGCAATTAATATCATAAGGAACAAAATATGGACCTTCCAAAAGAGCTACAATTTTATGTTCAGAAATCAATTCTGTTGTTCCTTCTACTTTATATTTTTGATGATATATCGAAATTGGTAAAGAAGTTTTTATATTCTCATCTTCTTGATTACGAATCGTTCCCTTATAATAGAAAACAGCAATAATTAAATAATATAGATTTACCGATAACCAAAAAAGAACAAAGATTGAACCATAATCAAGATTCGACAAATTCTGTACTACACCAACAATTGCAATCAAAGAAAGAACGATAAGAATGATATGGGGAATCGCATACATAATAGTAGAATTTCTTCCTTCTATTCTTTCTTTTGGTGTCACCCAAAATGTTCTATGCTTCTTACTCACGCCCCCAGTAATCACTGGCATTATTAAATAAGGGAAAAATATAGTATCAACTAAACCACCCCAAAACGAACTGGTTGTTCTATCAGATACATAACTCGAACCCCAACTATAAAAAAAGTAATAAGGAATCCAAAATATCAAAATATTCAAAATATTTACATCCGCAATAACAAGCCCAAATATACCACATACAATAGGGCTAATAATGAAAATTAGCTTTCTCAAAAATCCCCACCAATAAACATATGATACATAAAAATTCCATTTTGCTTTCCATGGCAAGTCATTATTCAAAAATCGTTTTGTAGCAATTGCTTGTACAGTTCCTCTTGCCCAACGCTGCCGCTGTTTAATTAAACTATCGGCATCCTCAGGCGCTAACCCATGTGTCAATTCTTTATCTACGGCTAATGAACGATATCCTTTGCTTAATACTTCTATACTTGTCGCCGTATCTTCTGTAACTGAATATGTTGCTAAGCCTCCAACCTCTTCTAATGCTTCTCGCAAAAATATTGCATTTGATCCTGCAAACAAAGCTGAATTTGTATGATTACGTGCCACATTAATTTTTCTATGAAAATAATCTTGCTCATTCGGCATATGATTTACAAGCCCTAAATTTTGTTGAAACATATCGACATTGTAAAAACTATGTTGTGATTGAACATAAGCTAGTTTTGCTCTAGCATCCACCGCATCTTCTTCCGTTCTTTCACGCCAAGCGTCGCCATCTTTCACCATCTTTGTATCAAAGAAGTATGGGACAAGCTCCAATAAAAAATCACTTGTAGGAATCATGTCAGCATCAAAGAAGGCAACTAAGTCTGAACTTGTTTGCAACAAAGCATTATTCAAATTTCCTGCTTTTGCCTCTTTATTATCAACTAAACTAAAATAGCCCACATCCATTGCTTTTGCTAATTCACAAATCTCTTGGCGATTTTGGTCATCACAAACAAAAATATGAACTTTATCTAAATCAGGATATTTCATATATTTACAAGCATTTATTGTTTTATATAGCAACGCTGCTGATTCATTATGTGTAGCAATCAAAATATCTATATTTGGATACATCTCTTCTGCTATGACAGGCATTTCCACCATTTCAACTTTCCATGTATTCGCAAAATGCTTCAGCGTTCCTAAAATAGCGGTGAACTCCGCAAGCATAACAACAATCCCAAAAAATAATGACCAAAACCCACGATTAAACGGCAAAGTATAAAGAACTCTGTAAATGATATAAGCATATGATGTAACAAATGTTAAGAGAAAAATGATTCCTTTTTCCCTTCCACCCCTTGCTTGCTGCTCTCCCCGCTCAGCATTCTTTGCTCTTCTCATGATTTTAATACTCTCCTACGCTTGTATTATTCCATCTAAAATTTTATCATATATATTTTTTTACTTCAATCAATAAAAATACCAATCTATGGCATTTTTCACTATATTTTTAACTTTTCTGCTCAATCCATATATTCTTTACAAAATATTCTTCTCTTTATTCACTTTTCTGAGATTTTATACTTCCCCTCAAGGACAATTCCTTCAACAATGCTTCTTTATCATATTCCAATATTTTCTGATACCAATTCAACAATTCAAATAATTCACTTTCTGTACTAACTTGATTTACGATGTCTTTAATTCTTGCACTATAAGGCATTCCACTCAAATACCAACACACATGACCTCGCATTTCCTTTATGGCAACATTTTCACCTTTTAAAACAATCAGTCGCTTTGCGTGTTCTTGAATAAAATCTATTTTTTCATTAGTAGATATTAGAACTTTCTGCTCATCGCCTTCAAAATAGCGCACCAATTCTTGAATTAACCATGGATTCCCAAATACTGCTCTTCCAATCATTAAGCCCACACAAGCTGTTTCTCTTTGAATTTTAAGAGCATCTTCTACTGTTTTAATATCTCCATTCCCAACTACGGGAATAGAAACTGCCTCTACAACTTCTTTAACAATTCCCCAATCTGCTTTTCCTTCATACATCTGACTTCGTGTCCGTCCATGAATCGCAATCATGGAAGCGCCTGCTTTTTCCATGAGTTTTGCACATTCAACAGCATTTATACTATTTTTATCCCAACCAGAGCGTATCTTAACACTAACTGGCTTTTTAACATGACCGACTATTTCTCTGACTATTCCAAAAGCTAGGTCTGTATTTTTCATTAATGCTGACCCCGCTCCTGCTTTCACTATCTTTGTAACAGGGCAGCCCATGTTTATATCAATCACATCACAAGAGGTCTGTTGATCCAAAAAAATAGCAGCTTCTTTCATACTATTTATTTCTGATCCAAATAATTGCATACTCAATGGATGTTCATTTTCTTCCATATATGTCATATCTAGTGTTTTCTTATTTTTGTAAACAATCGCTTTATCGCTTATCATTTCTGTACAAACAAGTCCTGCTCCAAATTCCAAAGCAATACTACGAAAAGCACTGTTACTCACACCTGCCATAGGCGCAATCACAATTGGATTTTTAATACTCACATCTCTTATTTTCCAACTACTCATAATAATTCTTTTAATTCTTCCTCACTAAATTGATACTGCTTATTACAATAATTACAGATGATTTCACATCCGTGATCCTCTTCTATCATCAGTTTCTTTTCTTCTGTTTGGATTACCGCTAACGCTCCATACATCCTATCTCTACTACAATCACATTCATAGCGAATACTTCTTTCTTCTAATATTTCAACATCTTCAAATAATGACTGCACAATCTCGATACTATTTTTTCCTTCACCAACTAATGTGGAAATTGGTGGCAAATCTTTCAATGCTTCTTCACAAGCAATAATATCGCTTTCCTCTGCATCTGGCATCATTTGTAATATTAAACCCCCCGCAGAAATCACAACCTTCTCATTTTCATGAATTAAAACCCCGACGCTTACTGCACTAGGTGTTTGTTCGCTCTTTGCAAAATAATGCGCAAAATCCTCGCCAATTTCACCTGATACCAATCCCACTGTACCTGTGAAATCAGTTTTCAAATTCACATCTTTAATCACTCTTAAAAATCCTTCTTTTCCTACAGCTAATCCAACTGCCAGTTTTCCACTGTCATTATAAATTAACTGTACCTCTGGATCCCCTACAAAGCCTCTAACTCTACCATCATAATAGGCATCTACTAATATATTCTTTAATGGTCCATTCCCTTTTATCTGTATTGTAAGTTTTTCATGATCGCTCTTTAACATAGACCCCATCATTGCCCCTACAATTAATGTTCTCCCTAAAGCGGCACAAGATGTTGGCCACAAATCAAACAAATCTCTAGCCTCTTGCACTAATTCTGTTGCTGTACAAGCTATCATTCTAATTCTTCCCTCATGTGCTATTGCTTTTACTAGTGTATCTTTCATATTCTATCGCTTCTTTCTGGCAATCATTATATCACAAATATATCCCCTCTATTTCATTAATCAAATTTACTCTTTTACTAAAACTTGCTAATGAGCTTGATGTTTGATATTATTTAGTTAATAAAAAACTCGTGAGGGAGTAGTTAGCGTATCATACGTGGCAAGTCAACACACTGATCATAATGATCTGGCTTGTCTTAAAAAACGAGACTCATGTATAACTTTTGTGTTATACTTGGGTCTTTTATTTATATGAAAACAATTCATAAAAGGAGGAAAGCCCAATGTCTATGATTACCATCAATAATCTTCATAAGTTTTATGGAGAAAAAGAAACTCGTGTTGAAGTATTGAAAGGCATCTCCTGTTCAATTGAAGCAGGAGAAATATGTGTATTACTAGGTCCGTCTGGTTCAGGAAAATCTACTTTACTGAATCTCATTGGTGGAATTGAAACCATTGATCAAGGCAGCATTCAAGTTCAAGATGTTTTATTAAATCAAGCAAATACTTCTCGATTATCCCAATATCGCCGTAACTCATTAGGATTTGTATTTCAGTTTTATAATTTGGTTCCAAATCTAAGCGTAAAAGAAAATATTGAAGTAGGACAATTTCTCAGTAAAAACCCACTTCCGCTAGATGACTTGCTAAAGATTCTTGGTTTATGGCAACACAAAGATAAACTACCAAATCAATTATCTGGTGGGCAACAACAACGCTGTTCTATTGGTAGAGCACTCATCAAAAATCCACGGATTCTATTATGTGATGAGCCTACTGGCGCCCTCGATTATACTACTTCAAAAGAAATATTGTCTTTACTTGAAATGGTCAATCAACAATTTAAAACTACCATTATTCTTGTCACTCATAACCAAGCAATTTCAGGTATTGCCCATCGTATTATGAAATTGCACGATGGCATCATTACAACCAACATTCGCAATGAGCAACGCATTCCTGCTGCGCAGCTGACATGGTAAGCGGTCTTATGAATAATCCGCTAAGAAAGCGTTATAAACTGGAACTAAAAGATCGGGCAGCTCGATATATTTCAATTCTCATTATTTTCATATTAATGGTATTTATTATTTCATCATTTTTAATTGTTGCGGATGGTGTAAGCTCCGCTTACAACAACAATCAAATTGAGTGTAAGGTTGAAGATGGACAGTTTACAAGTATGGTGGCACTAGACTCTTTTGTGTTAGAAGAAATGCAACAACTCCCTATCAGTTTAAGCCCTAATTATTACATAGAAGAAAAAATTCTAGAAGATAAACTTTTACGAATCTATACCCTTCGATCTACTATGAATATCCAAACACTTTGGCAAGGACACTTACCTCAAAACCAATATGAAATTGTATTAGATCGCTTGTTTGCTGCAAATAACGGACTATCCCTACAAGATGAAATTATCATCAATCACAAAACATATCTAATTGTAGGAATGATATCTCTCCCTGATTATTCTGCTCTCTTTATTGAGAATACAGACATATTAATGGATTCTTTCGGTTTTGGTGTTGCTTTAGTCAATGGAGATACTTTTCAAAGCTACCAAGAAAATCAAGTGAATTATAATTATAGTTATCGTTATGACCAACGCGATTTAAGTGAAGAAGAAAAAATTGTGATTTCAAATGATATGAAAGAAATCTTCCTTAAAAATCAAATCCCTTTAAAATCATTTATCGCACAGAAAGATAACCAAAGCATTTCTTTTGTCAAAGACGACTTAGGCAGTGATGTTCCTTTGATTAAATCTTTTCTCTATATCATTCAAGTCATTATGACCTTTGTCTTTACTGTAATTATTGCCAACGCCATTGAAGAAGATGCTGCCGTTATCGGAACTCTCTTTGCAAGTGGTTATCGCAAAAAAGAGTTAATTATTCATTATTTGACCTTACCAGTCCTTGTTGTATTACTTGGATCTATCATCGGAAATATCTTAGCTTATACCTTAGGAATCCCCTTATTTCAAGGCTTATACTATAATAGTTATAGCCTTCCCCCCATACAATTACGCTTACACTACGAAGCACTACTACTAACAACTTCATTACCTATTACTATTTTATTGTTGATTAACACTACCATCTTATACTTTAAATTATCATTATCTCCTTTAAAGTTTCTAAGAAGAGATCTAAAAAAACACAAACAAACCAAATCCATCAAACTTCCTAACTTTAGTTTCCTAACTCGTTTTAGAATTCGTATCATCTTACAAAATAAAGGAAATTATTTGATTCTATTCTTGGGGATTTTATTTGCAAGTTTCATCTTACTATTTGGTCTCTGTATGCAACCAACCATGAATCAATACCTAGAAACCATTAAAAACTCAACTGTAAGTGAATATCAATACCTTTTAAAGAGCCCTTTAGACCATGAGTATACAGATGCAGAAAAGTTTAGCATTCAAGGCTTAGAAATTTATTCTTCTATGGCAGATAAAAACTTTGAAGTTAGTTTCTATGGCATCAATGAAAATTCTATCTTCTGGGATTTTCCAACAAAAGATTTACCATCTAACAGTATTCTTATATCCGATAGTCTTGCAAAAAAACTAAACATTCGCATTGGAGATACCATTACCCTCACAAATTCCTTTACCTTAGATACTTACCACCTCCATGTCTACGACATTGTTTCTTATCCTGCAGGATTTTCAGTCTTCTCCTCTATGGAATCCTTTAATCAACAATTAGAAAAAGAAGCCCATTACTTTAATGGCTATTTCAGTAATAGCCCTTTAACGATTCCAAGTGATTATTTATTAACAACAATTACTGCAAGTGAAATATCAAGCTATGGAAATCAAATGTTATCCATATTCAATCAAATGGCAGTTATCTGTTCTTTTGCTTCTATTGTAATTTATTTTGTTATATTCTATGTCTTAACTAAAATTATTATTGATAAAAACACACAAAGTATTTCCTTTATGAAAGTCATGGGGTACCAAGAGAAAGAAGTGAAACGCTTGTATTTAAAAGCGACTACCCTTGTTGTCATATTCTCACTTCTTATTTCTCTACCGATTATCTATTATGCGATACGCTACATCTTTATTTTTGTTTATGCACAAATTAGTGGCTATATTGAACCTTATATCACCACAACAGTATTTATCGCTATCTTTGCATTAGGATTATTGACTTACTCTTGCATTAATTGGATACACACCAAACGCATCCAAAAAATCAATATGGGAGAAGCGCTAAAGAATCGCGAGTAAGTTGTTAAACTTGTACTTTCCACTACAAGCAATTATAATGTAGGCATGCCTTAAGGAGGAAAGTAATGAAAAAGACTATTTTGATATCACTACTAATAGTTTGCTTATTTGGTTGCAGCAGAAAACCAGCTCCCACCATTCAAGAAGTTGACGAGAGCGAATTATATTTAGTAGTTGACACAAATAAATTAACCCAATATGTGGGCAACTGTTTAAATTACGATATTATCAAAGATACCAATGGAATCATTCCTGCAAGAACTATGATCTGCGAGTTGCTAGAAGAACCGGGAGAAGTTGAAATTTCTCTTACTATTGCTAGCCGATTAGATTCCGAAATCACTAAAACATTTGATATAAAGATTACTGTTTTACCAGCAGATGAAGATGATGATCCAATTATTGCTCAACCACTAGAGCCTATTATTGGTGACCACTACTATCAATGTAATAACTGGTTATCAAAGGAATCGCGATTCACTGTGGGTAACCCAAACAATAAGGAAGAAGTTTATACTAGCATTATTGTCAAAGTATCAGAAGATGGAAAGATTTATCTTTTAACAGAAAAGAATGCTTCTTACTGGTGGCAATCTGATTACATCCAAGAAGAAGCTGGCATCTTCAGAGCGCTTGGATATGCGCAATTCCGAAGTGGTTCTTATACTCAATTAAATAATGATGCACCATTTGAAGGATACTTTGTGATTGAAAATGAAAAGCTTTATTATATTTCCGGGGAAATCATCCATGACATAACCGAAAATTTAGCTTGCCCCTATATCAATGAATAGACCTTGATGAAAATCAAGGTTTTTTTATATCATCACTTACTAAATAATATTGCCTATTTCACAAAAAAACGCAACATAGAATATAAACAATTCATTAGTGCTGTGGTTAAGATTTGAATAAAGAAAACTACAATTTGTCTAATTAGGTCAAGAAGTCTTTAACCCAAAATAATATACTGACTATAGGAGTGGAAAGATGAATACAGAATGGAATAAAATTGAAATAGTGCAAAAAATGCAGGATTACATTAAGGAAAATGTTTTCAAAGAAGATTTTGCTTTAAGCAAATTATATTCTTATATTGGTTATTCTAATAGACATTGCGATCGAATGTTTAAAGAATTAATAGGCAAAACAATAAATGAATATATCAGATTGATTATAATTTCCGAAAGTTCTAAAAAATTAATTAATACGAATACAAAAATATTAGATCTTGCTATAGACTCAAATTTTGAAACACATGAGGGTTATGCTAGAGCATTTTATAATATTTTTGGTATAACGCCTAATGAATATAGAAGAACGAAAAAACCTATTCCATTATTTATCCAGTATTCTATAAAATCTAACTACTTTCATCTATTAGAAAAGGAGAACGATATTATGAAGAAAGAAACAAATTTATGTATGATTACAAAGGTAGAAAGACAAAAAAGAAAATTAATATTTTTAAGATCAAGAAAAGCAACTGACTATTTCTCTTATTGTGAAGAAATGAGCTGCCAATGGGAAGGACTATTTAATAGTATTTCTGAAAAATTAGAAACTGCTGCAATATTAGAATTACCAAAAAAATTATTAAAAGAGGGCTTTTCAAATATTGCATCTGGAATAGAGGTTCCACTTGATTATAATGGTGCTATTCCAGAAAACTGTGAAATTATAGAATTAGAAGAATGTAATATGCTTTTTTTTGAAAGTGAACCTTTTGAAAAAGAAGAAGATTTTTTTCCTGCTTGCGAAAGTGTATTTAAAGCCGTTGAAAAATATGATCCTACTAAATACGGAATGAAGTATACCGATGACATAGCACCTAGATTTAACTTTGGTGGCGAAACAAGTGTTAGATATGCCATTCCAGTAAAATAAGAAATTACAATTTGTATGATTAGAGTATTTTAAAGAAAACATACAAGTTAATTGATTGACTATATTATATGAAAAAAAGTTCAATTGGATTTAAACCTAATTGAACTTTTTTATGCAACTATTCTTCAATACTCTCTTCTGTATTTTCTATTACTTCTTCAAGCTCAGTATGCAATGTTTTTCCTGCCATTAAATCATCAATTTCTTCTGCCGTAATGCTTTCGTGTTCCATTAAAGCATCCACGATGAGAAACAACTCTCTTTTATGTACTGTTAATAATCTTCTTGCATCTTCATATGCTGTGTCAATAATATCTCGAATTTCCTTATCAATCTCATAAGCAACTTCACTAGAATAATTCTGTTGACTCGCATAATCTCTTCCTAAGAATACACTGCCTGTAACACTTTGGTATTGAATAGGGCCCAGTTTACTCATCCCAAATTCAACCACCATTGCGCGTGCTATCCTAGTCGCTTCTTGGATATCATTTTGAGCTCCTGTTGATATTTCCCCAAGGTTAATTTCCTCGGCAACACGTCCACCCATATAACTCGTTATTCTTGCCAATAAATCGCTCTTAGTATGAAGCATTTTCTCTTCTTTAGGTGTCATCATATTATAGCCACCTGCCATACCACGAGGAATAATCGTGATTTTACGCACAATATTCGCATCATTTAAGAATAAGCCAATAACGGCATGACCTGCTTCATGAATTGCTACTCGGCGCTTCTCTTCTGCAGTATAGGTACGGCTTTTCTTTGCTGGTCCCATCAGAACTCTATCAATGGCCTCATCAATTTCACTCACTCCAATTTGATCCTTATTTTCACGAACAGCTAAGATTGCTGATTCATTTAATACATTTTCAAGATCTGCTCCAGAAAATCCCGGTGTTCTTTTCGCAACAACATCAAAATCAACATTCGATTCAAATTTCTTATTGCGTGCATGCACTTCTAATATTTCCTTACGCCCTTTACGATCTGGTAAATTCACAGTAATTTGTCTATCAAAACGACCCGGGCGAAGTAACGCTGGATCTAAGACATCCGGACGATTCGTTGCTGCAACAATCAAAATGCCTGAATTGTCATTAATTCCATCCATCTCTACCAATAACTGATTTAAAGTCTGCTCACGCTCATCATTTCCGCCTCCAAGACCAGCTCCACGCTCACGCCCTACTGCATCAATTTCATCAATAAATATAATACAAGGAGCTGTTTGTTTTGCTTTTTTGAACATCTCACGAACACGACTTGCTCCCACACCTACAAACATTTCCACAAAATCAGAACCAGAAATTGAATAGAACGGAACATCTGCTTCACCAGCTACTGCTCTTGCTAATAAAGTTTTTCCTGTACCCGGCGCCCCAAACAAAAGAACCCCTTTTGGAATACGAGCACCCATACGTGAAAAACGCTTTGGATTTTTCAAATACTCAATTAATTCCGCCATCTCTTCTTTTTCTTCATCTGCACCCGCTACATCATTAAAGCGAACTTTAATATTTCCCTCTAAACGTGCTCTTGACTTTCCAAATTCTAATGATTTATTCGCTGCACCACTATTCATTTTTGAGAATACATAGTAGCCTACAGCAAAAATGAAAATATATGGCACAATCGCAAGTATTGTATCTAAAAATATATTTCTTTCATAGGCATCTATCGTTTTGATATCAATGCCTTTTTTTGCTAATGAATCCATTAATTCCTTTGTGATTTCGTCTGTGTTTGGAAGGGTAGCTGTGAAATTAACTTCTTTTCCATCTTTAATAACTTTTCCTTTTATTTTTAAAACGACTTCACTAACTGTAACACTTACCTCTTGCATTTCTTCTTTTTCAATCGCTGCTTGTAATGTTCTATAATTGTATTCTTCATTTCCACCTAAAACATTTCCATTCAAAACAAAGACCCCTAACATTGCAATCATAATAATAAAATAAGGGACATAGTTTTTTAATCCACGATTATTCTGCATCACTTCACACTCCTTTAATTTCTAATATATTTCTTCTTTTAATACGCCAACATATGGCAAATTACGATATTTCTCATTGTAGTCTAATCCAAATCCTATCACAAATTCATTCGGAATAGTAAATCCAATATACTCTGCTTCAACATCCACTTCTCTACGACTCGGTTTATCTAACAAAGTAACTACTTTTACTTCTTTTGCTCCTTTATTTTTCAACAATTCTTTTACGGCTACTATTGTTCTTCCTGTATCCACAATATCTTCTACTAATAAAATAGAGGTATCTTTAATAGAACGATCTAAATCTTTTATTATGCGTATATCTCCCATAGATTCTGTTCCATCATAGCTGGACACATCCATGAAATCGATTTCTATATCCAAAGTAATGTGCTTAATTAGTGACGCAAGAAATGGTACAGAACCTTTTAATAAAGCGACTAATAACAGCGGTTGACAATGACTCTCGTATTCGCGATCAATGATTGCTCCTAATTCCTTACATTTTTCATTAATTTCTTCTTCACTAACTAAAACCTTTTTTACATCACTATGCATAATAGACCTCCTACACAATATAGTTATTTTACCACAAACATATTGGGATTGTTAGAATAATGTTTTACATCGCATCCAATTCCCGGCACTAAAATGATGTCCCCCATCCTATTCTCAATAACAGGCCATACTTTTCTTTTTTCTGTGGGTATTTTTCGTTCAATAAAAAACCTACTTATTTTCTTATGCCCATACCGAAGTTCTATTTTATCTCCTGCTCTCCAACTGCGAATAATTAATGGGAAATCGCTATTATCTACTGTAACTGCACTCAGTGACTCCCCCTCTATACTTACTGTAAAATAAGCTGTTTTCATTTCTTCTATTTTACTCAGCTTATATTGATATTCTTCTTCTGCATCAACAATACTCAATGCTCCATAATTAAAATATAATCTCTTGTCCCCAAAAGAATATTGACTATTCTTTTCGCCCAACAAAAGACCATCCAACTCTTTTAAATATCGTAATGAAAATCTTCTACTATTAACACCATTTACCAATAACCATTGTCGTAAAGCCTCTACACGAATCTCCACCTTACAAATTTGATATACCGCTTGATTAAATGGGTCAAATCCTTCTTTTAATAATTTCTGAACTTCTTTATGAAATTTTTTTAATTCTTTATTTTTCCCTTCAATTTCTTGTAACAGCGCCTCTTTCTCTTGTTCGCTCATCGCAAAAAGTATTTCTTTCCGAATTCGATTTCTCTCATAAATGCCCAAATGATTTGATTCATCTTCCCCATAAACAATATGATTCATATCGATATATTCTAAAATATCTTTTTTACTAAAATCCAATAAAGGACGAATAATTGTTAATCCATCTATCATTACTTTATTTTTTAAACCCCAATACATAGGAATTTTTTTGCTTTTCTTTTGCAATAAATAGGTTTCCAACAAATCATCAAAATGATGTGCTACAACCACTCCATCTGCTTCATATTGATTCACTAATTCCCGAAAGAAATCATATCTAATTTCTCTAGCTCTTGCTTGAAAGTTTCCTTTCTTGATTTCATTCAACTCTAATGCTTCAAAAATAATCCCTTTCTCTTTACAAAAGGAAGCCACTAAGCTCTGATCAAAATCAGCACTCTCCCTTTTTTTATAGTTGACATGTGCCACAACTACATCAAAATGAAAACGATTTAAAAGATGAAGCAATGCCATTGAATCACTTCCTCCACTCACCCCAACAATATATCTAGCCTTTTTATGCTCCATCACATGACTCCTATATAACCATTATTATTTTATCATATTCACTCACAATAAAAACACTACAACAATGCTTGTAGTGTTTCTCTAACTCTCTTCTTAATCGTTTGAAAAACAACACCCTCCACATCAAGTTGTGCTTTTACCCCAATCACACGTGCACTATTCATAAATTTCAAATCATTTAAAAATAAAACTGATTTCCGATTTAACCCTTCCACAATATTTAATCTCATTAAATGCTTTTTTCCAGAAGGAAACATTTTTTCACAATACGCTTGTTGATACATGGCTTCATTACTACTCATGGGAATGACTAAAATCTTACTATTATAACGATTCAGCACTACACCAAAATGTTGATAACCCGCTTCATTAATATAAGTTTTACCAAAATCAATGTAACAGATATCTCCTGATTTCACTTTAAATCCAAGCAATTCACTAGATTTATACTTCCGGCGAATTCGATAATTAACTTCACTTAATAATTCTTGATAGCTCTCTTTTTCATTCAATAAATTCATTTCTTCTTGAATGAGTAACTGATAGGAAGAAATCAACTCCCTTTTTTCAATTCTATAGTCTTGTAATAATTTCTCTAATAACTGTTGCTTCACTTTATCACCATTAAACTATTCGCAAGTAAAAAACAATCTCCTAGAAATTCTTCTACTAATAACGCTCTTCTTCATCGTTATGATTTTGTATTAAATCATTATACTTTTTTCTTGAAGCATATGCTTTGATCATTATAAGTTCATAAAAGATAAAACACGATGTTATTAAACAAACAAGCAAACTCATCATGGAAACACGATCCCTCATCGAAAAAGCTATCATATATTCAAAAAAAATTGCTAGACTCATAAATATTTTATATTTCCTGCTTGCTTTTTTTACTTGTCGATAACTTAGATTTTCTCTCAACTCTTGTAAACTAATTTCCTCTGCTTCACGATTCCATTTTCTCTGTGTAGCAATCATCATACACGTAGCGATTACAATTCCTAATAAATGCACTGATATAATAATCCATATTACTGTTGTTTCTAAAAGAAATGAGTTGATATATCTATCTCCTGCATTACTTGGAAACATTTCTTCAATTCGTAACATAATCTGTGTGATAATTAAAAAAATCATTACATTTTGAAACCATGGATTATAATCTCTGCGTATTACATATTCTGATAAATGAAGTATTCTTTTCTGCTTTTTATCATATCTATATTTCGATCTAATTATTAAATTGTTTTGCTCTTTTGTCTTCCCTAAATAAATATACCCCATCATTATCTCCTATTTCCTAGAATTCATAATTGTATACTTTTTTACTATTGTTTATCCTTCTTTTTTGGAAAACCAAATAAACGCCTTGATAAACCTAATAATGGATGCCATCTCGTATTAATCATATCTGTTGCTTCCACAAATATTTCAAATGCAATCGCTAATATGATTAACAAGACGAACCCTTTTGCTTCATCAAAAAAGCTTACCACTGCTGTTAGTGCAAATAAAGCCGTAACTGCATACAGTGATAATACTGCATTACGATGTCCTAGTTTTAATTTATACATTAAGATATGATGCAAGTGTTCCCGATCTCCTGTACTAAAACTAATCCCTTTTAGCTTACGACGAATAATCGCAATCACTGTATCTGAAATCGGTATAAATAAGATCACAATAGGAAATCCCAAAGTAATAAATGTTGCTGTTTTAAAACCCATTAATGAGAAACACGCAATTAAATACCCTAAAAATAAAGCTCCACAATCACCTACAAATATTGATGCAGGATGAAAATTATAAGGCAGAAAACCAAGAGATGCCCCCAATAAAATCAAAGCCATCATGGTCACTCCAACATTGTTTGTCAAAAATCCAATGAATGAAATTGTTGCTAGAACAATGATACTAATTCCTGTTGATAACCCATCTAATCCATCAATTAAATTAATCGCATTCGTAATACCGATTATCCAAAAAAATGTAATAAGCATACTCACGATCCCCATATCAATACTCAGATTGAGCGGCAAATATAAGGTTTCTAAATTAATACCACCAAATAAAATAGCTACTAATGCTGCAAGTACCTGCCCTGCTAACTTGATAAAGGCTGGTAAATCTTTCATATCATCAATCAGCCCAACCAAAAATATAATCGTACCACCAAATAAAATACCATTCACTTGCTTGTCTGCCACCATGAAAATAGCCATCGAAATCATGAACGCTATATAAATAGCGACTCCGCCAATTCGCACTATCTTTCCTTTATGAACTGTTCGCTCATTCTCAACAGCATATGCCCCTAAATGAACTCCTATTTTTTTCAGTATTGGCACCAATAAAAAAGAAATAACAACTGGTACTATCACCAATAATGCTAATTTTGTTTTTCCTAATAATGTTAAAATTTCATTTCCTACTTGCATACTTCCTCCGATATAGCATTCCTATTATATCACGCTTACTTGAAGCATCAACAAAAATTGAGCAACTAAATATCCCAACGCCATACTTAATAGAAATAATAAAATCTGTGCTTTCATTGCTTTATTTTTACGAAAAAACCGCGCAAAATCTACACCCTCAAGCGCATAAAGAGAAACCACAAAACATATCATATGTACCACAATCCGAATCATTGTTTGCATAATCTACCTCTTATTTATTGTATCAAATAATTCAAACAAAAGAAAAGAGGTATTTTCCTCTTATCTAATTACTATTTTGTACCGAAGATACGATCTCCTGCATCTCCTAATCCCGGTGTAATATAACCCACTTCATTTAATCTATCATCCAATGCAGCCAAATAGATATCAATATCTGGATGCTCTTGCTCAATTTTCGTAACACCCTCAGGCGCTCCCACCAAACAAACCAAACGAATCGATTTTGCACCTCTCTTTTTCAGCATTTCTAAAGCGGCACTTGCTGAGCCTCCTGTCGCCAACATCGGATCTAAAACCATTACTTCTGCTTCATTCAAATTACTAGGATACTTCGCAAAATATTCATGTGGCTCTAATGTTTCCTCATCACGATACAAACCAATATGTCCTACCTTAGCAGTAGGAATTAATGCTCGTATCCCATCTACCATTCCAAGTCCTGCTCTCAATATTGGCACTAGCACTATTTCCTTTGCCAATATTTCTGTTTTCATTTCTTGAAGTGGTGTTTTAATCACTACTTCTTTTACTGGCATATTTCTTGTAATTTCATACGCCATTAACCCTGCAATTTCATCCAGATTTTGTCGAAAATCCTTTGTCCCTGTAGTCTCCTCACGCATTTGGGCTAGCTTATGCGTAATTAAGGGATGATTTAATACTTTTAACATATTTCATCCTCGCTTTCTTATTTATGACAACGGAAACCGTTTTGTCAACTTCATCACTGCTTCTTTTACTTCAGTAAGTATTTCCTCATGTTCATGATTCTTCAACGCTTTACTGATTAATTTTCCCACTTCTCTAAACTGCTCCTCTTGAAATCCACGCGTTGTCATTGCTGGTGTTCCTATTCGAATTCCACTAGCTACAAGTGGTTTTTCGCTATCAAAAGGAATCGTATTTTTATTACATGTAATCTTAATAGAATCCAATATTTTCTCTGCCTCTTTACCATTTAAACCAATAGAGCCTTTGACATCTACCAACAATAAATGATTTTCACTTCCTCCACTCACTAAGCGAAACCCTTCTTCTTTCAAGCTTTCTCCTAATGCTTTTGTATTTTTCACTACCTGCCTTTGATATACTAAGAAGTCTTCCTGCAACGCTTCAAAGAAACACACTGCTTTTGCTGCAATAATATGCATTAAAGGACCTCCCTGTATTCCCGGAAATAAAGAACGGTCTATGTCTTTTGCATATTTTTGCTTACATAGAATTAAACCTCCACGAGGACCTCTTAATGTTTTATGTGTTGTACTTGTTACAAAATCTGCATAAGGAACTGGATTTTGATGCAAGCCCGCTGCCACTAATCCAGCAATATGAGCCATATCCACCATCAAATAAGCACCTACTTCATCTGCGATTGCTCGAAATTTAGAAAAATCAATTTCTCGAGAATAAGCACTCGCCCCAGCAACAATTAATTTTGGTTGAACTCTTTTTGCAATTTCCAATACTTCTTCATAATCAATCATTTCTGTTACTTGATTCACTCCATAAGCATGAAATTCATATAATAATCCTGAGAAATTCAAACTATGTCCATGTGTCAAATGTCCCCCAGAACTCAAATCCATTCCTAATACCTTATCTCCAACTTGCAATACGCTCATATACACTGCCATATTTGCTTGAGAGCCAGAATGAGCTTGCACATTCGCATATTCTGCACCAAAAATCTCACAAACTCTTTCTCGTGCAATATCTTCTATGATATCAACACATTCACAACCACCATAATAACGCTTTCCTGGATATCCTTCAGCATATTTATTTGTCAAGATACTTCCACAAGCTTCTAATACATCCTTTGAAACATAATTCTCTGAAGCAATCAATTCAATGTTTTCTTCTTGCCTTTGTTTCTCTAATCCAATGGCATCTAATACCATTTTATCCTTCATGACAAACCTCTTCCTCTATTTCAGTAATTTTATTAAGTCTTTGTACATGTCTTTTATCAAAACTAAAGGGGGTTGTCAGCCAAAGCTTAACAATCTCCAACATTTCCTCCTCATTCACAACTCTAGCACCAATTGCCAGCACATTAGAGTTATTATGTTCTCTTGTAATAGCAGCAAGTTTCACATCATGAATTAAACTACAACGCACTCCTTTTACTTTATTTGCAACAATAGAAGCTCCAATCCCTGTGCCACACATGACAATACCAAAGTCAACATCTTGATTTGCAACCGATTTTGCCGCAGGATATACAGTATCTGGATAATCCATACTATCTTCACTACAAGTTCCAAAATCCAATACTTCGTACCCTTTTTCTTCCAAATGCTTCTTTAATACTTCCTTATGCGTGAACGCTCCATGATCACACGCTATTGCTATTTTCATTTTATTCCTCCAATGATTTTTCAATTTCACTCAAACTGATATCCCCTTGACGAATCAATTTTAATTCAGCACCACTAGCATCAATAATCGTACTTGCTTGCAAGGAACCACTTTCTCCTCTAACAATACCATCTATTCTTCCTTCTAATTGTAATAAAACCTCTTCATGTGTCGTTCCTGCTTTTTCACCACTCAAATTAGCACTCGTAACAAGCAGTGGGCTTCCAATTACATCAATTAACGATAATACATAATCATCCTCAGGCATCCGTATTGCAATCGTATCAAAGCCACAAGTAATTTCAGCACTAACGCTTTCACTTTTACAGAATAAGAATGTTAATGCCCCGGGAAACCAAGCATCAATCAGTTGATAGTCTCTATCTTTCAATATCGCAATCTCTTTGATTTGCTCTTTTTCACTCACCATAAAAGGAAATGGTTTCAACGCATCTCTCCCTTTCACCCATTTCATTTTCTCTATTGCTTTTTCATTATCATATCGCACAGCAATTCCATATACTGTATCTGTTGGAAAGGCAAGAACACCACCCTGATTCAGGATTTCAGCAGCTTCTTGAATTTGATGTTTCTCTAAATGAATCGTTTTCACAATGCTTCCCCATTTCTATATAATATCATATCATATTTTTAAATTTGTTGTGTAGAAACGAATCTGTATGAATAGGCAAATTTTTATTTCTCTCTCTTTTGAAATTTACTCTCTATCTTTTTATAATACCCACTTTTGTATAGCGCATATCCACCAATTCCAAGACTCATGATTAAGAAAGCTATCATTACCCCACTCTGATCTTCTCTTGACTGCACATTTTCCTCAACCACTACTTCTTCCTCTTTGGTGGTAGGTTTCTCTTCAACAATAGAAATAGCAGGAAGAGGGGCTTCAAACTCATATGTTTTTATTTCCTTGTTCCAATTTTCTTCTGATAATCGGATTTGAACGACTTGTCTCTTACCGTCTGTTGTTAGTATAAACACATCATTTCCTAATGCCTCAAGATAATCCCCAAATACAAAGCCTAAATATTTTGCGCTTCCGTTATATATCTGTATCTTTCCATTCTCTTTCACAATCATATAGTCTTTGTTCACTTCAATAATTTCTCCCGTTGTTTTAATCAAAACTTGCTTTGTATCTAAATTATAAAGCACTAATTCATTCAACTCATTTCGATGCGAAAATATATTGTCTATATAGTATCTTTCAAATGAATCAAGCATCTTTATTCCATATCCATTGTATAACTTTCTGTCCTTTGAATAATAATCCCCATACTTCTGTGGAAAGCTTCCACCTTCTGAATGAAATACATTGTATCCATTTTTGTCATAGAATCTGAAACCCCCACAGTTTGGATAAGAACTAAACAAAGTAGTACTATAATATGTCAGATATACACAATGTGGTTCTTCTGTAGCTACTAAAAGATATGGTTCATTTAAATCTAAACTACTAAAAGGATTTGTACTTCTACAATTCCCCATTTCTTCATAGGGACTTTGACAATAAACATCTGTTCTAGGATTCCATTTAAAATCTAATAATTGCACCATATTATCCCATCCTATTGCAATATAATTACCATCAATGTGGATTCGTTGATAATCAAAGCCAAAAAGAACTTCATTATTCGCATCTACCACTCCATACTTATTTCCCTTACTTACAACAAAGTATCCTCTATCATCAAGTTGAAAAACATCATCGTACATTGGCTCAATTATCATCTTCCTCTCTTCAATGTCAAAAATTCCGTACTTACCATTTACTTCAATACTTGTGTACTTATCAAGTATATTAAACGAGAAGAATCCTCCTATATAGTCATTCTGTCCTATCTTGCTTTCTGTATAGGGAATGATTATATTCCCCTCTAAATCATAGAGTGCGTTTCCCTCCATTCCAAATGAATCACTACTTCTATGCAAATATACTAGTTCGCTCTCAAGGCTTACTCGATTAGCGAATGTAAATATTTCACTAACTCTTTTTCCTGTATGTACATCTACAAAAAATGAATGAAACTCTACTTCTCCAATGAGTCGATAGCTACTATTTAAAGAATGGCTCGAAATAAACCAAATATTATCCACTTTACTTCTCATAAATGTAGAATAGATACTACTCATTTCCTCTTCATCAAAATTATAAATAACGAATTTCATTGTATTAGCGTTATAACTTAAGATGGTATTCTCTTCATTCTCTAATTCATATCGATCAATTACATTCCCTTTTAAGTCTAAAATGGACACTGTGTTTCCATGATTAAACGCCATTAACTCTTCACTTACAACATTCCACTCCATCATTTCATCTCTTAAAAAGTAATTATGATATGTATCTTCTTCATATACTATTAATTGTTCTTGAATTACAACAATTTCATTTTTTGAAAAAAAGAAATACCCATTTCCAGTGTTGGTTGGCTCCTTCATATTTTCATATAATGTGACAATTTCTCTGATCTCAAGCGCTTTCTCTTCTCCATGAGTAGGAGCTATCCACAACAAAAAATATATTAATACCCCTAGTAACAATCTTTTCTTATTCATATTGATTTCCTCTTACTTAGTTTCATTTTATTATTCATAATGCCCCTTTGTCAATGTGATTATTGATACTGACTAGAAAGATTTCAAAAAGAAATAATTGAGAAGTCAGCATTTGAAAAGACGATTCATCCACATTGATAAACCGTCCCTATTCTTTTTATATTTATATTCTTAAATCAATTTTCTTGTTTGTAACGAATCAAGAGATTACTGCTGTATACAACACCCACCAAGGTTAATATCAACCATAAATCTATACTTGAAGCATCTCCCGTATTAGGCGTATTCGGAACCGATGGTACCGGAGGTTGAGGAAGCGGATCATTTATTTTCCACTGTGCATAGAGCGTAACACCACTACCCGCTATCACTTCTGTTGAAGTAAGAGGAATACTTCCTGCCTTATCTAGCGTCCACCCCACAAAGGTATATCCATTTAATGTTGGAGGATTAGGAAACCCACTGATATTAATAATTACTGCTCCATCTGCCGCTGCAATAGAAGCGATATTCAACGGATTTACTAAACTAGAGGATTCTGCTGGCTTATTCAAATCAAAATTCACTGAAAAGCCTGATAAAATCAAATAAGTAGTATCCATGGATGAGTGTAAATCCACACTTCCTTGAACGATTGCCTTCGTTACATGCTTGAAATGAGCAACATATGGCTCCGCATTTGTATTTATATATGTTTTTCCTCCATATATCACACTCCCGGGTACTACCACAACTCTACCATCTGCACTACTAGAAGGACGCGTAGAGATTAAATAGTCGTACGGAGTAACGGGTACATTTACAAGGGTTATCACTCTAACACCACTTGGCGTCCCATCATCATGCAAGTGTATTGCCCCCTCTATTTCTACTTCCATATTTAAACGAAGCTCTCCGCCAGAAAAAATGGCATCTGAGTTTGAATTAGCCCCTTCTGTAGTTGTTTTATTTCCAGTAATACTTCCCCCTAGAATATTCGCAAATGTATTATAAGTTGAGGAAGGATTATACGAATATATTGCTCCTCCATTTGTTTTTGCAATATTATCAGAAATGAATCCACCACTCATATTAAATGTGCTGCCATTTGAAGAACCCCCAAAATAGATGGCTCCTCCCCAATGCTCAGACTCATTGTTTCTAATGGAACCAGAAATCATATTGATTGTGCCACCATTCATACTAATGGCACCTCCATATCCTCCAGAAACTCCACCTGCATAGTTATTGTAAATATCTCCACCATCAATCGTAAGTGTCCCATTTTGAATATAGGTCGCACCTCCATGCCCTTGACCACTACTGCCACCAAGCACTTTATTGTTAAATATACTAACGCCATCCTCCACAACAACTTCGCCACTGGTGTTAATGATAGTTATTGCTCCACCCATGTCTCCAGTTGCTTGATTATCATGAATGATTCCTTTTTTCAGCTCTACTCTTGAATTTCCACTCATTACTAAAATGGCACCACCATTAACAGCACTACCACCATAAAAATATCCATCATCTACTATCATATATCCGCCATCACGAACAGAAACAAGTCCTCCAGAAAATCCAATCACATCATTATTTCGTAAACTTGCTCCACCGCAAACGATTAATTTTCCATAAACCGTAATTAATGAGCCGAATGCTGTCTTTCCACTGTTAACATTCGCATTCCAAATTGCTCCACCATCAACAACAACGCCATCTAAAGTAAGAACTGCGCCTGCATTAACAACAATGAGCGCCCCTTCATGGCTCCCACCTCTTACAATTTCACTTGCTCCATCTGTTTTTATCGTCAACTCTTTTGGCGAAGGAATTGTAACCGTCTGCGTTAATTCAATTGAATTTCTGATAATAATAGTATCTCCACTAACTGAATTATTGACTGCCACATTTAAGGTTTTATAAACAGCCCCTTCTGCCCTAATCGCACTATCATCTGATGCTGTTGCATCAACATACATAGTCACTTCACCCGCTGCTGATACTGGAATTGCTGTTAAGTTTGTTACTACCATTAAAACCATTAAAAATGCTAACCCTACTGTACAAATACGCTTCCTTTGAATGAAACTCATATTTACCTCTTTTCTATCACAATACTCCCCACCCTATATAGAAGAAGTATTTTGGATTATGTATTTGTTATATTTTACCAAAAATATTTTTCCTTTGCAATCCATTCCCAAATTTTAACAGTCTATAAAGTGACTATGCTATTTAAACTTGCGTGTTAAATTTACCTAAAAATATATAAGCTATTAACTATTCTTTTGTCTTCTATTTCATAATTACTTATCTCTAATATCATTTCTATGTACTTATGGTATAATAAATAAAAAATAGGAGTCTATTTATGATTAAAAAATTATTTGGAAGCCCTTGTCTTAATGAATACAGTTCCGAAACAAAACTCGCAAGATTTTACTATTATTTTGCTGTTTCATTTTTTTTCTTTTATCTTGCTTTAGTCACTATATTTACCATCATAATTACTGTTTATAATACGCCCAATGGTTTATTTATGATTTCCATTCTTTTACTTATCGCCATCGTATTTATTTTGCTTTTCAGAATTTTTTATTCATTTGTATTAAAGTTAAACGGATTAAAAAGAGAAGAAAAGTAAATTGTTTCATAGTTGAAAATAATTTACTTGTATGTTTTAATATATTTGCACTTATCAAGAATGAGGGAGAGAATTAGCTCTATGATCTCATACCAACCTGCAATTGCAAGGTGGTAAAACTAATATTGATGAGAAAGAATGATACACAAATGCATCTCTTTCTTGGAGGTGCATTTTTATGTTCTAATAGGAGGAAACCATGAAATATTACTTTACAAGCGAATCTGTAACTGCTGGACATCCAGATAAAATCTGTGATCAAATTAGTGATGCAATATTAGATGAAGCAATCAGACAAGATCCTTTTTCAAAAATGGCTGTTGAATGCACAATTAAAGACACATTCATTTTAATTTATGGAGAAGCAAACACCCAAGCAATCATCCCTTATGAAACCATTGCAAAGGAAGTCATTTCTTCCATTGGTTATACAGAAGAGTTTGAAGTTTGCTTAAAAGTTGCTAAACAATCTAATGAAATTAATAATGCTGTTGAAAATAGTCAAGAATTAGCTGCTGGAGATCAAGGAATCATTTTTGGTTATGCCTGCAATGAAACAGAATCCTTTATGCCTTTATCAATTGATTTAGCTCATAAACTCGCAAAACAATTAGAAACTGTATTTAAAACAGATAAAAATACGCCTTTACGCCCAGATGGAAAAACACAAGTCACTGTAGAATATGAAAACCGTAAAATCACGAGAATTGATACCATTGTAGTATCAAGTCAGCACATTGCTGAAATCAGTCAAAAAGAGCTTAAGATATACATCAAAACAAAGGTAATTGACCCTATTGTAGATTCATCATTAGTAGATGAAAACACAAAATACATCATCAATCCAAGTGGCTCATTTATTTTAGGAGGCCCTTTTGGAGATAGCGGAACAACAGGCCGAAAAATTGTTGTTGATACTTATGGCGGTCATGGACGCATTGGTGGAGGATGTTTTAGCTCAAAAGATGCTACTAAGGTAGATCGTAGTGCTGCTTACTATTGTCGTTATGTAGCAAAGAATATTGTTGCTAATAGACTAGCTGATAAATGTGAAATTCAAGTATCTTATGCCATTGGAATCAGTAAGCCTCTTTCCATCTTCATTGAAACATTCCAAAGCAATCATGTAGACCTTGATACAATATACAATTTTGTAAATCAACACTTTGATTTTAGTGTTACAAACATTCTTCAAGAATTAGATTTGCGCCGTCCAATTTATAGACAAACCGCAACTTATGGACATTTTGGTAGAACAGATTTAGATCTACCTTGGGAAAAGCTAAAGAACCTCCCTCTATAAGCAGCTTTCTCAATACCTAAGTTTTATCTAAATATATTATATTTATAGCAAAAAGGAGTTACATTTTTTATTAGTGTATCTCCTTTTAAATATAATCTTATCTCTGATAATAGTTAATAGAAATTATTATTGTTAATATAATGACTGCTATATGTAATGCGCAAAGATTTGTACTGTGCTTTCTACACCTATGCTAATGCTATCACAAATTTTTTAGTAAAGCGCAATATGTATATCGAACTGTAAGATTACATTGTATTCTGTATACTCCTTTGTTACTTTTTACGCAGTACACAATGGGTTTTTTACTATTTGTAATCAAAAACAAGAAAAAAACAAATTCCAATCACAGTTTATAGATACAAAAACAACATTCTATCTAAGCCATTTAAGTCCTTTATGACTTCTATTCTTGCATTTGGGAAATACTGCTTTGCTTGTTTTGTTAGAACTTCTGCTTGGTTATATCCCATTTCAAAAGCCATCATCGCTTTTTCATTCAAAACAAGATGTGCTTTTGTAAACACTTCATGATAAAACTTTAAACCATCTTCTCCCCCAAATAGGGCAAGATGAGGCTCATACTCTTTTACTGAACGCTCTATCATTTCATTTGTTGGTATATAGGGAGGATTACAGACCAAAATATCACAGTGCAACCCTTGATGAATAAATGGCTCTAACATATCTCCCACCATGAACTCAACTTGTACATGATTTAAGTCCGCATTCTGTTTCGCTTGATAAACTGCTTTTTCACTAATATCACTAGCATATACCTCTAATTTAGGCTCTTCTGCCTGTAAAGCAATCGCAATCGCTCCACTTCCCGTAGCAACATCAAAAAGTGTCAATGCACTATCATTAAAATGCTCATCCATTCCTGCCAATATATATCCGATTAACTCCTCTGTTTCATTTCTTGGTATCAATACATCCTCATTCACTTGTAATTGATAACCATAAAACCAACTATATCCTAATATATAAGATAAAGGTTTCTCTTGTTGTAGAGATTTAATTCCCTCTTGAAAACGCTCTTGAATGCTTCGTTTTGCTTCTTCATCTTGATGAAGATATAAATCAATTTCTTCTTCACGACAAAGTTCTAACATCAATAAGCGCACTTCTTTTTGACTGTTTGTTTCTTTTAATGCTTCCTCGCCTTCTTGTATCAAGCTGCGATAGCTACTCATTCAATATTCCCCGCCAATTTCTGTCTTTGTTCCTCTTCTAGTAAAGCATCCACAATATCTTCTAACTTTCCTTCCATAATACGATCTAATTGATTTAAGGTCAGTCCGATTCGATGGTCAGTAACTCTATTTTGGGGATAGTTGTAGGTACGAACCTTTTCAGAACGACCTCCTGTTCCTATTTTTTCCCTTCTCTCATTTCCCTTTTTCTCATTTTCAATTCGTTGATATTCTTCCATTACTCGTGCTCTAATAATACGCATTGCCGTAGCACGATTATCATGTTGTGATCTCCCATCTTGGCAATTCACTGCAATCCCTGTTGGTTTATGCGTAATTCTAACCGCTGAATCTGTCTTGTTGACATGTTGTCCACCCGCTCCACTAGAGCGATGTGTTTCAATTTCTAAATCAGCTGGATCAATTTCAATATCAGTCTCTTCTGCCTCTGGAAGCACTAACACTGTTGCGGTTGAGGTATGAACACGCCCCTGTGTTTCTGTTTTTGGTACTCTTTGTACACGATGAGCGCCTGATTCAAATTTCAAATTACGATAAGCATCTTCTCCCTTTACAAAGAAAGAAATCAAAGAATATCCTCCTGCCTCAGATTCACTTGCTTCCATCACTTCATAACGCCAAGATTTTGCTTCCAAATATTTTATATACATACGGTATAAATCCCCCGCAAAAATATTTCCTTCATCTCCTCCTGCTGCACCACGTATTTCAACAATGACATTATGATCATCATTAGGGTCTTTAGGAATCAGTAACACTTCTAGCTTTGCAACTAACTCTTCTTTTTGAGGTAGTAGTTCTGCTAGTTCTAATTCTGCCATTTCTTTTATTTCCGCATCATTCTCTTTCAATAATTCTTGTGCTTGTTCAACATGAGAATTAACAGCTAATAACTCTTCATAGGTTTCTACTACCTGCCGAAGAGAAGCTTGTTCTTTCCCTAGCTTTGCCATTAAACGATTATCTTTCAATACTTCTGAAGACATTAGTAATTCTCCTAGTTCTTCATATCGCTGTTTCATCGCCTCTAATCTCTTTAACATTACATCCATAATCTATTTTCCTCCACTTACTGTTACTGTTAAATTCTTTAACCAATATCCATTCACATACCTTTTTATCCCAATGATAAATCGTACGATTTGCTCAAGCTGAATAATTAAGAATACAAGCGCAATATCCGTCATTTGAAATCCATTGACCAACAGAAATGACATTGGTATACCCACTGCCCACATTACTCCAGAATCTAAAAGAGTTAAAAACTTTGCATCTCCTCCAGCCCTTAAAGAAGAAAAGATAATGGCATTAAACATTCTTAGTGCAAAGCGTAATGAGAATGCTTTTAATAATGCTACTGCTGTTTCAAACACAAATGGGTCTTGTAATCCAAATAAAGAAACAAGTCCTCTTGCGCTTACTATCATAACAACAGAACTCACACTTGCCAATACCAACGCCATTCCTATAAAGTAATTTCCATCCTTTTTTGCTTGTTCCATATCTCCTTTACCCAGTGAAGCCCCCAATACAGAACTACAAGCATTACTAATCCCTGTTACTACGAAAAAGAATACATTTGCAATTTGATTCGATACATAGTAACTATCCATAGTTCTTGTTCCTAATTGCCCAAATGCTCTAATATATAAACTTCCTCCAATCGCAAAGAAACATTCATTTATAATAAAGGGCATTGTTTTTTTCATAATTGTTCGATAAAGCTCTTTCGGTATTTGAAACATTTCATTTATCTTTCCATAAAATGCTTGTTTGCTAGAATGCGCATATAATATATGCATGAATACTGCCAAAAACTGACTAATAACTGTTCCAATCGCTGCCCCTTGTACCCCCAATTCAGGAAACCCAAACTGCCCAAAAATTAGCACATAATTGATTGTCACATTGGTTGCCATCGCTACTATTCCAATCATCATTGGCACTATTGTTTTTTGTATACCACGATACCCAAAACTAAACATCATTGCCAATGCCCCCGGTATATAAGACCATACAGAAAGCTGCAAATATTTCCAAGACTGTTCAATGACTTCCTTATCTCTAATAAAAAAGCCTATAATTTGTCTTCCAAACAATAATCCTATCATTGTCCAAAAAAGAGCCATCAAAAAACATAAAATTAACCCTAAACCAAAAGACCTTTTCATATTTTTTTCATCAGCGGCACCAAAGAATTGTGCTACATGAATACCAGCACCTGTTGCTGCACCAAAACATATCGTAATCATCAAAGCTTCAATCTGACTCGCACTCCCTACTGCCGTCACCTGTCCAATTTGACTTACCATAATACTATCCACGATTCCCATCGCACTATTCAATAATTGTTGTAAGGCAATCGGAACAGAAATCATTAATACTTTTTGATAAAACTTCTTTGAACCAAAATATTTATGAAACCATGAATTAGTTTCCATTCTTCACCAAGCTAGGTTTTCCAATAACTTCATGACAGTGCCTACATCTTGCTTCATAACTCTCACTAGCACCCACCATGATAATAGGATCTTTATAATTAGCTGGCTTCCCATTAATAATTCTTTGTGTTCTTGTTGCTGGAACTCCACACTTTGTACAAATTGCTGTCAACTTTGTCACAAATTCTGCTGTTGTCATTAAGTGTGGCATCACTCCAAACGGCTCTCCCTTGAAGTCTGAATCTAAGCCGGCCACCATAACTCGTAAACCTTTTGTTGCTAAAATATCAATTACTTCTATGATTTCATTATCAAAAAATTGCACTTCATCAATGGCTACAACTTCCGTATTCTCTTTAATATATTCCAAAATTTCAATCGCATTTTCTATAATCATACTTTCCACAGAACTCCCTGCATGTGAAACGACTCTTGTATCACTATAACGATTATCAATGGCTGGTTTAAACACCATTATATTCTTTTTTGCATATTCCAATACTTTCACTCTGCGAATTAATTCTTCTGTTTTTCCCGCAAACATACATCCACAAATTACTTCTACATACCCTTCACGATATTTTTGATACATGCTCATTCTATTCACCTCTTACTTTAGATATTATATGCTATTTCACTACGATTAGGAAGCCGAAACCACTTCTCATTTTCTAAACTAAAATATGATATCCTTCATTCCCCAAAACTTTAAGTGCGCTATAAAATTGATTCTCTCGAATTAAGATATAATCTGTATTATAAGTTGATATCGCAAAGATACTAATCTGATTTTCAGCCAGTAGTGAAGCAATTTCTGCTAATATTCCCACCATTGAAAAATCCAACATCCCTTGAATTCTTAAGGCTTTATATCCATCCACTCTTTCAATTACTTCTTTGGGCACATAAGGCGTACTACATACTAAAGAAATTTCCTCGTCTGTCTTTCCCACAAAACAAAATGGATCATGGAAATCAACCACATTCAAGCGCTCTATTTTACACAATGAGAAATCCTGATTAATAATTTCTAAGGTCATAATAATTCCTCCTTATTGATTGTACCATTATCTTCTTTATTTTTTACAAAAAGAATGCTTTAAAGGAAAAGTAACAACTACCATAAACTTGTGTTTTCATATGAATTTATCTATACTAATATCCATAAACAATAAGCTCTTTTATCACACTAAAAGATTAACTTGAAAGGTCCCTTATTCATGAAAACAAAAGAACAAATTCTATCCTTTATTGAAAAACAAAATGTGGCTTTTATTACTTCTATTGATGAAGCAGGATTTCCCAATATGAAAGCCATGTTGATGCCTAGAAAGATAGAAGGAAATAGTTTCTATTTTTCTACGAATACTTCCTCCATGCGTGTGGCTCACTATCAAAACAATAATAAAGCAAGTATCTATTTCTATAATAAAGGAAGATTTCGTTATGAAGGGGTTATGTTAATTGGAACAATGGAAATACTAACTGATGATATCTCAAAGAAAGATATTTGGAGAACTGGGGATACTATATATTACCGTAAAGGCGTAAACGATCCTGATTATTGCGTTTTAAAATTCACTGCAAAAACTGGTAGACATTATAGTTCTTTAAAAACAGAAAGTTTTGAATTTTAATCCTGTTTCTATCAAAATAAACTATATGCAACCACTCGTTGACAAATTACTAAGCAAGCTTGGTGTTTTTTACAACAGTCGCTTTGTTACAATATGATTATAGAAAGAGGTATCATTATGAACTTAGCTGATAGAATTCAATATTTACGAAAAATACAAGGAATTTCACAAGAAGAGCTTGCTGACAAAATTGGTGTTTCCCGCCAATCAGTATCAAAATGGGAAAATGAACAAAGTATTCCCGATATGGATAAGATCATTTTAATCAGTGATTTTTTTGCCGTAACAACCGATTATATTTTAAAAGGAATTGAACAGGAGAGATCAGATACTGGTGAAATGATCCCTCCTCAAATTGCTATGATGATTGCAACTGTGATTGCTTTTATTGGGCTACTTGTATCCTGTGCAATCTGGTATGAAAAACAAGAAGTCTATGCCCTCGCAATTGGTTTAGCACTTATGGCAATTGCTTGTATGATTTTTGGGATGGGGATGATAGGAAATCCCTCAAAAGAAAAAGAAATCGCCAAACGAAACTTTTTGATGATTAATATTTGGATTTTTAGTTTTATTCCTTTATCCTTTTGCTATAACTTATTCATTAGTAAATGGAATTGGATTGCTCCTTACCCTCATTTTGGACCACCCTTTACTGCTTATGTAATGTTTTGGGTTGTTTATCTTATTTTATGTTTGTTTGTGTCATTATCACAATATAAAAAGAAGTATTAAAGACCCCCTAAGTTGAAAAGCAAGCTATCTTTCCCTATAATAAACTTGGAGGTATTACTATGAAAATAATGGATTTACATATGCACTCCTCTTACAGTGACGATGGTGAGTTTACACCTGCAGAATTAATTCACTTAGGAAAAGAGGCAAATTTAACTGTCATGGCTTTATCTGATCACGATAGTGTAAAAGGCATAGATGAAATGATAGCAGCTGGAAAAGAAGCCGATATTGTGGTCATTCCTGCTACTGAATTAGATTGCCAACATAAAGGGCTTAATCTCCATATTCTTGCATACAATATCAACCATCATGATACTCGTTATCACACAATAGAAGAAGAACTGCTAAAAGTAGAAAGCGCACACTTCCAAAAGCGTTTGGATTTAACAGAAGAACATTTTAATATGAAATTCACCCCTAGCGATTTAGAAGGGTTTGCTTCCCTGTCTGTTCTTACTGGAGAGGCGATTGCAAAAGTCCTATTAACAAGAAAAGACTTAGTAGATCATCCACTCTTGGCTCCCTATCGAAATGATGGAAACCGTAGTGATAGTCCTTATGTGAATTTCTATTGGGATTATTATAGCCAAGGGACTCCTTGTTATATCCACACTGAATTTATGACTGCGAAAGCTTGTATTGACCTAATTCATGACACTGGAGGAATTGCTGTTATTGCTCATCCCGGAAACAATCTAAAAAACCACTTACACTACTTAGATGAATTAGTACTTCTTGGTTTAGATGGCGTTGAAGTATATTCCAGTTATCATAATGCCGAACAAACTAAATATTTCTATGATTATACCAAAGGAAAAAACCTTTATATGACTTTAGGTAGTGATTTCCATGGACATTGTAAACCAAACATTCATTTAGGAACCTATGCAGGAGATGAGTTAGAGCTTACAAAGACAATGACATTTCTTTTACAAAAAAGAAGTTCTCTCGAATAATTAAGCTCTTCTTTATGCTATACTATATTTAATCGTTTTCAATTGCAAGGAGGAACTATGATTCAATTTACAAACAACAGTGTCTATAATTTCGAACATGCCTTACGTGGTGCTCGCAATCCTTTAAATAGTTGGGCAAAAAGTGATAGTTATTATGATGATAAAAAACGTTATGTTTTAGGTGCAAACGATCTAGATTTAGCAAAAAGACTTTGCAAAGCGGGAAGTGATCACCGAAAATTCATGCGTCAAATTTTAGTTTCTATTGATATTAATGCCCCACTATATTGGTGGAAAGAATATGACACTTACAAAGTTGGCACAACCGCTAACTCTACTAGTACTATGCACAGAATACATACAAAGCCTTTTGAATTAAGTGATTTTAGTTATGATCGCCTAACCGAAGAAAGTCTTGTTATTCTGCAATCTCTTGTTGATTACTTTGAAGCCATTCGTATTTCTTACAACGAAAATAAGTCAAAAGAAGACTGGTACCAATTAATTCAATTATTACCCTCTAGTTATCATCAATTGCGTACTTGTACATTATCCTATGAGAATTTATTCAATATGTATCATTCCCGTAAAAAGCATAAATTATTAGAATGGAGAGAATTCTGTCGTTGGGTAGAAAAACTACCTTATGCAAAAGAATTAATCGTAGAAATATAGAAGGAGTCATTTGATTCCTTTTTCTTTTCCCAAAAATAAAACAGGTACCTTCAAAAAACACTTGACATTTATTACAGGTGCCTGTATTATTGTTTTATAAGGTACCTTCTAAACTTGAAAGGAGCGATGTATGATGAAACCATTATATTTAGAATTACATGAAAAACTGATGAAATTACAAAGACTAACACACCGCCATTTTATTAAAGCCCATGCTAGAAAAGGCCCTATGGGAAACCCTATTCGTGGACAAGGTAGAGTTCTTGCTATGTTAAAGATACAGCCAAACATCAGTACAAAAGATTTATCTTATCTTCTAGGTATTCGCCAACAATCTTTAAATGAACTATTAACAAAACTAGAAAAAAGTGACTATATTACCAGAGTTGTTTCTGAAGAAGATAAACGTGTTATGTTAGTTTGCTTAACTGATAAAGGAAAAAGTGAACAACCAAAGCCCATAGAAATGGATAATATCTTTACTTGTCTTAATGATGATGAGATTAATAATTTTATTGGATATCTTGACCGTATTATTGAATCATTAGAGGAAAAACAAGAAGTAATGGATGAAGATTTTGAGCAACGCATGCAAGAAATACGCTCAAAATTAGGCGATGAAGAATTTGAACAATTCATGGCAATGCGCGGTAGTTATTCTAGACATCTACGAAAAAAGCGTAGAAAAGACGGCGATAAGCATGATGAAATTGATTCTTCTAGTGCTACAAATATTTCAGAATAAAGCTTAAATTTATCAATTAAAAAACGCTGATTATTATTCAGCGTTTTCTTTTGTTGTACCATATTTACGATTAAACTTTTCAATTCTACCTTGAGCAGCTGCGAAACGCTGTCTTCCTGTATAGAATGGGTGGCAATTTGAACAAGTATCTACTCTAATTTCATTTTTTGTCGATCCTGTTTCAAATTCATTTCCACAAGTAGTACAAGTTGCTTTAATCTTCTTATATTCTGGGTGAATTCCACTTCTCATATTCGTTCTCCTTCCGCCTTATTCCTCCTGTGGGAATAAAGTAAGTGCTTATATATACTACCATAAAGATATATTACTTGCAAGGTATTTCACACTTACATCGTACAACTTGAATTCTTATTTGAAATTCCACTTTCAGAAAACCATCGAAAGGTATACAGAATAATGAGCGATATTTTTAAGAGCTTTCTCTCTTGCTTTTATGATTCTTACATCTTTAGAAATAGGCTTTTTATTCTTTGAAATTAAGTATCAATTAATTATTTTTAGTAACTACAATATCAAAAACACAAAATAAGAAAAATTTCTGTAACTTATAGCATACGCTCCCATTCTTTTTTGCTATAATAATAATGTTTGGGAAAGGAAACATAAGCTATGGACAGGATTGCTTTTGATAGTGCAAAATATTTGGAGATGCAAAGTGAAAAAATAATAGAAAGAATTCAGCAATACGACAACAAACTTTATTTAGAATTCGGAGGAAAACTCTTTGATGATACTCATGCTTCACGCGTATTGCCGGGGTTTCTACCAGATATTAAAGTTAGAATGCTAACAAAGTTAAAAGAAAAGGTAGAGATATTACTTGTCATCAATGCTGGAGATATTGAAAAAAGTAAAGTACGAAATGATTTAGGAATTACTTATGATCAAGAAGCATTACGCTTAATTGATGCCTTAAGAAGCATGGAGCTATATGTAGGAAGTGTTATTCTTGCTCAATACAATGCACAACCAACTGCTGATATCTTCAAGAAACGCCTTGAATCCTTAGGCATCAAAGTCTATTTACATTATCCAATATTCGGATATCCAACCAATGTTCCTCATATATTGAGTTCTGAAGGATTTGGTAGAAATGAATACATTGAAACTAGCCGTCCACTTGTGGTAGTTACCGCTCCCGGTCCGGGAAGTGGAAAAATGGCTACCTGTCTTTCTCAACTATATCACGATGGGCAAAGAGGGATAAAATCCGGCTATGCAAAGTTTGAAACTTTTCCTATCTGGAATTTACCACTAAAACACCCCGTCAACTTAGCTTATGAAGCCGCTACTGCTGACTTAAATGACCTAAACATCATAGATCCATTCCATATGGAAGCATACAACGAACTAGCAATTTCATATAATCGTGACTCTGATGTATTTCCCGTATTAAAAAACATTTTTGATCAACTACTAGGCAAATCTCCTTATAATTCTCCCACTGATATGGGCGTCAATATGGTAGGTTACTGCATTATTGATGATGAAGCAGCACAACTAGCAAGCAAACAAGAAATTATACGCCGTTATTATCATACCCAAGTATTACAACGCAAAGGAAATATTACCAGCGATGAGCCAATTCAAAAAATAGAAATTGTAATGAACCAAGCAGGTGTTACTACTGCTGATCGCCCAGTTGTTCAAGCAGCACTCGATAAAGCAAATCAAGCACTAGATACGGCTGTGGCCATTGAATTAAATGATGGAACAATCATTACTGGGAAAACCTCTTCTCTATTTGGAGCAAGTGCTGCAGCCTTGCTAAATGCTTTGAAGCATTTAGGAAATATCAATGATGAGCTAGCACTCATTCACCATAGCGTAATTAAACCTGTACAAGAATTAAAAGTAAATATACTTGGGAATAATAATCCTCGTATCCATGCTGATGAGATGTTGGTCATGTTATCTGTTGCTGCTACTACTAATCCTTTAGCAGAATTGGCATTGAATCAACTACCTAAATTGAAAGGTTGTGAAGCGCACTCTACTGTAATCCTTGCTGAAGAAGACTTCAACCTTTATGGAAAGCTAAAAATGAATCTAACTTGCGAACCAGTTTATCGTAATAAAAGACTCTATCATAAAAAGTAAAAGTAACTAAGTTAGGCGAAATGAAGTAAATAGTCTAACTTTTCTTATACACAAGATTCATTTTCATTTCACAACGCTGAATCTTCTTCCCATTAGAAAAGCCTCCTGTCCGAATTATTTTATAATCGTTCCTTTAGAGGCTTTTTCTTTATTTACAATTTTATAGCTTTAGTTCTTTATGAATGCTTACTTTTTCTCTTTCTTCTTCTTTTTCTTTTCATTTTTTTGTTCAACCATCAAGTCTTGAATGATTAATAATGGCTTTGTAGGAACAGAAATACTATCCCCACTAAACAAAACTACATCTGTTGCAAAAGGGGTATTACGCTTCTTAAAGTTTTTAATATTACTGTATCTTATTAGTTTATCATCAAAAAAGAAAGCTTCATTATTATAATAAACTTTTCGATATATTTGTGCAGAAAATATCTCAGATATGAAACACAATACAACAACAATAGAAATCGCTAGGTTTGATTCTGAATATTCCATAAACCCAAAACGCACAATCCCTACTATTCCAAAAAGAATAGCAACGATAAAAAAGATAGCCCATTTTTTTGATGTGTCGTATACTTCAAAACTACGTCCTTCTTTTACCTTTTCAAATTCTTTCTTTGAATTTAAAAATTTTCTTACTCTCATAAATAAAATATAACTTCCTATCCCTATCCCAAATAAGATACTCATCATGATTCCTCCACTGTAAAATTATTATACCATACCATATATACAACTGTATCCAAATTTAGAAACTTCAAAAATAGATTGAAGAAAGAAAAAGCTATAGCGAAATTAATCACTATAGCTTTATAAACTTAATTTAAATCAATTGCTTATGGATTAACTAAAATTTGAACCTCAGGAACCAAATGCCCAAGGAATGCAATACTAACGCAAGCAATCAATACTGCCCAGATTAGTTTATTAGAATTCATCCATTTTTTACCTAGTAACCAATAGCAAAGAGCAACGATGATAGCAGGTCCTAATTTAGGCATCAACTTATCCATCAATCCTTCTTGCAAGTCAATTCCGTTACCAAATACAGTTACTACACCAAACCTAACATTAACCATAGTTGCAATCATTGCCCCTATTACTGTAACACCAAGTACTGATGCTGCTTCAGTAAATGCTTGAAGCTTATCACTCATAGTTGTTACTAATGTAACCCCTTGTTTGTATCCCATTTGGAACATTTGAGGACGTAACCAGAATAATACGAATAAATTCCAGATAGTCCATAATATAATTCCGATCGGATTCTTTTCAACAGCAAATGAAACTGCGATTGAACCAAATACTGTTCCACCAATCATACCGAATATAGTATCACCGATTCCAGCAAATGGACCCATCAAACCAGTTTTAATAACCGCTGCTGTATCAATAGCAGAAGCACCACCTTGCTCTTCAAGAGCAATATTCATACCAACAATAATATCTCCCATTGCAGGTTGAGTATTAAAGAATTGAGAATGAACTCTTAATGCTTTATCTTTCGCTGCTGGATCATTTGCATATAGTTTTTCAATTACAGGAAGCATAGTAGTTAGATATCCTAACCCTTGCATACGCTCGTAATTCCAACCAATTTGACTATGCCAAATCCAACGTACATTTAATGAACTTAATTCCTTTTTTGTAAATTTACTATTCGTCATACTCGTCACCTCCAGTATTAGCTGTAGCATTTTCTGTACGTGACTTAAATACTACGATAGCCACTGCCAATCCAAGTAATGAAATACCAAGCACACTCATATTTAGATATGCAGCAAGTACAAATCCAAGAATCAAGTATTGAATATTTCTAGTTGTAGGCAAATATCTTAATAAGATAGTGAATCCAACCGCAGGTAACATTTTACCAGCAATTGTAAATCCAGTAATTAACCAAGGAACATTCTTGTCAATGAAACTAGCAAGATCTGCAACTCCTGAAGCGCCTAATAATAAAGCAAAGAATACAGGAAGTGCTCTTGAAAGTGCCCAAGGTAAAGTACCTAGAACGTTCATTAATTCAATTTTCTTCATATCACCTTTTTCAACATAAGCATCTGCTTTGTGTTGGAAGAAAGTGTTTGTAAAACGTGCCAGAATATCAAATTGAATTGTTAATGTTGCAATTGGAATACCAATTAAAGTAATATAATAATCCGCGTTATCAAAGCCACCAGCCAAAGCAGTAACTAGCATTGCTGCTGTAGTCCAGTTTGGAATAGAAGCTCCACCATATGTACCAATACCTAGTGCATACGATTGTAAAATCCCTCCTACATATAATCCAAGAATTGGATCCCCTACTACGATTCCAGTAAAGATCCCTGTTTGAATGATACCATTCATTCCAAAACCGAATGATAAGGCATCTAACATTGCTACTCCAGACCATACTGTTAAAAGTAAAATCTGAAAAATATTTAATTCCATATAAACTCCCCTTTCTTAAGTATTTAATAGAATTATTGAAACTTCGATTATTTCTCTTTAAATAGATCTGGCTTTCTAATTAAAGGCATAAAATCGATTATTTCCTCATTTGGAACCATTTGAGCTGTAAACTTTACACCCCGTTTATCTAGTTCTTCAAATCCATCTACATCTTCTTGCGTAACACCAACACTACGCTTAACTTGTACACTACCGTACTTAGAAGACATATTTCCGACATTAACTGCATCCATATGGTAACCTGCATCCCATAATCCTAGTAAAGTTTGAGGTCCCTTCAATACAATGAAAACTCGTTCATTGTCATATTTATTTGCGATTAAATTTTTTGCTGCTGTTTCTACACTCAAAATTGATAACTTTGTCCCAGGAGGACAAGACATTCTTAATGCCATTTTTTGAATTTCATCTTTGGAAGAAATATCATCAATAACCATAATCCGTGTTGCTTTTAATGTACTCGTCCAAAATGCCGCTACTTGACCATGAATTAATCTTTCATCGACACGAATATTTACAATTTGTTGCATTTTTTCATCTCCTTCTAAAATCTACTAAATCATTTGACTATTCTAATAATATAATAGAGATTACAAAAAGTAAAGATGTAAGCGCTTTTCTTCACATAATAATCACATATTGTCACAATATTATGCACTTTTTCTGCTCCACCCTAATTATATTCCTTATTTTTTTAAAACTCTTTCTTTCATTTTTTTATGATTTGATATAGAATAAGGACATGTTTTAACAGTAGAAAGGAATTTTAGTTTACACACTAAATTGGTTTATTTATGAGAGGATTTTTATTAGTAAGTCATGGAGGATTTGCTGAAGCATTGAAAGAATCTGTAAAAATGATTGCTGGTGAAGTTGACAATATTTTTGCAGTTGGTTTATATCCCTCTGAGGGCGTTGATGAATTCATTGCAAAATTAGATGTATTGGTACCTGAATTTGAAAACTATGAAGAATTATTTATTTTCACTGACTTGTTCGGAGGTTCTCCGGGAAATAGCGCTTTCCTTCGCTTTGCAGAAAACCCTAAATTTCAAATAATTTCAGGAATGAATTTCCCTTTGGTTTTAACCGCTTTATTAACGCCAGATGTTGATGCACAGTTTTTACTAGATGCCGCTAAAGAAGGCATGGTTGATGTAAAAGCCATGCTTAGCAATATGGATGATGAATAATTTAGTATTCAATTGTTATAATCATTTAGATTAGATGTAAAACCATCTAATCTTTTTTATTAAAAAAGAAAGTATGAAATCATTTACTTTCTTTTTTTGAATGGCCATTTAAATTTAACTGCTTTTTGCTTGTTTTTCTCTTCTTGAATTTTTCTTGATTCTTTATTCGGAATTACTTTATTCAGAAAATTAGCTGCTTTTCCTGTTTGAAATGTAACAATATAAAGAATTTCATTATCTGCTCTTTGAATCATCAGTGCATCTGCTGAATTTGCTCCACTTTTTACTGTCCATTCTGCAATTTCATCAAAATGTATTCTTCGTATACTGTCCTCTTTTTTATTCGGGTTTGGATATAAAAGAATTCCTTGATCATAGATACCCATTACTTTATATTCCTTAACCTTATAATTTAGAAATAAAGAAATCCCTGCTAGCATCACTCCAAAAAGAATCGCAATCCAGTTCATAGTTAAACATAATGCAACACCAATAACACAACAAATAATCAATGCCCACTTTGGTTTATATCCTACTTCCCCTATGAAAGAACCTAATTGCTCTGTATCATTTGTTACTTGAAATTTATCTTTTCCCATATTATCACTCTTTCTCAACGCACAAATATTATAGCACGCTCTTTATTTGTTTGCTATAATAGGTAGTGAAAAGAAACGAGGGATATCATGGAAATCATTTTATTTGTTGGCGTTATATCAAGTCTTTCCCTTCTTTTATCTTTCCTTCAATACCGAAGGAAAAAAGCGGTTGTTAAAGAGCTACTGAGGCATAGCGGATTTCAAATTTATGATTATTCAAAAAAGTTTTATGCTGTTTTTGTAGTATTGTTGATTTTGTGTATTCTGATGTCTATTCTCTCTTTTTACAATGAAAATGTTTTTGGTATTATCCTATCCTTTATTTTATTAATTATGGTTGCCGCTATTTCACTAACGCTTATAGGAAATTCAAAATTCTATTATAATAATACTGCTTGTGTTCTAGCTGGCAAACTTGTACGCTATAAGAATATTACGGAGTTCTGGCCTAAAAGATTCAGTATTTCTAGGCAACAATATATCTTTACCATTGATGAAGACATTTTCCGTGTTCGAAAAGTAATTGCTGATTTGATTCAATTAAAAATAAAAGACTTTGAAGATACCAAGCCGAAACCAAAACCCAAAAAACCAACAAAAAAGAAACACAAAAAAAAATCTAGTGATAACTAGAATTTTTTATTTTCTCTTCTAATTCTTTTGCTGTTGGTAAACCTGCTTGTGCCCCTAACTTTCCAATCGCAATACTAGAGGCTACACAAGCACTCTGTATACTTTTTTCAATTGTTTTTCCTTTCAATATACTACTGCTAAATGCGGCAACAAAACAATCTCCCGCTCCTGTGGTATCTACCACTTCACATTTTTGAGCTTGCACTTTTACGAAATGATTGCCATCATGATAAATCGCCCCTTCATCCCCTAAGGTAATAATCAACTTATTTGGATAACGGCTCAATGCTTCTTCTCTACTCAATTTAGGGAATGTAACTTCAAATTCCAATTCATTTGGAATAATATAATCTAATTTTTCAATGTATCCTTCTTCTATTTTTCGTGCTGGTGCTGGGTTCAATAATACTTTTACTTGATGCTCATAACAATAGTCAATAACATATTTTACAGTTTCTTCAGGAATTTCTTGTTGCATGATTACTAAATCTGCACTTAAAATGGACTCCTGATGTTTTTGCACTGCTTCAATATCAACCATTGCATTTGCTCCCTCAACAATAATAATGCGGTTATCCCCATCCTTTATTGTAATATGTGCAGATCCTGTACTAGTATCTTTCTTCCAAATAGCACTTGTATTTACTTTGTTTTGGTTGAAATTATCAATTATCATCTCTCCATAAGCGTCCTTGCCAACACAACCCAAGATTAATACTTCATTTTCAAGTCTTGATGCTGCAATTGCTTGATTTGCTCCTTTTCCTCCAAATAAAACAGAAAAACGATTTCCTATAACCGTTTCTCCTTCGACAGGAACAATTTCTGTTTCCACTACAAAATCCATAGACATACTACCAATTACTACTATTTTTCCCATATAATTACTCCCTCCTTTTCTTATAAAAAGAATTATGCTTTGCACAATTCTAAATCATTTCTCTCCAAATTTTTGCCCCTAACGCACACAATTTTCCATCTAAATTTTCATATCCACGATCAATATGATATATTTCACGAATCTCTGTTACTCCTTCTGCAATTAATCCTGCAATAACTAAACTCGCTCCACAACGCAAATCTGTTGCCGTAACACGATCTCCAAATAATTTTGAAGGTCCTATAATACTAGAGGCGGATGACATGACTTGAATATTGGCGCCCATTCTTTGTAATTCTGCACAATGTTTAAAACGCTCTATATAAATCGTTTCCTTTATATGTGATTGCCCATTTGCCTTTGTCAATAGTGCAGTTATAGGCTGTTGTAAATCCGTCGCAAAGCCCGGATAAGTTGTTGTTTGAATATCCACTGCTTTCAATTCTTCACTCTTTCTTATGGTTACCTTATCCACATCGATATCCATATCCACTCCTGCTGCTTGTAACTTTGATAAAAGAGCTTCTAAATGCAATGGAATGATATTTTCCACTACTACTTCTTCTGCTGCTGCTGCTGCAATAATTATAAATGTCCCTGCCTCAATACGATCAGGAATAATTTCATGGAAACATCCGTTCAAGGCTTTCACCCCTTCAATCGTAATCATTTCCGTTCCTGCTCCTCTAATCTGAGCCCCCATCTTATTTAATAAAGTCGCAACATCAATAATTTCAGGTTCCTTTGCAGCATTTTGAATTACTGTTTTTCCCTCCGCATAAACTGCAGCCATCATAATATTTATGGTTGCCCCAACAGAAGCAATATCTAAATAAATATTGGCTCCTTCTAATTTTTTTGCATGAATATGATAACTACCCTGCACATACTCAACACTTGCCCCTAATGCTTCAAACCCTTTCAGGTGCAAGTCAATCGGACGAGGACCCAAGTAACATCCTCCCGGCATCTTCATAGTTACTTCTCCATATTTACCCAAAAGTGCTCCCATGAAATAATAGGATGCTCTTAATTTTGTAACCGCATCATGCTCTAATGGTTTATTTATCATATTGGTTGGATCAATAACAATATGATCCTCCGCTTTCTGAATCACTGTTATATTCAATTCTCTCAACAAAACAGATAGCGACTCAACATCTGATATGGAAGGAACACCACAAATAGTCACAGGACCTTGACTAGCTAAAATTGCTGCAGGGATAACAGCTACTGTTGCATTTTTAGATCCGCTAACTCGCACTGTCCCTTTTAAACTTCGCCCGCCCTCTATTTTAATAACTTCTTCCATCTTCCATCCTCCATCTGTCCAAGATTATTTTACCATATTCTATTGGTTTGTATAGTCGCTTATTATATCAAACTAGCTGCCCACGTAATCAAAGGAATTGTTATTAGTGCTACTATGGTTGTTGCAAAAACCAGTTTTGCAGCATATTGCTCATCATGCCCATAATTTCCTACCATGATGGAAACTACAATTTTCCCTGGTAAACCAATCAAAATAGCCAAAATTAAGGCTGTTTCACTTCCTAATATTGGCGAAAACACTACCAAAATAACAAGGGGAGCCAAAATCATTTTAACAAAGACTAAAAGATATAATTTCTTTTCTTTAAACATATCTGTGAATTCTATATTAGCTAACAAACACCCCACATAAAACATTGCCAATGAACTTGACCCAGATTTAAACCCAATCAGCGCTTCCTCTATCAATATTGGTAATTCAATTTGTAATGATATCATAACAAAGGCGAGTACAACGGAAATTGTCATAGCGTTGATACCTTTCTTCATCTGACTCAAAAAGTTCCCTTGATTTAAATGCCTACTACACAGATAAATACCAAATGTCCATAGAATCAAATTATCCATTACTAAATGTTGCGAAAAGCTAACACTACTACTTGGACTATCAAAAAGACTTGTAATAAGTGGTAGTCCAAAAAAATTATTATTTGAAAAGGCAAAATACAAAATAAAAGGAACTGCTTTTGAGTTTGGCATTTTCATTCGCTTACTCAAAAACATTCCGATTAATAATAACACAATATATAGACCAATAAGAATGACAAAAAAGGACCATTTTTCCAGAAATAGCGATAAGCTTGCACCACTTCTATAAACTACAAAAAAGGTAGTAATAGGCAATATCAACTTCATTAATACAATCGAAATCCCTTTCAATGAATCGCTATTTAATAGCTTCCCCTTCATAAATCCAAATCCTATGCCCATTAAGACAATGAAAACACCGATTTGATTCAGAATAATACTAATTTGTTGATTCATTTTCTTCTCCTATATACTAATATTCTGCTTCTTCTTTTTGTTCTTCCTCAATCAAAATAATTTCTTCTTCCTCGTCATCAATCATGATGGAGCTTGTATCAACATGTGTTTCTGAAAACTTATGTCTGTTGCGTAAATCCCATTTATTATTATCTAATTGTGTAAAACGATTATCTAGCATTAACGCGGAGTAGAATGAAGCAATTTTATTCATTGCCTGCGTTTCATTATGTCCCAATTCACCACTAACATTTTTCCACAATTTATCAAAAGGCATGCTTGTCTTTCTTTTTGATAACATTTCATATGCGATTTCATTCATAGATCGTACACTCATTACTCTTCACCCTCCTACATATACTCTGGGGCGGTAACCCCTATGAGTTCAAGTGCGTTTTTTAATGTGATACAAATGGCTTTCACTAATGCCAATCGTTCACTACTTAATTGTATTTCTGTTTCATCTAGTACCTTACATTCGTTATAGAAGCTATGAAAATAAGCTGCTAATTTTTGAATATAATTACATAATCGATGTGGTTGTCTGTTTTTTGCAGCATCTGAGATTACTGATGAAAATTCATTAATATGCTTCAGTAAATCCATTTCCTTTTGATGTGTCAGCAAGGAAAATGTATCTGCCTTTTCAAACTTCTCACCTTGTTTCAATATCGAACACATTCTTGCATGTGCATATTGTGCATAATAAACAGGATTTTCATTACTTTGCTTTGTCGCTAAATCTAAATCTAAATCCATTTGCGTATCTACTGCCCTTGACGCAAAAAAGTAACGGATTGCATCTACTCCTGCTTCTTCTAGTAAATCTTTTAATGCCAAAGCTTTCCCTGTGCGTTTAGAAAGCTTAAACTCTGTTCCATCCTTAATCATTCGTACCATTTGAATAATATCAATCTCTAAGTCATCCTGATTATGACCTAAAGCTTGAACTGCCGCTTTTAAACGATTGATATACCCATGATGATCTGCCCCCAAAAAATTAACTAAGTTTTCAAAGCCTCTTTCAAATTTATCCAAATGATAGGCAATATCTGGTGTTAAATAAGTATATTCTCCATTACTCTTCACCAAGACTCTATCCTTATCATCATCAAACTCTGTTGTTTTAAGCCACAAAGCACCCTCTTTTTCATAAGTTACACCTAATTGTTTCAGTGTATCCACTGCTTTCTGAACTAAACCTCTTTCATAAATGTTTCTTTCGCTACTCCACACATTAAAATCAACTCGGAAAAAATTCAAATCATCTTTTAATTTTTGTAACTCTTCTCTTAATCCATATTCCCTAAAGTAAATAAATGAGTCCTCTTTCGCAAGCTCTACATATTTATTTCCTTCTTCCACTTTAATTTTTTCTGCAATTTCAATTAAATCCACTCCATGATAACCATCTTCAGGAATACTAGCCTCTATCCCAAACGCTTGCAAATATCGTGCTTGTAAACTTTTACCCATATTATCAATTTGCAGACCAGCATCATTAATATAGTATTCACTTGTTACATCATATCCTGCTTTTCTTAGAATTCTACATACCGAATCTCCAATGGCCGCACCACGAGCATGTCCGGGATGTAAATCCCCTGTAGGATTCGCTGAAACAAATTCTACATTCATCTTTAAGCCTTTTCCAAAATCACTTTTTCCATAATCATCGCCTTCTTTTAGCACTTTACTAATCACATTTGCTAACTGTTCATTACGCACGAAGAAATTGATGAACCCCGGCCCCGCAATCTCAATATTTTCTATTAATTTTGTATCCTCTATCATTTTATTCTTTAATTCTTCAGCGATTTCTCTCGGATTTCTTTTCAATTCCTTTGTTAAACGCATAGCTATATTAGAAGAATAATCACCATGACTCACTTCTCTAGGAATTTCTATCACGATTTGATGACTATCTATTTCCATATCAAAAACAAGCTTTACTGCTTCTTGAATTGTTATTTTTAAGGCTTGTTCAATTTGATTCATTAAGTTTCCTCCCAAATCCATTCTAATTGATGACTTGCGATTACGTTCTTCTCACTTACAAGGTCATACTGTATACGCAAACAACATTCATCATAGGCTAAATAATGTGTGTATGATTCCATTTCCATGACCCCAAAAGAAGAAGAAATCATCACTTTTTCAAAACTCATAAGTTTAAACTTTATTTCTGTATGCACCTCTGCATAACGGTTCAAGATGATTCCTTCGTTATCTAATGTCAACAAAACTTTATCTTCTGCTGTTTCAAAATAACGGACTTCAAATCCCTCTTTACCTCTCGTAAATTCCCCTGTTCCATGATAGATTATATTCTCAGTAGCTTCCTCGTTATTTCTTTGCTTAACTGTTAATATAACCATCTTTTTATCAATCATAAATCTCCTTCATCATTTGAATTATATTCATATATAAATTCTTGTCAAGTAAAGATTTCACTTTTTACTAGATTTTCACATTCAAGCCTCTTTATCGTGCTTTATCTTAACATATTCTAAATATTGTTTTCACATAACTTGCACAAGAAAAAGAAAAAATTTTTTTATCAAATACAAAAAAACAAATTAAAAATCATAACTTTTTCAAGTTTACTATTAACGAGCTATTTTTTGTTCCAAAATAATTTGGTTCGGCAAACAAACAATTACCATCGGATCTCCACGTCGAACCCATCCTTGTTTCTCACATAAGTGATCTGGACAGTCCACATCATGCACACGATACATTTCTCCTTTTACTTCAATATGTACCTTTGATACTAAACCCTCTACAACATATTCAGCATCTTTGGTAATATCAAATTCAAGAATTACTTTATTATTTAATCGCACAGTTACTATATCTTCTGTCTTAACTTGTTCTTTTATCATATTGGTCACAAACCATATCCCCGCCAATACAACAACTATTCCCAAAATTATTATTCCTTCTTTTTTCTTCATTTTATCTCCTCATAAATCCTTCTATATCTTCAACTTCTTTGATAATTGCTTCTGATAAATTAATGTTTCCATCTTCTGTTACCAAAATATCATCCTCAATACGAATCCCAATCCCTTCTTCCTTAATATAAATACCCGGCTCTACTGTAATTACATTTCCCGGAACAAGTGGTTGATATTTACTTAAGCCAATATCATGTGTATCTAAACCAAGAGAATGGCTTACCCCATGATAATAATATTTACTAACTTCCTCGGCTTTCGAGATAAGCCCTCTCTCTAAAAGTTCTTTTGCGTAATAATCAAGTACCATATCCTGTAATTCCTTCATGCAAACACCCGGCTTCACAGCTTCAATTACCTTCTTTTGAATGCTTAACACCATCTCATACAGTTCTCTTTGGCGCTTTGTGAAAACACCATTAATGGGATAGGTACGAGAAATATCTCCACAATACTTCTTATGACTTGCACCTAAATCAAACAAAACTAAATTCTCATCCTCTAATGTATCATCATTTTTTGTATAGTGAAGTGTAATTGCGTTTTCCCCACTTGCTGCAATTGTTGGAAAAGAGGTAGCGCTTTGATGTTGACTCAACACATAATTAAAGTCCCCAACAACTTGATATTCTTTTTTTCCTACCACTAAACTTTTCATGATGCTCTGTAACCCAAGATTTGTAATATCAATTGCTTGTTGAAGCATTTCAATTTCTTGCCCTGATTTCACAGTCCTCAATGCTTTTATTAAGGGATAGGCATCTTCTATTTCTATATTATGATTCTCTAATAGGTCTTTATAGTACCATGAGCGACTTGCATTTACTTCTTCTTTCTCTTCAAAGTCTAAATAAACTTTATTCTTCGCTAAATCAAATAATATTGTTTCAAACTCCTCCAAATAACGATATTCTGCAATTCCACTATACTCTATTGCTTTTTCTTCATTCAGCTTTTTTCCAATCCATTTCTCATAAAATAAATCAACTTTTTCTATAAATAAAATCGTTTGGTTCCCTTTTTCTGTTTTATTCATTAAAAGAATCAAATTGGGTTCATCAATCATCGTCAAATAATAAAAATTACGATTCACACTAAACGGATAATTTTCATCCGCAGAACGATTTATTTCCGTACCAGAAAATAACACTAAAACGCTATTATTCTCCATCTTCTCAAATAAATTGTTTCTGTTCAATTGTGCTAATGCTTTCATAAAATCTCCTTTGGAAAATATATTTTATCTTCTATCTTCTCTTCACTATTCGTAATTGCTTGTACAATATTAGATATTGTAGATAATTCCTTGATTTCTTCTTGTTTGCTCAAAATCCAGATTGGCGTATCATCATGATAGGGTTGATACACCTGTTGACGCACTTGATCTTCAAAGTAATAGTATCGCGCATCATATTGTTTTTTTTCTAATTTACTTAAAATTTCGCTTTTGTCACTCAGGCTTTCTGTATATTCAAATAAATCCCTCTTTAATAAACGCTCCGCAAGGTCTTTCAATATTTTATCTTCCCCTCGAGATAACAAATGAAATCCATACTGGCAACTACTTTCATCTAGTAGATAATGATCCTGATTACAAACTTTTTCTTTTTGTAAATAAGGCAAAAACATTCCTGCTTCTCTTAAATATTTAGGCTGTATTTCATATACTGCCTTCATTCTCTTAAATAGTAAAGAAACCATCGCTTCAAAACTACGAGATACTGGATGATAATATACTTGCCAATACATATGATAACGCGACATGATATAATCCTCTACTGCATGAACACCGCTTTCCTTAATAACCAATTTTGAATCTTTTGCTTTCATGGTTCTTAGTATTCTCTCAAAGTCAAAATCCCCATATCTTGTCCCAGTAAAATACGCATCTCTTAAAAGATAATCCATACGATCCGCATCTAATTGTGAAGAGATTAATTGTGACAACAATTCATTTGAATATTCGTGATTAAGTACTTGTACGATCTTTTTTGGTAGTTCTTGATGACAAGAAGATAAAATCTCAAATATTTCACTATCACCTAATATTATTTGATATGTCATTTCTTCGTGATTCTGACCACTAATTACTTCAAAAGCATGAGAAAAAGGACCATGACCAAGATCGTGTAATAATGCCGCCAATAACACAATGATTTGTTCTTCTTCTGTTAGCGATTTTTTTAAATCTTCCACTTCATTCAACATTCTTCGAACAATTTCATATACCCCAAGTGAGTGTGTAAAACGAGAATGTTCTGCACTCGGATATACTTGAAAACTAGCCCCTAACTGATGAATACGCCGTAACCTTTGAAACTCACGCGTATTAATACAATCCCATATCACTTGATAGTCTACATGAATATAGTTATGAATCACGTCTCTAATAACTTTTGTTTCATTTGTTTTTACAAACATATCATCACCTCTTTATACTATATTGTTGCAAGAAAAAAGTTGTCATAAAGACAACTATTCATCATCTGGTATTTGTGGCAGACGGAAAATCTGTTCTCCATCTTTCGAAAAAGAGAACAATCCTCGCGCATATCCCTTCACATACTCTGGATCCGTTAACTTTTCTGCTTGTTCAATCAAATACTGATTTTCACTTTCTATCTCTTTTAATGTTGCTTGTGCATCTTCTAAATCCTTTCCCAATTGAAAAGTTTGTTGAACTTCTGTCACAATTTCATAAACAAAATATACGGACAAGAATACTAAAACCAAGCTAATAGTTCTGGTTATTAGTACTTTGGTTTTAAGTTTCTTTTTCTTTTTTATATTTTTGGTTTTCTTATTTTGAGCCATTATTAACTCCTTTCGATTACCGTATTATCATTATACTTAGTTTTTGTGAAAAATCAATGTATATCCTTTTTTTAAGCACTTATTTTTTTACAGAAATACCTTTCCCTTATCACGAAATAAAAGCTTCTTCTTACCAAAAAAAATACTCCTTTCTATTTTTAAAATAGTGGAGTATCTTTCAGTCTTTTTTCTTATTCTATTACTTCATACAAGAAAGGCGCTTCCTCTTTTTTTGTATGATCAGGTGTTGATATTACTCGAACTCGCATCTTTCTTTCTCCAAATGTAATTTCAAGCTCATCTCCTGCTTTAATATGAGTTGATGCTTTCGCAATTCTCCCATTCACAAGAATACGATCATGATTCGCTAATTCTTTTGAAGTTGCTCTTCTTTTTAAGATACGTGATACTTTCAAGTATTTATCTAAGCGCACTTTGTTTCTCCTATTGTGTTAGTTCTTTTTCTAACAGTTTACAGATTAATTGCACTTGTTGCAAGTCTGATTCTTTTATTTCACTTAAACTCTTTAACACGACAAATGCTCCAAAGAATTCTCCATCCAATATGACGGGAACAATACTTCCTTGATAAGTGCTAGCATTATTTGAGAAAATTTGTACATCCGCAAATCCCGTTTCACGGTAAACTTCCATCGTTTTCAAGAATGATGTTGATAAGTTTTCATCTAACCAATGACTATTTTCATCATTCCCCGTTTCTACAATTGCTTCTTCTGCATAAAAGAATACATTAACATGTAACAATTCTTCTAAAAGACTACACTTAGCTTTTATGTTTTTGTTTTCTTCCTTTACTCTAGAGAACTTTTTCAAAATTATTTGGTTTTTGTCATCAACAAAAAACTCAATTGCTGATCCTTCATGAATTTGAAGAACTTTGCGGATTTCCTTTGGTACCACAATACGACCAAGACGGTCTATTCTACGTACTACTCCTGTTGCTTTCATAAACATTCCTTTCTAAATAGATATTAATTTTTCTGGCAAAAATTCAATACTTCTATTGTCTTCATTAACCAGTTTTTAACTTTTGGTATTTCTATCATAATACGTTCATTTGTATACCTAAGATTTATTTGGGCCTCTATTTTATTTATCCCTTCAAAGAGTTTAACACCATCCACAGAAAATGACCAGTCTTTTACACATATAATTCTTACATTTTTGATATTTTCGTGATAACTCTCTATAAATCCCTCTTTTAGAATCAACTCTAAACGCCTTTTTTCAAAGAGTAATTGCACTTCTTTTGGTATTTTACCAAACATATCCTCAACTTCTGTTACTAAATCATTTAATTCAAAAATATTGTTTACATTTTCGGTTTTTTGATACAAGGATATCTTGTCGTAATCAAATTGGGTAAAATTCGCAGGTACATAAGCGTTAATGTCAATTAGAGATTTTTTCTCTATTTTCTCTTCTTTGAAAATTCCTTTTTTCTCATCAATGGCTTGTTTCAACAATTCAATATACATATCAATTCCAACGGTATCAATAAATCCTGATTGATTTTCTCCTAACATATCTCCCGCACCACGAATCGTTAAATCTCTCATCGCGATTTTATATCCACTACCTAACTCCGTAAACTCTTTTACAGCTTGTAGTCTTTTTTGAGCGATTTCGCTAATCTGCTTTGTAGGCGTATACATTAGATAGGCATAAGCTAATCGATCACTTCTGCCAACACGCCCTTTGATTTGATACAATTGTGATAGTCCGAAACGATCTGCTTGGTCTATGATAATCGTATTCGCATTTGGTATATCTATCCCCGTTTCTATAATGGTTGTACAAAACAAAATATTGTATTCATTTAAGGTAAACCTCACCATTACATCTTCTATTTCATCCCGATTCATTTTTCCATGAACAACTGCAATTCTTGCTTCAGGGATTTTATTTCCAATACTATACGCTACTGAATGAATTGTCGAAACATTATTATGTAAATAGAAGATTTGTCCGTTTCTAGCAAGCTCTCTCTGTATCACATCCCTCACGACTGACATATTTTTCTCAATCACATATGTTTGTACTGGCAAACGATGACGTGGTGGTGTATCTAATTGTGATAAAGACCGTATTCCTATTAAAGACATTTGTAATGTTCTAGGAATTGGGGTAGCACTCAATGACAATACATCAATTGAATGCTTAAATTCCTTAATCTTTTCCTTGTGTTCTACACCAAAACGCTGTTCTTCGTCAATAATTAATAAACCTAAATCTTTAAAGTGTACATCTTTACTTAATAAACGATGCGTTCCAATTAGAATATCTATTGTTCCTTCTTTAACCCTTTGAAGTGCTTTTTTTATTTGCGCATCACTCACGAAACGATTAATAACCGCAATTTGAACAGGAAAATTAATAAATCGTTTCAAAAAGGTTTCATAGTGCTGTCTAGATAATATCGTCGTTGGACATAAATATGCGACTTGCTTCTTTTCAATTACCGCCTTAAATGCTGCACGCATCGCTACTTCTGTTTTTCCAAAACCAACATCTCCACATAGTAAGCGATCCATTGGTTTCAAACTTTCCATATCTTGCTTAATTTCTATGACTGACCTTTTTTGATCCTTTGTAAGTTCATATTCAAATTCCATTTCAAATTCGTCTTGCATCTCTGTATCTTTTTGGTAAGCATATCCAATTGCTTGCTCACGCTCTGAATACAAGACCAATAACCTTTCTGCAATATCTTCGACATTCTCTTTAATTCGCTCTTTTGTTTTCTTCCATTCATTGCTTCCTAGTTTGTTTAATTTTGGTCTTGCTCCCTCTGATGAAATAAATTTTCTGACAAGATTAAACTGTTCTAAAGGAACTAACAATATATCATCGGCTCTATAAACAATTCTCAAAAAGTCACGATAATTACCATTCACTTCTTTTGTGACAATCCCCAGATATTTTCCAACTCCATATAGATTATGAACAACAAAATCTCCTGCTTGTAAATCCGAAGCATCATGCAAGACCTCTGCTGTTCTAAATTTATTGGAGTATCTTGTTTTTTGATAAACACTTGAAAATAATTCCTTTGATGTATAAACAATCAAATCTCTATATTCAAATCCCTCTGATATCATATGATGAACAATATAGATACCATAACCCAACTCCATTTTTTCATTCCAGACTTGATAAGGAATATTCTGTTGCAAACATTCTCCTATAACTTGTTTGATTTCTACCTCGTTTAAACAAAGAATGATTCTATGTGTACTCGCTTGTTTATAGATAAGTTTTAAAGAAATAGCTAGGCTTTGTTTCGCTAAAAATACAGATTGAATTTCTGAGCGTATCTCTGATTCCGCGAACTGTTTTATCTCATAGGGATTTTTTGTTGACAGACTTTTATTCCATGTTGCATACACTTGAAATATTAATAGTGATTTATGATTTTGATATAGCTCTTGCATATATTCAACTGTTTCTTCCATAATTAACTTCAAACTTGTACTCACTTCTTCTGGTGTAGAAACAATTAAGAAAGCATCTTTTCTGTAATCTAAAAGTGTATATTGCTGCTGCAATAAAGCATAATATTTATAAAGTCTACGATCACGAATATGATTCTCTATGTACTCTCTTTCCTGATTGATTTTCTCTTGTAATTCTATAAACCCTTCTCTCTCTTTTTCTTTTTCCATTCTTTTTTCAATTTCTTCGTTTATTTCCTTTATTTCTTCATCTGAAAAAAGAATATCGCTAGCAGGAATAATATTTATTTCTGATATGGACTTAATCGTTCTCTGTGTCGCAATATCAAAGACACGAATACTATCAATTATTGTGTCAAAGAACTCTATCCTAACAGGATACTCATTATTAATTGAAAACACATCTATGATTCCCCCACGAATAGAAAAGGTGAGTGGCTGATCCACTTTATAAACTTTTTCATATCCACTTTTTATTAGTAAAGCTTGTAAGTTTTCCATCGTGATTTCTTGTTCTAGCTTCACTTGTATTTTTTGCTTCAAGAACAATTCTGGATTCGGTAAATATCGTATAAATGCAGCTACATGAGTAATACATAGGATTTTTTCCTTTTCTTGCAATTGTTGTAATACTTCTAGTTTCTGTGCTAAAAGTTCAGGAGATGCCGCTATACTTTCAATTCTCAATGACTCTTCACTTGCAAATAAGAAAACATCATCATCTATCAAATTTTCAATATGACTATATAGTTGTTGCGCTTGAAAAAGATTATTTTTAACAATGATCATTGATTCATCACTATTTTGATAATGGCTTGCTAAAATTAATGCTTCTTCATTAATCGACAGTGAATTTAACCCTAATTCATGTCTTCGAAGAGCCTCAACTGCTGGATTTTTATTTAATTCATTTAATATTAGTTTCATCGCATTCTTATTTCTGATTATACTTACTCATTACATCTACAAAATTCATTTCTATACTATCAATTAATGCATTCACGGTTAACGAAACCGCTTTTTTTATTTCTTCTCCTTCTCCTTTGCTGAACTTTCCTAACACATAGTCTTTTTGATCTATCACATCACTACTTCCAATTCCTACTCTAATCCTTTTAATTTCATTTGTGTGAAGATGCTGAATTACACTTTTTACTCCATTATGACCGCCACTACTTCCTTTTTCTCTCAAGCGCAATTTCCCGAGAGGTAGATCTGAATCATCAAAAACAATAATGACATCCTCGTCCTTGATTCGATAAAAATTCTTTACTTTTCCCACAGATTCTCCAGATAGATTCATAAATGTTTGTGGCTTCAATAAAATTATTTTTTCCTCTTTATAGTTTACTTGTGATAATAAACCATCAAATTTCTTTTGTGTAATTTCTGTATTAAGCTTTTTTGCTAGCTCATCCAAAACGAAAAACCCAAGATTATGGCGTGTTTTTGCATATATCTTCCCCGGATTTCCTAAGCCTACAAATAGTTTCATAATACCTCTTTTCTATCCTTGATTCTTGCTTTTTATCTTTCATAATCCTATAATCCTTATATATATATAAAGGAGTTGATTTCTGTGTTTATCATATATGGTACCAAAGTTTTTACTAAGCGCTATCTAAAGGATTTACCTGATCTCTGCCCAGACTGTAGCGAACAAGTTAAACTACTTTATTTCCATCAAAGAAAATGGTTTTCTATTTTTTGGATTCCCTTATTTCCTTATCGCAATAAGTACTATAAGACTTGTTCACGCTGTGATAATCTTCATTCAATCAACAAGGCTGAGTTTATTCAAAATCGTGAATCAATGTCACAAATTAAAGATTAATTTTATTTTTTAATTTTTTGAGATTGCTGAAATTCCTACTTTCATAAGTGTTTTTCTAATAAAGGGCTGATACATAAACGGTCTTTTTATTGTTTTAAGAAACAATTTTAATCTGATTTTTCTTGTTGCTTTTTGATAGACCTTATTTGGGTTTTTAGTTTTTTGATTTAAACATTTTGCAAGCAACCACCCACTATCAATTGCATAACTGATTCCTTCTAATGAGCTAGGACTTATGAATCCCGCTGCCTCTCCTACTAAAAACGCACCCTGCCCTCCACAACAATAATTCCAAAACCCTTGTGGACGCAATACCAAGCATGCTTCCGTTTTCTGAGGGTTCTCAAGATGAAATCCATATTGAGCTACTTTCTTTTTCAATTTCTGAAAGTCTTCTTTTGCTGTTTTGATTGGAAAGGCTCCTCCAAAAATAAATTCATTATCTTTTGAAAGACCCCAAGCATAAGAGTCTGTGATATCAGAATCAAAAATGCAAGAATAAAACGGTTTTTCATGAACATCTGGATACCACTCTTGAATAGAAAGATAAGTATGAATACGAAACTCTTTAAATAGTGTTCTTCGCACAACAGAGGCTGCCCCATCAGCACCTACAAGATATTTTGTATTGATAGAATGCTGTACTCCCTCTTCATAATAAGTGAGCTGATATCCTCCAACTATTTTCTCTATTGAAACACAATTTGCATTTTCATGAACTTCAACATTTTTTGGTATTTGTTTAATCAACCATTGATCAAATTTGTGACGATCCAAGTTAATGTAATACCTTTGATAATAACGCATCAGTTTCTGCTTAATATCAATGGTTCTTACACTGAAAATCTGTGGGCTTACCAAAATATCTTTTTGCAGTGTTAAATCAAAACGAGAAAGTGATTTTTGCGCATCAGGAGCTAACAGACCTCCGCAAGGTTTATGAAACCCTTCTTTTCCTTGACTGTGCTTTTTATCAATTACAATAACACGAAACTCTTTATCTAAGTGTTTTGCAAGAAAAACCCCTGCTGGACCAGCACCAATGATGGCTACATCATACATATTCTACTCTCCTATTCTTTTTTGATTTGCTTCACATGAAATTGAAACAATCAAAAGCAGAGTGATTCCTTAACTTTTTACACTTGGCCATGATTGAATTTCAATCATGAAGTCATCAAATGTTCCTGTTTTAAACGGAATCTCCCCCTCTGCTCGGTTAATTAAGCAGTCTGTAATAATATAACATGAAATTCCTACTTTTGTTGCTACCCCATCTTCTTGAACATCATTTCCAACCATTATACAGTCCTCTGGATTTAAGTTTAATTTCTCCATGATTTCCTTAAAAAACTTTGGATTTGGCTTACAATAATGACTATCTTCAAATGTGGTATATAAATCAAAATCATTTTCATCTAATCCCGCAAAATGAATTCGATGACGTGTTGCTTGTTTCGGAAAAAGTGGATTCGTTGCTATAATAAGACGATATCCTTTTTCCTTTAACACAGAAATACATTTTGCTGCATTTTCTGTTCTCTCAACAAACGCCTCTAACAACACAAAATCATTTTCATAAAACTCTGCCATTACCGCTTCAAGATATTCTTTTGTAATACTCAATTCTTCTTCAAATACTTTCCAAAAACATGATTCATTACTTACTGAACCATCATTTGCAATCATCGCTTCTGTTCCCTTCCACAAAGCGGCAATCATTGCTTTTGGTTCAAGCCCATAAGGAACTAATTTCTTTGCCAAAGCTCCACAATATGCTTCAGTAAAAAGATCAGCATTCATGGGTAATAAAGTACCATCTAAATCAAATAAAACTGTATTCATATTGCACCTCTCTTTACACTATCTACATTCTACCAATTATTGGTTTGATAATCAAACAAAAAAAGAGATATTTCTATCTCTATTCTGATCTTTCTTCATAAATAATTCTTAAACGTCTATCTCTTCCTTCTCCTTCGCTTTGTGTTCGGATATTTTTCATCTCGTTCAAGTATTGATGAACGACTCTTCTTTCATCGTTTGGCATTGGATCTAGAACAGCATCAACTTTTGTTGTTTGAACTGTTTTTGCGACACGATAGACTGTTGTCTTTAGACGATCATAACGATCCCCTTTATAATTATTAATATCAACTAATATTCTAAATCTTCTCTTAAACTTACTATTTGTTGCTCCACGAATAACGGTGTTAATGGCTTGTAGGGTTTGTCCATTTTTACCTATAATGATAGCGTTGTTCTCTGCATTCAACATTACTTTAAAGCTATCTGCAGATCGTTCAACATTACATTCAACAAGTTGATCAAGATTTTTAAAAAACTTCATTAAATACTCTTGAATAAACATTGCCACATCATTTAAACAGAACACTTCTGCTGTCACTTGCGTTCCCAAACCAAAAAACCCTTGTTTTTCATCTAGTACATAATGATAAAGTTCCTCTGTACTGACACCTTTTTTTACACTTACTGTTTCAAGAATTTCATTTAATGATTTTCCTGTATACTTTTCCATACTACACACCTACTTTTTCATTTTTATTTTGTGAACATATAATGTCTTAAGAACATTCATTAATCCACTGAAAATCCAATATACAGCCATCGCTGAAGGCCACTGTAAAGAGATAAACAAAATCATACCTACCATAAAATAAGTCGCTATTTCCATATTTGGTCCTGTGTTTTCAGGTTTATCATATTCTTTGATTCGACGATCCTTTTTCAATTCTTGTTTTGCTAAATAAGAAGGTAATTTCATTGATAAGAATTGGAAAATCCCCATTATTACAAAAATAATAATATAAAATAGTTCTCCACTTTGAATCCCTGTTCCTGATGTTATTTTTAAACTATGTCCAAGGAAACTTCCTTCAATGACCGAATCTGCTCGCTGTACAGCATAGAACATCGCCATAATAATTGGAAACTGAACAAACATCCCTACTATAAGAGAAAAAGGATTGATATTATGCTTTTTATAAAGAGCACTCGTTTCTGCTGCTTTCATTCGCACTGAATTCTCGTCTTTTCTACCTTCATATTTTTTTTCAATCTTGTCTTGTTCCGGTTTTATCATTTGCATTTTTTGCTGGCTCTCTTGTGAGCTAATGGTTAAAGGAAGGGTAATTAGGTTTACAATCACTGTTGCCAGTCCAATTCCCCAAACAACATCCACATATTGTGAAATATAATTGATTAGTTGTGAAAATGGCCAAACAAAAATCGCATCAAACCAACTACCACTCATAACTTCTGAAAATGTAGTTGAAAGATAAATGATTTTTTCTGGTTTAATTTTACCGTCTGCTCCTGTATTATTTGCACAAGCTGCCAAAAACAACAATATAAATCCTGCTAATAGCAATAATTTCTTTTTATTTAATTTTTTCATATACACCTCTAAATTCTACATACCATTATATTTTAACTTTTTTTAGTAGCAATGCCAAGTCTTTTTTATTCTTCTCATATTCCTGTTCTAAGAATGTTTGGCGGATAATCACGATTGCATCAAACGGTTTTGAAAAAGCATCTAATTCCAATAACATCATTCTCACTTGTCTTTTTACTTTATTTCTAATAACTGCATTTCCAATTTTCTTGCCACAAGAAATTCCAAAACGCCCATACTCTTCTTGTTTCACTTTGTAATATATAGAAAAAGATTGATTCACTACAAATTTCTTTTTTTGAATAATTTGTTGAAATTCTTGGTTTTTCCTTATTCTATATTTTTTCTTCATACTTCTTTCACACGAATAAAAAAGCCACCTGCTGGTGACTATTTATGCCGACAATACCTTTCTGCCTTTGGCACGACGACGGGCCAACACTTTGCGACCTCCGACCGTTTTCATTCTAGATCTGAATCCGTGGACTTTTTGGTGTTTTCTTTTGCTCGGTTGATAAGTTCTTTTCATAAGAGCCACCTCCAGTTCTTCCTCTTTTTTACAAATTTGAGCAATTGCTTATTGATTATATAAAAAATAATATATAAAGTCAACCTCTGCTCTTTTTCTAGGGAATCTTCCCTTTTTTATTTATGAATATAAAATGTGAATAAAGTTGCTCTTTTTTCTTTTTTTACATATATATTTCTCCACAAGTTAACAACAGTGTTTTTTCCCTTTATCTACAGTGGATTAGTATTGTTTATAACTTAAAAAAGTAAGAATCTATCTATTTTTTTATCCACAAATACTTTTTTTATGTTATTATTAACTTCCAAGTTTTCCACATTTGCAAACATTTTTTTATCCTCTTTTTTTTACACACAAAGAAACCACAATAAATTTTGTGGAAAACTGTGGAAAACCACCTATCCCTCCCTAAGTAATAAGTATTTTGATTTATGTGTTTTGTGGGAAAGTAATTTAGTTTTTTTTTCTACTAGAAATCACTTATGTTTTAAGATAAGATGTTTATACCAAAGAAATAAGAAAGGGGTAACTAATGTCTGTACTCAGTAATTCTATTAATTCTTTAGAAAGCATTTGGAAAGATGTTTTATTAGTTATCCAAGAAGGTTCTTTTTTTGATGATGTAGTATATAATACTTATTTTTCCAATTCTTCTTTGCATGAATTAGATGAACATCATGCATTGATTTCTGTACCTACAAATATGCAAAAACTTGTCCTTTCTGAATATCTTGAGCATATTTCCTCTTCTTTAGAAAAAGCAGCGGGAATAAAAGTTGCTGTTGATATTTTACTTGAAGGAGAAATAACTAAGGTAAATAATATTTTATTTTCTCCTGAGGAAACAGTTATTGAAAACAAAGATACGCTACTCTCTACTTATACTTTTGATAACTTTGTTGTTGGTGAAAGTAATAATGAATCTCATGCAGCTGCTTTAGCTTGCGCTATGCAACCGGGAAAATTTTATAATCCTTTGTTTATTTTTGGAAATTCTGGCTTAGGAAAAACTCATTTATTACATTCTATTGGTAATTATGCAAAGAAAAATGAATCTTCTTTACAAGTTCACTATATATCAAGTACTGATTTTGTTTCTGAAGTTGTTAATTCTATAAAAGAGAATAGAATTGATTCTTTTAAAAAAGAAATGAAAAATATTGATTTTTTATTAGTAGATGATATTCAATTTTTAGCAGGTAAAGAAAAATCTCATGAAATTTTCTTTCAAATTTTTAATGATTTAGTGAATAATAAAAAACAAATTGTTTTAACAAGTGATAGACATCCTACTGAAATAAAAGGCTTAGAAGAAAGGCTTATTAGTCGTTTTTCTTCTGGGCTTTCTGTTAATTTATATTCTCCAGAATTTGATACTTCTTTACAAATATTGAAAAAGAAATTAGAGCATCAAAGTGTTGATCCTTCTTTAATTGATGAAGATGTATTAGCTTATTTAGCTACTAATTTTTCTTCAGATGTTAGAAAATTAGAGGGTGCTTTAAATCGTTTAATTTTTTATTCTATTAATTTTAGTAATTCTCTTAGAATTGATCTAAGAACTGCGATGATTGCCTTTAAAGGACAAACACTCATCACAGATCGTAATGATATATCGATTTCTACCATTAAAAAAAGTGTTGCTGATTATTATGGTTTAACTAGACAACAACTTGTTTCTAAATCGAGAACAAAAATGATTTCAAATGCACGGCATATTGCTATGTTTCTTTGTAGGAAACACTTAGATGTTCCTTTCACAAAAATAGGAGAGGAATTTGGAAAAAGAGATCATTCCACTGTTATGAGTGCTTGTGAAAAAGTGGAAAAATCAATTATTTCTGATAATTTATTGAAACAAGCAATTAAGGAAATGGAAAATAGTTTCCTTCTCACTTAATTTATCCACAGCAATCCACTTTCAATTAACATGAAAAAGTGATAAAATTGCTTTATACTAAAAGGTTTTCATTACCTTATCCACTTTTCCACAGCCTTAATAGTAATTACCTATATTATTAAAATAAAAAAAAGGAGATATCCCTCATGAATTTTAAAATAACAAAACGCCATTTCTATCAAGCATTAACTGTTGTATCAAGAGCAATCTCTGCAAACTCACCAATTCCTTCTTTATCAGGTATAAAGATTGATGTTATGGAAAATGAAATTTGCTTGACTGGTAGTGACTCAGATGTTTCAATAAAAAAATCAATTAAGAATACTGAAAATGATTTAATTTTTGAAGTACATGAAACAGGCTCTATTGTAATTGAAGCAAAATATATTATTGAAATTGTTAGAAAAATAGATGCAAATGAAATTGAAGTAGAAATTATAGATGGATCATTAACAAAATTTAGTGGGTTATCAACTGAATTTAAAATAAATGGTATGAAATCAACTGAATATCCAATGATTGATTTTTCTAAACCAAATAATACATTTTTAATTGATGCAAATCTTTTGTTAAAAATAATTATGCAAACAACATTTGCAACAAGTGATCGTGAAACAAGACCTGTATTAACAGGAGTAAATTTTAATTGTAATGATTATGTTTTAGAATGTGTTGCAACAGATAGTTATCGTTTAGCAAAAAAAGTAGTAAGATTGAAAGAGTCAAATAATTTTAACATTACAATTCCTGCAAAAAGTTTAAGTGAAATTGCAAAATCAATTGATAAAGATGAAGAAATAGAAATTTCAGTTTCAGATAAGAAAGTTCAATTTTTAGTAGGAGAAACATTAATACAAACAAGATTAATAGATGGAACATATCCAGAAACTTCAAGGTTGATACCAACAGAATTTGTTAGTGAATTTTCTTTAGATTCTCGTGATATTTTGAGTGCAATAGATAGAGCTTCTTTTATAAAAAATGATGGAATATCTATCATTAGATTAAATGCTAATAAAAATGAAATTATTATTTCTAGTAAATCGCAAGAGGTAGGATCTTCTACAGAAAAAATAAATAATTTTTCTTATGAAGGAGAAAGTATAGAAATTTCATTTAGTGGAAAATATGTATATGAATCAATTAGAGCATTAGATGCTACAGAGATAAAAATTTGTTTTAGTGGAGAGATGAAACCATTTATAATTAAAAATAAAAATGATGATTCTATTATTCAATTAGTTCTACCAGTAAGAACATATTCTTAAAAAACTTCTCTCGTTTCATTTCAAGCGAAATGAGAGTTTTTTTTATTTTGATATAGTTTACTATTATTTTTAAGTTTCCCTATAAAAAACCTTTTAAAAATGGTATAATAGTACTATGTTTCTGAAGGAAAGGGAGGAATAAAAAATGGTTAAAATTACAACAGATTTTATTACTCTTGGACAATTTTTAAAACTTACCGATTGGATTCAGTCAGGAGGTCAAGCAAAAGTAGCTGTGAAAGAATTAAATATCACAGTAAATGAAATAAAAGAAAACAGAAGAGGTAGAAAATTATTTAAAGAAGACCAAGTTTCTGTTGAAGATAAAAAATACACAATAGGATAATGAAGATAAAAAAACTTAAAATAAGAGACTTCAGAAATTTTGAATCACTTGAAATAGAATTTGGAGAAAATATTATTGTTTTGTTAGGTGAAAACGCACAAGGGAAAACAAATATATTAGAAAGTATTTCATTTATGTCAACAACTCGTTCTTTTAGAAATTTAAATGAACAACAAATGATTAAAGAAGGTAAGGATTTTGCAAATATACAAATCCAATGGGAGGATGATGAAAAAAAAATACTATCTTCCATAATTCATAAAGAGGGAAAATCATTCTCACTGTTCCAAACCCCAATATTGAAAACAAGTGAAGTTATAGGCTTATTGAGTTCTGTAATATTCACACCAAACGAATTGGAAATTTTCTCAAATTCTCCAAAGTATAGAAGAAAAATGTTAGATGTTGAAATAGGAAAGGTTTCTAAAAATTATCTTTTCTTTCTAAAAAAATATACACAGTTATTAAAAGAAAGAAATCAATATTTGAAAGAAGAAAAAATAGACGATGTATACCTTGAAACAATAACAGAACAATTAATTGAAGCAATGATCCCAGTAGTTCAATTTAGAAAAGAAATAGTTCTATTTTTAAATGATAAATTAAGTGATAAATTAAAAGGAATTACAAAAAAAGAAAATATTGTATCAGTTTGTTATGAAACAAACATAAGTGAAGATAAAGACAAAAATTTAAAACTTTTTAAAAAGAATGAAGAGAAAGATAAGTTATTTAAGCAAACACAATTAGGAGTTCATAGAGATGACATCAGTTTTTATTTGGATAATAAAGAAGCGATTAATCATGCTTCTCAAGGACAAAAAAGAATGATTGTGCTTTCTCTTAAATTAACTCTAATTGATTATATAGAAAAAATGAGTGGAAAAAAACCAGTTTTGTTGCTTGATGATGTTCTATCTGAGTTAGATCAAAAACATCGAATAAATCTTTTTGAATCAATACCAAAAGAGATACAAACAATTATTACAACAACAGATTTAGATGAATTTCATGATTCTCTAAAAGGAAAAATGGAAATATATGAAATTAAGGAAAATAAAGCGTACAAATCAATGGAGGAAAGAAAATGACAATAAAACCAAACGAAATGAATTATAGTGCAGAAGATATTCAGGTTTTAGAAGGGTTAGAAGCCGTTAGAAAAAGACCGGGAATGTATATTGCAACAACTTCTGAAAAAGGGTTGCATCATTTAGTATGGGAAATCGTGGATAATGGAATAGATGAAGCTTTAGCAGGATATGCAAAGACTATTTTTGTTACGATTGAAAAAGGAGAAATCATTACTGTTGAGGATGACGGACGTGGAATGCCTATTGATAAACATGAAAAAACAGGAAAATCAGCAGTAGAAACAATTTTCACAGTGCTTCATGCTGGTGGTAAATTTGGAGGAGGAGCTTATAAAGTTTCTGGAGGCTTACATGGAGTTGGAGCCTCTGTCGTAAACGCCTTATCTGAATTTTTAGAAGTATTTGTATATAGAGATGGAAATGCACACTATATTCGGTTTGAAGAGGGAGGAAAAGCGCTTAAGCCTTTAGAAATTATTGAGAAGGTTGACAGCAATAAAAGAGGAAGTAAGATTCGTTTCAAACCAGATGCAAGTATTTTTACAGAAACAACAAAATTTAGTTATGAAACATTGAGAGATCGTTTAAAGCAAATGGCTTATTTGAATAAAGGAATTCAAATCGTTCTTCGTGATGAAAGAGAGATAGAGATTGTAGAACAAACATTTCATTATGAAGGAGGAATTAAAGAATATGTAGCTTATTTAAACCGTAATAAAACACCAATTCAAAAAGAAGTTATTTATGTTGAAGGAGAAGAGGAGGATATTATTGTTGAAGTTGCTATGCAATATAACGATGGATATCAACCGAATGTGTATTCCTTTACAAATAATATCAATACGCAAGAAGGCGGAACACATGAAGAAGGGTTTCGTTTGGCTTTAACCAGAGTAATAAACGGCTATGCAAAAGATATTAATGCACTAAAAAAAGAAGATGAAGCATTGCAGGGAGAAGATATTCGTGAAGGATTAACCGCAATCATTTCTATTAAACATCCAAACCCACAATACGAAGGACAGACAAAAACAAAATTGGGAAATTCAGAAGTTAGAAAAATAGTTTCAACTATTTTTGGAGAACAGTTAGAAAGATTTTTAATGGAGAATCCAGATGAGGCAAGAATTATTGTGGATAAAGCGATGATTGCTTCAAAAGCAAGAATGGCTGCTAAAAAAGCAAGAGAGTTAACAAGAAGAAAAGGAGCACTAGAAATTTCTTCACTTCCTGGAAAATTGGCGGACTGTTCTAGTAATGATGCTTCAGAATGTGAAATATATCTTGTCGAAGGAGATTCTGCTGGAGGAAGCGCAAAGCAAGGAAGGGATAGTACTTTTCAAGCGATTCTTCCATTAAGAGGAAAAATATTAAATGTAGAAAAAGCAAGGCTACATCGAATTTTTGATAATAATGAAATTAGGTCTATGATTACTGCTTTTGGAATGGGAATTGGTGACGAAATGGATACAGCGAAAATTCGCTATCACAAAATTGTAATTATGACTGATGCGGATGTGGATGGAGCACATATCAGAACACTATTGTTGACCTTTTTCTATCGCTATTTAAAAACGATTATCGAGGAAGGATATGTATACATTGCTCAACCGCCTCTATATAAAATAACGAAGGGAAGAGATGTTCGTTATGCCTATAATGAAGAAGAGATGGAAAAAATTAAAACTGAAATAGGAGAGAAAGTAAACTTACAACGATACAAAGGGTTAGGAGAAATGAATCCTGATCAGTTATGGGAAACAACAATGAATCCTGAAAATCGAACGTTAATTCAAGTTACCATTGAAGACGCAATGGAAGCAGATAGCGTGTTTGAAATGTTAATGGGAGATGAAGTAGAACCAAGAAGGAATTACATTATTGAGAATGCCCAATTTGTAGAGAATTTGGATTTCTAGGAGGATAGAATGAGCGAACAAGAAAAAAACATGCAAGGAAAAATTGAAAACATCGATATTTCCAAGGAAATGAAAAAGTCTTTTCTAGAATATTCAATGTCTGTTATTGTATCTCGAGCGTTACCTGATGTTCGTGACGGAATGAAACCAGTACATCGACGTATTCTTTATGCAATGAATGATTATGGTATGCACGCAGATAAACCACATAAAAAGTCAGCAAGAATTGTTGGGGAAGTAATGGGGAAATATCATCCACATGGTGATTCGGCAATTTATGAATCTATGGTGAGAATGTCTCAAACATTTTCTTATCGTTATCCCTTGGTAGATGGACACGGAAACTTTGGCTCTATTGATGGTGATGGGGCAGCAGCAATGCGTTATACGGAAGCAAGAATGTCAAAAATTTCTATGGAAATATTGAGAGATTTACAGAAGGATACAGTAGATTTTATTGATAACTATGATGGAGAAGAAAAGGAACCTGTAGTTTTACCATCAAGAATTCCAAACTTGTTACTGAATGGAGCAACAGGAATTGCGGTGGGGATGGCAACAAATATTCCTCCACATAATCTAGAAGAAACAATCGATGCAACAATTGCAATGATGGACAATCCTGATATTACTGTAATGGAGTTAATGGAAAACCATATCTCAGGACCAGACTTCCCAACAGGGGGATATATCTTAGGTCGTGTAGCTATTAAACAGGCTTTTGAAACAGGGAGAGGGTCTATTGTTTGTCGTGCCAAAACAAATATTGAAGAAATGGCAAATGGAAAAAAGAGAATTATAGTTACTGAAATTCCTTATCAAGTGAATAAGGCAAGCTTAGTCGAGAAAATTGCTCAATTGGTTCGCGATAAACAAATTGAAGGAATTACGGATTTAAGAGATGAGTCAAACAGAGAAGGAATTAAGGTTATAATTGAATTGAGGAAAGATGTTCAAGAGGAAGTTATTTTAAACCAATTATATCGAATGACATCTTTACAAACCACATTTGGTGTTAATATGTTAGCTTTGGTTAATCAAACACCAAGAGTTTTAGGTATTCGAGAGATTATTCAACATTATATTAATCATCAGATAGAAGTTGTAGTAAGACAAACAAAGTTCGATCTTAAAAAAGCGGAAGATCGTTCTCATATTTTGGAAGGATTGAAAATAGCATTGGATCACATTGATGCAATTTTGAATACAATTCGTAATTCTCCAGATGACACTTCTGCTCAAAATCGTTTAATAGAAACATTTCAATTATCTGAGATTCAAGCAAAGGCAATCTTAGATATGCAATTTAGAAGACTAACTGGACTTCAGAGAAATAGAATTGATGCAGAATATGATGAACTCTCACGAGTTATTGCAGACCTAAAGGATATATTGGCAACACATAGCCGAGTAATGAATATTATTAAGACAGATTTATTAACAATTAAAGATAAATATGGCGATGGACGAAGAACAGAAATTATTGAAGCAGATTTGGATATGCAAGATGAAGACTTGATCCCGGTAGAAGAAATTTTTATTACCATGACTGCAAATGGATACATTAAGCGAATTCCAACAGATACTTATCGTCTTCAAAACCGTGGAGGCAGAGGAATCAAAGGGATGACAGTACACAGTGATGATGTTGTTGAATTATTTTTGAAAATGTCTACACATGATTACATGCTGTTGTTCACAAATTTTGGAAAAGTTTATCGTATTAAGGGGTATCGCGTGCCTAGTGCTGGACGCACAGCAAAAGGAATTCCTGTGGTGAACTTGTTGAACTTAAATAAAGATGAACGAGTGAAAGCAATTATTGCAGAAAATAATGAAGATATGAAATACCTGTTTTTTGCAACGAAGAACGGACTGGTAAAGCGTGTTGCAATAGAAGAATTTTCTTCTATTCGACAAACAGGAAAGATTGCAGTTTCCTTAAGAGATGAGGACGAATTAGTTGCGGTTAGGCAAACAACAGGTAATGATGAGATTATCATTGGAGGAGCAAATGGAAAGGCTGTTCGATTTAATGAGTCTGGTGTGCGTCCAATGGGAAGAAACGCCTTTGGCGTAAAAGGATTTAATGTAGACGGTAGCTTCGTGGTTGGTATGGCAACAGATAAAAGCGGAAAATATATCTTGTCTGTGACAGAAAAGGGTTATGGAAAGAAAACGCTATTAGATGATTATCGCTTGACTAGCAGAGGAGCGAAGGGTGTAAAAGCAATTCAGATAACTGACAAAAATGGACCACTAGTTTGTGTTAGAGCAGTTCAAGGAGATGAAGACTTGTTGATTGTCAGTAATGAAGGGATTGTAATTCGTATATCTCTTGAAAAAGTAGCAACATATGGTAGAAATACGCAAGGGGTAAAGTTGATACAACTTAGTGAAGGAAAAATTGTTTCAACAGCAGTAGTAGTAGATAAAAGCGAAGAAGAGGAAGAAACAGAGGAAGTATAATAGATACTTTTGGAAGGAGTTTGTATGATCATAGATAATAAAATTTGGATTGGTAAGGGAGAGAAAGAAGTATTTCTTTTGCCAGAAATGGCAAATCGCCATGGTTTAATTGCTGGAGCAACAGGTACAGGAAAGACAACAACATTAAAAGTGCTTGCAGAAGGATTTAGTGAGTTAGGAGTACCCGTTTTTCTGGCAGATATTAAGGGAGATGTGGCCAGCCTTGCTCAAAAGGGAGAAGATAGCGAAAGCGTTTATAAGCGTGTTCAGGATTTTAATCTTCAAGAATTTTCTTTTCAATCTTTTTCAACAGAATTTTGGGATGTGTTTGCAGAATATGGTCTTCCTGTAAGAACAACAATATCTGAAATGGGACCGCTATTATTATCAAAGTTATTAGGCTTGAATGATGTTCAAACAAGTGTTTTGACGGTTATATTTAAAATTGCTGATGACCATGGACTACTATTGCTAGATATCAAAGACTTAAGGGCAATGCTACAATTTATTTATGAAAATGCAAAAGACTATGAATCCTCTTATGGAAAAATGTCTACTGCTAGTATTAGTGCAATTATGAGAAGTATTGTCTTTTTAGAGGAACAAGGTGGGGAACTCTTTTTTGGAGAACCAGCACTGGATATTAATGATTGGATTCAGTTGGATTCTGATGGAAAAGGAATAATCAATATATTACAAGGAGTTAAATTATTTCATAACCCTACCTTATATGCCACATTTTTACTATGGATGTTATCTGAGGTATTTGAAAAACTTCCAGAGGTTGGAGATGTGGATAAACCAAAATTAGTATTTTTCTTTGATGAAGCACATTTGCTATTCAAGGATATGCCGAAGCCTCTAGTTTCTAAGATTGAACAAGTAGTAAAACTTATTCGTTCAAAGGGAGTGGGAATATATTTCATTACACAAGCGCCATCTGATATACCAGATGAAGTATTGAATCAATTGAGCAACAAAATTCAACATGCGTTAAGAGCGTATACTCCTGCAGAACAAAAAATAATCAAAGCAGCTGCACAAAGTTATAGAGCAAATGAATCATTCAACACAGAGCAAGTATTGACAGAATTAGGAATTGGAGAGGCACTTGTGTCTTGCCTTGATGAAGAGGGGAAACCTAGAGTAGTTGAGAGAGTGAGTATTTTGCCTCCACAATCATATATGGGATTATTAGATGAATCTATTCGCAATCGCATTATCAATAATAGTCTCCTTTATAATAAATATATTGAGGCAGTGGATCGTGAGTCTGCATACGAAATCTTAACAAGGAAAAATGAAGAACAATCCAGATTGGTTGAAGAGCAGCAATTAAAAGTTGAAGAAGTAAAAGTGGCAGAGAAAGCAGCAAAGAAAGCGCCTGCTAAAAAACCAACATTGTTCGAGAAGGGAATGAACTCAACAATAACTTCCATAGGAAGAGAAGTTGGAAGGCAGATTGCCAGAGGAATACTAGGCGGATTGAAATAAAAAAAGTTATCCAAAGCGGATAACTTTTTTATAATAATGAGCAACAGAGTTTACTTACTTTGTTAATCCTTCAAAGGAATAAGTTCCATCAAGTGTAATTTCTGCTGTGTCAGTTGTATATGGTGCATAAACGGAATCTGTATACTGCCCCATTCCGCCAACATTATAAATTTTACTCATATCCCAGCCGTTAGCTTCAAGTAATCTCATTAACTGAACAACTCGTCCACCACTTTGACACATTAAGAATATAGTTTGATCTTTAGGGAAAAGAGCTTCTAATAACTCTAAAGATTCGTTATAAGTTTGTGTTGGATCTGTAACAGAACCACCAAACAATTGTGGTTTCGTTTCATCTGATCCTGCCTCTGCATCAAAAATTAATGCAAAATAAGGAATTACTTCAAAATTTCTTAAATGTTTTTTAGCATAATCATTGAAATCACGAACATCAATATATAAAACATCATCACGTCCAAGATAATCAATCAAATTTTCAGCACTAACAGATGAGCAAGCTGCAGAGTAAGAACCTGCTTCACAAGGATGTTCGTTTCCGTCAGAGTCTTTGTATGTTTTTGTAGTATCAATTGGTGAAGGAAGCTCAGAAACTTTTACCCATCCTTCAGCCATTAATTCAGCATCAGTTTTTTGTTTTGCTGTTGAACAACCAGTAAATAATAAACTTACAAGAAATATAATAATAATTTTTTTCATTTTCTTCTCCTTTTAATTAAAGAAATCATCAGTTGCATGGTATTCGAAAATAGAATGTAGCATCCGAATGATATTGTTAGTAGTAACAGAAGAGCCAGTAAAAGAATCAAGGGTGAATCCGCCTCTTCCATCTCCATCAGAATAAGCCTCTGCACTAATGTCTTCTACGAAAATCAAGCTTGAAATATATGCGTAATCTTTATTGATAAAGAAAGGGATATATTCCTTTTTGAAGTCTTCGTAGGAAGATCCAGCAGGAGTAGGGTTGCTATCTCCCCAATATCCTGCAAGGTAATTGCCGGCTGAATCATAATCAAAAGATAATGTGCGAAGAGTTGCGTCTTTGATGTCGCCACTTTCTGGCAAAGTCAACTCAACATATGCAGTCATCCAATAGTTTACGTCAGAACTACGACAAGTACAAGAAAGATAAGTTATTTGATATTTGATGTAATTTCTTGCTTTATATTTGAAATTTACAAAGGCATAGAAATCACTTTCATTACGAGGACCATCTACATGTTGCATAGGGATAATTGCGATTGCATTTGCAATTGTTCCTTCTCCCATGTCTGCGCTACTATTCAAAAAGGCATTGATGCTTTCAAGTGACATCTCCCCATTGGTAGCACAAGGAGTAGCTTCGGCAAGTAATCCTGCTTGGCTCATTGCGTCTTTGGTCGCTTTTTTAATAGCAGTGCTAGTTATTGTAGCTCCACTTACTACATCGACATCATAACTGTTTGCAGCAAGAATGGCATCAGCCATTTCAGTTAATGCAGGAACCCCAATATCGGCTGTTTCTTCTTTTCCTTCAACAGTAATATCAGTTATTTCTCCACCTGATACTGTTAATGTAACAGTAATGTTGCCACCATAGCCTTTTTCAGTTGCTGTGAAAGTTCCACCTTTATTGTTCGAAGAGCTTGAACAAGCAGATAACATAAATAGGCAACTGACTAAAACAAGTAAAAATCGTTTTTTCATTTTTCCTCCTTTTCTAATAATACTTTGACAATATTATCACATATAATTATAATTGATTATGAGGCATTAAACAATGAGTTTTAATATTATGGGTGTTGTGTTGAAAGGAAAAAAGATGAAAAAGGTTGTAATTATACTTGTTTCAAGTTTATTAATGATAACTTTTGTATCATGCCAATTGAAGCCAGAGGAGAAAAAAGGTGGAGAGAATACAATCTATTTTTCAGGAATAACAGACATATATGATAAAAACATGCCAATTCTAAATACATTTGTAAGCGCCAGAGTATATGGTGTTGAGAGAGTAGACGAAATCGAAAAAGAAAGCTTTGCAATAATGAGCAGGAATCATAAGCTTTTAGATAACTATCATTATTACTATGGTGATTATGGAGTTGTCGCAAATATAAAAATTATTAATGATAGCTATGGAACAGGAATGCTTGTCGATGTCGATAAAGAGATGATTGAAGCACTTGAAGAAGCAATTTTAATGATGAAACTATCAGAAGGATATTTTAACCCTTTTATGGGGAGTTTAATAGATTTATGGAGCCCAAAGTTTTCTCCCTACCCAATTGAAAATAATGACCCTTTGGAAGACGAAATAAATAAAGCATTGGCTTGTGTGCCGAATTATAAGCAGATTGAAGAGATATTTATAATTGATAAGGAAAATAGTACAATTCTATTCAAGCGATTAAAAGGTTGTGATATGACAGTATCAATTAATTTGGGAGGATTCGTGAAAGGGTATACGTTGAACGAAATTAAAGAGCATTTAAACAAGAAGGAAATATCATATTTGTTTAACCTTGGTAATAGTAGTATTTATCTCAGGGGGCAAAACGAGGAAGGGAAATGGCGAATCGGAACGACTTCCCCATATAACTCAAAATATGCATATGTTTTGGTAACAGACATTGATACAGCAATATCAACATCAGGGGATGACAACAAATTCTTTTTAAGAAAGAAGGAGGATGGATCATACACTGTTAGATCACACTTATTAAATCCATTTACAGGATATAGCGAATCAAATTATAGAGTAGTGACTGTGATTAGTGAGGATAACTTAATATCTGAGGTCTTGAGTACAACGCTATTTGTTGTTTCAGATTTGGAGGAACAAAGAAAAATAATTAACAATTTCGAGAAACACTATAACACAAGTATACATGTGATTTGGTATTATGAAGAAAATTATGGTGGTGAGGAAGCGAGTTTGATTGTTACAAGAGAGGCGATAGATTTAATTGATATGAATACAATAGAATATGAAATTGTGGAAATAATAATTCAGGAGGAAAAAGAATGAAGAAGATTGCTGTGCTGGTAATAAGTATTATATTGTTAATCGCTTGTACTAAAGACCCCATAAGAGAGGAGGAATCACTCAATCACAATTCAGAAATAGCGGAAAAAGAATTGGAATTACCTGTAAAGAGTAATCCAAACAGTGTGCTTATGTCTGCATCTCCCATAACTCCTATTAATATTGATAATTATTTGTTTAGAGATGATTGTGTTTACATTGATTTAAGGGATCCAAATCAGTTCTATCTGGAGGGATCGATAGCCGGTTTTATTAATATTCCTTTTTATGGGTATATAGCAAATTTCAACTTTGATGAAAACGCTCTATATACAATGACAAAAAATGTAGAAGGCGATGAACAGATCTTATTAGGCTCGGTAGGAAGCTTCGTTGCTAATTATTTGGAATCTGACTTATTAATTAAAGATATAGTACCAAGAGACAAGAAAATTATTGTTATTTCAACTGCAGGAGTTGAAGCGAGCTATTTTATATCACTATTGATACAACTGGGTTATGATGGTTCTAATTTATACAATGCAGGATCCTTCTCAAACGGAATATCTGGAGTTCCAGCTTATAGGTTGTATGAGGGCGCCAAATATTTGGTTAAGCCAAATCCGTTATATGACACAAACATAAAATATACATGGTCAATTGATTTTACAAGGGTAGAAGAAGATTGACATTTAAAAAACTAATGCTAGAATAAAGATATACAGCGAAGAGACTAAGTAAGCGGAAGAATCTAATGTAGAGACATAGTGGTTGGTGAAAACTATGAAAGAGTCTGTTGAAATCTATCTTGGAGTATAAAGAAAGTAATTTCTTCGGAAGCAGCCGTTATCTGTTTGAGTTAATGTTTCACGTGAAACATTATAAATTTGGGTGGCACCACGATTTATTCGTCCCATATAGAGGTGCTTTTTTATTTGCAGGAGGTTATTATGATTGATATTGCATTAATACGAGAGAACGCAGACATTGTTAAAGACAACATAAGGAAGAAGTTTCAAGATGATAAAATCCCTTTAGTTGATAAGGTGATTCATCTTGATCAAGAATTTCGCAAACTAAAGACGAGTGGGGATGATCTCCGTTCAAAAAGAAACACAATTAGTAAAGAAATAGGTGCTTTAATGAGTTGCGGAAAAACAGAAGAGGCAGAGCTTGCGAAGGCAGAAGTAAAGGAAATAGGCGAGAAAATTAGTGAGTGTAAAGAAAAAGAGGATTTATTGCAGAAGCAGATTAAGGAAATCATGATGATAATACCGAACATCATTGACGAAACCGTTCCGTTGGGCAAGGATGACAGTGAAAATGTTGAACTTAAAACTTATGGAGATGCCGTTGTTCCAAGCTTTGATATTCCCTATCATGTGGATATTATGGAGAATTTAAGCGGCATAGACTTAGACAGTGGTCGAAAGGTTAGTGGAAGTGGATTTTATTATTTAACTGGCGATATTGCAAGACTGCACTCTGCAATATTGTCATATGCTAGAGATTTCATGATTGATAAAGGTTTTACTTATTGTATTCCGCCATATATGATTCATGGAGATGTTGTTGCTGGGGTAATGAGCTTTTCAGAGATGGAAAACATGATGTATAAGATCGAGGGAGAAGATTTATATTTGATTGGAACAAGCGAACACTCAATGATAGGGAAATTTGTGGATACTATATTAAAAGAAAAGGATTTACCACAGGCGTTCACCAGCTATTCTCCGTGCTTCCGTAAAGAAACGGGAGCTCACGGAATAGAAGAACGAGGAGTGTATAGGGTACATCAGTTCGAAAAGCAAGAAATGATTGTTGTTTGTAAGCCTGAGGACAGCAAGCAGTGGTTTGAAAAACTATACCAAGACAGTATCGAGTTTTTCCAGACATTAGATATTCCTGTAAGGTCTTTGGAATGTTGTTCAGGGGATTTAGCAGATTTGAAAACAAAAAGCATCGATGTGGAAGCGTGGAGTCCGAGGCAACAGAAATATTTCGAAGTAGGTAGTTGTTCTAATTTAGGAGATGCTCAAGCAAGAAGGTTAGGAATAAGAGTAAACGGAGAGAGCGGAAAGTATTTTGCGCACACATTAAATAACACGGTGGTTGCTCCGCCAAGAATGTTGATTTGCTTTTTAGAAAACAACTACCAAGAAGACGGGGCGATCAGAGTTCCTGAAGCGTTGAGGCCTTATATGGGAGGAAAAAAAGCTCTAAAATAGGCGTATGTTTCACGTGAAACATATCAAAGCGGTTTGGAACAAGGAAAAAGGAATAGAAACTATAAAAAAGGAAGCAAAAGGAATCTGAATCTGCTTCCTTTTTGTTGCTAGATGTCCCAGATAGTCTCCGGGGGCGTAAGAGAGCTTAGCGGTGCGAGGCTTTCTAAAAGAACTCCTTAATTGGTTTGCAAGCTGTAAAATGAAAAGAGAGGAGGATATAAGTATAGGAATCGGCAATTTTGGCACCAAGGATACTATGTAAATACGAAAAAAACGCAAGGAAGACAAAGGAATGCATCGCATCAGCCGGCTGAAGGAAGACAACAGTTGACATTGGATAATATAGGCCCGCTTATGGATAGTAGGAAATAGGAACAACAGTAGATCGCATAGCGCTGCAAAGCGCGTTCTGCATTAATATGCAGCAGTATTAAGCAAAGCCAACCAGCTAAGCTGATGTTAGTAAAGACAGAAACGGAAGGGAACAATGCTAGATCTGATAGCAGATACAAAAGAGCAGAAAAAAGTGTAATTCTTGTTTCGGAGGGTTATGTATATGTAATGAAGGATGGAGTGGAGGCGTCATTGAAGCTCGTGTGTGTGGTTTTTTGAGGAGGAAATCATCGCTTTGGCTCAAGAAACGACATTATTTCATGAAAGGTTGATTGATGCTTGGGGTGGCTCGTAAAAAAATGAGAACGTTTCACGTGAAACATATTTGTAAGCGAATCTACACAAAAGGATAAAAAGCACTGTTGGAGAAGGAAAAAGGGAGTAATGAGATGATTGGCGAAGGGAATGAACAAGCGATATTTGAGGGGGAGGTTGGGAAAACGGGGGAAAACAGAGGCAATATTATAAAAGTTGTTGTTCATTGAAAAAGACAATCAATTATAAATGGAGAAGTGGAGGGGTGAAAAAGTGCGCATACGAAGATGTGTTATATGAAGTTGCCTATGGGGTTGCTGGGTATTGGGAGGATAGCAAGCAATAAAAGTTAATGGAATAAAATTCGGGAGGAGGAAGGAGTGTGTTCGGTTGATTGATAACATTAATGAACAAACGAATGAGAACTAACGCTTCATGCACATGCTATATGTTGCTGGTTTTCAAGTTTAAGTTCTCTACACCGGAATTTTTAAAATATGGATAGATTTGCGTATATTGGTGATGTTTTGCGTTTTGTCTTAGATATTAAGGGTTGATATGCTGTTTTTGTTATGCATTAGGGGTATAGATGAAATGACGGAATAGAGATATAAATGTGGGGGTAGAAAGAATAGGTGGCAAATTGTATAGAGTTTGATTATATTAATTATGACAAAAATATAGAAAGAAAAAATGTGCTAATACTTGATGGGGGCCACTAGGGCTAAAGAATGATGCTGTAAGAAGATCAAAAGAAATGTTTTAAGGTGTTGAAGGGACAAAAAAGTTTGTTTGTAGCGAAGGCAGATTTTCCAGAGAAATGTTTCACGTGGAACAATATTTTCTTGATTCAAAAGGAGTTGTCTTGTATAATAAAGGAGGTACAACAAGCATATTTGAATTAGGTCAGGACCGGAAGGAAGCAGCCTTAAAAATCACTGCTTGTGTGTACCTTTTATTTTAGGTGAAACTATGAAAAATAATGAGTATATGAGTATAGCTATTAATGAAGCGGTAAAAGCGGCAAAGAATGATGAGGTTCCAGTTGGGGCAGTTATAGTAAAAGAAGGCGTTGTTATTTCGTGTGCCCACAATCAAAAAGAGTTTGAGAGAGACGCAACAAAGCATGCAGAAATGATAGCGATTCAAAGAGCGTCAAAGAAGCTAAATAATTGGCATCTAGATGGATGTACTTTGTATGTTACTTTGGAACCATGCGCAATGTGTGCTGGAGCGATTATACAATCTAGAATTGAGAAGGTTGTTTTTGGGGCGTATGATCCAAAAGGCGGAAGTTTGGGTAGCTGTTTCAATCTATATGATATCAAAGGCTTCAATCATTATCCAAAGGTAGAAAAAGGGGTTTTGGAAAAAGAGTGTTCAGAACTATTAAAGACATTTTTTAAAGCGAAAAGAAAAATGTAAAATGCGAAATAGAATTGAACAATATATGTTATAATATGAATACTAAATGAAGAGGTGTATTTTATGGCATATAAAACATTATATAGGACTTATCGACCGGCGACTTTTGAAGATGTAGCTGGACAAAAGCATATTGTGGTAACGCTACAAAATGCATTGAAAAAGAACAAGTTGGCGCATGCGTATCTGTTTTGTGGACCAAGAGGAACAGGAAAAACGAGCATTGCAAAATTGTTGGCAAAAGCAGTGAATTGCACAAGCGATTCAGCTATAATAGATGATCAATGTGATAGTTGTTTGGCGGTACAAAATGGGACGCACCCAGATATAATTGAAATAGATGCAGCAAGTAATAATGGTGTTGATGAGATCAGGGAATTAATTGAAAAAGTGAAATATTCGCCGATACAAGGAAAATACAAAGTCTATATTATTGATGAAGTTCATATGTTATCAATAGGGGCTTTCAATGCGCTTCTAAAAACGTTAGAGGAGCCACCAGCACATGTTATATTTATTTTAGCAACAACAGAACCTCACAAAGTTATTCCGACCATTATATCTCGTTGTCAACGCTTCGATTTTTCAAAAGTGAAGACGATAGAAATTAAAAATAAGCTGAAAGAAATATTAAATAATGAAGGAACTCTTCAGTACGACGAGGAGGCTATTGATCTCATCTGTGCGCTCGCAGATGGAGGGGTTCGAGATGCATTAAGTATTTTGGATCAATGTAGTACTTACGCAGACAATCGTATTACACTAATGCATGTAAATGAAATTTATGGAATAACAACAGAAAATGAACGATTTGAATTGTTGGTGTTTGCGATAAAAAAAGAGATAAAGCAAGTATTAGATGAAGTAAATAAGGTTGTTGAAAAAGGTGCAGATATTAAACGTCTAACAATAGACTTGATGAATATGTTAAAAGATGCAGTGATTTATCATTATACGAAAGACATCTTGCTCTTGAAGAGCATAACCAAGGAACATGCTGATGAAATTTTGAGTTTGTGTTCTGCAGATCAATTGTTGAAAATGATTGATATTCTAATTAATACAAATAATGAATATCGAAATACAAATAACATTCAATCATATTTTGAATTAAGCTTATTAAAAATAAGCAATATAAACTATGAGAATGAGGATAATTTGAAAGATATAATTACAAAACCAGTGGAACAAACAAATGAAGTGAAAAGAGAAGCAATAATTGAGGTAGAGAAAGAAGTTGAAGTGATAAATGACGAAATTAGTGAAGAAATAAAAGAGGAGCTTATCGTAGAGGAACTTGAACAAGAAATTGAGGACAAAAAAGAAGAGCAAAATAATCAGTCTTCTGCTGTGGAGTTTCAATTAGATGAGGAATATTATCTCAGTTTGTTGGTGGGTGCAAGTAAGGAAAAAAGAAATGAACTGAATGCCATTTGGAATAATATCGGTGAGTATGCAAAACAATTAGAATATGGAAAAGCGGCGTCCAAATTGATGGAAGGGCAATTAGTTGCAGTAGGAAAAGGATATTTGTTAGTTTGTGTTGAGCATCAAGCAATTGCAAATAGTATAAATACAGAATCAGAAGAAAAAGAATGGATGCAATTAACTGCAGTAATGTTTCAAGAACCCTATAGAGTTTTTGGAGTTGAAAAAGAACAATTTAAAAATCTGGTAGAATTGTTTAAAAAGAGAAGTTTAGATAAGACTCTACCAAAAGCAGTGGAAATTGAACATATTGTTGAAAAGAAAAAAGAAGAGGAAGTTGACGAAAAAATGGCAGTGCTATTTGGTGAAGGAATGTTTGACATAGTAGAAGAGTAAAGGAGAAAGAGAAATGAATATACAAGATTTGATGAAACAAGCACAAAAAATGCAAAAGGAAATGGGAGAAATTGAAAAGGAACTAAATGAAAAAATTTATGTTGGAACAGCTGGAGGAGCTGTAAAAGCAAAAGTAGATGGTACATATAGTGTTCAAGGAATAGAAATTGAACAGGATGTTTTAGGAGATAAAGAATTCTTGGAAGAAATGCTGTTGTTGGCGCTTAATGACGCAATCGCACAAGCAAAAGAGGAAAGAGAAGAAAAACTTGGGGCTTTAACTCAAGGTATGGGATTGCCCGGAGGATTTTAATGGAATATCCAAAAACGTTAAGACAATTAATTGATGGGTTTCGAAGACTGCCAGGTGTTGGAGAAAAAACTGCAGAAAGATATGCTTTTGCTGTACTGGATATGAATGAAGAAGACAGTAACGAATTTTCTTTGGATATTAAAGAAGCAAAAAAAATGTTGAAAGAGTGTAGTTGCTGTGGATTCATAACAGAAGGAGAAACTTGTAGTATTTGTGCAACGGTAACAAGAGATCAAAAAACAATTTGTGTTGTTCAGCATTCTAAAGATGTAATTGCTATGGAAAAAACACAAAGTTATAATGGTGTTTATCATGTGTTGAATGGAGTCATCTCTACTTCAAAGGGCATTCTTCCTGAAGATATAAATATCCATTCATTAATGCAAAGGGTAAAAGACAATGTGAGCGAAATCATTATTGCAACTAACCTAACAGTAGAAGGAGAAACAACAGCACTATATTTAGCGAAATTATTATTTTCTAGCGATGTAAAGGTAACAAGAATAGCTCATGGATTGCCAATGGGAGGACATTTAGATTATGCAGATGAATTGACAATCATTAAGGCAATTGAAGGTCGAAAGGCAATGGAGTAATTTTATGAAAGCTGATATTCGAATTGCACAAGAGTGCATATTAGAGCCAATTAGTAAGATCGCAGAAAAGGCAGGCATTCAAGAAGAGTATCTAATACATTATGGAAGTGATAAAGCAAAAATTAATTTGAATGTTTTAGATGAAACGAGGAAGAGAGGAAAGCTCATTTTAGTTACCTCAATTAATCCAACAAAAGCAGGAGAAGGAAAATCAACTGTCAGCGTGGGGTTGATTGATGGGCTTTCAAAGATAGGCGAACAAGTAATGGGCGCTTTGAGAGAGCCTTCCCTTGGTCCTGTTTTTGGCATTAAAGGAGGAGCAACAGGTGGTGGATATGCTCAAGTAGTTCCAATGGAAAGCATTAACCTTCATTTCACAGGAGATATGCATGCCATAACTAGTGTGAATAATTTAATCAGCGCAAGTATAGATAACCATATTTATTATGGAAACCAATTAGATATTAATCCAAATAAAATTTTATGGAAAAGATGCTTGGATGTGAATGATCGAGCATTAAGAGAAATCAGTGTAGCCCAAGGAAAGAAAAACGGAGTAACAAGAGAAGATGGATTTAACATAACAGTTGCTTCGGAAATTATGGCAATACTATGTCTTTCTGAATCATTAGATGATTTTGAACTTCGGGTAAAGAGAGCAATTGTTGCCTATTCTAAAGCTGGGAAAGTAATAACAGTACAGCAACTAGGAATTAGCGGAGCGTTGAAGTTATTAATGAGAGACGCTATTATGCCTAATTTAGTACAAACACTTGAGAAAAATCCCGTATTGATTCATGGGGGAGCATTTGCAAATATCGCACATGGATGTAACTCTGTGATAGCTACCAAGATGGCGTTAGGGTTGGCTAACTATGTTGTTACAGAAGCTGGGTTTGGAGTAGATTTAGGGGCAGAAAAATTTGTTGATATTAAATGTAGAGAATCAGGGTTGGAATTGGATGCAGTTGTTATTGTGGTGACTATCAGAGCTTTAAAATTACATGGTGGCTGTGAATATAATAAATTAGAGGAAGAAGATATAACAAGTTTAATAAAGGGTATGGATAATTTAAAGAAGCATATTGAAACAGTACAGCAGTTTAATACCCCCTTTGTTATAGGCATAAATCGCTTCAGCTCTGACACAGAAAAGGAACTGAATTATATTTTGTCTTGGTGTAATGCAGTAGGCTATTCTGCATCCCTTTGTGAAGGTTGGGAAAAAGGCGGGAATGGCATGGTGGACTTAGCCGAAAAAATTGTGAAAATAACTGAGGAAAAAAATCAACTGAACTATATTTATGAAAAGGATATTTCCATAGAAGAAAAAATATTAACAATTGTTAAAAAAGTATATGGGGGAGAAAGCGTTCATTATACTGAGAAAGCAAAGCAACAGTTAATTGAATTCAAAAAAAATGGATGGGATAAAGTTCCGATTTGTATGGCGAAAACAGCAATGTCATTATCTGATGATCCGAAAATTAAAGGGCGACCAGAAAAGTTTTCAATAACAGTAAATGAATTGCATATGTCAGCTGGTGCGGGATTTATTGTGGCATTAACAGGAAAGATAATGACAATGCCAGGATTGCCAAAACACCCAGCTGCAGAAGATATGGGAATGGATAGCGAAGGCAAAGCATTTGGGATTTTTTAAAGAAACTTGGAACTTGCATTTGATAGTATTACAAAATATAATATAATTGATAGTAGAAAGTATAGGTAGGGCGGAAAAATGAAAAACAATAAAAAACTAGTAACAATAGGGTTGATAGTATGCGTTTTTATTTGTATAGCCGTTGTAGTCTATAGCTATATGCAAATTCCGTTATTACAACAAAAAGTAATTGATAAACAAGAAAGTAAAAAGAAAATTGATACTTACTTGCAACATATGCCTGAAAATAAAATAGAAAATGAGAAAGCTTTTTTGATGCTTGATTATGAAATTCCGCAAGATGAAGAGATACTTTACACTTATCAGACAGCAGAAGGTTTCAAAATGATTAGTTATAGTTCCAAGTGGAATGAAGAGAAACTAATTGAATTATATGAAGAATTATTAAGAAATGAACATGGAGAGGAAATTGAATTACTATATCAAGTAATTGTCTATGCTGAAGAATCACGAACCGCAGCAGGAACGCATTCCAATGAAATGCAGGCATTGTCTTTTGAATTGAGATTCCCTTCCCTACCAAAGGAAAGCAAAATCAGTTATTATCGCGATATGGGAACAATTAAATTATACAATGGAGATGTGTTTACCAGAGTTGAGCAATTTGCACACACATTAAGTCATGAATATGGACATCATTTCACATTCCATTATATTTTTAAAAATGGAAATGTTGAAAATACAGAATACGAAAAAATGAGAGAGCTTTCGGATTATGACATCCGTTATTATTGGTGGGAGGATAGTGATGATTATTATGAAAATCATCATTGGTATTTGATTGAAATTGCGGCAGAAGATTATGTGCAATTGATGGGCTCTCCCATGACAAGAAACATAACCTCTTATAAGGATGTAAGACAGATGTTGCATGGAGCAAAATCTCCTGATTATTGGGACTCAAAAAATGGAAGACCACAAGAAAACTTGATGATACCATTAGCAGCCGAAGTAGAGGGCTTATATGATTATTTCTATAAATTTATTGGCGATGACTATGAGCCAGCACCTATGCTTCATGAGGAAAGAGAAATCAATATTGGAATTACTCGAGGATCATCAAGTCAAGACTCAATAGAAGGAATGCTGTATTTTACACATTACAAACTTAACTGGAATGAAGCTTATGCTGGAGAGGGTGCAATATATACACTGGTTTGTTATGATGAAAACGACTATTTTGTGCGCCCAATTAAAACAGTTAAATCTGGTGAAGAAATGAGCGCATATATTGGAACAGTTTCGCGTGCGACTAGTAGCATGATTTATTGGCAGTATGACGAAATAGATGAAGGAACAAAAACATTTCTAGTAATTGTATTATTCCCAGATGGGACACTGAGGGTATCTAAGCCTTTCACATATACATTTAAGTAAGGAGAAAATGATATGAAGAAAATGAAAAAGATAGTAAGTCTAATCTTCTTGCTGGTAGCGCTTTGTGGTTGTTTGAAGGTAGATGTAAATTATAGTATTGATGAAAAATATAATGTGAAACTAGTTTATGATATACAAATGGATATTGATAGAGAAACAATAGACAGTGATACAGAAAAGGACATAAAAAAAATATTTAGAGATATTAGTAAAGAGTATGAAAAACAAGGATTCATCGTCAGTGGAGAACTAAATGAAGCGATTAACTTCACATTAACTTTAGAAAAAAAGGCGTCAAATTATGAAGAAGCCTATGCAATTTTACAAGATATGGTGTTAGATTCAAATATTAGTTTTTTCTTAGTAGCAGATATATCAACAGAAGTTGAAGCATATGAACAAGTATATAATTTCTATTTTGAAACAGATTTAAGTAGAATTGTTAAGGCAACACAATTGCATGAATTACCTCCCTCCATACGAAATCAACTTTATGAAGGAATGGAAGCAAGTGAGATTAGTCTCTCGTTGAGCTTACCAAAAATAAATATAGTAGAGATGAGCGATGGTATAGAAGTGATTGAATCAAAAAAAGAAACAAAATTCAAAATGCCAATTGATTGGGAAGAGCCATCTATCATGAAACTAGTTCTTCGCATGAGTCTTGACAACAATAAGATGCTTCCTTACTCAATTGACGAATCAATTCAAAAAACGAACGATCAGATTAATTTGTATAATGCTCTTTTCTTTGGGGGAATTGGTGGAGCAGGAATAACATTAGGAGTTTTGGCATATATCACAATAAAGAACAAAAAAGAAAAACAATAATTTAATGAGAGTGAAAAATGTCGTTCCTTGGCAAAAGATCAGAAATTCTTAATTCAAGAATGTTTTAGGAAAAAATGATATAATAAAAAAGAGGTCAAATTATGGCATCAATTGCATATGTCACAGATAAAGATATGATGGAGTACCATCGTCTACATGAAAATAAGGCGATTAATTTTTGGCGTCCAGGAACAAAGCGTAATATTAGTAATCTTCAAAAAGGAGATTTAATTTTTTTTCTAGCAAAGACAGCTGTTAGGAAAAGAGAAAGAGGAATCATTGGATACGGTATTTTCAAGGAACAAAAAATAATGGGTGCACAAAAAATGTGGAATCAATTTCAAACCTTAAATGGATATGAAGGAAAAGAAGAATTATATAGGGCTATTGAACGCATGAGCAAAGATAAAAAGGTACCTAAGGATATTAATAGCTTATGGATAGAAGAGATAATCTTTTTTCAATCACCAATATTTCTTAGTGAATTTGGGTTGAAGATTTCTAATCGGATAGAAAGCTATATGTATGTAGATAGAGAAGATCCGGAATTAACGAATAAAATATTGAGGCAGGCTCAAGAAATTGGTGTGGATATGTGGTCATCTGTAGCAAAAGATAAGAATACAGAAAGGGTAATTAATCAAACAAGAATTTCTTATTTGTTGGCGGAGATATATAGTCGTGTTAAGCTAGACTTATTTAGTGAAGCGGAAGAAAGAAAAATGAAAAAAGAAACTGAGCAGTTGAAAAAAAGTAGAGAGTTTAAAAATTATGATGTTATTAAGGGCAGTCAATATGTATTAGTCCGTACACATAATAAACATATAGATGTACAATTCTCTTTCCTTTCTCCAATTAGGAAATCAAAAGAAAAACTGATTACTTTGGTTGGGCAAATCAGTCTATTTGTTGAGTTATTGAATGGGAAAGTAAAAGATTGTGATGTCCATGCAGGAATTCTATTATACTCCAATATTCAACCAGAGTTAGAGGAATTATTGGAAGAAGCGCATATTAGATATCACTATCCAAAATTTGAATGAAGCGAAAGAATTTACCTTTTGCTTTTTTTTCAGGGATTTCAAATTGATTGAGAAGTTGTTGAAATCCAAAAGAATCTTCGGTAATACCTGTGGCTAATTCGTATTCTAATTCATAATCCTCATGATTCAAGTAATGATTGTGGTCAATACAAAGAAGCCCTTTTCTATAAGGGACTTCAACTCTAGATGTATGGAGTGTTCCAAGGGATAATAATTCTTCTTGGATAAGTGGAAATACATACTTTATAACAAGAGGGTGATGCATTATTTCGCATATATTAGCGGAAGCAACTAGGGCTTCATATTCCTCTACATAGTGATTGATTGGTAATTTTAAAGTTAAAGTATAAGATTGGTTTAATTGGCGAATTCGTAAAGAAATCCCTTTTTGAAAAAGGGTTCTTGAATTAGTATCAAAATAAGTGTTTTCTTGTATAATAGGAAAATATAATGAATAATAGGACTTCATTCTTTGATAAGTAGCTTGCGTTAATAAATTTTTATATTCAATTTCAAAATTACGACTCATCTATATCAACCTCATATCTTATGATACAATAAGATTATAGCGAAAGGAAGCAGTATATGAAACATTATGCGATTGTTCAGCGAAGTGATGAATATTCAAAAGAAATTGAAACAAAACTACATAAATTATTGAAACAGCATGATTTTCAAGAAGACGCAAAGAATCCTGACATCGTAATTTCTGTGGGTGGAGATGGCACTTTTTTATATGCGCTTCATCAATATATTGATGTATGTGATCAGATTAATTTTATTGGGATTCATACAGGGACGCTAGGTTTTTTAACAGAATATGGGGCAACAGAGATAGAAAAATTTGTGTCTGACTTAGTGCGTAAAAAACCAAGAATTGAAGCAAAGAGATTATTAGAATTTAAAATAGATGGTTTACAAAAATATTATGCATTGAATGAGATTCGTGTAGAGAATATCATGAAGACACAAATCCTAGATATTTATATATCAAATAAGTTTTTTGAAACGTTCAGAGGGACTGGAATCTGTATTTCATCTCAAATAGGTTCCACAGCATATAACCGTTCTTTGGGAGGAGCAGTAATTGATAGTGATTTAGAATTATTACAACTTAGTGAAATTACAGGAATACATCATCGCTTATTTCAGTCTTTACAGTCGCCAATTGTATTAGAAGGAAATAAAGAAATTTACTTAAAAAGCAATAGTTTTGAAGGCTCCGTTTTATGTTATGATCATTTAAATATGAAAATAGATAAGGTTCAAGAAATTAATTGTTGCTTATCTGACAAGAAAATCAATATGTTGCGTTTAAAGAAATATAATTATGTGAAAAGGTTAAAGAATTTATTTTAGAGTTGTTTTTTCATAGCAATGTGTTCAATATTTGCCTCAAAAAATAAGTCGCCATAAGAAAGATATCCTAATTTTTCGTAAAGAGGCTTTGCGGAAACTTGGGCGTTTAAGTACAAGGAATGAATATCGTGTTTTTTGGCGTATTCCTCTACTGCATTTAATATATGAGAGGCGAAGCCATTACGACGAGCCTTTTTCAAGACAGCAAGTCTACCGATTTTATAATGACCATCAATAGATACTAAACGACAACAAGCACAAGGAATGTTTTGGTCATCAAATAAGAGGAAATGAACAGCTTCCTGATCATATTCATCAATTTCAATATCAGGAGATACTGCTTGTTCCATCATAAAAACATGCATTCTTATTAGCATCACGGCAAAGATTTCTTTTTGGTTTTCTGCAATAATAACTTTCATCACTTACACAGTCCTTTCATTGAATCATAGATAATATAATGGTATCATATTATACGAGGTGAATGTATGAAAAGATGGAATTCTATATTTGATGTAGTACAAGAACCACTTATTGTATTAACAATCGCTATTGTATTAAGAGGAATGAGTTCAATCATTCTAAGTGCAAATTTGGCGAGGGTATATACTTTTTCAAATATGATTTATGTAAGCGCAGAAGTCCTGCGTTATTTTGGTGGATTCATTATTATGAATTTCCCATTTTTAGTAATGCTGCGTGCATTATCAAAGAGATATGAAGGATCTTTCCCTGCCTTTATAGGAGTTGTTGCATATATTTTCTTTCATGTTGTGACTATGTTTAATACAAATACATCAATGCCTAGTACTGTTTATTCTGATATATTAGGAATTCATGTAGATGTTGCAAGGTTGCATGTAGCAGGAGATATTACGCGTTATCCAATTCATACAGGAATCATTGCGGCAGTTATCGTATGGGGAATCACAAAAATTAGTTATCAACAATCACGTAATCGTACAGGGTATGGTTTGTTGTCGTTTGTTGATAAGGACTCATATTGTTTGATTTTAACACTTATCGGTTCTGGAATTGCAGCTTTAGTGATGTCTATGGCGTGGCCATTTGTGATTGATGGGCTATATTCAATATTTCGCTTTATTGCTTATGATATTGCGAATCCCGTAAATGCCTTTGTTTATGGAGTATTGGAAAAAGGAATGTCTTTACTGAATTTCCCCTCATTAATACGAGAACCGTTCTGGTTTGGGGAATTTGGAGGCTCTTGGATTAATGCATCAGGAACTAACTTTTTAGGAGATGTGGCTATTTGGACAGCACAATCTGCACAAGGGGTTTTCAATACAGGAGCAGGGAGATTTATTACTCCACATTATGTCGTTAATATGTTTGCCATTCCCGCAATTGTAACGGCGGTATATTCAATGATTACGGATAAGATGGAAAGAAGAAAATATACAATATTCTTATGCATTATGGTTATTTTATCTGTTGCCTTTGATACTTCTTTGCCAATAGAAATATTTCTATTTATTATGTGTCCATTGTTGTATTTAATGCATCTTTTCATGGTAGGGATTATATTTGCTTTATTTCAAATACTAGAAGTTAGCATAGGCTACAATTATGTTGGGCAATCTTTATTAGGGACGCCTGGTAGTGCTTTTGATTTATTTATTCATTTTCGCAATACACAAATACAAGGAGACATCTATACTGTATTAATTGTAGGTGTTATTGTTGCACTATTATACTTCTTTGCGACTCGTTTTTATTATAAGCATCTTGCCCTTGATTTAATGCATACAGGGAAAATGAAAAAGCTTGTTAATGCTTTTGTGGATTCAGTAGGAGGAGTTCGTAATATTAAAATGATTAACTCCACTCCAACAAAGGTAATTGTCCAAGTTGAGAATAGAACATTGATTGATTTTAGTAAGTTACAAAGAAATGGGGCTTATAAGATTGTTGAAACTCGAGCCGGCTATTCAATATACTTTGGAACAGCAAGCACAATGATTAAGAATGTAATAGAAAGAGCGATGTAAAACGTGAAACATCATTTATTAAAAAACTAAATGTGGACAAAAGAGTCTGCATTTTTTATTAGGAAAAAAAGCAAATAGCTAAAATAATAATATAGGTGATGCTATGCTTCGTTTTAATTGTGTTAGTAAACATTATGGGAAGAAAGTAGGGGTTGAAGCGTTAAGCTTTCAATTAAGTGAAGGGGAGATCTTAGCCGTAGTAGGAACTAATGGTAGTGGAAAAACTACTACTTTTCGCTTATTATTAGGCTTATTGAGTCCAGATAAGGGAAGTATAGAAATTACAGATAATAAAAGGAATCAATTCGGCTATCTACCGGAAGAAAGAAGTTTACTAAAGGAGCTTACCGTTTTTGAGCACATCTCTTATTTGGGAAGACTGAAACAAATGAAACATGAAGAAATAGAACTATCTTATCAAAAATGGGAAAAGATATTAAAAATTAAGGAGTATCGAAAAAGAAGAATAAAAGAACTCTCGAAAGGAAATCAGCAAAAAGTGCAATTACTGTGCTGTTTAATTCATAATCCAAAAATCATGATATTAGATGAACCTTTTACAGGTTTAGATCAAGATAATATATATCTTTTTAAAAGGATTATTCAGCATTTAAAAAGCGAAGGAAAGATTATATTGTTGTCTAGTCATCAATATGATCATATAGAAGATTTCAGTGATAAAGTTTTAGTGTTATATCAAGGAATAGAAAAATATTTTGGAACAATTCAAGCCTTAAAAGAGAGATATAGAAAGTACTATATAACGATGAATCTGGAAGATTATCGAAAAGGTAAAACAGAGCGACTAAAAGAGTATCAATTACTAGGAAGAAAAATTAAACTGCTAGTTGAAGAAGAAGAGTATGCTAGAAAGTATGCAATATGGAAGCTATATAATGGGCAAGTAAATTATTTGAAATTTGAAGATGCTTGTCTTGTAGATGTGATTAAGGAGCTAACATTACATGATTGAATTGGTTCGCTTTTCTTTGAAAAATCGCTTTTACAATAAGGCGACAATTATATTGAATGTAATTCTTGTAATAGTATTTTTTTTAATGTTTTCTGTTGATTTTATTATGCTTGCAGTAGACCCAAGTTATTTTGACAAGCCAGAGCTGGTTATTTCCAAAGAAGTCATAGACAGATTTTCTGGAGTTGAAGAAGAATTACAGAGAGAATATACTTTGGTAAATCAAAAAACGGAAGATGTGAGATTTTTAAGTATTGAGGAAGGAATTTGGCAGATACAATATACAGAAAAGGTTGAGGGAGTAGAATTAGCAAGACTAGAAGAGATTTTAGAACTTGTAATAGAAAATCAAAGAAATCAAGAAATATCATTATCTATTCAAACAATGATGAAACCGATATTTAATCACAAAGTTACTGCAATATCAATGCAAGGACATGAGGAAATTAGTACAGAAAACGAAATAAGTGTTTTTGTTGTAATTACAGCTATTTATTTTATGATGTTGAGTTATAGTGCAATGATTGCAAATGAAGTAGTGCATGAAAAAACAAGCAGAGTGTTAGAATTGATTTTAACTTCAGTATCTACTAGAACACACTTGCTTTCTAAAATGATTATTTCGTGGTTGACCATTTTAATTCAAGCAGCTTTAGTTTTGGGATATTGCATTACTTTTGCGGGGATACGGTTTTTGCATGATTATGGTGCAGGAATGATAAAGTTTTTTGTGAAAATTGGATTGTGTAATCTTCAGTTAAGAAACTTTGCCTCTCTTTTTCATTTCTATAATATCAATGGAAAAACAGTACAAGATATTATTTGGGCGTTACTGTTTTTGTTTCTAGGGATTCTTTTTGTACAATTGGTATTAGTTATTTTGTCTTCGTATGTAAAAAGTGTTGAGGAATCCGCAAGTATTCAAGGACCATTTTATTTCTTCTTATTATTTGTCTATTATTTAGCATTATCATTAAATACGCCAGCTCAATTAAGTGAAGGCGTAGGCTTTATTGGCTCCTTTGTTCCTTTCTTTTCAATGTTACTGATGCCAGCACGATTAATGGTATGCAGTGTTACTGCTCAAGAGAAAATGATTGGTTTAGCGCTGGCAGTTTCCGCTCTTATTTTGACTGTCGTGATAGGAGAAAAATATTATAAAAGAGGGATTCTGGACAGTCGCCTACGTAAAGTAAAGAAATAAAAAAATATATGAACTTATTAATAAATTATTTTGAGTTTATTTTTTCAACTTGGAAAGTTGGTTTGTTTTTTTATATTGTTTTAGCGCTTTATTATTGTTTGCTAAAGATTTCTCATAGGTGCTATTATGATTGGCATGATAGAAAGTAATGTCTTTTATATTATCTGGCAAATATTGAATGAGGTGCCATAATTCAGGAGAATCATAAGGGTATTTCTCTTGTTCTTCTAAACCAATAGGGTTTAGACGTAAATAACGTGGAACAGCAGAATTACGATGATTTAATTCATTCATCACTGTATGAATAGCATTATTGGCTGATTTTGATTTTGGTGAGAGTGTTAAATCAATAATCGCAACACTCAAAGGAATCATTGCTTCTGGAAAACCAACTCGTTTTGCAGCATCAATGGCTTGAATGGTTCTTGAGACAGCGGCAGGATTAGCTAAGCCGATATCTTCATAAGCAGTTACTAACAAACGACGCTCAATAGAATCCATGTCATTTGCCTTAATGAGTCTGCCTAAATAATATAAAGCGGCATCAACATCTCCACCTCTAATGGATTTTTGAAAAGCACTGACAGCATCATAATGTCCATCTCCATCAAAATCCATATTCATATTGGGCAATTTTGAATATTCTTGAACCATCTCCAAAGTAATGACAGCATTTGTTTGAGCAAGGGCGCAGATTTCTAATACATTTAGCGCATAGCGTAAATCGCCATTACAGTGGTTTGCGATTAATCGCTTTGCGGAATCTTCAATAGTGATTTCTATCGGAAAGACATCCCTATTTGCTAAGGTACGATCAAGTGCTAATTCAATGTCTTCAATGGATAACGGTTTTATTTCAAATAAATGACAACGAGAACGAATCGCAGGATTTATTGCGAAATAGGGATTTGAAGTGGTAGTACCAATCATCGTGATTGTTCCATCTTCTACATAAGGTAATAATAAATCTTGTTTGTCTTTGTTTAAACGATGTATTTCTTCAATGATTACAATTAAATTTGAGGCAAGCTTTGCTTCTTCAAAAATGATAGTTAAGTCCTTTTTATTTCCTGTAACTGCATTAAAGATGCGATAAGGAAGTTGTAACTCATTAGCAATTACAGTAGCTAGTGTGGTTTTTCCCGTACCCGGATCGCCAAAAAAAATCATTGAAAAAATGGTTTTGTTTTCAATGCATTTTCGAATTACTTGCCCTTCTGCAACTAAGTGTTTTTGCCCAATGACATCAGCTAAGGTCTTTGGGCGCAAGCGGTATGCTAACGGTTGTTTCATAAAATCACCTTTTACCTATTTTATCATGATTCAATTCATTGTAGAATAGAGAGAGGTGAGATTATGAGAATATTATTACAAAGAGTTAAAAGAGCTTCTGTATGTATTGATGAAAAGAAATATAGCCAAATTGAACAAGGCTTACTTTTGTTGGTGGGAATTACACAAGAAGATACTAAGGAATTGTGTGATAAAATCGCAAAGAAAATTGTGGAGTTGCGAATTTTTGAAGATGAGCAACAAAAAATGAATTTGTCTTTGTTAGATATTCAAGGAGAAATTTTATCTGTTTCACAATTTACATTATACGCAGATTATAAAAAAGGAAGGCGTCCGGGATTTGAAAAAGCAGCGAAGCCTGAAATTTCTAAACCATTATATGAATATTTCAATGAACAGCTAAGAAAATATATTCCAAATGTTCAAGAAGGTGTTTTTGGAAGTGATATGCAAGTAGAATTAATAAATGATGGACCTGTAAGCATTATGATAGATAGTGAGGAATTGTAAATGGGTGAAATTATTTATGGAAGTGAATTGTCCCAAGAAATTAAGGAAACACTAAAAAATGAAATAAAGTCATTATTGCAAGCATCAAAAAGAATTCCAAAGTTAGTTGTAATTCTAATAGGAGATAATTCAGCAAGTCTTTCTTATATCAAAGGAAAATCAAAAGCATGTGAAGAAGTAGGGTTTTCATTTGAGTTACAGAGATTTAATGAAGATGTTCAAACAGAAACAGTGATACAAGCAATACAAGCATATAATCAAGATGCAAGTGTAGATGGTATATTAGTGCAAATGCCAATACCAAATCATTTGGATAAGGAAGAAATAATTGATTGTATTGATCCTAGCAAAGATGTGGATGGATTTCATACTATCAATGTAGGTAAGCTTTATAATGGGAAAGTTGGGTTTGTCCCTTGTACACCATTAGGGATTATTGAAATTCTGAAATCAATACCGATTCCTATCGCAGGTAAAAATGCTGTTGTATTAGGAAGAAGTCATTTGGTTGGTACACCAGTTGCTCAATTATTGCTAAAAGAAAATGCAAGCGTTACAATATGCCATTCTAAAACACAAGATATTGAAGGACACTGTAAACGGGCAGATATATTGGTAGTAGCAATTGGTTCTCGTCATTTTGTAAAAGGAGATTGGATTAAAGAAGGCGCTGTTGTAATTGATGTAGGAGTCAATCGACATGAAGATGGAAAACTATATGGCGATGTAGAGTTTGAATCAGCAAAAGAAAAAGCATCGTATATTACACCGGTACCAAAAGGTGTAGGACCAATGACAATTGCAATGTTATTAATGAATACATGGAAAGCATATTGTAATAAGGAGGGAATTTAATGGAATACCAATTACATGATATTGTACAAATGAAAAAAGATCATCCTTGCAGAAAATCTCAGCATTGGGAAGTCGTAAGAGTAGGTGTTGACATAAAAATAAAGTGTCTGGGTTGTGGCAATATCATTATGTTGGAACGCCCAGATTTTGAAAGAAAATTAAAAAAGATTATTGAAAAGGCAAATACTGAAAATGAAGTGTGATATAATAAGCAACGGTCAAGAATTGGAGATGAAAACATGGCATTAACAGCAGGAATTGTTGGATTGCCTAATGTAGGAAAGTCTACATTATTCAATGCAATCACAAAATCAAAGATAGAAGCAGCAAATTACCCTTTTGCAACCATTAATCCAAATGTGGGTGTAGTAGAAGTTCCAGATGTTCGTTTAGGGGATATTTCAAAATATATTGTTCCTAAAAAAATAATCCCAACGACATTTGAGTTTACAGATATTGCAGGACTTGTGAAAGGAGCCAGCAAGGGAGAAGGCTTAGGAAATCAATTCTTATCTCATATTCGTGAAGTAGATGCCATCTGTCATATTGTACGTTGTTTTGATGATGTGAATATTACGCATGTAGAGAATGGTGTAGATCCATTACGCGATATTGAAATTATTAATTTAGAATTGATTATGGCAGATTTGCAGACAATAGAAAATCGCCTTTCTAAAGTAGAGCGCAAAGCAAAAACCAATGATAAAGAAGCCATATTTGAAAGAGATACACTAAAGAAAATACAAGTAGCATTGTTAGAAGAGAAACCAGCACGCTCATTAAGCTTCAATAAAGAAGAAGAAAAAATAATACAAGGGTTTCACTTATTGACATTTAAATCAGTAATTTATATTGCAAACATGGCAGAAGATGAGATTTCTTCTTATCAAGAAAATCGATATTATCAAATCGTAAAAGATTTTGCAGAAAAAGAGAATAGTCAAATTATTGCTATTTCTGCAAAGATAGAAGAAGAATTATCAGAGTTATCAAAAGAGGAAAAAGAATTATTTTTAGAGGATTTAGGAATTGCGAGTAGTGGCTTAGATCAAGTAATTCAAACTGCTTATAAAACATTGAATTTATGTACTTATTTTACAGCAGGAGAGCAGGAAGTTCGAGCATGGACTTTTAAAAAGGGAATGAAAGCACCGGAATGTGCAGGAATCATTCACACAGATTTTGAACGGGGATTTATTCGTGCAGAAGTATATAGTTATGATGATTTAATGACGCATAAAAGTGAGCCTGCAATTCGTGATGCAGGAAGACTGCGCTCAGAAGGAAAAGAATATAGTGTACAAGATGGAGATGTGATTCACTTCCGCTTTAATGTTTAATATGGTAAGATAGAAATAGATAAAGGAGGGTACGGTTATGAAGTTAATTCTAGCAATCGTATCAAATGATGACAGCGCGAATGTTGTTGCTGCATTAACAAAAGAAAATTTTTCTGTAACACGCTTAGCAACAACTGGTGGATTCTTGAAGTCAGGGAACACAACTATTATCGTTGGTACAGATGATGAAAAAGTAGAGCACGCAATTGAAGTCATGGGTAGCGAAAGTAAGAAAAGAACAGAAATTGTTCCGTCAACAGCCTCTTATGATATTGGAAGATATGCTTCTTTTCCAGTAGAAGTACAAGTGGGTGGAGCGACTATATTTGTAATTGATGTAGAACAATTTATTAAGCTATAATTGAAAAGACGATACTGTCGTTATAGACTGTTGACAAATGAAGTCAATAGTCTTTTTTATTGAGATAATTTTACTTTTTTGAAAATAAATGATACAAATCAAATAATAGAGAAGCAAATTTACTTTTTCTTTTATAAGTTGATTCAACAAAGTCTTGAAGAAGCGCAGAAAAAATTCAATAGCTTTCGCAAACTGAATTACATTTTTTACTGTAATCGCAATGCGTTTTTTTAATTTGCACTAAATAGTCCAATATAGTGCAAGTCGACTTTTTAATAGATACATGATAAACTTTAAAAAAGTAGTATATTGCAGGTATTATCATTTAATTTATAGCAAGAAAAGGAGGACATAAGAAGTTGAATGTTTTATTTGGCAAATTCAAAGAAGTTTTATCATCGGTTTTACCTATAGTAGTTCTTGTCATTATTCTTAATTTCACTTTAGCACCAGTGCCAGATATGCTATTGTTTCAATTTATGTTAGGGGCAATGGCAATTGTATTTGGATTATCCATATTACTGTTTGGCATTGAAATTGGAATATTACCATTTGGTAATCACATGGGGGTTTCATTTTTAAAATCAAATAAGATATGGTATGTTGTTCTTATTGGTTTTTTACTAGGCTTTTTTGTGAATGTTGCAGAGCCAGATTTGCAAGTTTTAGCAGCTCAGGTTTCTTCTGTTATGGGAGGATTTATTTCGATGGCTGTCATATTGCTTGCTGTTTCTATTGGAACGGGAGTCATGTTATCTTTGGGAATTTTAAGAATTGTAAAGAGTATTCCACTACATATAATATTGCTTATAACATATAGTATCGTTTTTGTATTAGCTATTTTTTCCTCATCGGATATGTTGGCAATTGGATTTGATGCTTCTGGCGCAACAACAGGAGCGCTTACGGTTCCGCTTGTATTAGCGGTATCTGTTGGTGTGGCTTCTATGGAGAAAAACAGTAAAGCATCAGAAGAAGATAGTTTTGGTTTAGTCGGGATTATGTCTACGGGTGCGATTTTAGGTGTTTTAATCTTGAATTTATTTGTTAAAACAGATAATGTAACGGGTATATTAGAAATTCATAAAATTGATACAGGATCATTGTTTGGTCCATTTTTTGCAGAATTACCAAGCGTAGCTAGAGAATCATTGATTGCACTACTTCCTTTAGGAATAATGTTCTTAATTTTTCAAAGGGTGAATTTTAAGTTGAGTCCAAAGAAATTTCGTGAAATATTATTAGGATTCTTGTATACATACATCGGATTAGTTATTTTCTTAGTAGGTGCGCATGCTGGTTTCATGAATGTTGGAAATATCATTGGACACGGATTAGCTTCATATGATAATAAGGCAATACTAGTAATTGCTGGATTTATATTGGGGATGTTTGTTATCTTGACAGAGCCTGCAGTTTATATTCTAACTGAACAAATAGAAAATGTTACAAGTGGTTATATTAAGAAAAAAACAGTTCTATTTGCTTTATCCATAGGGGTAGCATTTGCAGTAGGGCTATCTATGCTACGAATTGCAATTCCAGAGATTCAGTTGTGGCATTATTTAGTGCCGGGCTTCATGATTTCATTGGGATTAATGTTTTTTGTGCCTAAATTATTTGTTGGAATTGCTTTTGATTCCGGAGGGGTTGCCTCTGGTCCTATGACGGCAACTTTTGTATTGGCGTTTGCACAAGGTGCATCAGAAGCGATACCGCACTCAAATATATTGATAGATTCTTTTGGGGTAATTTCTATGGTTGCAATGACTCCTTTGATAGCATTACAAGTATTGGGATTGCTTTATAAAATGAAGTCAAAAAGAGTGAAGGAAGGAGCGCGTAATGGCAAAATTTAGTTTAATTTGCTGCATAGTTAATATGGGGGATTCTTCTAAGCTTTTGAAGATTGCGAGTAAGTATGGCGCAAGGGATGCAATCATATCAATAGGGAAAGGAACCGTCCATAACCAAATTTTACAGTTTTTGCAAATCAATGAAACACGAAAAGAAATCATTACTATGATTGTAGAAACTGAAACTGCTAGTGCAACAATAAAAGGAATTAGTAAGGATATGGCATTCGATAAGCCACATCATGGTATTGGGTTTTCATGTTCGATATCTGAATTTATAGGAAGTAATGAAATTGAAAAAAATAAGAAAGTCAGTGAGGTAAAAGCTAGTATGTATAATGCTATTTATGTAATCGTTGATAAAGGGAGAGCAGAAGAAGTAATTGAAGCAGCTAAAAAGGTAGGCGCAAGAGGTGGAACAATTATAAATGCAAGACATTCAGGTTTGCATGAAACTCAAAAGTTGTTTTCAATTGAAATTGAACCAGAGAAAGAGAAAGCACTTATCATAACAAAGGCAGAATCAAAAGATGATATCGTTGAAGCAATAAAAGCTCAGTTAAAAACATATGACTCTGATGAAGATATTATCTTTGTATTAGATGTAAATGAAGCGTATGGCTTACATGGAAAGTGATATAGTAGTAAAGCCCTAATAAGAGGCTAAAGGTATTGTAATAGAGCTGTTTTTCTAATGTGTAAATAGGAGAAATAGCTCTTTAATTTTTTCTCCAATGCATATGTAACATTTATCCTACTGTACATTTCTTGACGCACTACAGTAAGTGATTTTTGGGAAAATAACAAATAGTCTATAATGCTTACAAATTCAAGCTGTGAAAACAAGCGCAGAAAATATTGCTATGGGTATAGGAAAAAGAAGTAATCATTCATGATAGAGATTTCTCTATGAAATAATAATTATTGTTTTCTACCTTGAAATAGAAAGTGATTGGTTGCAGAAAGTAATTCTTTCTTCTCGCAGAAGAGAAAGTGATACTTTAAATATTGTTGGTAACTGTAATCATCCATTTCATCTATTTTGTGTTGTATTAGTTCTGTAAGACCATCAGAAGCAATTTCTCTTTCTATATGGATATGGTTACTTAGTAGCATTTCTCGACATTCCTCAATATTGAAAAAGACGAAAGGAAAGTTTTTTAAACGCATTGTTTCATGATTATATTCTTCCGTATTGAAAAAAGAATAATTTTTGTTTGATATCTCAGAAAGATGAATAATATCATGATTGATAAAAGATATAAAAATAGTGCCATCATCCTTTAAGACACGCAAGGCTTCTTGTAGACATAAATCACGATCTTCTTTTTCATTTAGATGATAAAGAGGACCAAAAAGTAGCACAATATCAAAGGATTGTGTATTCAAATTTGATAAATTCAAGGCAGAACCATGATAAAGTGTAATATCATGTGTAGGTTTAATTTTAGATTGAAATATTTCATAATTCTTTTTTGCGAGTTCCACAGCTGTAACAGAATATCCTTTTTCTGCAAGATACAGACTATATATTCCAGTTCCAGCTCCTAAATCTAATATTCTCATGTTTGGTTTTAAAACTTGATCAAGATAGTGAATGGTCACTAAAAATTCTACTTGGGCACTTTTTGAGCGAATCAGTCTTTGGTCTTCGTCAAATAAGTCGTAGAGTGCGGAAACTTGCTCATCAGAATTTGTAATATTTATAATATCTTCAATTCTCATAAATGACCTCCTATACTATGCTGTTTATATTAGAATCATTATACTAAAAAGAATTATGAATGAATAGAGTACTTTATTAAGTTTAATCAATTAGAAAGGTTTCTAAATTCATATAATAATGATAAAATAAATATGCTTGAGAGGTGAATTATGTATCGAATTGGACAGTCAAGTGACATTCATGAATTAGTTGTGAAGCGAAAATTAATTCTAGGTGGTGTTGAAATTCCGCATGAGAAGGGATTGAAAGGTCATTCTGATGCAGATGCACTTTGTCATGCTTTAGCCGAGAGTATGATAGGCGCGTTAGCACTAGGTGATTTAGGGAGGCATTTTCCAGACACAGATGATAAATATAAAGATATTTCTTCGCTAGAAATACTAAGGGATGTTTATCAACTTGTACAAGAATTGGGATATGAATTAGTAAATGCAGATTGTTTGATTATGATAGAGAAACCTAAAATGCAGGAATACATACCAAAAATGATTGAAAGAATTTGCGATATTCTTAAAGTGAAAGAGAATCAAGTTAATATCAAAGCCACTCGGGGAGAAAAAATAGGTTTTGTGGGAAGAGAAGAAGGAGTAATGGCACAAGCAGTTGTGTTACTAAAGAGGAGATAAAATGAAAAAAGTACGCGTAAGATATGCCCCAAGTCCAACAGGACATCTACATATAGGAAATGCGAGAACTGCATTATTTAATTATTTGTTTGCGAAGCATTATGATGGTGATTTTATATTGCGAATTGAAGATACAGATATTGAGCGCAATGTAGAGGGAGGAGAAGAATCCCAACTTTATTATTTAAATTGGTTAGGAATTGAACCCGATGAATCTCCTAAAAATCCAAATCCTAAATATGCGCCATATCGTCAAATGGAACGTTTAGACTTATATCAAAAGTATGTTGAAGTTCTGTTAGAAACAGGATGCGCCTATAAATGTTTTTGTACATCAGAAGAATTAGAAGAAGACTATCAAAGACAAAAGGATGCAGGTTATGCAAGTACAAGATATAATCGGAAATGTTGTGGCTTATCAAAAGAAGAGATCGCACAATATGAAAAAGAAGAAAGAGCGTATACCATTCGTGTGAAAGTTCCAGAGAATGAAACTTACGCATTTAATGATATGATTCGAGGGACAGTAAAATTTGAATCAAAGGATATTGGAGATTGGGTTTTAGTAAAAGCCAATGGAATTCCAACCTATAATTATGCTGTGGTAATTGATGATCATACAATGGACATCACACATGTTTTTAGAGGGGAAGAACATTTAAGTAATACACCAAAACAAATGATGATTTATCGTATGTTAGGGTGGGAAATTCCAGAATTTGCGCATATGACGTTAATTGTGAATGAGCAACATAAAAAGCTTTCTAAAAGAGATAATAGTATCATGCAATTTATGAGTCAATATAAAGAGTCGGGATATCTACCAGAGGCAATGTTTAACTTCATGTCATTATTAGGTTGGTCCCCTGAAGGTGAGCAAGAAATTTTTACAAAAGAAGAATTAGTAAAAGTATTTGATGAAAAAAGGCTTTCTAAATCACCATCGATGTTCGATAAAAATAAATTAACTTGGGTAAATAATCGTTATATTAAAGAATTGCCTTTGGAAGAAGCTGTGGAATTAGCAAAACCTTTCTTAATGGAAGCTTATGATTGTAAAGAGAAAAGCGAGCAGTGGATAAAAGAATTAATTGAGCTTTATCAAGAACAGTTATCTTATGGTGCGGAAATTGTTCCATTAACAAAGTTATTTTTTGAAGCGTATCATATTGCAGAAGAAGCAAAAGAGCTTTATGAAGAAGAAACAACAGCAGTTGTTAGTGGAGAATTTTTGAAATTGATTACTGAACTTGAAGCGTGGAATCCAGAAGGAATTAAGGCAGCATTAAATCAAACAAAAGAGAATACAGGGATTAAGGGGAAGCCGTTGTTCATGGGGCTTAGAATTGCAATTACAGGAGAAATGCATGGACCAGATTTTGTGAATACAGTGTATTTGTTAGGGAAAGATACTGTGAAAAATAGATTGAGTAAATAAGAGCTGGAATTCAAGACGAATTCTAGCTTTTTTTAGGAAGAGGGAGGCGAAGATTTTTGGCAACCAAAAAATGGAAATAAATATTACAAATTGTGATATAATGAGAAAGTATCAAAAAAATAGTCAAAGGGTGATATTTATGAAAGGGCCGGGAATTAAGGAATACCTAGCAAAAATTGATCATTGTAAACTAGACGGAGTTTCAAAAGAGTTTGAATATATTGAAATTACTTCAAAAGATTTACATAGCATAATATCTACACAACATAATACAATGGCAACTTGTTGCCAAGCAATGTATAAACGATTGTTAAAGGGCGATCAAATTCTTCAATTACCGAAAGGGAAGACGGGATTTGGTGCGCGATTAACAATACGTTACTATCTTCATGAGTTGGATAATAGAGAACTCATGATAGAAAGAAAACAAAGAGGTCGTCCTAAGAAATACGACGATGATAGTGAACGCCCAAACAGTAATATAAATTGGAAGACAGAGAAATTAATGGAGATTCTAAGTGAGTGGGTACAAAAGCAAGGTTGTAATATTCAACAACAAGAGGAAGATATAATTTGTGCAATTAAGGAAGATGGTACCAAATGGATTTTGAGGGTTCATGGAATAAGGCGAGGAAGAAAAAGTACTTTGGTTCATAAGATTAATCATTTATTTGGGGAACTAGAAGAAGATAATGCTTGTTATTCGCTGGTAGTGAATGATGATGGAAGTCACCGCAAACAATGGGAAGAGATTCCGATGAAAATAAAGGAAAAATTGAATTTGAGTATTATTGTTGCAGGAAGAAATGGAACAATGGAAGAATTATAAAAAAGTAGTGAAAGATTGATTAAAATGAGGAAAGGACTTTATAAAAGGTCTTTTTTACTGAAACAAGATAAAAATTTCCAATTTACATAATATTAGAGAGTAATTTCGTTATTATTTTTGACAAAGTGATTTCTTTTAGGGTGTTTTTTAAGTGTTTATGATGTTTTTTGGGTGCATAAAGCATTGCTGCAAACGCTTCCATAAGTTAAGGTAAACATGTAGTAAATGACATGAAGTCATAAGGAGGAAAGAAGGATATGACAACTATTTTAGCATGGTCTATGATAGTGGTATTTTTGGTTCTCGTAATGAGAAAAAAATTATCGCCGTTTACAGCGTTAATAATCGTACCATTAGCATTTGCCTTGATTGGTTCTCTGGCAGGACTATACTCAGAACAAATCACTGCAAAATGGCCAGAAATTGTTAACCCAAATTTATGGGATCAAATTAGAATTCTAGGGGAGTTCACATTAGAAGGAGTTAGAAAAACTTCTACAACAGGGATTATGTTATTGTTTGCGATTTTCTATTTCGCAATCATGCTTAATGCAGGAATGTTTGATCCAATTACAAAAGCGATGATTCGTTTTGCAAAAGGTGATCCATTAAAAGTATTAGTAGCTACGGCAGTTGTGGCAGCAGCGGTTTCTCTTAATGGAGATGGAACAACAACGACATTGATCGTATGTACTGCGTTTATTCCTTTATACAAAAAATTAAATATCAGAATGATGTATCTTGGGGTATTAACAATCTTAATGAATACAATCATGAATTTATTACCTTGGGGAGGACCTACAGCGCGTGTTATTTCTGTTTTATCAGATTTAAATGGAAAAGATGCGGAGATACTCCGTGCTTTATTGCCGGGGATGATTGTAGCAACAATCTATATGCTAGGTGTATCTGTATACTTAGGGATGAAAGAAAGAAAGCGTTTAGGAATTCAAAATTTATCAAATGAAGATATTGAAAAACTAACGACAAGTGTTGATCCAGCAGAATTAGCATTAAAGCGACCAAAATTATTTGTAGTCAATTTAGCAATGACAGTGGTATTAATTGCAATGTTAATGATGGATAATACATTCCCATCAGTATTCTTATTTATGATTGGAACAGTATTGGCATTAATGATTAACTATCCAAAATTGAAGGATCAAAAAGAACGTATCCAAGAAAATGCAGGAGATGCAGTCCAAGTTGTTATTTTAGTGCTTGGTGCGGGAGCATTTACAGGATTATTCACTTATACAGGTTTCTCTGATGCGTTGACAATGAGTTTAACAAATATTATTCCTGAAAGCTTTGGAAGATTCTGGGGATTAGTAGTGGCGATTATTTCTGCACCAGGAACATTCTTCTTATCAAATGATGCATTCTATTATGGTGTATTACCAGTTCTTGCAGAAACAGGAGCAACCTATGGATTTACCCATTTAGAATTGGGAGTAGCTTCATTACTTGGACAAGCATTCCACTTGTTGAGTCCACTAGTAGCATTCATTTATCTATTGCTTGCAAAAACAGAACTTGATATGTTTGAATGGCAAAAGGAATCTGCGAAATGGGCACTTGGAATCTTTGCAATATTCATTGTGATAGCAGGTGTGTTTGGTATTGTTCCATTCATGAAATAAAGATGGAATTACATATTCAATGCTAAAGAAAACGGTGTGGCATAATATGCTGTACCGTTTTTATAAAGATATTCTACGATTGATCCAAAATGCGATACAAAAGGAAATCGTGTCTGTTGGTAAGAATGTTAAGCAATAACTACTAATTACGACAGAGAAAGAGATATCTATATTTTGAATCATTGTTAGATTAAAGAATAAATAGGGGATTGCAGCAATATAAAGAATAGGGATTCCTGTCAGTATAGAAACAAAGGGGAAGCCTTTCCATTTCAAATCTTTGAAGTGATTGATGCAATAAGCCATAGGAAGAAATCCGATGATAAAACCGAATGTTGGTCTAATGATGGTGTGCAGTCCGCCACTACCATTTGCAAATATTGGAAGCCCCATTAATCCAGCAATGATATAAACGGTAACTGCCAGCAATGCTTGATGTTTTGATAACTTCAATGCTGTTAAAGTAATTGCGAGTGGTTGTAGTGAAAATGGGACAATCGGAGTAGGAATAGTAATCATTGCACAAATTGCGATGAATGCAGCAAATAAGGCAGAATATGAGATATCTTTTACTGTCATTAAGAAATCACTCCTAAACTAATTTCGCCTGAATTCAGCTCATGCCTATTTCCGTGTTTGTCCACTACAACTAAATGTGCTTGAGAGGTAATATCTTCTACAAAGAAAGATTCATCTCCTTTATTTTTAATAGTAACGCGTTTTCCTAGTACATTAGAGCGTTGTTTATATAGATCAATTAATTGATAACGATTGGTTGGTAAGTGAGTATAGAAATGATAGAAGTTATTAAGGATTTCAATGATGAGTTGATTTCTATCAATTGGAACAGAAATATGTTGAGAAAGAGCAGTATAAATAGAGGCAATTTCCTTAGGGATATCATCAGCAAGATTGGTGTTAAGACCAATCCCTAAAATGATATGTCTAAAATTGTTATTCTCTAACTCAATTTCACCTTCCGTTAAAATGCCACATAATTTGTGATTGTTCAGATAGATATCATTGAGCCATTTGATTTTGGGTTCTAGTTTATACAAAGATTCTAGGGTAACACAAACAGATAAGGCAGCACAGATAGTAATTAATTGTACATCCATGATATCTAGTTTAGGTAATAAAGTAAGGGATAGATAGATGCCAGATTTGTTTGGTGAATAAAAGCTTCTTCCTAAACGCCCTTTTCCTTTACTTTGATGATTTGCAAGAATAAGCATATTATCAGATATCCTTGTTTTTGCATAATCGTTTGTGGAAGGAATGGATTCAAATATTTCAATATTGTTAAGGTGTGGAATGGCATTTAATAGGATACTCCTTGAAAGTGTGCCATTATAGTCAATTAATTTGTAGCCAAGGTTACGAACTGAAGAAATCTCAATACCTGATTTTTTGAGTTTTTGAACCTCTTTCCAAACATTGGCTCTAGTCATATAAAGTTGATTGGCAATTTCTTCGCCACTAATGTATTTATGGCGATTTGCCTCAAGAATTTCTAATATACTGGGATTCATAAATTGTCCTCCATGGGGCAAAGTGTAACATGGAGATAAGTCAATGTAAACAAATATAGCGTGAAGAGTTTACAATAAGTGTGTTTTTAAAGTTTTTATCTAGGTTTATACTCGTAAATACACCTGAAAAACACCATAAAAATAATCATGTATTATAATATAGTTGAAAAAGGAAGGAGTTATTATGTTGTGGTTTAAAAAGAAAAACTCGGATATGAAAAAAGAAAATGTTAATACATCCTCATCTGATGAAGCTTTTCAAAAAATAAATTTTACATTGGAAACAAGTGTAGAAGAGAAAGAGGAAGTAATGGCACATTTAACAAAGATGTATCCAAATCAAGAATTGAATGTACAATCGATTTTCAAACTTGACCATGATAAAGAAGCAGCAGCAGTCATTGTGGCTTCTGTATTGGCAAATGATAAGCCAGAATCAATATTTAGATTAGTAAGTATAGAAGAAAGTGAAGGGAAAGAAAAAAATGCTTAGAAAATTTAGAGTGAAGTTAAATGAAAAAGAATATATTGTGGAAATGGAAGAAGTGGGCAATCCATCTGGAACTACTTTTGAAGTGCCACAAGCAAGTCCTGTTGCACAAACACAAGTTAGCAATACAAATAGTGAAAATGTAGAAGGTGGAACAACAATTGAAGCACCAATGCCAGGGAATATCTTAGATATCAAAGTAAATCTTGGTGATAAAGTAGAAACAAACCAAGTATTACTTGTGTTAGAAGCAATGAAGATGGAAAACAATATCGTAGCACCACATGCTGGGGTTGTAGTTGCAATTTCAGCAGTGAAGGGAAGTACAATTGATGTTGGCGAAACAATGATTGTGATTAAAGCGTAGGGGGATACAATGAATTTTTTATTACAAGGTATTACTAGTATTAGTCTAGGACAAGCAATTATGATGTTGCTTGGTTGTGGTCTTATTTTTCTTGGGATTGTTAAGAAGTATGAGCCAACTTTACTTGTTCCTATGGGATTAGGAGCAATTTTAGTTAATTTTCCAGCATCAGGCTTGATTTCACAACCGGGTGGTCCAGAAGGCGTATTAAATATTTTATTTGCGGCAGGAATTGAAACAGAATTATTTCCGTTATTAATTTTTATTGGAATTGGGGCAATGATTGATTTTGGACCATTATTACAAAATCCATCAATGTTATTATTTGGAGCAGCAGCGCAATTTGGGATTTTCTTTGTAATTATTGTTGCGTTATTATTTGGGTTTGATTTAGCACAAGCAGCTTCTATTGGGGTTATTGGTGCAGCAGACGGTCCTACTTCTATATTTGTAGCCAATAAATTAGCACCAGAGTTATTAGGAGCAATTACTGTGGCAGCCTATTCGTATATGGCACTGGTACCAATTATTCAACCAGTTGCGATTAAATTAGTAACAACCAAAAAAGAGCGTGCTATTAAAATGAACTATAAGGCGACAGGGGTTTCAAAAAGAACAAAGATTTTATTTCCTATTATCATTACTGTGGTAGCAGGATTTATTGCACCAGTTTCATTACCTTTAGTAGGGTTTTTAATGTTTGGAAACTTACTTCGTGAATGTGGTGTATTAGATAGTTTGAGTGCCTCTGCACAAAATGAATTAGTTAATTTAGTGTCTATTTTATTGGGATTGACCATTTCTTTAAAAATGACAGCAAGTGAATTCTTAACGGTACAAACATTAATGATTATTGCTTTTGGACTAGTAGCGTTTGTGATGGATACCATAGGTGGGGTATTATTTGCGAAATTCTTAAATCTATTCCGTAAAGAAAAAATTAATCCAATGATAGGAGCAGCAGGAATTTCTGCATTTCCAATGTCAGCACGTGTGGTTCAGAAATTAGCAACAGAAGCAGATCCTCAGAATTTTGTATTGAATTATTCAATTGGTGCCAATGTTTCAGGACAAATCGCCTCTGTAATTGCAGGTGGTATGATACTGATGTTTTTTGGAGTTTAGGAGGTCATTATGGTATTTGATATGAATTTAATAAATGAAGGTTTAAAAATTATGGTAATAGGTATGGGGGGAATCTTTATCTCATTACTTATTATTTATGCAGCGAGTGTTTTATTGTTAAAGATGTTCCCTGAAAAGAAATAAGGGATTTTGGTATGTATGCAATAAAGAAAATGTTTCTAAATCGTAAAAAGGTTTATCAAGAGTGGGAAGCATTACTGATAAATGCGAATATTCGCAGAGAAAGTAATGTAAGTAGTACTTATGGTATTTATGATGAAGATTGTTTGATTGCAACAGGATCAATTTATCAGAATATATTGAAATGTATTGCGATTTCTAATGAATATCGAGGTGGCAATATCATTGGCCAACTCATTACAAGACTTATGGATGAAGTTTGGCAAGAAGGATATCAATCCTGTTATGTGTATACAAAAGCTGATGCAGTGGATTCCTTTGTGCATCTGGGATTCAAAGAAATTGCAAGAGTGGGAAGTGAACTTGTTTTCCTAGAGAAGGCAATTCATGGATTTGATGAATATTGTTTTGAATTGGAAAAGCAAAAGCGTGAAGGGAAAGTGATTTCTGCCATCGTTATGAATGCCAATCCCTTTACAAAAGGTCATCAATATTTAATAGAATTTGCATCAAAAGAGAGTGATTGGGTATATGTCTTTGTACTGAGTGAAGATATTTCGGAGTTTCCTACAAAAGTTCGGAAAGACTTAGTAGAAAAAGGAGTAGCACACTTAAAAAATGTAATAGTGTTAGAAACTGGGCATTATATGATTTCTTCACAAACATTTCCTTCTTATTTTTTGAAAGAAGATAGTGATCTTACAAGAGTTCAAGCAGAATTAGATGCAACTATATTTGCAGAAAGAATTGCGGGAATTTTAGGGATCAGCAGAAGGTATGTTGGTGAGGAACCCTTCTCTATTGCAACGGCAATCTATAATGAAGTGTTAAGCGAAAAATTATATCCAAATATCTCATTAGTCACCATAAAGAGAAAAGAGATCAACAGCAATATTATTAGTGCAACAACTGTTAGAAAGCTTCTAATAGAAGATAAATGGGAAGAAGTACAAGCATATGTTCCAAAGACAACATATGAATACCTTCTCACAGATACAGGGAGAGAACAAATCCATCATTTCAGAAAAGGAGGAAAAGAAATTGACAAAGTTTGAACTCAAGAAGCAAGCAATTGCAGGAACATTGGAATCATCAGACTTACAAATTACCATTGATAAAAACGAAGGAAAAGGAATTGAAATCAATCTTCAGTCTAGTGTGGAATTTCAGTATGGTAGACAAATTAAAAAAGTAATTACAGAAACACTAAATCATTTAGGGATTGATTCAGCACAACTTGATGTGGTAGATAAAGGAGCCCTTGATTGCACCATTAAAGCGCGTACAATTGCGGTGGTACATCGTGCAGCAGAAGTTAGTGAGAATTATGATTGGGAGGAACTTGATTCATGGAACGTTTAAGAAGAACAATGATGTTTGTTCCAGCAAGCAATCAGGGAATGTTAAGAGATTCTAATTTGTATGGTGCGGATTCTATTATGATTGATTTAGAAGACTCTATTTCAATAAAAGAGAAAGATACAGCACGTTTTCTAGCTTATCAAGCGGTAAAAACATTAGATTTCGGGACAACGGAAACAGTAGTAAGAGTTAATGACTTGTCACGAGGCGGAGTAGATGATATTCATGCAATGGTTCGTGCAGGAATTGATGTCATTCGTTTACCGAAAACAGAAACACCACAAGATGTAATCGAAGCAGAGAAGGTAATACTAGCAGCAGAACACGCCTGTGGTCGTAAAGAAGGTACAACAAAGATATTTGCAGCAATTGAAGGTCCACTTGGGGTGTTAAATGCTTATCAAATCGCCACAGCAAGCTCAAGAGTAGTGGGGATTGCGCTTGGTGCAGAAGATTATGTGACTTCAATGAAAACGCGGCGTTATGCAGATCGTAATAGTGAAGAAATATTTTTTGCAAGATCTATGATTGTTCATGCAGCACGTGCAGCAGGGATTGCAGCAGTGGATACCGTATTTTCTAATGTGAATGATTCAGAAACCTTTGAAAAAGAAACAATCTTCATTCATCAATTAGGATTTGATGGAAAATCAGTGATTAATCCTCGTCAAATACCGATTGTAAATAAAGTATTTACACCAACAGAAAAAGAAATTGAAAATGCGATTGATGTAATTACAGCGAGTGAAGAAGCGGAAAGTAAAGGCTTAGGCGTTGTATCACTAAATGGTAGAATGATTGATAAGCCTATTATTGAAAGAGCGGAAAGAGTATTAACACTTGCAAAAGCAGCAGGAATAGAGGTAGAAGTAAAGGAGGCAAAACATGAGTAAAAATGGAGTAGGAAGAGATATTCCAGAAAAATATGAAAAGGAATATGGCGCATTTGTAGACCAATTTGATCGTAAACCAGAATATACTCGTGCTAGTGCCAAAGTAAAAACAATACTGCCTCATGAAACAAAAATTCGTAATTCTATAAAAGAGGTTATTGTAGAAACAGGCTTAAAAGATGGGATGACAATTTCGTTTCATCATCACTTTAGAGAAGGCGACTTTGTTTTGAATATGGTATTGGATGAAATTGCGAAATTAGGAATTAAGAATTTGAATTTAGCTTCAAGTTCTATTGCAAATATTCATGCACCATTAATTGATCATATTAAAAATGGTGTTATTACAAACATTACTTCTAGTGGCTTGCGTGATAAAGTGGGAGCAGCAATTTCTGCAGGGATTATGGATAATCCAGTGGTAATTCGTTCTCATGGTGGGCGAGCACGCGCCATTGAAATGGGTGATATAAAGATTGATATTGCGTTTCTAGGAGCGCCTAGTAGCGATGAATATGGGAATTCAAATGGTTCTCATGGGAAAGCAACTTGTGGCTCATTAGGATATGCAAGAGTAGATGCTCAATATGCAGATAAAGTAGTCATTATAACAGACAATTTAGTTCCTTATCCAAATACGCCTATTAGTATTCCACAAGAGTGTGTTGATTATGTTGTGGTTGTAGATGCGATTGGTGATCCCAATGGAGTTGCGAAAGGAGCAACGCGTTATACTACAGATCCAAAAGAATTATTAATTGCGGAATATGCAAAAGAAGTAATTGTGAATGCACCTTACTACAAAGATGGTTTCTCGTTTCAAGCAGGAACAGGTGGTTCTTCACTAGCTGTCGCAAGATATTTAAAAGAAGCAATGATAAAAGATGGAGTGAAGGCAGGGTTTGCCTTAGGTGGATTAACAGGTCATCTATGTGAAATGATGGAAGAAGGTTTAATTGAGAAAGTAATTGATACGCAATCCTTTGATTTAGGAGCGATTAATTCAATCAAAAACAATGAAAATCATTATGAAATTTCAGCTTCCTTTTATGCCAATCCAGCCAATAAAGGTGCAGCAGTAAATCAATTAGATTTTGTAGTGCTTTCTGCTTTAGAAATTGATACGCAATACAATGTCAATGTTATGACAGGATCAGATGGTTTAATTAGAGGGGCCTCTGGTGGGCATAGTGATACTTCAGCAGGTGCAAAATTAGCGATTATATTAATACCACTTGTTCGTGGAAGAATTCCAACGATTGTGGAAGAAGTAAATACGATTATTACACCGGGGCAATCAATTGATATTGTAGTTACAGAAGTAGGAATTGCTATTAATCCATTGCGAAAAGACTTAATGGAACAATTCAAGGATATTAATATTCCTCAGTATACGATTGAAGAATTAAAGGAAAAAGCGTATAGCGTAGTAGGAAATCCTGATCCAATTGAATATGGAGAAAAAATAGTAGCATTAATTGAGTATCGTGATGGTAGTTTAATTGATGTTGTCAGACAAGTTAAAAGAAATGATTAGGCTGAATCTGTCAAAAGAAGAAGCCTTCACATATGGAGAAAAACCTAGTTTAGACTTAGTGCTTGCCAATCGAGAAAAACGAGTAAAAATACAAGATGAGCTTTGTACGCAATATCCTAAAAAAGTGATCATTGCATATAAATGTAATATTCCTGGGGAAGTAAAGAATAATGAAGTCATTCAGTATATCTTTAATACAGGAAGAGAAATGTTAATGGAAAGCTTCAAACAATATAATTGGAGCTGCCTTTATCAAGAAGAGTTTAATGAAATAACAGGACCTGAGTTATTTATTGTTGTAAGTGAAGAAAATGTATTTGAAGTTAAGAAAGTAATGATTGAAATAGAACAAAATTCAACCTTAGGAAGATTGCTTGATGTAGATGTATTATATGTAAGTAATGCAGAAGTCAGAAGTATTTCTCGAACAGAACTAGGATTTGAAGAAAGAAAATGTTTATTGTGTGAGCATAGCGCAAAAGAGTGTGGGCGTGCTAGAGTCCACAGTATAGAACACTTGCATGAGAAAATGAGGGAATTTTTAGTAGAAAGGGGTGTGTACTTTAATGAGTAAAACAGTTAAAATCGTGGATACAATTTTACGTGATGCACATCAAAGTCAAATAGCAACAAGAATGACAACAGAACAAATGTTACCAGTTCTTGAAAATCTTGATAATGCGGGATATTATGCATTAGAAGTTTGGGGAGGAGCAACATTTGATGCTTGTTTGCGATTTTTAAATGAAGATCCATGGGAGCGTTTGCGAACGATTCGAAAAAAGATGAAGAATACAAAGTTGCAAATGTTGTTGCGTGGTCAAAACCTATTGGGATATAAACATTATCCTGATGATATTGTGGATGAGTTTATTAAAAAATCCATTGAGAATGGAATTGATATTATTCGTTGTTTCGATGCGTTAAATGATGTTAGAAACATGGAACAATCTGTTAAGTCCATTAAGAAATATAAGGGACATGCACAATTGAGTATTTGTTATACCATTAGTGAAATTCATACAGATGAATACTTTGTGAATTTGGTAAAAGAGATGGAACAAATGGGTGCAGATTCCATTGCTTTAAAAGATATGGGTGGAATTTTGACTCCACATCGTGCAGAAACATTAGTAAAAGCAATTAAGAAAGTTTGTGATTTGCCACTTCAAATTCATACACATTCGACCAGTGGTATTTCAGAAATGACTTACTTGAAAGCAATTGAAGCAGGCGCAGATATTATTGATACAGCAGTATCTTCTTTTTCTGGGGGAACTTCACAACCAGCAACAGAATCTATGGTGATTGCACTGAGAGAACTTGGCTATAAGATTGATGTTAATTTAGATGAAATACAGGTGGTTGCGGATCATTTTAGAAGTATAAAAGAGGAATTTAGAGAAAATGGAATTTTCAATTCACAAGTGTTAGAAGTGGATCCTAACACACTTGTTTCTCAAGTTCCGGGTGGAATGATTTCTAATCTTTTATCACAATTAAAAGAAGCAAAACAATTAGATAAGTTTCAAGCAGTACTAGCAGAAGTGCCAAAGGTTAGAGCAGAACTAGGATATCCTCCGCTTGTGACACCAATGTCTCAAATGATTGGTACGCAATCAGTAATGAATGTATTGAGTGGGGAACGCTACAAATTAATTCCAAATGAAATTAAAGATTATGTAAAAGGATATTATGGAAAAGCGCCGGGACCAATTAATGCAGAAATTAAGAAAAAAATCGTTGGGGATGATACAGATTTGTTTACAGGAAGACCTGCCGATTTAATTAAGAGTGGACTAGCAGATAGTAAAGCAGAAATTGGAGAAATAGCAACTTCTATGGAAGATGTTCTCTCTTATGCATTATTTCCACAAATTGCATTACCTTATTTGAAGAAAAAACAGGATCCATTCTATGATGTTCCTATTCAAGAAGTTACGATTATATATTAAAAGTTTTTAATAAAAGAAGAACACATCTGATAGAAGAATTCTTACTGGATGTGTTTTTTTGTGTCTGATTTTTCGCTATCAACTTCAATGGATAGAATCTTTGTATAAAAGCCAAAGAATATCGTGAGTGCCAATAGGTCGGCAGAGCCTCCGGGACTAAGATTCAAGGCGTTACATTTAACAGAAAATGCTTCTAAGCCCATCCATAGAGCAGGAGAGGGCAAATTCAATAGGCGTGTGGACTCTTCCTTGATAAACAATAAATCTTGCATGCTTCCTCGAGATAAAATATTAGTATCGTCATTTTTACTCATGATTAATAAGAGCGTACGAAGTAAGCGTTCTGTTAAAGACACATCAGAATGTGATTTTAAATAAGGAAGTGCATAATTGAAAATAAGAGGGAATCCATTTTCGACTTCTCCCCTAACTCCTGTAATTCCGAAACGCTTAAAAATCTTCTCACCGTGTGTCTTTGTAGAACTACTATCTTGTAGTTCTGATTGAACTAGACCCATAGTCATTTTTTTTATGTATATAATGATCGTTTCTAATTCATAAGCATTTGCTTGATGGCAAGCGCCCATTGCAGCAAGTACAACCCCAAAAGAGAAGTTTGCACCTTTATGGGTATTAACATGACCAGTAGCCTGCAACATAATGTTTTCTGCTTCTTTTCCGACTTCTCGGATAAGATGAAATAATTCTTTTTCACTACCTGTATGTGTGAAGCCGGCATGGTAGTATTTACCAAAGGATGCTTGTAAGGAAAAACTACTATCAATAAAAGTATAAATATCCATGTCATGATGCGCTCCGGAATCAAAAGCATCTACTAAGCCGGGCTTTGGGGAAAGGATTACTTCATAAATTAGTGCTTTTATTGCTTGATTAACAAAAGGGTTCATCGCTTCTGTTTCTTTGCCTCTTCTTGTTTTAAGGCAATTAAAATGAAATCTTCAGATAAAGCAAGATGCTCTGTGATAACCATTTTCAGTTGAACATAGTCTTTATTTTGTAGACATCTGAAAATTAATCGATGTTCTGCGAGCGCTTTTTTTCTTCTGGAATCAGGTGTTAATGAAATATCACGAAAACGGGAGAGATATTCACGTAATTTAGTTTGGATGGATTCTAAACGAGGCATTCTTGCGAATTCATAAATCATATTATTAAATTGTCTAGATAAATTAATTACTAATTCAACATCATTATTTGTTTGTGCTGTATCTGTGCGATCTAGAAGTGCACGCATAGTTTCGAAATCTTCTTCTGTCATCATCTTCATAGCGTTTTCTGATGCCAAAATATCCAAAGCAATACGCAATTGGTATATTTCATGAACATCTTCTTCTGTAAATTGTCTAACAACAATTCCATAATTTGGAACATAGGTAACAATATCTTCATCTTGAATTCTTCGCAAAGCTTCACGGATTGGAGTTCGACTTACATTGAGTCGCTCTGCATAAAGCTTCTCATTGATACGCTCTCCAGTGGGAATGATTCCTCTTATAATAGCGGTACGAAGACCTTCATAAATAATCTCATTCAAAGGTTTATTTTGACTTAAGTCAATTTGATCAATAACCTCCTTAATATAATCTTCCATAGGGATTCTCCTTATATAGCATCATGTGTTTTGTTGCGTATTTTCTTTAATTCAATTTTAATATGGCAAGCAATTCTAAGTCAATAAGCTAACAATTAAGAACACTTAATAAACACTTTGTCATTTTAACAAAATTGTTATAAAATTCAACAAATATGCAATCCTGAATGAAAAGAAAAATAGAACAGCATTATTCGTGCAAAAAATCACAAATAATGATATATTATAATTTGAATTGGAGGAAGAAGAAATGACAGAAAAACCCGTTGTATTAGTGATTATGGATGGAATTGGGGAAATACAGAAAAAGGATGGAAATGCAGTATACCATGCGTATAAACCAAATTTAGATGCGTTAAAATCAGAGGGATTATATAAAACAATTAAGGCTCATGGAACAGCAGTTGGATTACCTAGTGATGAAGATATGGGGAATTCAGAAGTAGGTCATAATGCGATTGGAAGTGGGCAAATTTATAGCCAAGGTGCAAAACTGGTCAATGAATCAATAGAAGAAGGAAGTATTTATAAAACAAAAACTTGGCAGGAGTTAATAGCCTATGCAAAAAATAATGGGACATTACATTTTATTGGTTTATTGTCAGATGGAAATGTACATTCTCATATTGTGCATTTAAAAAATATGATTACACAGGCAAAACAAGAAGGAATCAAGAAAGTGCGTATTCATGCATTATTGGATGGAAGGGATGTTCCTGAAACATCAGCACTAATCTATGTAGAAGATTTAGAAAATACATTGAAAGCATTGAATGATAATAGCTTTGATGCAAGGATTGCGAGTGGTGGTGGGAGAATGTATATTACAATGGATCGCTATGAAGCAAACTGGGCAATGGTTGAGCGTGGTTGGAAGACACATGTTTTGGCAGAAGGAAGAACATTTACTTCTACAACAGAAGCAATTGAAACCTATCGTAAAGAATTAAGTGTTTCCGATCAAGATTTGCCAGAATTCGTAATTACCGAAGAGGGAAAACCTGTGGGAAGTATTGAAGATGGAGATAGTGTTATTTTCTTTAATTTCCGTGGCGATAGAGCAATTGAAATTACAAAGGCATTTGAAGATGAGTCCTTTGATAAATTCGATCGTGTACGCCATCCAAAGGTGAAATATGCAGGGATGTTACAATATGATGGAGATTTAAAAATTCCTAACTTATTCTTAGTAGAACCGCCACATATTGAAAATACACTTTCTGAATTCTTAGTGAAGCATAAAAAGAAACAATATGCGATTAGTGAAACACAGAAATTTGGACATGTTACTTACTTCTGGAATGGCAATCGCAGTGAAAAATTTCATGAGGATTTAGAAACATGGGAGGAAATACGCTCAGATGTAGTGCCATTTCAACAAAGACCATGGATGAAAGCTGCAGAAATTACGGATCAGTTGTTAGAGGCAATGGTATCAAAACAGTATGATTTCTTGCGTGTTAATTATCCAAATGGAGATATGGTAGGACATACAGGAAACTATGAGTCTACAATAATTGGGGTTGAAACAGTGGACTTGTGTTTAGGAAGAATTAAAGAAGCAGTAGATAAAGTAAATGGAATATTAGTTGTAACCGCAGACCATGGAAATGCAGATGAAATGTATGAAAATAGAAAATCAGAAGCAGATCCAATTAAACCAAAAACAAGTCATACATTGAGCCCTGTACCATTTATCATTTATAATGAAGGGAATGTTACATACAAAGAGGGGTCATTTGGCTTAGCCAATATCGCATCTACGGTAGTAGAATTATTGGGGTTAGAAGCACCTAGTAGTTGGTTAGAAAGCATGATTAATAAGAAATAATTGTCTATTTTATAGAAAAAAGAATAATTTAAAAAAGGAGCGAACAGAAATCATTCCTTTTTATTTGATAATATTTTCGACAAACTTTAATCTCAAAATAGAAAATGATTAAAGCGTTTTTGTGCGTAATTGTAGATGATAAAGTAAACAAATGGTCTTAGCATCTTTTATTTTGTGGTTGATTACCATAGCCTCTAATTCTTCTAGCGTATAAGTTTTAACAGTAATGAATTCTTCTGGATCTAAATCTTGACCTTCAAACTGTAAGTTGCTTGCATAATAAAGTTCAATAATTTCTGTGTCATAGGCAGGAGTGGGAATACAAGAGCCAAGATATTCCCAATGTTCCGCAGAATAGCCAGTTTCTTCTAATAGTTCTCTTTTAGCACCGAGTAAGGGGTCTTCATTTTTTTCCTTTTTTCCTGCCGGAAATTCTGTGAAAATACGCTCATGAGGATAACGATACTGCTCAACAATAAAATAACGATTATCTTTTGTTTTTGCAGCAATGCAAACACCACCAATATGTTCAATGACTTCTCTTTTTGATAGTTTTCCATTGGGAAGTTCTATTTCATCCACTTTTGCAGTAAAGACAACCCCTTCATAAATTGTCTTGCTTACTAATTTTTTCTCTTTAAACTTCATAGAAACTCCTCTCTTTATTATTATAGGATAAAAAGGTTTTGATTTCGATTCATTTTTTTTAATTGTTACATGGTATAATAATCATAGGAGATCGTTATGAAACAAAAAGGGTATTTTATTACATTTGAAGGACCAGATGGTAGTGGTAAAACAACAATCAGTAATCTTGTTTATCAGAAATTGATAGAAGGTGGTTTTGATTGTATCTATACAAGAGAACCGGGAGGGATTGAAATTGCGGAAAAAATTCGTGATATCATTTTGAATCCGGAACATACCAGTATGGATAAAAAGACAGAAGCTTTATTATATGCAGCAAGTAGAAGGCAACATCTAGTTGAAAAAGTATTGCCTGCTTTAGAAGCTAATAAAATTGTAATTTGTGATCGCTTTGTGGATAGTTCATTGGCTTATCAGGGCTTTGGCAGAGGGATTGGCTTCGATGAAGTTTATGAGATGAATGAGTTTGCGATAGAAGGATATTTGCCTGATTTGACAATATTTTTGGATATTGATGCACAAACAGGATTAGATCGCATTCAGAGTCGTAGTTATAAAGATCGTTTAGATAGAGAAGCGATTTCTTTTCATCAACAAGTTTTTGAGGGATATCAAGAGGTTGTAAAACGGTTTAAAGATCGTATTGTGATGGTAGATGGTAAGCAGAAAATTGAAGCAATTGCAGAAGAAGCTTATCAAATTATTATGGCGAGGATTGTTTAAATGATAAAAAAGCAATTTGAGAAAGAACAATCAATTGCTTATCAAATATTAAAAAAGGCAGTTGAGAAAAATCAACTTTCTCATGCTTATATCTTTTCTGGTGCGAGTGGAACTTCAAAAAAAGAAGTTGCCTATTTACTTGCACAAACATTAATTTGTAAGCAAGGGAGTCCTTTTGCTTGTGAAGTTTGTGATGATTGTAAAAGGATTGTAGAGAATCAGTATGCTGATATCATATATTTAGATGGAAGTAAACAGAGTATCAAAAAGGAACAAATTTTAAATCTTCAACAACAGTTTAATAAAACGGGGTTAGAAGTCTTTAATCAAAAAGTCTATATTCTTAATCAGGCAGAAAATGCAACACCAGAAGCTTTAAATAGTCTTTTGAAGTTTTTAGAAGAGCCAGCAGGGAGCGGCGTTACTGCAATATTGTTGGTGGAACAAGTAGATCGTGTATTGCCTACTATTGTTTCTCGTTGTCAAACAATTTCTTTTAAGTCTTTGGGACAAAATGATTGTTTTCAACAAGGGATTGATAAAGGCATGAATTCGTTAGATGCGTATTTATTGAGTCATCTTATGCGAAATTCTGATAAGATGTTAGAAGTATCAGAGCAAGAAAGTTATCAACTTGCAATACAATTGTTTCAATCTTTCATTCAGAATTTAATTTATAATGTTGATATGACATTAACAAGACTTCAGATAGAAGGCTTTGGTAGTAAAAACAAGGAGAATCAGAAAGAAACCTTGCAATATCTACTGGATTTCAGTATCGTATTCTTTAAGGATATTGATAAAGAGGCTCAAACTGTCAATGAATGGTGGATAAACCAATTAGGCATTTATCGTAATAAAAGAATTAATAATCAGGATATTTTAAGAAGTTTGTTAGAAGGAAAAGATCGTTTGAATCGTTATGTAAATATTCAATTGTTAGTAGATCAGATTATTAGTGAGATTAAGGAGGTATTATAGTGGAAGAAAGAAAAGTAGAAGATACAGTTGTTGAAACTGAAGTCGTTCAAAATGAATTCCCTTATTATATTGCAGTTCGATTTAAAGGGGCAAAAAAAGCTTATTATTTTGGTCTAAATGAAGAGTATATTCATCATGGTGATTTTGTAATAGTAGAAACAATAAGAGGCTTAGAATTAGGAGAAGCGATTAGTGATGTTCGAGAATGTGATGGTTTGAATATTGCAACGGCATTAAAACCAGTGATTCGTAAGGCGACAACAAAAGATAGAGAAGACTATAAAAAAAATGAAGAGTTATCTGCGGAATCTTTAGTTGTTTGTCAGGAGTGCATAGAAAAAATTGGTTTGGACATGAACTTGATAAGTGCAGAGTATACATTAGATCGCAGTAAAGTAATTTTTATTTATGTTGCAGATGATCGAGTGGATTTTCGTGAATTATTGAAAGAGTTAGCATCTCGTCTGAAATGTCGAATTGAATTACGCCAAATTGGAGCGAGAGATAAAGCGAAGATTGTTGGGGGATTTGGAGCTTGTGGTATGGATACTTGTTGTTCAAGGTTTTTAGATAATTTTGATGTTGTTTCGATTAATATGGCGAAGAATCAATTATTGGCATTGAATATTCAAAAACTATCAGGACAGTGTGGAAAGCTAATGTGTTGTTTAAAGTATGAAGATTGTCAATATAAGACAATGAGGCAAGGTTTGCCAAAAATGAATGCACAAATACCGTATAAGGGGAAGCAGTATCGTGTGACGGGTATGAATGTTATTACACAAGAAGCGAAAATAGAGAATAGAGAAGAGACACTATTCCTTCCATTTGATGAGGCATTTAAGGAATATAAGGCTCAAGAAAAGAAAGATGCATAGACAAAAGAGTTTTATTGTGGAAAAAGCAACATTATATCTTGTTGCAACTCCGATTGGTAATCTTTCAGAAATGACGCCACGTGCCATTGAAATATTAAAAGAAGTGGATGTAATTGCCGCAGAAGATACAAGGGTTACAAAAAAATTACTAACACACTTTTCTATTTGTACAAAAGTGGTTTCTCATCATGAGCATAATAAAAAAGAGAGTACAAAAGGGTTATTGCGTTTACTAGAAGAAGGAAAAAATATTGCTTTAGTTAGTGATGCGGGATATCCATTAATTTCTGATCCGGGGGATAGTATTGTAAAGGAAGCTTTATTGCATGAATTTCATGTTGTACCAATTTCAGGAAGTAGCGCTAGTTTGAATGCTTTAGTTGCTTCAGGAATTAGTAGTCATCGATTTGTATTTATTGGTTTTTTGGATAGTAAGGAAATGACACAAGAATTAATGCGCTATAAAGAATATCCAGAAACATTAATCTTATATGAAGCGCCACATCGTATTAAAAAGACATTAATTAAAATAGAAGAGATATTAGGAAATCGTGAAATATGTTTGGCACGAGAATTAACAAAGAAGTATGAAGAATTGATACGTGGAAAAATAAGTGAAGTCATTGAAATTATGGATACGATAAAAGGTGAAATGGTTATTATCGTTGAGGGAAAAGAAAAAGAGTTAAAAATAGCGATGTCTATTTCAGATATTCAAAATACAGTAAATGAGTTTGTTTCTCAAGGAATGAGTCCTACAGAAGCGATTAAGGCAACGGCTAAGAAATTTGGAGTTGCAAAAAATGAAGTTTATCGCAGTTATCATGAATTAGCATCCTAAAGGGTTTTTAGTGGAATTTAAAGTCTTTCATTCTTTCCTATAATAGCAACTCTTTACAAACAAGAGGCTTCTTCGTATAATGAGAATATAAGCAATGAATAGAAGAGTACTGAGTAAAAACTTTATAGAGAGCAAGTGTGTTTGGTGAAAACTTGTAAGAATAACTTGGGAAGATGGTCTAGGAGCTTTCTGTTTGATAAGTAAGGCAGAACGTAAACTTGCGTTAAGAGAATGGAGTGCGTGCTTAGGCACGAATTAAGGTGGTACCACGCAACTAGCGTCCTTTTATAGGGATGCTTTTTTATTGATAAGGAGAATGAGAATGAATAAAGAAAAGTATTATATTACGACGGCGATTGCCTATACATCAGGAAAACCACACATTGGCAATGTCTATGAAATCATTTTGGCGGATAGTATTGCGCGTTATAAAAGAATGAGAGGATATGATGTATTTTTTCAAACTGGAACAGATGAGCATGGGCAAAAGATAGAAGATAAAGCAAAGGAAGCGGGGGTTACACCTCAGGAGTTTGTGGATGATATTGCGGGATTAATTCAAAGAACATTTGATGAAGTAGACATCTCTTATGATAAGTTTATGAGAACCACAGATCCTTATCATGAAAAAGAAGTTCAAAAAATATTTAAGAAGTTATATGATCAAGGGGATATTTATAAAGGAGAATATGAAGGTTGGTACTGTAAAGCTTGTGAGGCATTCTTTACAGAAGCGCAGTTGGCAGAAGGAAAATGCCCTGACTGCAAAGGAGAAGTATATATTGCCAAGGAAGAAACTTATTTCTTCAAAATGAGTAAATATCAAGATCGCTTAGTAAAACATATTGAAGATAATCCAAAATTTATTCAACCAGAATCTCGTAAAAATGAGATGCTGAATAATTTTTTAAAGGTAGGCTTGCAAGATTTAGCAGTATCAAGAACTTCATTTAAATGGGGGATACCTGTTGATTTTGATGATAAGCATGTTGTGTATGTGTGGATAGATGCCCTAAGTAATTACATTACAGGGATTGGTTATGATACAGATGGAAATCATGGGGAATTATATCAAAAATATTGGCCAGCAGATTTACATTTAATTGGAAAAGACATTTTGCGTTTTCATACTTTATATTGGCCTATTATGTTGATGGCTTTAGATATTCCACTGCCAAAACAAGTGTTTGGGCATCCTTGGTTGCTGATGAATGGTGGGAAAATGAGTAAGTCAAAAGGAAATGTGATGTATTCAGATGATTTAATTAAGTATTTTGGAGTAGACGCAGTGCGTCATTATGTGTTGCATGAAATGCCATATGCTCAAGATGGAACGATTACTTGGGAGTTAATGGTAGAGCGCATTAATTCGGATTTAGCAAACATTCTAGGTAATTTAGTAAATCGTACCATTTCAATGGCAAATAAATATTTTGATGGTGTAATTCATAATCGTAAAGTGATAGAAGATGGTGATTATGAGTTATTAGAATTAGCAGCTAGTACTGCCAAAAAAGTAGATATTCAAATGGATACGCTACATGTTAGTGAAGCCATTAATGAAATATTTAATTTATTGCGAAGAAGTAATAAATATATTGATGAAACAGCACCATGGGTACTGGCAAAAAATGAAGATTCAAAAGAACGTTTAGAAACAGTATTATATAATTTATTGGATAGTATTCGTATTGCAGCAGTACTATTGGAGCCATTTATTCCTACAAGTAGTAAACTGATATTAGATCAGCTTCAAACCAAGGTTAGAAGTTATGATAGTGTGCTTTCTTTTGGTAACTTAGAAAGTGGTATCACAGTTACGGCACAGCCAAGTATTCTTTTTGAAAGAATGGACTTAGCGGAAACAGTTAGTAAAATTGAAGAAGAACTTAGTGGTAATACAGTAAAAGTAGAAGAAAAAAAGAAGATTTCCTTTGATGCATTCTCCCAATTGCAATTACAAGTAGGTACGGTATTGCAATGTGAAAAACATCCTAAAGCAGATCGTTTATTAGTTTCACAAGTTGATATAGGCAGTAAAACATTACAGATTGTAAGTGGAATTGCAGAATTTGTAAAACCAGAAGAATTTATAGGTAGAAAAATCGTAGTCGTTAGTAATCTTGAGCCTGTAAAGTTAAGAGGTGTAGAATCTCAGGGAATGATTTTGGCAGGAGAGCATGAAGGTATTTTAGAAATTGTAGGGGTAGAACAGCTAGAAAATGGTGTGGAGATTTCTTAGTGGAGAAATCATTTATACTAGAAGCAGAAAAAATAAAGTTATTGAAAAAGAAAGATAGCGTCTTAAAAAACTATATGGATCGTGTTGGAACGATTGAAAGATGGTATGAAGATGATTTCTTTTCGGCATTACTAGAATCCATGATTTCACAATTAGTATCAACCAAGACAGCGGATACTATTTATCAGCGTTTGCTTAGGAAAGTGAAAAAGTTGACTCCGGAAAATTTATTGAACAGCAGCAATGAGGAAATACGATCTTGTGGCATTTCTTTGAAGAAAGTGCAAAATATGAAAGTATTAGCTCAAGATATTGTGGATCAAAAATTAAACTTAGAAGAATTGAAAAAAGCATCAAATGGAGAAATTATTGAAGTACTTACAAAATATTCGGGAATTGGATTATGGACAGTGGAAATGTTGTTGATTTTCACCTTGCAAAGGGAAGATGTTATTTCTTATGGAGATTTTGGGATTCGTGGGGGAATACAAAAACTGTATGGGATAGAAAAACTGACAAAAAAACAGTTTAATGAAATCAAAGAAAAAGTGAGTCCATATGGCTCACTGGCATCATTATATTATTGGCATGCACAAAGAATGCTTTAAGGCGTTTGTTTGTTGTCGATACTATAAAAATCCTCAATTGTTTCTGCGATGTAAATATCATTTCCTGCAATTAAATTTAATACAAGTTCAAGGGAATCCTCGCGAACCATTAAGACCATATTGTCATAATCAAATAAGTCATTATTACCCAGAATGACAAGAACAGTAGCATTTTTTGTCATTCCATAAGGAGCAAGGTGTTCTTGCATTAATAACTGTTGTTCATCGGTTAAATAAGTATAATTGATGAGAAGATTTGATTCTGTGTCTAAATCTTGTCCTATTTTCAATAAGGTATTAATACTGTGAGTGTGATTTAAGAAATGGAAGTAATCACGACGACTATCTTTTGAGTCTGGAAAAATGAGTATCGCTTTTTCACTTGGCTCTGATTTTGGAATATGAATGTCATTATGATAGAAATAATTTGTTAAGTTAACATCCTTATCTGTAATAGGAATTAACTTTTGAACACAAGAATTCATACGATTGAGGGTATCGGAACTGCTACTACAATATTGATATTGAATATAAGCAATGACTTGATAGGAAGTATCTAAGCGTTGTAAAAAGTCTAGATTATTGAAATCTCGATGTAGAAGTTCTTTTAATTCTGTGGTAGAAATTTTCTTTGTGATATCGATTGCTTCTGTTTGGAAAGGATCAAGTAAATAGATAGTTGCAAGGTTTTCTTCTTCTAAATAAGCATAGTGTGCTTCAAAGTAAGAGGGCTTATCTTGAAGTTGTAAGATGCCATAAGTCCATTGCATAGGAATATAGTAAGAGCGAATCATCGTTTGATTATTAGAATGATATTGAAATTCAACATAAATCAAATGATCGTCTTTGATATCAAAATAAGGATAATCAGAAGAAATAGTTGTGGGTTGTTCACGCAGGGTAAGTTGTAATAGAGATTGTGAATATTGATAGGATTTCATTTCTGTAATGATGTATTGATGAAATGTTTGGATTTCTTGAATGTCTTTCTCATCAGAAGTATTTAAATAGATAGAATCTTGATTTGGTAAGAGGATATTGGCGGAATCTTTTACAATGAAAGTAATAGAATCAACATCTTTAGGAACTTTGGTTATAAAACCTAATCCATTGGTATAGCGTAAAGGTAATAATACAGCAAAGACCAGTAGACCAATCAACAAATAATGGAGTGTCGCACTGAGTGTATTTCTAAGACTCACTCTCATAATGATATCTAATAGTAGATAAATCAGTAAAGAAATCAAAAATGGGAATAATAAAGATCTGATGGAAAATAAAGAATCAGAAGGATGAGAGTCTAAAATCATGGCATAAGCAAATAATTGAATCGAAATAATGGTGATACCATTGATTAATGGAAAGAAGAAAGAGTTGGTAAATGATTTGCCAGCATGTTCTGCTTTGCGTTGCAAAAAGAAATGGCGATTTAAAAAATATAAAGAAATCAGCCATATAATACCAAGGATATGAGGTAATAGGGAGGAATTTTGAAGTGTAAAATTATAATATAGATTCACAATAGGCGATAATAAGCGAAGGATATTCCAATCTAAAGCAAAATGAAAGCCTAAAAAGCTAGTGTCCCAAAAGAAGAAAATAGCATAATAAACAAGTAGAGGTAGAAACTGAATAAAGAAGCTATAAAAAATGGTGTGTAAGAGATTGGCTGTATTCAATATGACATATAAAACAAGTGAATAGACGGTTAGAAGTGGCAATAGGGAAATAATAAAATAGCCAAGGGTTCTTCCGATATGGATACCTGTGAATAGATTAATGATTAATCCTGAACTCCAACCAATGAGATAGGGAAGAAGTATCATGAAAATACCAGTATAGTAAAGGGTAATATATAAATCCTTCTTTTTAATAGGTAAAGAAAGAAAAACATCAATGCTTTGTTTATTAGATAAAAAGGAGAATAATACCATTGGAACGACAAAGGCGGTTACTAAGGTAATAGAAGTGATGAATACTTGTCCTGATAAAAGAGTTGTAGCACTGATTTGACTTCTTGCATTGAATGTAAAAATCATTAAGGGATTCATGACGACCATTAATAGGGTAATTAAGAAGAGGTAACGACTGTGCTTACGAATTAAAAAGCGGAAATATTCAAATTGAATGCGATGTTTAAATAAGTTTGCCATAGCCACGCTCCTTCAATGTATAAATAAATATTTCTTCTAAGTTTAAGGTATTTTCTTGATAGGAAATAAGACTGAATTTGGTAGTGAGTTCTTCCATTGGTTCATTCACAATTAATTGAAGCTCATTTTCTTTTATTTCATAGTGAACAAGAGAGTCTAAGAGTTCAATTTCTCTTAAATTGATTGGCTTATTAAATTGTAATTGATAAGCATAGAGTTTAGTTTTTGGTTGTAGCTTATTGCCCATATCGATAAGAGCGCCATCAAATAAAAGGAAAATATGATTACAAATATCTTCTAAATCATGAATATTGTGAGAAGCGATGACAACAGCTAACTTTTTTTCTAGAACTTGATTCTTTAAGTAATGAACCAAATTAGAACGCATGACAGGATCTAGTCCATCAAAAGCTTCATCAAGAAGTAATACTTTAGGCTCTAATGAAAGTCCTAAAATTAAGGAAACTTGCCGCTTCATTCCTTTAGAAAAAGAAGAAAGTCGAGTATGTTCATTTACTTGAAAATGATTGAGTAAACGATAATAAATGCTTTCATTAAAGGTAGTGTAAAAGATACGATAAAATTGTCGTAATTCTTTTAGTGTACTCATGCCGAAAAAATAAGGGTCATCACTAACATAAATAATATCTTTCTTTAGACGATGATCTTCCTGTAAGGGTTTGTCATTGATCTGTAGAGATCCTTGATCCAACTCTAAAATACCACTAATAAGGCGTAATAAAGTGGATTTTCCAGTACCATTTGGTCCAATCAGTCCATAGATTTTTCCTTCTTCTATTGTAAAAGATAAATCGTTTAATACTGCATGCCCATCTAATTGTTTTGAAACATTATATAGCTTAATCATAGGTTCTCCTAAATAAAAGATGTGAGTAATTACTCATATCAATACAGTATCCTAGCAGGGTTAATTTGTCAATTTTGCCACCTTTTCAATCATGAATTAGTTTCAGGATAGAAAATCATTCGTTCTTCTTAGCTGATGATAGCGTGATGGTAAGAAAAATGATAAAATATTAAAGCAAAGGAGGAGCATACATGTACGATGTGATAGTAGTTGGAGCAGGACATGCAGGAGTAGAAGCGGCGCTTGCGAGTGCGCGTATTGGAATGAATACATTGCTGCTGACTTTAGATAAAAATATGATTGCATCAATGCCATGTAATCCTTCAATTGGGGGACCTGCAAAAGGGATTGTTGTGCGTGAAATTGATGCCTTGGGTGGGCAAATGGGTAGAGTAGCTGATTTAACAGCATTACAATATAAAATGTTGAATATGACAAAAGGTCCGGGTGTGCAATCCCTAAGAATACAGTCAGATAAGATTGCTTATTCAAATATGATGCAAGATTTGATAGAGCAACAAGAACTACTAGAATGTAGAGAAGGAATGGTGCAAAAGCTCTTGATTCATCAAGGGGAAATAAGTGCTGTGCAATTAGAGAATGAAGAAGAGATTAGTGGAAAGACAGTAATTATAACAACAGGAACTTATTTAGATAGCAAGGTCATGGTTAGTAGTGATGTCAAAGAAGAAGGGCCTGATGGTCAAAGAACCACAACAGCGCTTACCAATTCACTGCATTTAGCAGGGATTGAAACCTTTCGCTTAAAGACAGGAACACCTGCAAGAGTTTTGAATACTTCAATCGATTTTAGTCAAACAGAAGAACAAAAAGGTAGTGATAACTTCTATGCGTTTAGTTATCAGACGAAACAAGAGGAAATGATTCAAGACCAAGTATCCTGTCACTTAACCTATACAAATCAAGAAACACATGAAATTATTCAAGATAATATTCATTTGTCTTCTATGTATTCAGGCGTAGTAAAAGGTAGAGGACCAAGATATTGTCCTTCTATTGAAGATAAAATCATTCGTTTTGCAGATAAAGACAGACATCAAATATTTTTAGAACCGGAATCTCAACAATTGGATACGATTTATATTCAAGGATTTTCAACCTCGCTTCCATATGATGTTCAAGAAAAAATGATTCATAGCTTGAAAGGATTAGAACAGGCTAAGATTTTAAAGTATGCTTATGCAATTGAATATGATGCCATTAATCCTTTACAGTTAAAGCCAAGTTTAGAGAGCAAGAAGATTTCAAATTTGTTTTTTGCAGGACAAATCAATGGGACTTCAGGTTATGAAGAGGCCGCTGCACAAGGTTTGATTGCGGGTATTAATGCTTGCCAAAAAATAAAAGGAGAAGCACCACTTATCTTGCGTAGAGATGAAGCTTATATTGGGGTAATGATTGATGATTTAGTGACAAAAGGAACAGAAGAACCGTATCGTTTATTGACATCAAGGGCAGAGTATCGTTTATTATTGAGGCATGATAATGCCGATACAAGATTAACGCAACATGGAAGAGATGTAAATTTAGTATCGGATCAGCAATATGATTACTATCAGAGTGTTCAAAGAGAAATGGAAAGAATAGAAGTATTATCAAGGGAAACAATCATAAAAAATAGTGCTGACTTTTCGGAGTTTCTTGCAGAAAAAGGCTATGGAAAATTGATAGAAAGTATGACAGTATATCAATTATTGAAGAGGCCAAACATTCATATAGAAGATTTGCAAGCATTTGTTAAGTGGGAAATAGATAAGGAAATTGGCCGCAGAGTAGAAATAGGAATTAAATATGCTGGTTATATTGAAAAAGCAAAAAAAGATGCTTTGAAACTGCAATCGATGGAAAAACTAATTTTAGCTGAAAGTCTAAATTATGATGATATTGTACACTTGTCCTTGGAGGGAAGACAGAAACTGAAAGAAATTCGCCCTAATACAATCGGACAAGCAAGTAGAATCTCAGGAGTTAATCCTGCGGATATTGCTGTATTAGCTGTGTATTTAGAACAACAGCATAGGAAACATTAATATGAAGAAACTAGGAGTCATTATTTTGATGAGTTGCTTATTGTTTTCTTGTGGACAAAAGGAAGAAACTGAGAATGAAATCAAAGGTGTTTGGATTTCTTACATAGAACTTAGCCAATGGCTAAATAATGCAGATGAAGAAACTTTTCGTGAAAGGGTACAAGTAGCTTATCAAAATATAAAGGAATTAGGCTTAAACACTGTATATGTACATGCGAGTGCATTTACGGATGCATTTTATGATTCTGATATCTATCCTAGTAGTCATTTGATTGATGGGGAACTAGGGAATTCCTTGGAGTATGATCCTTATCAAATTTTAGTGGAAGAAGCAAAGAAAACAAATCTGAGGTTTGAAGCGTGGATTAATCCTTTGCGATCTCATTCAGAGAAATTAAGTGAATCATTGCCTTCTTCTTTCATCATAAAACAGTGGATTTTATCAGAGGAAAAGAACGGTGATTGGATTGTGTTATACAAAGGTCGCTACTATTTAAATCCTGCTCAAGAAGAAGTGATCGACTTGGTGTGTGCTGTTATTATAGAGATTATTGGGAAATATGATGTAGATGGGATTCATATGGATGATTATTTCTATCCAGAAGGAATAGATGCTTCTTTTGATGCGAGAACTTTTCAAGAAAGTGGAGAGGAAACTCTTGCTGCATATCGTATTGAAAGTACAAATAACTTAGTAAAAACAATTTATAGTGCAATTAAAGTAGCAAATAACAATACTACATTAAGTATCAGTCCTTCAGGAAATATTACAAATAATATTGAACTAGTCTATGCGGATGTAGAAGAGTGGGTTACGCATGATGGATATTTGGATTACATTATTCCTCAAGTATATTGGGGCTTTGAACATTCTAGAGTGCCTTATGAAACTGTGATTAAAGATTGGCAAAATATGATTACCAATGAGAATGTGAAGCTGGTCATTGGATTAGGCGCTTACCGACATCATGAAGAAGTAGTAAGTGATGAATGGAAACAAGCTGATTTATTAGCAAGACAAATTGAATCTGCGAGGAAATTAGAGGGGTATGAAGGCATTGTTTTGTACTCTTATCAGTCATTATTTCCGAAAGAAGATAGTAGTTTTTTGATAGAAATTAGAAAATTAATAAAAGAAGTTATTGAACAATAGATGAGAATGATTTTTTATTAGAATACATCGTTAGTTATTTCATTAGAAATATTGCTAGTTTTATTGATAGAAATTTGATGAACTGGGTAAAAAAGGTATAATGGGAAATGGTATCATATGTATAGGCAGGTATTCATTATGCTGTATAATTCTCAGCGAATTACACCAATAATTTAGCGTTCTACGCTCTTGTCAAGCAAAAATGCGAATGTTATAATTTGTAAAGAATAAAAGGGGATTCACTAATGGAAAAAATTATTAAATCGTATAGAAATAATAATCGCGGCTTAGCAATATTTTGGGCATTACTAGCCTTAGTTACTGGGGGAATTTTATTGCATGGTTTAACTTCTGATACAGAGAGCTTCTCAAGTGGAACAGTTGTTATGGGATTTTCTATTGTTTGTGGTACGAGTATTGCTTTAATGATTTTCTTTGCGCGTCGTACTGCTAATATGGAGCCTATTTATAAGTTGTTCCCTAGAGGAAAAGCAGAGTATGAAGAAATGTGCTTAGATTTAGAAAATCCTTTATACAACGAAGAAGAAGTTATTATTGGAAGCAAATACATGGTTTCTGCAAAGGCACACTATAAAGGTTCGGTTGTCAATTTAAGTAAACTAGCAATGGTTTATAAGTCTATCACACAAAATAAAGTATACGGTATCAATGCAGGGAAAATATATAAAGTAGCATTTCATGAAGATGGTAGAAAGAATTATAAAGAATTTCAGATGAGAGAAGAGCAAGTACACGAAATACTGATTTATTTAGCCAACAACTTTCCAGATGTAATAATAGGTTATCGTAAAGAATTAGTTAGGCAATGGTATAAAAACCCTAGTAAAACAGCTCTAAGAAGTGAAGAGTAATAGTTTGTAGTAGAGAAGGCTTAAGAGCCTTTTTTTGTTAGGAATGTTAGTGGAGTTGATTTTGAAAATAGCATAAATCTTAGTTTTATTTTCTAAAAGATGCTAGTGATTTCATGGTTGAAGCTTGAAAAATGATTGCAGAAGAACTTAAAAAACAAGAAAGATGAAGTGATTTCTTTGAAACTTGTGAAATCACTGTGTTTTATAGAGATAAATTTGATATAATTAATGATACGGAGGGATGCTTGTGGATCCAATAGTATTTCCTGAATGGATTAGCAAATTAGGTGAGAATCTCTCAGCAAAACAAATAACTCAATTCCAGATATATGCCGACTTCTTAGTTGCCTATAATGAAAAGGTAAACTTAACTACAATTACGGATATAAATGGAATTTATGAGAAACACTTTTATGACTCACTTTTGATTGGTCCTATCATTGATTGTAAGCAGAGTGTATGTGATGTGGGGTCAGGTGCAGGTTTTCCGGGAATTCCTTTGAAACTTGTGTATCCAGAGATAGAGTTGACGATAGTAGAGCCTCTTCAAAAGCGTGTACGGTTTTTAGAATTATTGGCAGAGAAACTAGAGATTGATATTAAGGTGGTAAATATTCGTGCAGAAGAAGCCGAAGAGTATCGTGAAAAGTTTGATGTTGTGACAGCTCGAGCAGTAGCTAGTTTGAATATCTTGGCAGAACTTTGTATCCCCATGGTGAAGAAAGAGGGAATCTTTATTGCCATGAAAGGAAGCAAAGGGGAAGAAGAAATAGAAACTGCAGCAAAAGCAATCAAAACATTAGGATGTGAACTAGAGATGGTAAAAGAAGAATCTCTATCTAGTGGAGAAAAGCGTTTGAATATAGTGTATCGGAAAAAAGAGAGTACAAAAGAGATATTTCCGCGGAAATATTCTGTCATCAAGAAAAAGCCGTTGTAAGAGTGAAGAGGTAAGAAACATGAGAGAAACAATAGAAATTGCAATCAATGCAATACGTCCAAATCGAAATCAACCAAGAATGGAGTTCAATCATGAGTCATTGACAGAACTGGCACAATCCATTAAAGAAAATGGATTGATTCATCCCATTGTTGTTAGAGAGATAGAAGAAGGATATGAAATCATTGCTGGGGAGAGAAGATTTCGTGCTTGTATGTTGTTGGGATATGAGCGAATTCCAGCAATCATAAATGAGATTAATGAATTAAAATCAGCAGAGATAGCATTAATAGAAAATATTCAACGGGAAGATTTAACTGCGATTGAAGAAGCAAGGGCATATCGCTTATTGTTAGATGAATATGAAATGACGCAGGAGAATATGGCAAGGCGTGTTGGAAAATCGCAATCAAGTATCGCCAATAAATTACGCTTATTAACTTTGCCAATAGAAATACAGAATGCAGTTCGATTACGTACGATTACGGAGCGTCATGCAAGAGCAATTCTGATGTTAGATCCAACAGAGCAAAAAGAAGTTTTTGAAAAAGTGTTACGAGATGATTTAACAGTGAAGGAAACAGAACAGGTTGTGAAACAGTACCAACCAACAAAAGAAAAAAAGATGCTGAAAGGGTTTTCTAAGGATAACCGTATTGCGGTGAATACAATCGCACAGGCAGTAAAAATGATTAAAGATATGGGTATTATTGTGAAAGTAGACAAGGAAGAAGATGAAGCAGGATTAACAATCAAAATTCGTCTTCCTAAATAAAAAATTATAGAAAGGAATTGTGTATGGGGAAAATCATAGCAGTCGCAAATCAAAAAGGTGGGGTAGGGAAAACCACAACTGCTATTAATTTAGCCGCAAGTTTAGCCTATTTAAGAAAAAAGATATTGTTGGTAGATTTTGATCCACAAGGGAATTCAACACAAGGGGTAGGTGCTAGTCGAGATAGTTTTAAATATAGTGTCTATGATTTGTTGTTAGGGGATCGTAAAGTAGAGGATGTTATGACGCATATCAATATGCCACCACTTGATTTAATTCCAGCAACAATTGAACTCGCAGGTGCGGATTTAGAAATGGCTGATCTTAAAGAAGGACGAGAGCGTCTTCTTAGCGATAAATTAGAGCTGATAAGGGATAAATACGATTTCGTAATTATCGATTGTCCACCTTCTTTGGGCTTGTTGAATACAAATGCATTAACAGCAGCTGATTCAGTAATTATTCCTGTACAGTGTGAATATTATGCTTTGGAGGGATTGACACAATTGTTGTCTACGATTCGTTTGGTGCAGAAGTTATTTAATCAAAAATTGATTATTGAAGGTGTATTATTAACAATGTTTGATGCAAGAACTAAATTGAGTTTAGAAGTTCAACAGGAAGTTAGAAAACATTTTAAAGAAAGAGTGTATAAAAGTTATATTCCTAGAAATATAAAACTATCTGAAGCTCCTTCTCGCGGACAATCCATTTTTGAATATGATTTAAAATCAGAAGGTGCTAGAGCCTATGCAGCGCTTGCTAAAGAAGTGATTGCACACAATAATAATAGCTAGGAGGAAATTAGTATGGAAGAAAAGAAACGCTTAGGAAAAGGGTTGAATGCAATCTTTGGAGATGATTTGAGCAATGTAATTGAGGAAATCCAACAGGGTAATGTTGAAGTTGGAAAAAGATATGAATTACCAATTGCTGAGATTCGTTTAAATCCGTATCAACCAAGAAAGATTTTTGATAAAGGAAAAATTGATGAATTGGCGCAATCTATTGCTGAGCATGGAATTTTTACACCAGTACTTGTTCGTGCAGCTGTTAATGGATATGAGTTGATTGCAGGAGAAAGAAGAATCAGAGCGGCAAAACAAGCGGGATTAGAAACTGTTCCAGCAATCGTAATGGAGTTCACTGATGAGCAAATGATGGAAATTGGCTTATTGGAGAATATTCAACGTGAAAATTTGAATGCAATAGAAGAAGCGAATGCCTATCAACAACTAAGTGAGCGTATGAAATATACGCAAGAACAATTAGCACAGAGAATCGGGAAATCTCGTGAACATGTGGCAAATTTAATGCGTTTGAAAAAATTACCTCCACAAATTCAAGAAATGGTGTTGAATAATCAATTAGCAATGGGTCATGTTAGGCCACTGATTACAGTTGTAGATGAAGATGAAGCTGTTAATATAGCATATCGTGTAATTGCTGAAAATTTGTCTGTTCGTGAAGTAGAGGATTTGGTGCGTCAAGGATCCGTAGTTAAGAAAACAAATACAAACAGACCTGCAAAAGAAAAAGAGATGGATCGTGATTTAGAGAATGTACGATTTATACTTGAAAGAAAATTTCAAACAAATGTTAAAGTGGATAAAAAGAAAATTGAAATTAGATATACAGGGATAAAGGATTTAAATCGAATTCTAGAAATTCTGAATTTAATAGAAGAAGAATAGTACAAAGGAAAGGTGAATTCTTTAAGGAGGACTCATCTTTTGTTATCCAATTGAATAATAAATTTATTGTGCATATTTCAATTTGTTTGATATGATTTTAAGAGAAATTCTATATAAAATAGTTGTTCATTGAGCTGACATTTTGGATTGAGGATATACCTTCGTTTACTCTTAGGGAAGAGTTTGACTGCGAAGGAAAGAATAAGAAAGGAAAATCATGAAGGAAATATATTTAGCTGGAGGTTGTTTTTGGGGGACACAAAAGTATTTATCTTTGTTGCAAGGTGTGATAGAAACAGAAGTTGGATACGCGAATGGGAAAACAAAAAATCCGACATATCGTCAGGTTTGTGATGAAAATACAGGTCATGCTGAAGCAGTAAAAGTAGTTTATGATGAAACAGTGATTCGCACCAAATTTCTTTTAGAATGTTTTTATGAAATTATTGATCCGACATCTTTGAATCAACAGGGAGAGGATGTGGGAGTGCAATATCGTACAGGAATTTATTTTATTGATGAGAGCGAAAAAGAAGTAATGATGGAGTCAATAGAATTGTTGAGTGAAAAATATAAGGATGTTATTGTAATAGAAGTGAAAGCATTAGAAAATTATTATTCAGCAGAAGAATATCATCAGAATTATCTTGATAAAAATCCAACAGGATATTGTCATATTGATACTGCCATGTTTGAAAGAGCTACTCAGCTTGTAGAGCGGCAAGGTAAGGAAAGTAATAATTAAATAAGAAACAGTAAAATATATATCATGGTGAGCATGATAGGAGGAAAATTATGGCAAGAGCAACAACGAAAAAAGAGTTATTGGAAGCGGCAAACACACAATTTGAAGCATTATGGAATTTGCTTAATGCGATGAGTGACGAAAAAAAGAATGAGGCTTTTTCGTTTGAAGATCGTGATAGAAATATTAGAGATGTATTAATACACCTTTATGAATGGCATCAATTATTATTAAATTGGGTACAAGCAAATAAAAATGGGGAAGCAAAATCATTCTTATTAGCGCCATACAATTGGAAGACTTATCCACAGATGAATATAATCTTATGGGAGAAACACCAAAATACGCCGTACTCTAGTGCAATAGAACTGCTTGAAAAGAGTCATCATGATGCTATATTACTGATTGAAAGTTTTACAAATGATGAATTGTTTACGAAGCAATATTTTTCTTGGACAGGTACAACAACATTAGGTAGTTATTGTGTATCGGCGACAGCCAGTCATTATGTTTGGGCAATCAAGAAAATAAAAAAGCATTTGACATCAAATTGAAACTTGTATAGGAAAAGAAGGAGAGGATGAAAAAATGAAATATATAGCCTTTTATAAGACCGCGATTGGTAGAATTGGTATTGCAGAAAATAGAGGGGGAATCTCTCATATTCTTTTTGAAGGAAGTAAGGGTTTAAGCGATTATCAGGAAAAAGAAACAGCACTGATTGAAAACTGTCATAAACAACTTATGGAATACTTTGAAGGGAAAAGAACAAAATTTGATATTCCTTTATATTTGGAGGGAACTGAATTTCAAAAGAGCATATGGTCAGCATTACAGGATATTCCTTTTGGAGAAACTTGTAGTTATAAAGAAGTGGCAATCAAAATAAATAATGAAAAAGCGGTACGGGCAGTGGGTCTTGCGAATAACAAAAATCGTATTCCTATTATTATTCCTTGTCATCGTGTCGTTGGGATAAATGGAAGTTTAACAGGCTATGCAGGAGGGCTTGAACTGAAACAATTTTTAATTGATTTAGAAAAGAAATAAAAAGCATACTGTAATGATGTTTTTTGTGAATTCAGCGTTCTATGGATATGGCATGAGAGGGTCTTGTGTCATTTTTATTTATTAAAAAATGTAACTGTCATACTTTCGTAATTGTAAGGGAAATGTTATAATATTCGCAATATTGAATGGGAGGACTAATTATGGCGTTACAAAATGCAGTATTTACACCGAGTGTATATGAATCTTCTGGAACAGTAATGATTAAGGGAAAAGAAATTCCTTATACAACAGTGTGTCAGGATAATGTTTTATATGATGAGCAGGGTCAAGAAGCGGGTTCAATGTTCACTTATTCTTATTTTCGAAGTGATGTTAGTAATGTTACAAGTCGTCCGGTAATGTTTTTGTTTAATGGAGGACCGGGTTCCGGCTCCATATGGCTTCATGCGGGGATTTTTGGACCGTTACGAATGAAATTTGGAAATCCAGAGGCGGTAAATACTCCACATATTGCACCTTATTTTATAGAAAATAATGATTTGTGTCTATTAGATATTTGTGATTTGGTCTTTATTGATCCGGTGGGAACGGGTTGGGGTCGCTTATTGAATAAAGAGGCTTATGATCGCTTTTATGGGGTAGATGCAGATGCAGAGAGTTTTAAAACACTGATACATACTTGGCTTAATAGACATAAACGGTGGTTATCTCCAAAATATTTATTTGGGGAAAGTTATGGAACTGTTCGTGCGGGTATTTTAAGTGATAAGCTAACAGGAGTAGGTAGTGAAATGAATGGTGTTGGCATCAATGGAATTATATTGTTAGGGAATGCGATGGGGAATGCAAAAGGATATTTTGCGTTTGATGCAGAAGCAGCGCTTTTGGCACTACCTTCTATGGCGGCAGCAAATTGGTATCATAATAAATTGTCAGGTACATTGAAAGAATTTGTGGATGCGTGTTATGCGTTTTGTGAAACAGATTATGTGCTGGCCTTATTTCAAGGAACAAACTTAAAAGAAAGTGAGTATGAGCGTATTGCAGAAAAAGTTGCTTATTTCTCAGGGCTTACAAAAAAAGAAGTATTGAAGCAAAATCTTCGTCCTGATATGGCGCTTTCTTGGAAGCAATTATTAGAGGAGAAAGGCTTAGAATTAGGGCGACTTGATGGACGCTTTACACTTCCTTTTGGAAGTAGAACAGGTGTTGAGGGAGTTGCGCTTACACAGTACACACCAGCATTTATGGCGGCTATGTGTGGGCCTATAAAGGATGCCCTTAACATTACACATGATCGTGAATATTATGCGATTACGCGACGCGATGGAATAGAATGGAACTTTGTAAGTAAAGAGCAGCCATATGAATGTTTAGCGGCTTCTATGCGACGTAATCCAGAATTAAGACTTATGTTTGCGACTGGATACTATGATATGGCTTGTAAAATTGGAGAAGCACGCTATCTAGCGAGTCATGGTGGATATCCAAAGGAGCGAGTAGAAATTTATGAATATCCTTCAGGTCATATGGTTTATCTTGGAGAAGAGAGTGCAGAAGCATTTGCGGAAGATGTTCGGGCATTCATTCAGTAAACAATAAAAGGGCAAATTTGAAAAAATGCTCTTTTTTATTTATATAGTAGTAACAATATGTAGATTAGAATGAAATATAACTTAGTCTATTAATTTCTTATAGGAGAAATCAATACCAAATGCACCTAGTGGAGCAGTGATTAAAATTGATAGAACAGCAACAGTCAATACAATATTTCCGCAATCTAATCCCATGGAAAGTGGAATTCCTCCGATTGCTGCTTGGACGGTTGCTTTTGGAATATAAGCAATCATGCAAAATAAGCGTTCTTTGTAGCTAAGAGGAGAACGAAGTAGACAAACTAGGACACCAAGCATACGAGAAACTAAGACTAGAAGAAGGAGAAGGAGGGTATTGACACCCGCAGATAGGGCATAAGTAAGATCTACACTTGCTCCAACTAATACAAAAAGTAAGATTTCAGCAGCAAGCCATAGTTTTGAAAACTTCAATGATAATCTATTGGCTAAAGGTGGATAGAAACGGAAAATAGCAATTCCCATAGACATGGTTGCTAATAGTCCAGAAAAGGGCAAAAGTGCCTCTAAGCTAGTTTCGGCTGCGATTAGCAAAAAAGCAAGGCTCAATAAGATTAGTACTTTTAAAGAATCTCGAACATGATTTTTTTTAAAAAAGATAGTAAATAACCACCCAAATAATATCCCTGTAACAATACCAAAAACAATCGCAATGGGAATCCCAAGAAAGTTTGATAAAGAGATATGCTTTCCATTAGCAAGTGTAGTAAACGATGTAAAGAGGACAATGACAAATACATCGTCTACGGAAGCACCAGCCATAATAAGTTGTGGGATACTATGTTGCTTTCCATATCCTTCTTCCATTAATGTAAGCATTTTAGGAACAATAACTGCTGGAGATACGGCAGCAACAACACTTCCCATAATGGCGGCATCTAAGACAGAAATTCCCATGATTTTTGGTGCTAATAATATCATCGCAACAATTTCAAAGCAGGCAGGAATAAAACACATAAGTAGTGCAGGGCGTCCAACATGCTTTAAATCATTTAAATTTAGGGATAAACCGGCTCTAATCAAAATAATGACTAAGGCAAACTGTCGTAAGGGTGCTGAAATGGATAAGAGGGAAGGGTCAATCAGATTGAGTGCATAAGGGCCTAGCAAGATTCCAGTAATTAACATCCCTAATAGAGGTGGTAAGCGTAATTTTGAAAATACATAAGCCAATAACATTCCACTTAGAAAAATAAGGGCAAGACTTGTTAGCATAAAAAACCTCCATATAAAGTATTAAAAAAGCTGAAACTCCACGATTTTCATCATAGAAGTCATCAGCTTTGATAAGCGGTTTAGGCATATTGCCAAGGGAGAACATCATTCCCTATGCGATAGATTACCATTAAAAACAAGAGAAGTCAAGATGGGCATAAAAAACCTTTAATGGATTAACACCAAATGACCCATATCAAAATATAACCGGCTAGAACCGCAGATAGAGTAAATGGAATACTAATACGCATGAACTCCCAAGCTTTGATTTCATATCCTTCCTTACGAAGAATACCGATTCCAGTAATATTGGCAGAAGCACCAATTGGGGTTAAATTACCTCCAAGTGTAGCACCAGTGAGTAAACCAAAATATAGAATGATTGGATCAATACCTAAAATGGTTGACATGCTGGAAACAACAGGTAACATGGTTGCGATATAAGGAATATTATCAATGAAGGCTGAGAAAACAACAGAAGCCCAAACAATTAAAGTGTAGACCACAAATAGGTTATCGCCACTTAAATTAATAAACTCTTTTCCTAGCCATTCAACAACACCTGCCTCTGAAATGCCAGCAATTACAACGAACAAGCCAGCTAAAAGTAGCAGTGTAAAATAATCAATTTCTTTGAATACGCCAACAACGAGTTTGGTGTTTTTCTTAAGTAGTTCACGAGCAACACCAAGAAATAAGCCAACCATACAGATAATACCGTTAATTGCAGCGGGTGTGTTGGGGATGAAGGAAGCAATAATCAAGCCAAGAACAATCCCTACTAAAAGATAAGTTGGGAAATAATCATTTACAATGGTAGTAGTTTCTATTTGTACTGTGTCTTTATCATTGCGAAAAATCCACAGTAATACGAGCGTTGCAATCAGTGCAGCAATTTGTACTACAAAAAACATTCCCATTTTTCCACGATAAACAAAGAAATCAAGGAAGTTCAAATTTGCATATCCACCCAAAAGAATAGAAGTTGTATCGCCTACTAAAGTAGCTGCTCCTTGTAAATTAGAAGCAATAGCAATGGATATGATGCTTTTTACTGGGGAAATATTAAGCTTTTTGCAAATATTGATGGCAACAGGTGCTACCATTAAAACAGTTGCGACATTGTCCACAAATGCAGAGATAATACCAGCAAAAAGTGATAGTACAATAATGACCCATTTTACATTGGGCAGTTTGCGTATAATGACATCAGCAAGTAAAGAAGGCATTTGAGACTCAATGAATAAATAGACAACCCCCATCGTGCCTGCAATCATCATTAAGACATTCCAATCAACAACTTGAAATAGTTTATTGAACGGTAAAATTCCCGTAATTATAAAAACAGTCGCGGAACCTAATGCAATATAGGCACGCATTTTTGGGAAAACTAAAAGTAGGATATAAGTTAGTACAAATAGAGTAATTGCGAGTGACATAATGGCGATAGCCTCCTTAAAAACATTTATATATGGTCGAAATCAAAAATATCATATCATAGACATACCGTAATCTCAAAGTGAAAAAAGGGCGTTAACGTTGATTTTTATACTTGTTTTACGAATCGCTTTAACATATTAAGTATCTGATTGAATAGGATATACAGTTTTTTCTACATACCTCCAAAAATCCTCTGCTAATTTCATGCAATCCTTGTAAATTTCTTTTCCTGTATAGGTAAGGATTCTAATTCCTGTATCCATACTGATATCTCGGATTCTTTTCAATGTTTTTGCAGCTTTGTCAGGATCTTCATAATGATAGTTGTATCCATCACATTCAATTCCAATTATAGCAACACCATCTGTACCATCTTTTTTTGGATCTCTGCGTTCCATCAAAGCAATATCAAGAAAATATTTATTGTCACATACAGAAACTTGTGGCATTAAGAACGCTTTCTCAAAAATTCGAGCAGGCATAGAAATTTGCAAAGTAGAATAAAGCAAAGATTCAATAGGGCTTTGGTGCATTTGATTAGTCATAATCGGCACATCTAAGCTAGAAATGGTATTAACCATGCCAAGCATCAACGCTTTTTTTCCTGTTTTATTATCTTGAATATCTTCCTTATAAAACGCAATGATCCAATCAAAAAAACTTTGAATGTTTTTCTCCGCATTATAAAGTGTTGCTTCGTCGACTTTATGGTGCTGGCATATCCGAGTAAAATGCTTTGATACATCAGTTTTAATATCTTCTAACACATCAATTCGTTTTTGGCTTTCCATAAATTATCCTCCCATTTCAGTAAGTGTAATCACTACTATGATTATATCATAGATAAAATTTGAAGATGAGAAAGCGATAATTTATTGTGAAGTTCTTGTAGTACTCTCGCGAGGAGCATTCATGAATAACAACGACATCCATACACATAAACTAAAATAACCACTATGCCATATAAAGAATCCTAATCCACCCCAACTTTCAAAATTTCTACTTACGGTAAAATCAAAAATAGCTATCTTTAAGGCATCATTAGGAATAACTCTTCCAATATCAAGGGATAATTCTGCAAAGTGAATAAATGGTAATGCAATACCCCATTGGAAAATACAATAACCGATACACCATACAGTCATGACAGTTAGGAATATTTTAAAGCTTTTATCAATCGTTTGTTTTCTTGTTTGTATCAATTTGAGGATTACGAAAGGAGTAATCAGTAAAAATGTGATTCCCCATAGGGCTTCCTCAAGTGCAAATAGAATAAGATATTGTGTTATTAATCCTGCAAAAGCAAGAAATTGTGCTATAAAAATACATAGCACAGCTAAAGAAGGTGTTTTTTCAAGAAATTTGTAGATTATCTTATTACTGTTAAAGGGAAAATTATTATTAATTTTATTTAAAATGATTGCGATCATGCCAATGAAACTCATTTCTGCAAAAGTGGCTAAACTACGAATTACAAAAGGACTATTCAAAATAGTGTTGTGCCAAGCTAAACGGTTAGGATAACTTGATACAAAAACAGAACGATATAAAGCAATGCTTATAAAAGTTATACCCATTATGCGTAAATAAAATAGATACTTTGAGTGTTCGGGTTCTTTCTTGCTCCAATTTGAAGATTTTTTAAAAATGATAAGAGCTAGGATGAAGTTCACTATATTAGTGATAATCATTGCGGTTGACCAAAGAATATCCCAGCTTAATATGTTTGACATAGTATTTACCCCTCTATAAATAACAACAAATATTTCTGTGAGTTCACTGAATCAAATGTTTTTGAAGAAATTTTGCAACGCCATCTTCAATATTTGAGTATTCAGTTATATAATCAGCTTTTTCTTTTAAAATAGGATTCCCATTTTTCATAGCAACTTTTATCTTCGCCACTTCAAACATCGCAATATCATTTGTGTTATCTCCAATTGCCATAATGCAATCTTCATCTATGTTCATGATTTTGCAAAGCTCTTTAATAGCAAGACCTTTGCTTGCTAGTTTATTAGTCATTTCAAGATTAGTTGGATCGGATGATGTAATGTTTATTTGATCTGAATAACAATCAACAAGTTTAGAACATATTTCCTTTTCATCAAGATTCATGAAGTTGAAGTGTAATTTATCGATATGGGAATGCTTCTCTAAAATAGTACTAAAATCATCCACATCTACCATAGTTCTTGTACTACAAATTCTAGCAATATTTTCTTCATCTAATTTTTCAAGTTTGAGTAAGTCTACGAATTTCTTATCCGTATAGATGATTCCGTCTGCTACCATGGTAATGATTTTATTTGCCATAGCAGTATGATTGAGTATTTCTTTAACCATATCCATACTAAGCACATGAGAAGAAATAATAGACTTTGTTCTATTATTCCAAATAGTCGCGCCATTTGAGCAAACATAATATTCTAAGTTTGTCTTCATTAAACTGCTAGGAATGTCTTTGTATGAGCGAGCAGTACTAGGTAGAATCATATAATTCATTTCGCATAATTGATCTATCATGCTTGCTGTAAATTCAGAAATTTCTCTATCTTGATTTAGTAGTGTTTCATCTAAATCAATCGCAATCAATTTAATTGTATTCATGGCTGATCTCCTTCTTGATTATTCTTTTGAAATGTATAATACTGAAAGCAAATTATACGCCATATAGAGTTTACTTGTCTATAAGATTCTCTCTTGCAACAGCAAGCATGAGTTTGATGCGATTTTCTTGGTTTACTGCTGTGGCACTTGGATCATAATCAATGGGGACAATATTTGCACTTGGCATTTTCTGAGTGATACGACGAATCATTCCTTTTCCATTAATATGGTTAGGAAGACAGCCAAAGGGTTGGGTACAAACAATATTGTTATAGCCTAATTCACACAACTCCATCATCTCAGCAGTTAATAGCCAGCCTTCTCCCATTTTGGAACCATAACCAACAACATCTTTTACAAGAGATTTTGTATGAGCGTATCTTCCGATGGGAACAAAGTTTGAATTGGTTTTAATTGAACGATATAAAACACCTTCTAATTTCTGTAAATAATTGAATAATACTTGGCATATCATTTTCTTGAAAATGTTACCGCCATATAAGTTAATATCTTCTAAACGATTATCTACTTTAAATAGTGCAAAGCCCATAATGCCGGGAACCATATATTCAGTATTTTGTTTTTTTAGTAAGGACTCTAAGTTATTATTTCCTAAAGAAGCATATTTCACATAAATCTCTCCAACAATACCTACTTTGATTTTTGAAGATGGAATGATTTCAATACTTGCAAAATCTTTTGTGAAATCAGTCGTGATTTTAGAAATGGCTTTTATGGAATAACCTTTTCCTGCGTTTAGAATATTACTGCATTGTTCAATCCATTTGTTTAATACTTTATCTGTTTCACCTATTGTTTTTTCATAAGGACGAACTTGGTTTGCTAAATGCATAAGTCCATCACCAAATACTAAGCCACTTAATAGTTTGCGTACAAGATTTAATGATAACTTAAAGCCGGGATTTGACTCTAAACCACTCATATTCAAAGAGATAACAGGGATAGAAGCATATCCTGCTTGAACCAATGCTTTTCTCAATAAATGAATATAGTTACTTGCTCTACAACCACCACCTGTTTGTGTGATTAATAAAGCAGTATGCTCTAAATCATATTTTCCGCTGTTTAATGCATCAATCATTTGTCCAATCACAAGTAAGGCAGGAAAACAGGTATCATTATGGACATACTTTAATCCGTTTTCTATTACTTTATTTCCCTCATTTACGAGTACTTCGGCATCATATCCGTAATCAGAAAATACATTTTTAAATAATTCAAAATGGATGGGTGCCATATTTGGAATTAGTATTTTATGGGTTTTCTTCATAGATTTTTCAAAAAGAACACGTTGTTGGCTCATAAAGAATTCTCCATTTCTGTGGCAGCAAGCAAGCTTCGCAGTCTAATTCGAACGGCACCCAGATTTGTGATTTCATCAATTTTAATTTGCGTGTATATCTTGCCTACATCTTCTAGTAAAGCTCTACATTCATCAGTGGTAATCGCATCACAACCACAACCAAAGCTGACTAATTGAACAAATTCCATATCTTTTTGATCACAAATATATTTACAAGCGGCATATAAACGCCCATGGTAAGTCCATTGGTTCAATACAGATACATTTACTTTTTCTTTTATTTTTTGGCTTAATACATCTTCACTAATGACCGCAAGATTAAATCCGGCAATCAATTGGTCAATGCCATGTGATATTTCAGGATCAATATGATAAGGGCGTCCAGCAAGTACAATAATAGGCATCTTCTGCTGGCGAGCCTTTTGAATCATTTCATCTCCTAATACACTTATTTTTTTCATAAAACGATCATGTTCATCATAGGCTTCTTTTGTGGCAAGTAGAACTTCTTTCTTTTGAATATCGGGGAAATACTTTAATAGTATTTCATACATTTTTTTGCCAAAGTCCTTTTTCCGATGAATACCAACATAATCCTTAATGAAGATAGTATTTTCTAAATTTGCCATATTTGCTTGTAGGACTTCTGGATAATAAGCAACAACAGGACAATTATAGCTATTGTCTGTAAGCTTATCATCAAGATTATAAGACATACATGGATAGAAAATAGTGGTGATTCCCATTTTGAGTAACTCCTCTATATGACCATGCATTAATTTTGCTGGAAAGCATACTGTATCAGAAGGAATGCTGGACTGTCCTTGTAAGTAAATTGAGCGATTTGAATAAGGACTACATACGACTTCAAATTTTAATTTTGTAAAAAAGCTATGCCAAAATGGCAATAATTCATACATATTTAGACCATAGGGTAACCCTATTTTTCCTCTATCCCCAGCAATTGGCTGATATTGATTTAATAATTCTTGTTTTACTTCATACATGTTTAAGGTATTGGTGTTTGCTTTTTTAGTAATCGGTCGCTCACAGCGATTTCCACTCATGAAGCTTCTTCCAGAATCGAATATATTGATTGTGAGCAAGCAATGATTTGAACATAATCCACATCGTGTTTGGTTTACTTTATGGGTGAAATCTTGAAGTTGTTCCTTAGTAAGGATAGAAGAAGTGGTAATTCCTTTTTTCTTGACATATAAAGCCGCACCATAAGCACCCATTAATCCAGCAATATCTGGTCTTACAACTTCAGCATTCATTTCTAATTCAAAAGAGCGAAGAACGGCGTCATTATAGAAAGTGCCTCCTTGAACAACAATATTTTTTCCTAATTGTTCAAGACTACTAGGACGAATGACTTTATAAATTGCATTTTTTACAACGCTGATAGATAAACCTGCGGAAATGTTTTCAATGCTAGCACCATCTTTTTGTGCTTGTTTGACACTTGAATTCATAAATACAGTACAGCGACTTCCTAAATCAACTGGTTTATCTGCGAACAATCCTTTTTGAGCAAATTCAGCAATGTTTTCTCCTAAGGCTTCGGCGAATGTTTGTAAAAAACTTCCACATCCAGAAGAACAAGCTTCATTTAAAAAGATATTGTCAATAACACCATTGTGAACTTTAAAACATTTCATATCCTGTCCGCCAATATCAATTACAAAATCTACATCTTGTTTGAAGACTTTTGCGGCTTCAAAATGAGCAACAGTTTCTACAACTCCCTCATCAAGATTAAAGGCATTTTTTATGATATCTTCTCCATAACCAGTACTAGCAACGCCACAAATAGTTAAATTAGGATATTTTTGATAGAAGGTTTCTAAATAGTGCTTTATGATAGGAACGGGATTTCCACTATTTGATTGATAGCTTTCTTCTAAAATTGCGTTTTCTTCATCAATGACTACAGTCTTAATGGTTGTACTTCCTGCATCAATTCCTAAATATACATTTCCAGAATAAGTAGTAATAGAATTTCTTTTGACTTTATCTTGATCGTGTCTTTTTTTAAATTGTGTGTATTCTGTTTGGTTATTGAATAATGCTTGTGAAAAAGCAAAAGAAGTATTTCCGCTATATGCTTTTAAAGCAGTGATAATTTCTTCTAAATTACAGGTTTCATGTGCACTGATTGCAGCACCTAGTGCTACATAGTAAAGAGAATTTTCAGGGCAAATCCCTTGGATATCTAAAATATTATCAAAGCAATTTCGTAGTTCAGATAGAAAGGTTAATGGACCACCAAGATAAAGCACTTTTCCTTCAATTGGTCTACCTTGTGCAAGTCCAGCAATGGTTTGGTTTACAACAGCATCAAAGATACTAACAGAAATATCTTCTTTTTTAGCTCCTTGATTTAATAAAGGTTGAATGTCTGTTTTTGCGAATACGCCACATCGACTAGCAATCGTATATCTTTGGGTATGATTTTTTGCGAGTTCATTCATTTCGTCAACACTGATATGTAAGAGGGTTGCCATTTGGTCAATGAAGGCACCAGTTCCACCAGCACAACTTCCATTCATGCGTACCTCCAAAGTACCTTTTAGAAATAATATTTTAGCATCTTCTCCACCAAGTTCTACAATGACATCAGTATCAGCCTGATATTTATTTGCTGCTTTTTTTGTAGCATATACTTCTTGAGTAAAGGGAATGTTTGCTGCATCAGCTAAGCCCATACCAGCAGAACCACTTAACATTAAGTAGCAAGGTTCATCCTTTATAATTTCTGATTTTACTTGCTCAAGAAGCGAAATAGCTGTTTGTGTAATTTGACTATAATGACGATTGTATGAAGAAAATAAGATGTTTTCACTATCGTCCATGACGACACATTTAATTGTGGTCGAGCCAACATCAAGTCCTATTTTCATGAGTACACCCCTTTCCTTTAAATAAAAATAAATTAATTCAATCTTTATTTTATCATTTTTCTATGTGAAAAAAGTGATAGTTTAGGAAAAAAATAGATATTTATGTGTGATTTAAGGAAAAAATCATAAGAAAGGACTGATATGATATACCTTAGTGAGAAGTTCTTTCATTTCAATATCATAGATAGAATGGAGCGTTCATTTGTTTTGTTATAGTGCTAAGAATTTTATCTTTTATAGCCATTCTCCAAACTTCTTTATGTAGATATCCTTAAATAATTGCGTTATAAGACAATAAGCAAGTAACAGCAATAATAGCCAAGGGATATAAGAAAAAGGAAGGATAGTTAAATCAAGTGCTTGTGAGAAATTTGTAAATGCTAAAATAATGGCAACTACTCCGATGAAAAAGGAAGAGAGTATCAGTGGTAAAGAGGCTCTACTTTGAAAAAAGGGAATCTTGCTGGTACGAATCATGTGTACAATCAATATTTGTGATAGGGTTCCAAAGATAAACCATCCAGCTTGAAAAAGAGGTGCTAGTGTTGTGGTATTCGCTTTGATAATCCACCACATGACAGCAAAGCAAAGGAGGTCAAAAATGGAGCTTAAAGGACCCATAAGTAACATAAAGCGTTGAATGCTTTTGGTTTCCCAACGACGAGGGGATTTTAAATATTCCTTATCTACACGATCAAAGGGAATCCCTATTTGTGAGAAATCACATAGTAAGTTTTGTGTCAGAATATGAACGGGTAACATCGGTAAAAATGGCAAGAAAATGCTTGCGATCATCACAGAAATCATATTACCAAAATTACCAGAAGTAGCCATTTTAATATATTTCATGATATTTCCAAATGTATGACGACCTTCAATAACTCCTTCTTCTAGAACCATGAGATCTTTTTTTAATAGGATAATATCAGCAGTTTCTTTAGCAATATCAACACCACTGTCCACAGAGATTCCAACATCAGCTTCCCGCAAAGCAAGGGCATCATTAATACCGTCGCCCATATAGCCAACTGTATGACCGCTTTTCTGAAAAGCATTGACTACGCGTTGTTTTTGAGTAGGCGATAGCTTACTGAATAAATCACAGTCTTTTACACTTATTTGTAATGCTTCATCGCTCATGGATTCTACATCTTTACCGGTAAGACACTTCGCAGAAGAAATGCCAACTTTATTACATACTTTAATGGCAACCCCTTCACTATCGCCAGTCAAGACAACGACACGCACCCCATGATCACGCAGTGCGGAGATTGCGAGTTTAGCGCTTTCTTTTGGGGGATCAAGAAAACCGATAAAGCCGATTAGTACCATATCACTCTCATCTTGAACACCAAATACTTCTACATTTGAAACATCATTTTTTTGTGCTACAGCAATAACGCGTAACCCATCATGATTGTGTTCTTCATATACACGCATTGCTTCAGAAAGATGTTCAGCATCTAAAGGTAAAACGCTACCATCATGTTCTACATATTTACAGATAGAAATGATTTCTTCTACGGCTCCTTTTGTAACAAGTTGTCGTTTTCCTTTTTCATTCTGTAAAACAACACTCATTCGACGACGAGCAAAATCAAAAGGAATTTCATCTACAAGTGTGTATTGAGGAAGTAAAGAAGATAGTCCATTATCCTCAGCTCGATTAATAATCGCAAGATCAATGAGGTTTTTAAGCCCTGTTTGAAAATAACTATTTAAATAGCTATGGCGTAATACACGAGTGTCATCTCTTCCGTGTACATCCATATATTTTTCAAGAACGATTTTATCTTCAGTAAGTGTGCCTGTTTTATCAGTACACAATATATCCATTTCTCCAAATGTTTGAATAGCAGAGAGAGTTTTTACAATCGTATCTCTTTTCGCCATTGAAACTGCACCTCGTGCTAATGTGGAAGTCATAATCATAGGAAGCATTTCAGGAGTAAGACCTACTGCCATTGTCAAAGCAAACAATAAAGACTCACCCCAGTCTCCTTTTGAAATCCCATTGATTATAAAAATAATAGGAACCATTACCAACATGAAGCGAATTAAGAGATTTGAAACAGAGTCAACCCCTCGCTCAAAACTATTTTTTGCTTTATCGCCAGTTAAACTTTTTGCCATAGAACCAAAATAAGTATCATTTCCTGTGGTCAGTACGACAGCAGTAGCACTACCACTAAGAATATTTGTCCCCATAAACCCAATATGAGAGAGGTCAGTTAACTCATCTGATTCCGTATTGCGTATTGTTGAAAATTTCTCCACAGGTGCGGATTCTCCTGTTAAAGCAGATTGTGCAATGAAAGCATCTTTTGTTGTAAGAAAACGAACATCACCGGGTAACATATCTCCTGCGGATAATTTTACAATATCTCCGGGGACTACTTCATCCATATTGATTTCAATGAGTTTGTTGTCACGCAGAACATCTGCTTTATTGGAGATCATTTTTGACAGTTTTGTAGCTGCATTATTCGATTTTTCACTTTGAAAAAATGAAATAGCACTGGATATAAAAATTAAAACGAGAATAATAACAACAGTGACAATATCTGCTTTGTGAGAAAGAACTACATCTGTAATGAAAGTAATTACTGCCACAAGGAAGAGAACAAGATTAAAAGGATTTACAAACGAATCAAATAATCTTTTCCAGACACTGGACTCTTTGTCTATGGAGATTACATTTAAACCGACTTTCTCTTGGACATCCTCAATTTTGTGCGTGGAAAGTCCTTGTATAGAACTTTCTAATGTAGTAAACATTTCTTCTGCATCCATAAATGCAAAATGGCGAAGGATTGCTTCGCATTGATTTTTCTTTTGTGATACATTGATTCTTTTTTTGTTTGAAAACATAAAATTCACCCTTTCATATATTAGTTATTAATGTATGAACAGGACAGTTATGCTCTATCAAATAGAGGGCTTATTTCCTATAACAAAAGGAAAGCACATAATGTGAATGATTATTATGCATGATAGATATAGAACAAGCCAAACAATAGCTGCTCTGATCACTTTGATTCGACATGCTTTCCACCTCCTAAATGATTTTAAATTGGAAATCCAACAAATTAATCTTACAGCTCTTTATAGGAGTAGTCAATGATTGTGCCAATCAATGTTGATTAAACAATTCTTCTTTATGGATGAGAAGTGGTAATAGAAATATTATTAATTGGGCAATAATAGTAACAAAAAAATCAATGAGGTCAAAGCGACTATTGAAAAATAAATCGTACACGATCTCTGATAGTAGTGCCATTACTACAATTCCAAAACAAAGTAATTGATGTTTTTTAAAAGTATAGTTTTGTTTGGATATAAGAATCATCCATTTACCAAACATGGTTGTTACCCAAGCTGCACATAAATTAGGTGATGAACCAAGAAAAAATAAGTAGATGGGGTGATTTGATAAATTGATATTTCTTAATAGGATAGTTGAAGCCCAAAGAAGTATGGCGATACATCCCAAAAGCTCTATAATACCAAATTTGAAATTTTTCATAAACAGTCCTTTCGCTTACTTTCAATCGCCATTATACAGCGTCTATCTTTTTAGTACAATCGGATGACTTCTAATTCAAATCTCAACCGTACCACTACAAGTTAAATCTAACTCCACCTTAATGAGGTGTTTGAAAATCAAATGTTTTCTTAGGTATAGAGTTTAATTTGAAAACTATATCATCTAAATATTGTTGTTCTATCTTGTGCATAGATTTTCCTTTTGTAAGTTTTACTTTCTTTTACAAGTAATTATTAGGGAGTATTGTTCCTTATTCTTTTGCATATGCTGTTGTTGGACCGCCTCCAACTTTCCTAATGTATCCACTTTTGACAAGGGCTGTTAGCGTTCTCTCTACTGTTACCAAACTAATATCTGGGCAATTCTCCATGATTTCTTTTTTTGTTATTTTACCTACTGATAAGTCAATTATAGCCTTTATACGATCAGGTTTAGATAACTTTTTATCCCTTAATAGTTCAACTCGACTTTCAAATTTATTATGAGCTTTAAGCATAATTCCTAAATAGTATTTTAGGAAAGGTTCGTAATTGTTTTGTTCCTCATGCCAGTTAAATGAACTTTCCTGTAATGCTTCATAATATGTTTCTTTAGTTTTTTCGATTAACATTTCGAAACTTATGTATTTACCAACAAGGTAACCTGCACGATAATATAAAAGTAAAGCCAGCAAACGACTCATTCTCCCATTACCATCATTGAATGGATGTATGCATAAAAAGTCTAGTATGAACATTGGAATTAGGAGTAACTTATCAATGTAGTTAAGTTCCCATGCTTCTTGAAATTGCTTGCACAATTGCTCCATTGCTTCTTTTGTTTGAAAGGCAGCAACCGGAATAAAACGCACTATTTCTTCGCCACCTAGACCAATTTCAGAAATAATGTTATCAGAGTTTTTATAGTTACCACCACTTAACCCTGTTGAATAAGAATACAAATCACGATGCAGTTGTAAAATATTATTTGGGTTAGGAGCGATATACTCATAACTTTCGTGAATAGTAGTTAAAACTTCTCTATAGCCTGCTATCTCTTGCTCAGAACGATTTTGCGGTTCAGTTTTCTTGTTTACTATTTCTCTTAGTCGTTTGTCAGATGTATAGATACCCTCTATTTTATTTGAAGACCCTGTGCTTTGAATCATTGCAAGCTCTAAAAGTGATTTAAGCTCATCAATATTTGCTTCCATGAATAACGCTTCTCTTCCTTTGCATTCATGAATTTTAGTGATTATCTTAACAATCTCAGGAGTAATTAGCTTTTCTGGTCTTTTTTCATAATCAAATGTTCTCATATGAATCTCCTTCATTTTTTTATTATCTCCATCATTTTATCATCTAATGATGGAGATAACAACTATGATGATGCAGGTAGTCAATCAAGTTTTATTCAATATTATCTATTTTGTGCTATTAATCATTTTGATAAACATTAGCTGGCATTTTTTCTTCTAGTAGTAGTTTATCATCATTTCTCGTGCTTCTTATATTCTAAACGATCTATTTTTTCATGTAATTCTTTAATTGTTCCATGAAGTAAATCGTGTTTTTCATGAAGTTTATGAATAGTATGATGTACTGATACTCCTGTTCCCGCAGCAAGAGAAGCACCAAGGGCACTTAGTACATTCGTATAATTTCCCATAATTAATTGGACATCATTAGAAGGTGCAAATGGTTGCAGTGCAGGAATAACAAAACAAAGAAGAGCATAAATAACTAGATAGAAGAATAGGAAAAGATAGAGGAATATAGAAATAGGGCTAGATAGTATGGCAGGGATATTTTCTAAGAAACGCTGGAGATTTTTTTTCATAATTAGGAATCCTTTCATTAACTATAGGTGTCATTAAAATATTGTAATACAGAGAATTATGATCTTAAAACAGTTTGTTCATATTGCTCGGGAAAGTTATTTTCATGTTTCTGCTTCTGTTCCTCGAGAACCGGAAGCATATTCGCCTGTATTCACATCTAATAAAACACGAGTGGGCTGAAGTAAAGAATTTTCGTATTGACATACCCATTTTTGGTCTTCACTTAATCCTTGTACAGTATGTCCTGAAGCAATGCTTGCTTCTTTTTCGTATTGATAATAAGCAATATTATAAGCATGTTTTACAATGTCACTTGGATTGAGGCTATGAAAGTGATATTGTACATCTGGAAGTGGCAATAAATGGAGGCCTAAACTATCTACTAACATATCATCACTATCTTGAATTCTGAAATAACGACAGTTTAAACCGCCGTGCAAATAACGAAAGTGTCCTTCATAGGGATTGTTGCGTGCTTTTTCTGCGGATAAAAGGTTTTCACTTGGTGCATAATAAACTGCCTGACAAGTTGGAAATAAATCTAATGTAATATCAATCCATTTTGAAAGTAGTTCTGCACGCTTATGTGGATGTAGACCATAAGCCATAAAATCAGAGATCATGATTTGCCAATGACAGGCATCTAAAACAGGTTGAAAGTCAGGGAAGTTCCAAAACTGTGTTTTTATTTGTGGTGTGATAAGTTCTTGGTTGATTTCGTTAAAATTAGTGATTATTAATTGAGCAGGCACTTCTTGATTGTTTTCATAACGTACTAAATAATCTGAAATAGAAAACATCTTTACTGCCTCACTATCTGAAACAATATCAATATCTCCTAATTTGTCTTTCATTTTTTGAAGTAGTTGTTCAGTGCTAGGAAAGGGAGCTTTTTCTTTAAAGTAAAAAAAGAATAAACCAATGGTGGAAGGGTTTTTCTCATTTTTTGCTCCCTCAATATTCTTATTTTTCATATTGCTTCTCCTTTGAATTTGTTTTCATTTTATCATGTGGACTATGAATGTCAAATTGGACTTTATGGTATACTAACAATAGTAGGAGTGACCCTCATGAAAATCCATAAGAGTGCTAAAAAAGCGATTGATTTACTGGAAGAAAAGGGATATGAAGCATACCTTGTTGGAGGTTGTGTTCGTGATGCAATTATGGGCAATACTCCACATGATTGGGATATTTGTACAGAGGCATTACCAGAAGAAGTGGTGCGGATATTTCATGAATACACAGTCATTGAAACAGGACTGCAACATGGAACAGTCACAGTAGTAATTGAGGGAACAGCACTTGAAATTACAAGCTATCGTAGTGATGGGGAATATGAAGATAATCGGCGTCCAAAGGAAGTTCAATTTGTAAGTAGTTTGAAAGAAGATGTTTCAAGAAGAGATTTTAGGATGAATGCGTTAGCTTATCATCCTGAAAAGGGTATCATTGATTATTTTGATGGTGTTAAAGATATTGAAGAGAAAGTATTAAGGGCGGTTGGGAATCCCAATAAGCGTTTTGAGGAAGATGGTTTACGGATATTGCGAGCATTGCGTTTTGCATCTCGTTTGGGCTTTTCTATTTCAAAAGACTTGTCTGAGGCGATTCATGAGAAAAAAGAATGTTTAAGAAATATTTCTAGTGAGCGTATTTATAGTGAATTTGTAGGGATTATTCAGGGAGAATACTGTAAGGATATATTATTAGAATATCGTGATGTAATCGCAGTATTTATTCCAGAAATAGAAGCGTGTTTTGATTTTTCTCAAAATAATCCCTATCATCAATATGATGTATATCGCCACTCAATAGAAAGTGTAAGTTTGGTAGAAAAGGAAGTCCTATTGCGATTAACGATGTTTTTTCATGATATTGGAAAACCGAGTGAACATAGCACGGATGAAAAAGGAATTGATCATTTTTATGGGCATAGTGAGGCAAGTGTAGATATTACAAGAGCTGTATTGAATCATTTAAAGGTGGATAATGAAACAAAGAAAATGGTCTTGGCATTAATTAAATGGCATGATGCTGAAATCAGTCATAAGAAGATATTAAAATGGTTAAATCGTTTAGGAGAGAAAACGCTTAACTTATTGTTAAAAGTAAAGAAAGCGGATATTTTAGCACAAGCAGATGTTCAAAGAGAGGAAAGACTCTTAGAACTATTAGAATTAGAAAAAGGAATTAGTGAAGCTATTTTAAAAGATGCTTGTTTTAGTCTGCGACAGCTTATGCTGAATGGTAAAGACTTGATGGCAATAGGAATCAAAGGTAAAGAAATAGGAGAAACATTAGAGGAAGTTCTACAAGCTGTTATAGATGGTAAAATTGAAAATGATCCGCAATTATTAATGAAATATGTGAGAGAAAGAAAAAGAAATGCAAGTTAGTTCTTGTGTTTTTTGATATAATAAAGAGTGAAGTTGAGGTTGAGTATGAAGAAATATACACCAATGATGCAACAATATTTAGAAGTAAAAGAGAGATATCAAGATGCGTTAGTGTTTTATCGCCTTGGTGATTTTTATGAAATGTTTTTTGAGGATGCAAAAATAGCTTCCTTTGAGTTAGATTTAGTTTTAACAGGAAGAAGTGCAGGCGTTGAAGAACGGATTCCTATGTGTGGAGTTCCACATCATGCTGCCAATTCTTATATCCAAAAATTAATTCAAAGAGGGTATAAAGTAGCCATTGTAGAACAATTAGAAGATGCTTCAGAAGCAAAAGGTATTGTGAAAAGGGATGTTGTAAAAGTGGTAACTCCGGGGACAGTAATGGATGATATTGCGGATGATAAGTCTAGTATTTATATTGCCTCTATTATTGATTATCAATATGGCTTTGCCTTAGCAATTTGTGAAATGGCAACAGGGGAAACCATTGTTAAGTCAATTTCAAATCATCTTACTAGCTTATCTCAACAGCTATTGCGCTTAAATGTAAAAGAAATCGTAGTTTGTAGTGACTTTAGTGAAAAGAAGTTGAAGCCATTACGAGAATTAAATAATATAACAATTTCTTATTGTGATGAAGAAGTGATAGAGGGTACGTATCAAGAATTGTGTGGGCATATTCAAGAGCCATATTTTAAAAAGGTATATGGTATTCTTGTTAATTATTTGATTACAACACAAAAGAGAATGATGCATCATTTACGAGTGGTGGAAATAGATAATGATGATTTATATGTATATATGGATTTTTCTACGCAACAGAATTTAGAATTGCTTACTCCACTGCGACAGGGTTCGAAAAATGAAACCTTATGGACATTTATGGATCACTGTAAAACAGCAATGGGTAGCCGTTTATTGAGAAGATGGATTGAAAAACCTTTGATTTGCAAAGAAGAAATATTAAAAAGACAAGAAGTGATCGCTTTTTTGATAAAAAATTATATAATACGAGATGATTTAAAAGAGAGTTTACAAAAGGTATATGATATGGAACGCTTAATTGCAAGAGTGGCTTATGGTAGTGCGAATGCAATTGATTGTGTTCGTTTGGAACAATCATTACAAGAAGCGCCATTAATATTGGCATATTTGAAAGATGTAACATCCTATCCAGAATGGAAGCGTTTAGATTTGTGTCATGACTTGAGTGCTATTTTGGAAAATGCTTTTGTAGAGAATCCACCAATTTCAATTAAAGAGGGTGGTATGTTTGTGTCTGGATATAGTGCAGAGTTAGATGAATGTCGACGTATTCAAAAAGAAGGAAAAGACTGGATCTTACAGTTAGAGAATAAGGAAAGAGAAAAAACGGGGATTAAGAATTTAAAAGTGGGATATAATCGAGTTTTTGGTTATTATTTTGAAGTTAGTAAATCAAATCGTCATCTGATTAAGGATGAAGATGGTTATGTTCGCAAACAAACATTGACCAATGCAGAGCGTTTTGTTACAGAGGAGTTAAAGGAAAGAGAAGACGCTATTTTACATGCTGAGGAAAAAGCAATTCGCTTGGAAACGGAAATATTTTTGAATTTATTAGAGCGTATTAAGGTGTATCTTCCTAAATTACAGAAGCTTGCTAATGGAATGGCGATGATTGATGTTTTGTATGGTTTGAGTGTAGTATCATCACAAGCAGGATATGTATGTCCTGAATTTACGGAAGGCGAATTAGAATTAATAGAAGGAAGACATCCTATTTTAGATGTTTTGATGAAAGAGAAGCGTTATGTGTCTAATCATTTGATTATGAATCAAGAGAAAGACCTTTGGATCATTACAGGACCTAATATGGGGGGGAAAAGTACATTTATGAGGCAATGTGCATTAATTGTAGTCATGGCTCAAATTGGTGTATATGTACCTGCAAAATCTGCTAAGATTCCTCTTTTTGATAAATTATTTACTCGTATGGGAGCGAGTGATGATATACTGAGCGGACAATCAACCTTTATGGTTGAAATGAATGAAGCGAATCATGCGTTACAAAATGCAACAAAGAATTCATTAATTCTATTTGATGAAATTGGTAGAGGAACCTCTACTTATGATGGAATGGCACTAGCACAGGCAATGATTGAATATATTGCAAGTTGTATTCATGCGAAAACTCTATTTTCCACGCATTATCATGAATTGACTAGCTTGGAAGATAGTTTGAATAGTGTGCAAAATGTTCATGTCGAAGTTCATGAAGAAAATGACCATGTAACATTCTTGTATCGAGTAAAGGAAGGGAAAGCGGATCGCTCGTATGGAATTAATGTTGCAAAACTTGCAAAGTTGCCAGATACCATTATTGATCGAGCAAAGACCCTGCTAGAAGAATTAGAGAGTAATAAAAAAGTGGTGCAACAATCACTTCAAGTAGTAGAAATGGTAAGGATTCCTACAGAAGCGCAAAGGGTATTAGATGTTCTATCAGAAATTAATGAAAATGAAATTACGCCACTGGAAGCACTACAAATGATTCATGATTTGAAAAAAGAAAGTAAGACTTGAGGAGCATTATGAGTAAGATTCGACACCTAGATGAACATTTAATGAATATGATTGCGGCTGGAGAAGTCGTTGAAAGACCAATGGGAATTGTGAAGGAATTGGTGGAAAACTCTATTGATGCAGAGGCAACTCGTATTGAAGTTGTTCTTCGTGATGGGGGTATGGAGTTTATACAAGTAATTGATAATGGCGTGGGAATGGATGCAGAAGATGCTAGTTTGGCATTTGAGCGTCATGCGACTTCAAAGATTCATGAAGTGAAGGATTTGTGGGCGATTTCTACTTTGGGATTTAGAGGAGAAGCGCTTCCTTCTATTGCATCTGTTTCTCATGTGATTTTGCTTACTAATAATGGAAAAGAAAGTAGTCGTGTAGAAATCAATTATGGTAAGTTTATTTCTGCACAGCCTTACGCTAGTAATCAAGGAACGGATATTTGTGTTTCTGGCTTGTTTTTGAAGACTCCAGCAAGATTGAAACATCTAAGGAGTGTTCCTTATGAAACTTCGCTAGTGACTTCTGTTATGGAGAAGTTTGCCTTGAGTTTTCCTAATATTTCATTTAAGTTAATTGCCAATAATAAAACAATTTTAGAAACTAGTGGAAGAAATGACTTGATAGAAGTGATTCATTCTTTATATGATAATGAAACAGCTAAGAACTCTGTTTTGTTTGAGGTACAAGATTATGATTATCATGTGAGTGGAGTATTGGTATTACCAAGTATCAATAGAGCAAGTAAGAATTACATTACTATTTTTATGAATCAAAGAATGGTGCGTTCTTATCGTATTACACAAGCAGTGACCAGTGCCTACAAAGATTATTTGCCAAAAGACCGCTATCCCATTGTAGTATTAAATGTGAAGATGGATAACCAGTTAATTGATGTGAATGTTCATCCATCAAAGTGGGAAATTCGTTTATCCAAAGAAAGACAATTAGAAGCATTAATTAGAAGTGCTATAGAAGAATGCTTGCGTGCAAATATGATTGCACCAGAGATAAAGGGAATGGAAGTAGTAGGGCAAGTGAGAGAAAGCGTCGTGTTTCAAAATCTTGATTTGACACAAAATCAAGAAAAGAAAATAGAACCTTTTGTAATAGAAGAAACAAAAAAAGACTATCTTTCAACAGTGAAAGAAGTCAAAGAAAATCCAACAATAGTGCATACAGAAGAAGTTAAAAAGTCAAAAGAGGTCTTTCCAGATATGCAAGTTATTGGGCAATTGCATGGGAAATATATTTTGGCAGAAGATGAAACTTATTTATATCTTGTTGACCAACACGCAGCACAAGAGAAATATCATTATGAGCAATTCAAATTACATCTTGAAAAACCAATTACGGAATTTTTTGAGTTATTGTTGCCAGTACAAGTTGAAGTTACACATAGTAGAATGCAGAGAGTTAATGAAATGAATGAACAATTAAATCAAATTGGGGTTCAATTAGAGAGTTTTGGTGGAAATACCATCTTAATTAGGAAAGTGCCAATTTGGATGAACCAAGTGGATATTGAATTGTTTTTAAGGGATATCTTGGATTATTTCTTTGAAGAAAAAGAAATATCTTTGCTTAGTTTAAGGAAACAAGCGATTGCTACAATGGCATGCCATACATCAATACGCTTTAATCGTCATCTTTCAAAAGAAGAAATGGAAAAAGTAATTGAAGATTTGAAGGCTTGTGAAGATCCTTTTCATTGTCCCCATGGAAGACCGAGTTTTATGCGTTTATCAGATAAGCAGTTAGAGAAGGAATTTTATCGATGAAACAAGTATTGGTCATTGTAGGACCTACAGCAATTGGAAAGACAGCTTTGTCTATTGAATTAGCAAGAATCCTTGATGGGGAAATTATCAGTGGGGATTCTGTGCAAATTTATCAAGCGTTGAATATCGGTTCAGCAAAGATTACAAAAGAAGAAATGCAAGGGATTCCACATTATCTGATGAATGATTTCACTTTAGAAAAAGAATATAGTGTATATCAATTTCAACAATATGCAAGAGAGAAAATAGAAGAAATTCATCAAAAAGGGAAATTGCCCATTATCGTAGGTGGCACAGGCTTATACATAAAAGCATGTTTGTATGACTATGAATTTGCGGAAGAAGGGAATCTTGATGAATCTGTTAAAGAATATGAAAATTACTCAAATGAAGAATTAGTGGAAGAACTGAAAGAGGTGGATCCCAAAGCCTTAGAAACAATACATAGTAATAATCGTAAGCGTTTAATCAGAGCATTGGTGATTGCAAAGCTTGGGAAAATGACAAAAACCGCAATGATTGAAAAACAAGAACATAAATTATTATATGATGCCTTTATTGTAGGAATGACAATGGATAGAGAACAACTGTATGAGCGTATTAATCAAAGAGTAGAGCATATGATAAAAGAGGGCTTAGAAGAAGAAGTGCGTTCTTTGCTGGAGCAATATCCAAACTTGTTTGAACTGCGAAGTATGCATGGAATTGGTTATAAAGAATGGGCAGAATATTTCCTAGGAAATCAGGGAAAAGAGAGAACAATTTCTTTAATACAACAACATTCTCGTAACTTTGCGAAAAGACAATATACATGGTTTCATAATCAAATGAAGGTACAATGGGTAAATATTGGAGATGAGTATAAAGATTCATTAATAGAAAAGATAATGGAGTGGTATCATGAGTCATGAGCGATTACAAAGGTTAGAGTTATTGATTGCGAAAGAAGGAATTGAGGCATTACAAAATAGTTGTGTGATGATTGTTGGAATTGGTGGAGTGGGTGGTAGTGCAGTGGAAGCCCTTGCTCGCTCAGGAATTGGTAAGCTTATCTTGATTGATGGTGATTTTGTGCAAGAGAGCAACATGAATCGTCAAGTAGTCGCAACTATGAATACGATTGGAAAAGATAAAGTTTTGGTTATGAAGGAAAAAATTCTTCAAATCAACCCCAATTGTAAAGTAGAGGCACATAAGATTTTCTTTGATAAAACAAAGAAAGAGCTACTTGATACAAACATAGATTTTGTGATTGATGCGATTGATACCATTAGTAGTAAACTTGATTTGATGGAAATTTGTTTGGAGAAAGAAATTCCATTTATTTCTTGTTTAGGAATGGGGAATCGCTTTGATCCTAGTAAGATTAAACTCACAAGATTGGATAAAACAGAGAATGACCCCTTTGCGAAAGCGGTAAGGGCAAATGCTAGAAAAAGAGGAATGACATTAAAAATACCAGTTGTAGTTTCTGAAGAGTTGCCACATACTCAAACAGTAGAGTTGAATGAAGCTGGAAAAACACGTAAGGAAAGAATCCCTCCTGCAAGTACAGCATTTGTTCCGCCTGCTGCAGGTCTATTATGTGCCTCTGTGGCAGTACAAACAATCACAGAAAAAATCAAAAGGAAACACTAGAAAAATTAGTGTTTTTTTATATCTTGACAATTTGGATTAATAATAATAAAATATGAACATATGAGCAAACATTCATATAAGGGGTGTAAGATGGAACAATGCAAAATTTGTAATTTAACAGAAAAAGAAATGGCAAATATCAAAGAGTCTATTCCAGCAGATATTGTTATGGAGAATATGGGAGAGTTATTTAAAGTTTTTGGAGATAAAACAAGAGTCCGTATTCTTTATGTATTGGAAGAAAGAGAATTATGTGTAAATGACATCGCTTCACTATTGGATATGAGTCATTCAGCAATTTCTCATCAACTACGAGTATTGAAGAATGCGAGATTAGTAAAATATCATAGAAGTGGAAAAGAAGTTATTTATTCTTTGGCGGATCATCATATTAAAACTATTTTTGATCAAGCATTAGAACATGTAGAGGAGTAAACAAATGAAATATACATTCTATTTTGAAAATATTGATTGTCCGAATTGTGCTGCTAAGATAGAGTATGCAATTAGTAAATTACCAATCATTAAGAATATTAATATTGACTTTATGACGACTAAAGTTAAGGTAGAAGTGGTGGAAGATGTTACAGAAGAAGAAGTTTTAAAACTGATGAGTGAAGTAAGCGCTCATATTGAATCTGATAGTAGAATAGTAAAAGAAAAAACGGGTTTTGAAAAAGAGAGTTCTTGTTGTGGGGGACATGAGCATAGTTGTGGGGAAGACCATAAGCATGATCATGAAGAAAAAACATTTATTGTTCCAAGAATGATTCTGTCTTTTTTATTACTACTTGTTTCTTTTTGGATATCGAGCGAATTCATTAACATGATTATCCTTTTAGTTGCGTATGTAATGATTGCGTATGATATTTTGTTAATCGCATTTCGTAATATTAAAAAAGGTCAAATTTTTGATGAAAATTTCTTGATGACCTTAGCTTCTATTGGCGCCATGATTATAGGGGAATATCCAGAAGCGGTTGCTGTTATTCTTTTCTATCAAGTGGGAGAATATTTCCAAGATAAAGCGGTGAGTCGCTCCAGAAAATCAATTGCTGAATTAATGGATATTCGTCCTGATTATGCAAATTTATTGGAAAAAGAAGAAGTGAGGAAGGTAGATCCAGAACTTGTTGAAATCAATGAGCTTATTTTAGTGAAAGTGGGAGAAAAGATACCACTTGATGGAGTGATTGTTTCTGGTAGCAGTAGTTTGGATGTTTCTGCATTAACAGGGGAATCCTTGTTAAGAGAAGTAGGGATAAATGATGAAGTTTTGAGTGGATCTATTAATAAAAATGGAGTGTTGACAGTTCGAGTAACGAAGTCTTTCCAACAGTCTACAGTTAGTAAAATTCTTGAATTGGTTGAGAATGCGTCGAGTAATAAATCGAAATCAGAGAAATTTATTACTAAATTTGCGCGTTACTATACCCCAATTGTAGTATTGATTGCTGCAGTGATTGCCTTTGTAATACCCCTTATTTTAACAGGGAGTTTCTCTTATGAGTATATCCATAGGGCACTTGTATTCTTAGTGATTTCTTGTCCATGTGCACTTGTGATATCGGTTCCCCTTAGTTTCTATGGCGGAATTGGTGGAGCAAGTAAATCTGGGATTTTATTTAAAGGTAGTAATTATGTTGAGTCATTAGCAAGAATAGATACAGTCGTATTTGATAAAACAGGAACACTAACAAAAGGGAATTTTATTGTGAGTGAAATTATGACAGAGGGAGATAAAGAAGAAGTATTAAGGAATGCTGCGTATGCTGAATATTATTCAACACACCCTATTGGAAAATCAATTGTAAATTCTTATCAAGGAGCTATAGATATTAAGAAATTAAAAGAAGTTACAGAATTAGAGCATTTAGGGATGAGAGTGAAGTTGGATGATGACTTTATTTTAGTAGGAAATAAGAAATTAATGGATAAGGAAGGAATAAAAATTCCGAATATTGAAAATCCATTATCTAAGATTTATGTTGTGAAAAATAATGATTATATGGGTTGTTTAATCATTCGTGATGAAATTAAAGAAGATGCAGCAAAAGCGGTTTTGGATTTGAAATCAATTGGTGTTCAGAATCTAATTATGTTGACAGGGGATACAAAAGAAATAGGTGAGCTTGTAGCGCGAGAAGTGGGTTTATCAAAAGCCTATACAGAGATGTATCCTAGTGATAAAGTGGATATTGTAAATCAATTAGTAAAAGAGGAAAAACGAGTTGCTTTTATTGGAGATGGCATTAATGATGCTCCGGTTTTAACACTTGCGGATGTCGGAATAGCAATGGGAGGAATTGGAAGTGATGCAGCTATTGAAGTGGCGGATATTATTTTGATGGATGACCAACCTAGTAAACTTGCAAAAGCAATTCAAATTGCAAGAAAGACGATGGCAATTGCAAAACAGAATATCATCTTTGCTTTAGCAATCAAATTAGTAGTTCTAATACTTGGTGCCTTAGGGATTGCGAATATGTGGATGGCAGTATTTGCGGATGTTGGTGTATCTTTATTAGCGATATTAAATGCAATGAGAGGTTTAAAGGTTTCAATGTAATGAAACCTTTTTTCTATTGTTTATGCTAAAATAAGAAGGGATTGAAAGTGGTGAGTTATGTTAAAAGATACAATTGTAGCAATTTCAACATCGCTAGCAGAAAGTGCCATTTCCATTATTCGTATGAGTGGAGATGAGGCAATTGAGATTGCTGGTAGCGTGTTTTCAAAAGATATAACAAAAGTAGCTGCAAATACCATTCATTATGGAAATATCATTGATAAAGATGAAATAGTGGATGAGGTATTGCTTAGTGTTTTTAGGGCGCCTAAAACCTATACAAGAGAAGATGTTGTAGAGATAAACTGTCATGGTGGTGTTTACATTTCTCAAAAGATTCTTGCTTTGTTGCTGAGTAAAGGGGCAAGGCATGCAACTTCTGGTGAATTTACACAACGTGCATTTTTAAATGGTCGCATTGATTTAACGCAAGCAGAAGCAGTGCAAGATATGATTGTTGCGGATAGTGAATCTAGTCGTAAACTTGCCATTCAAGGAATGAAAGGGAGTGTTCGCGTATTACTAGACCCCTTAATTGAATCAATGTTAGACATGATTGCCCATATTGAAGTGAACATTGATTATCCAGAATATGACGATGTAGAGCAACTTACAAACCAAGTTGTACTACCTCAATTGCGTCATTGGCTAATACAATTAGATGATATTTTGAGTAAGGCAGAGAGTGGAAGGATTTTAAAGCAGGGAGTTAAGACAGTGATTATGGGTGCTCCTAATGTTGGGAAATCTAGTTTGTTTAACGCTTTGCTTGAAGAAGATAAAGCAATCGTGACAGAGATTGCGGGAACGACAAGAGATTTAGTAGAAGGAAGTATTCGCTTGAAGAATGTAACCCTCCATTTGGTTGATACTGCAGGTCTGCATGAAACACATGACCTTGTAGAACAGCTTGGAATTGAAAAAACAAAAAGAGCGGTAGAAGAAGCTGAATTAATTATTTTTGTGATGGATAGCACAAGAGAAATAAGTGAAGAAGAAAAAGAATTATATGAGTTAGTAAAAGAAAAAAATACAGTTATGGTATATAATAAAATGGATTTAAAGAAGAAGGAAGGTATTGGTATCAGTGCATTGCAGCATGAGATAGGAATGCTTATTGAAGAGATTAATAAGCGATATCAAAATCATCAATACCAACTAAGTAAAACAGTGATAAACAATGAAAGGCAAATTGCATTAATTGATAAAGCAAGGAATTTTATTTCCCAAGCAATCCTCACAACAGAAGCAAATTATGAACTAGATTTAGTGACCATTGATATTCAAAACGCATATACAAGCTTAAAGGAAATTCTTGGGGAAGTAAAAAGAGAAGATTTATTGTCAGCCTTGTTTGAAAATTTTTGTTTAGGTAAATAGAATGACATATGGATGGATAGACTCTCATGCACATCTTATGGAAGAAGAATTGTATGATGATGTGGAAGGAATATTAAATAGAAGTAAAGAAGTAGGATTAAGTAGAATATTAACTGTATGTGTTAATCTTGAACAAGTTAAAAAGGCGTTGATATTACAAGAGAAATATTCAATGCTGGATCTTGCTTTTGGCTTTCATCCTGAAGATGTGGATATGATTGATGAAAGTAAAATAGACGCATTAGAAGCATTATTGAAAAGTGGAAAACTGGTTGCATTAGGAGAGATAGGCTTAGATTATTATTGGGTGAAAGATAATAAAGAAAAACAAAAGAAATTATTTGAAAGACAATTGGAACTTGCGAATCAATATCAAGTACCAGTGTTGATTCATATGCGTGAGGCTAGTCAGGATACATATGATATATTAAAGAAACACGTTATTGTGCGTGGTGGGATTATGCACTGTTATAGTGGTAGTGCGGAATTGGCGAAACAGTTCATTGCGTTAGGATTTTATATCTCAATTGCAGGAACTGTTACCTTTAAAAATGCGAATACAGTGAAAGAAGTAGTGAAAAAACTTCCCTTAGAAAGCCTTTTAATTGAAACAGATGCACCATTCTTAACGCCCGTACCATTTCGTGGCAAGAAGAATGAACCAGCTTATGTAGTGTATACAGGGCAGGAAATTTGTTTGTTGAAAGATTTGAGTGAAGAAACACTAAAAGAAGCGATTACAAAGAACTATCAAAAATTATTGCAAGTTAATTTTTAGAAAGGATGAATGATGAAAAAAGCTCTGTGGATAATGACAATCGTTTTTTTATTTCTATTAAATACATCATCAATTTCTAAAAATGAAAAGAATATTTGGGATGATTATGAATTAGTTAGACTTGATGAAATAAAACAACGAGAAAAACCTTATCAAATAGAATACCATAAAGAGGCTGTTATTCTTGAAGAAGCAGAGCGTATTTTTATAGAACCTACTTATGAAAAAGAAGGGTTTTCATGGATGGCTGAAAAAGTGAAAGAGGGAAATCATACGCAATTAATGCTTATTCATCAATATGTTTATAATGCAGATGGTGTATTATTATCGAAAACAATAGTGCCGGACTCAATGCGATATTATGAATCTTCACAGATGATTTATGAATATGGAAGCAAACCTAAAGTAGGAACAATCTTTGCGATCAATAGAATTACAAAGTATGGTGCTGATTGTGGAGGCTGTTATCCTGATGCAAGCGGAAATGCGAGTACAGCAAGTGGGGCATTGGTGGGCTTGACTAGTGTGCGTCAATCAAATGGAGAATGGAAAAATGGAATTACATATGATGGTTATTATATTATGGCTACTAGTAGAAATGTTCCGATGTGTTCGATACTTGAAATCACAGGTCATTCCTTTTCGGGGATGGGCTTAGAACCTAATGTTCCTTTTCAAGCGATTGTTTTAGATCGTGGAGTGAATGATGGAATACTGGATTTATTTGTTGGTTCTGAATATAGATTAGAAATTGTGCGTCAAACACAAAGAAGTAATGATTATATGGCAGAAATTGTGGCGATGGGAACACTGTCAAGAAATAGCCAAGGACAAAGAATATGCAAAATAGAAGAGGGTCCACATTAAGCTTCTTTGCCTTGAAAAAAATAAAGAAAATAACAATCCCAATGATTGTTATTAGAAAGTTCCTTATCCTTGTTAAATGACAAAGAGTTGCGGTTAGTGGTTTGATTAAAAGGAGGGTTTTTATAATATTATGTAATTAATTCCTAATGCAAATAATAAACTTAATAGCGTTCCTAATAAATAGTATTCAGCAAAAGCTTTGTTTTCTGCTATTTCATTATAGCGGGCAATGGATTTTGCGGTGAATACTAAACCTGCAGCTGCGAATTGATTAATAGAAAACATGAGTAAGACAATAATGCGTTCAAGCGTTCCAATGAAAGCACCTATTTGGATTTGTTCATCTTTCTTTTTTCCTTTTGGTTGATAAGATGCTAATAGATTTTTAATGATATGATTAGAAGGATTTCCAGCAATTAGAAGTGCTAAGGTATAACGAAATAAAGTAAGTAAAGATATATTCAAGCTAATAAGTCCACGTGAAAAATAGTGATTAATAGTAAAGGAAGATCCATTGTCGATATAAATAACAGAGAGTATTAAAATGATGAAGATATTAATAATAGGGTTCAATAAACAATAAAATTTGTGTTTGGCATAAGAGAGTTGTTTTTTATGACTAAAAGACTCAAGTTGATAAAGTAAAATATTGATGATAAATAAAGTGACAAAAGGAATGATTAGTTTAATATCGGGGAATAGAGTGAAATAAATAAATGCAGTCAATAAATAGGAATAGCCATAAGAAAGCATATCCTTTTTGGGGAAGAAATAATAATTTCCTAGGACATAAATCATTAAGAAAAGTAGGTTGTAGAAACTAAACATGGAAACCTCCTGCCATCTTGGTGATGGATAATTGAATTGAATTAATGGTATTATCATAATAATAGTATCCGGCAGCAGCTAATCCTTTTTGTATGCTGGATTGAGTGATGCCAAGTTGCTTTGCAACTTCTGTTTGATTTTGGTGTTTTCTATAAGAATGGACAATTTCATATTGTCGAGCAGTCCATTTTTCTTTTTGGAAATATAGCTGTGAAAAAAGAGAGTTAATCAATAAATTAAAATCAGTATGTAATGACTGCACAAAACAAGTACTTTGTGCTTCCTTCTTCTTTCGCTCTAATTGTTTTAAAGCATCAATCATTTCTCGTGCATAATGATAAGCGGGACCATCTGCGCCTAAAGGAACATAGCGTTCAATGGTAGAAGTGGTAATAGAACCAATACCGATACCAAAGCGAATACGAACAGGATGAAGTGCAATTTCAATTGCCTCTAGGATACGAGTTGTATGAGCAGGGTTGTGTAATAAACCTTGAAATTCATCGCCAAGGGTAATCATGAAATTTGCGGAAATGGATTCTGCGAATTCAAGATTAACTTTTTTTAACGCTTTTTCTAGCTTTAATTGAATGTTGGCACGTTTCTCTTCTTGTTTGGACTGGATGATATCTCCTATGATCGCAATATAATTCGAATTATTTTTCATAATGTTTCCTCTTGTCTATTATAAGAAGAATGATTTCAAAAATCAAGAATAATCATATAAAAATGAATAATTTTGTAATAGTCATATATATATGAATAAATCGTGAATATTCATAGAATGGATTTATTTATCGTTTCTTTGATACAAGGGAGCTTTCTAATAATTTTTTTGATTCATCGATATTTGATTTATAGAATTTAAAATCTTTCTTTAATAGATTTAAGGTCAACATATCAATCAAACATAATTGTGAACAGCGAATTGTGGTGACATTGAGTCGGGTATCATTTTCATAATTGACAGTTTTTAATAGAATATCTGAATAAGGGTGCAAGGGATTTTTTGTTGTTTTTGTCAGAGTAATTACAGTAACATCATGTGTTTTTGCAGTTTTTGCAGCTCTGACAATATCTTTGCTTTGTCCTGATTCTGAAAAGAGAAAAAGTAAATCTCCTTTTTTCATTCTAATTAATTTTGAAAGAACAGTATGAGCATTACTGCTGGTAAAGACCTCAATTCCCATGGTAATCAGTTGATTGGCAAAGTATTCTGCAAATAGATTGGAATTTCCTACGCCAAAGGAAACAATTTTATTGGCATTATATAAACAGTTGACAACTTCATCTATTGTTTCTGGCTTGTTTGCTTGTGTTGTTAAATTGGTAATATCAATGTATTGAGCTGCAATTTTTTCATTGGTTGTAAGTGTAGATTCTTTAATTTCAATATCTTCACGAGAAAAAATATTATCAGATTCAATGGAGATTTCAGATAGTAATTCTCGAAAACTTTTATAACCGAGTTTTTGGGAAAAGCGAATTACGGTTGATTGTCCAACTTTTAAAGACTTTGCGAGTTGATAAGAAGTAATCGTTTTCAATTGTCCACGATTTTTTATAATGTAGTCGGCTACTAATTTCTCTGAAACAGTTAAGGTATTGTAAACAGAGTTTAATTTTGATTGAATCATGTTAAACACTTCCTTTTTTATATTATAATGGATTCAAGAAAGCTTGACAATGAGATAAGATTTGCATAATAAGCTTGAGGAGTCTGCATGAAAATTAAAGAAGTAATTGTTGTTGAAGGAAAAAAGGATAGCGCTAGAATGAAAGAGTTTTTTGATGTAGATACATTTGAAACAAGAGGGACAGGACTTTCAAAAGCGGATTTGGCATATTTAAAAGTGTTGCATGAAAAGAGAGGACTTATACTGCTTACAGACCCAGATTATCCCGGGGAATATATAAGAAGAAAAATAATGGAAGAAATTCCAAATGTGAAACAAGCTTTCATCACTGCAAAACAAGCACGTGAAAAGGGAAAAGTGGGTGTAGAACACGCATCAAAAGAAGTATTAGAAGAAGCACTTAATCATATCGTGTGCTTTCAAGAGGGAGAGGAAACGCTTTCTTATATTGATTATTTAGACTTAGGTTTGAGTGGGTGTGAGCGTAGTAAAGAATTGCGAAAAATGGTGACAGAATATTATCACATTACAAAAAGTAATGGAAAGACTTTATGGAAACGCTTGAATGCATTACAATTAAAGAAGGAAGAAATACAAAAGGTGTTGAAATAATATGAGTTATAAGGAAAAAGCAATTGCAACTTACAGTAGAACAAAAGAAATTATGGAGAAATTTCAACTTTTTACAAAAAAGAATTATGGGCAAAATTTTATTATTGATCCAACAACTGTAGAGAAAATTGCGTTGCTAGCACAATTAGGAGAGCGTACAGCAGTGATTGAAATTGGTCCCGGTATAGGAGCATTAACAGAGCAACTTGCAAAACATAGTAAAACAGTTGTATGCTTTGAAGTCGATGAAAGACTAAAGCCAGTATTAGAAATGAGCTTGCAGGAGTATGGAAATATAGAAGTCATTTTTGAAGACTTTTTAAAGGTGGATTTAGATTATTATGTTAAGGAATTAAAGAAAAGTCATGAGCGTGTTGTGGTATGTGCAAACTTGCCCTACTATATAACAACACCAGTGCTTTTTCATATCTTTGATAGTAAAGCGGATATCTCTTATATTACAGTTATGATGCAAAAGGAAGTAGCCAATCGACTGAGTGCAATCTGTAGCACAAAAGACTATAATGCATTATCTATTATTGTACAATACAAGTATAATGTAAAAGTGGTAATGAAGATTGGGAAAAATGTTTTCTTACCGAAGCCAAATGTAGATTCTAGCGTGGTGCAGTTCGAAAAGAAAAATATTGAAAAAGTAGTATCAGATGAAGAGCGCTTCTTTGAATTTGTAAAAGCAGCTTTCACGCAAAGAAGAAAGACCATCTTTAATAATTTAAAGGCTGTTTCAAATAATATAGAATTAATATTAAAGGAAGCAGGAATCGGTTTGGAAAGACGGGCAGAGAGTTTAACTGTGGAAGAATTTATTGATTTATTTGAGGTGTATTATGAAAAAGAAAGCATTCGCAAAAATTAATCTTTGTTTAGATGTTATTGGAAAAAGAGAAAATGGGTATCATGAATTGGAAATGGTAATGGTGCCGATTGATCTTTTTGATACAGTAGACATTCAAATTTCTGAAGAAATGAAGATACAAAATGACAAGTTTTTTTTACCGAGTGATGAAAGAAATACGGTGATAAAAGCAATTGAAATTATGCGTAAAAAGTATGGGTTTCAAGAGAATTTTAAAATTCAGTTAGTAAAAAATATTCCAACACAAGCAGGAATGGCAGGAGGCAGTGCAGATGCTGCGACAGCCATTAAAATTGTAAATGAATTATTAGACTTAAAAGCAAGTGAAAAGGAATTATTTGAAATTGCAGAGCAAGTAGGAAGTGATGTTCCCTTTTGTATGTTAGGAAAGCCAGCTTTGGTAAAGGGAGTTGGAGAGAAGTTGACACCAATAGAAATTAATCTTGATTTTCATATCTTCTTAGCAAAACCTAAAAAAGGAGTGTCAACAAAAATAGCATTTCATAATTTAGATAGCACCTCCTTTAGTCATCTTGATGTTGAAAAAGTGGTACAAGGATTGAAAGAAGGAAACTATGAGGTATTCTTGGATAGTTTGGGCAATGTTTTGGAAGAAGTAGCAATCCAAGAAGTGCCTGAAATCTATGATATGAAAAAGGAATTGCTTGATTTTGGATTTGATGCAGCTTTAATGTCTGGCAGTGGGTCAACCGTATTTGCGCTTACAAAAAACGAAGCATTAGTAGATGCTGCAGTGAATCATTTTTGGAATCGATACTGGTTTGTGAAGAAAACGAAAATATTACCAGATATTTTGATGCAAGAAGACGTAAATTAGTGCGCTATTTGCCGGAAAATTTGGTAGAATAAATATGTTGGAGGTAATCAAATGAAAGCTGCAATAATTATGGCTGCTGGTAAAGGGACAAGAATGCAATCTAAACTCCCTAAAACTATGCACAAAATATTGGATAAACCAATGATTGAACATCTTGTTGATACACTAAATCAAATGGGTGTAGAGAAGGTTATTAGCGTAGTTGGTTATGGAAAAGAAGCAATCATGGATTATCTTAAAGATAAGTGTGAATATGCAGTGCAAGAACCTCAGTTGGGGACAGGGCATGCTATAATGCAAGTAAAGCAATTAGAGTCTGTGCAAGGATATACCTTGGTGATTAACGGAGATTGCCCATTAGTAAAAGAAGAAACATTGAACCTTTTGTTTGAAGAAGTAAAGGATTCTGCAATGGTGGTGCTAACTTCTTTAGAAGAAGATCCAGCCCAGTATGGAAGAATTATTCGCAAGGAAGATAATACAATTGATAGAATTGTAGAATATAAAGATTGTAGTTCAGAGGAAGTTTGTATCAATGAAATTAATACAGGGATTTACGCATTCAATAATGAACTGTTGTTTGAGGGATTAAAGAAAATCAATAATAACAATCAACAGAAAGAATATTATATTACGGATTTAGTAGAGATATTCAATCGTGATAAAAAACAAGTAAAAGCAGTGATTGTAGAAGATAGAGAAGAAACATCAGGAATCAATGATCGTTTTGAATTGTTGCGTGCCAACAAAATTCTTCAGAAGAGAATCAATCAAAAATGGTTGGCTCAAGGAGTTACGCTTTTAGATATGGAAAATACATATATTGGTAGTGATGTCGAAATAGGAATGGATACGGTTATTTATCCAAATAATTATATTTATGGAAAAACAAAAATAGGTAGTGATAATCTTATTTTGTCAGGTTGCTATATTGAAAATAGTACGATTGGGAATGAGAATTATATTGATAATAGTAGAATTACAGATTCTGAAATTCATAATAAAGTGCGTTTAGGACCTTATGCGCATTTGAGGAATGCTTGTAATATTGAAGATGATAATCGCATTGGTAATTTTGTGGAAATGAAAAATACCTCACTTGGAAAAGACAGTCGCTGTGCACATTTAACCTACCTTGGGGATACAAGAGTAGGATCTAAAGTGAATTTTGGTTGTGGTGTGGTTACTGTAAACTATGATGGAAAAAATAAATTTGAAACAGAAATTGGAGATGAATCATTTGTGGGCAGTAATGTGAATCTGATTGCACCTATTAAAATAGGGAAACAAGCAGTTGTTGCGGCAGGGTCTACGGTTTATGAAGATGTAGAAGAGGGAGCATTAGCGATTGCGCGAGAAAAACAAGTGAATAAGGCGGGATATGGTCTAAAATATTTAAGTAAGGAGAAAAAGTAAAATGGATTGTGGGAATGAAATCAAGGTATTTGCGCTTAGCAGTAGTGTTGATTTAACAAAGGAAATTTGTCAACATTTAGGGATTGTTGGTGGTAAATGTTCAGTGCGTCATTTTGCAGATGGGGAAATTTTAGTAGAACCTGAGGAATCTGTACGAGGAAAACATGTCTTTGTTGTACAGTCAACATGCTATCCTGCATCAGAAACGGTAATGGAAGTTTTAATTGCTTTAGATGCACTAAGAAGGGCATCAGCAAAAGAAATTACGGTTGTAATTCCTTATTTTGGATATTCAAGGCAAGACCGTAAAGCAAGAGCGCGTCAACCAATTTCAGCTAGATTAATTGCGGATTTATTGCAAGTTTCTGGAGCGGATCGAATCTTAACAATTGATTTACATGCGCCACAAATACAAGGATTCTTTAAGATACCTACGGATGATTTATCCGTTGTTTCTATGTTTGGGCAATATTATAGAGGGCATGGATTTGATAAAAATGTAGTTGTGGTTTCTCCAGATCATGGGGGTGCTACTCGTGCTCGTAAATTGGCGGATACATTACCAGATGCTACTGTAGCAATCATTGATAAAAGAAGAACACAGCCGAACAAAGCAGAAGCGATGAACTTGATTGGAGTAGTAAAAGGAAGAAGAGCTATTATCATTGATGATATTATTGACACAGGTGGTTCTTTGTTAAATGGTGTTGATATGTTATATAGAAAAGGTGCTACAGAGGTCTATGCTTGTTGTTCTCATGGTGTTCTGTCTAGTGATGCACCAGAAAAAATAGAGGCTTCAAAAATTAAAGAAGTGCTGATTACTAATTCAATTCCACTTTCAGAAAATAGTAAGAAGTCTTCAAAAATCAAACAAGTGTCGGTTGCGTATATGCTTGCAAAAACAATTGAAGCCATTCATACTCATTCACCAGTGAGTGATATTTATAATTTGTTTAGTGATTAAGCGTTCTTCTTAATTTATAATTGAGAACATAGCAGTGAATGAAAAGGATATTTCAAAAATATGTACTGAACTTTAAAGCTTGTGCAAACAAGAAAGGGGTTCAGTTTTTAATGATGCTAATAAAAAAAGAATGAACTCTGTTAATTTCAGAATTCAACCTTCAAATTATTATCATTGCCTGCCAAGCTTATTGGCTTCAACACTTAAGTAGGCAGACAATATTGTGAAAAACTATGACTGCTTGAAAGGCATCATTAAATAAAAAAAATCATCTATTACATACAAAGGTGAAAAAAACATATTTCGTAATAATCATTTTATCTAATTAACTTACGAAGCATTTTATGTACTTTATATCTTTTAATTGGTTGCATAAGATTAAGAAAGATCACTGTGGATGTCCCGCCTAGAAATGTTAGTATGGTGGAATATAAATCCTTCTCCGCTATATAAATCATAATCCCCATAAATAAGATAATGAAACTCAAAGACACAAAAATTAAAGAGATAAATGCACTTTTTTTACCAGCGTTGAATAAATATTGTATCTCTTGAATGGAGGATTGACTACTAGCACAATTTTCTAAAATATATTTATCTTTGTCCTTGTTAGCTTGTTTAACACTTTTATTTAATAAACTCATAGCTAAGAAGAATAGTATTACACTTACTATTTGAAATTGATTGCTTAGACTTATGTTAAGCGATGAAATAATGCTTGCACACACACCGGCACCAATAACCCCTATGTTTAAATAAGTATATTTTTTCATCTTAGAATGATAGGTTTCTACACATAGGATATATACCTGTTTTTGCCTAGGCTCATAATAGTATTCTTCAACATCGCCATTATCCTTTTGCTTCCAACACAATTTTATCATCTCAGTTTCCTCCGTTCTACAAATATGAATCCCACAAATCAACTTCATTTAATTGTTTATAAAGTCTGATGCGAAGAATTGGTCGTGTATAGATGAGTGTATTAATCAAAATGGTGCATATTCCCCACAATAATATTCCTGATACTAACCCCAAGATACCATTCTCCCATATTGTTTGCAACAATATTATATTTAAAAGCAGAAAAGTTACTACTATGATCACGCACAGAATTAACTCATACAACTGCTTTTTTCCTCGTCTGCTGAGTTCCTTGAGAAATTCAATATTTCCTTTAAACATAATTGCTGTCCTATTAAACAGCATATCCATACGCTTTGCGGTAAAGAAAGATATGCCTCCTCCTATTGAAACGCCAACCACCATAATTAAAATGAAAGTTAGCATAGGATCTAAATCTAGTACCACATCCTTGAAAAACGCATATGATACGATTGAAAAAGTCGCAACTATACTTGTGCCAATCCCATTTTTGTTTTTTCCGTTTGGCATAGTATATACTATTCTTTCATCTGTTAAATAATAGTAATTTGTTTGCTCCTCTGGGATATAACACAAGAAAACCTTCATGTTCATTCCTCCTACAATAATGCAGCTTCAAGAACACATTTTCGACTACTCCTTTGTGAGTGCAAAAAGTATATATTGTTTTCTAAGAGATTAAATTACTTGCCTTGCAAGTACAATTGTTCCGTGATGGGACACCAATATAGAATAACCCACCTTGCCATAATAATGCAATTTTTTATTCAAACCAACAAGAAAATCGGTTAAGACAATCACTTCTATTTTATATCCAAGGTACTTTTCATAGTGATATGTCCATACCATATTTTTAGAAATCGAATTATAGATTTGGCAAAGAAATTAATCTAGTTCTTCTCCTCTTTTCTTTGACAATAAAAATAGATAAAAAACACCAAGCTTCTTCTAGTGAGCGATGTGGTGGTAACTAAGTTGGATTGCTCGAAGACAAAGAAGATGTTTACTAGAATAATCACAATACTAAATAAAGCACAAAAAATGTTAAAATATTAAGTATATTGCTTAAATTTGAGGAAAGCAGCAAATTAGAAGGAGGTAGTTTAGAAATAAGCAACAAGTTTGTTTGCATATGAACTATTCACCGCTTCATTAAGGTAGTGATTTGATAACGATTTTTATTTTAGAAGGAATCATCATTTTCAAAAAAATGCAAACTAATTCCTAAAGAACAGTGTTTATAAATAGTCGACAAAATTAAAAAAAGTAGTTGTGGGCATATTAGATGTGTTAATGATTATTCGGTGTTAGAATTACGTACGTTATTTGAAGATATTCAGTAACAGTATAGTGTGGTTATCAGTTATGAGATGCCTTGAGAAAAGGAGGCATGATCATGATTGATATACTATTTACCAGTGCAATCACAAACTGGTTTCATAAAGACATTAGAATTAAATTAAAAACTAAAACATCGACATATGATGGATATGAATATCGACTAAGAAAGTATATTGTCCCATTTTTCAAAGACAAAAAACTAAGCGAAGTGACAAGTGAGGATATTCAAGAATTTATTATTACTTTGGAAAATGAAAGGACAGGAGAGGCTTTGGCTCCAAATTCAATACATAGTATTGCAATGCCATTGTTTGATTTTTTTGCATATTGTGTTGAAGATGAAATGATGGTTCACAATCCATGTAGCAAAGTGGTATTGCCAAAAAGAAAGCGAAAAAAAGTAGTAACATTAACAAAAAGAGAGCGATCAGCAATTCTAAGACAGATAGAGAAGAAACCTCAGTCAAGGTCTAGACTTGTACTGGTGGCATTGCACACAGGAATGCGGCTTGGAGAATTAACGTCTTTAAGGTGGGAGCATGTAGACCTTCAAAATGGGATTATCAAAGTGAAAGCTACAAAAATAAGAGTGCGCAACAAAGATATCAAAAGACGGAATAGCCCAATATCTAATTTAAATGATAATGCGAACAAAACAGTGGTTATAATCACAGAGCCTAAAACGGAAGATTCAATAAGAGAGGTTCCGATAAGTTCGCTTGTCTTTGAGCAGTTGAAGATGCAAAAGCAATATGATAGTGAATATGTATTCCCTAAAAATAATGGTACAGGATATGACAATAGAGGAATTCAAAAGTATTTTAAAGAATTAACTGCGAGTTTGGGTATTCGAGATAAAAGTTTCCACACATTAAGACATACTTTCGCAACCAATGCGCTTGAGTCTGGAATGGATGTGAAGACATTGAGTGAAATATTAGGGCATAGCGATGTAACTACGACCCTAAATTATTATGTTCATACAAATGAAAAACGCATAAAGAAAGCAATGGAAGTTGCATCTGCGTACATTGGAAGATGATAATGAAGGTATCAAAATAGCTGATAACAACACACTTAATTCTAATAATTAAATATCATGCCAACAAATTAAAAAGTTCGTTTATCTCAGTCATAAGCGAACTTTTTTATCGGTTTTGAAGTGATTAGCAGTAATTTCTATTAAATACTACCATTGTTGACTTACAAAAACAACACATTTCAATGGA